>BNJU01004946.1_pt1 | contig 106170 bp, 188 predicted proteins | sample 8539281 | NCBI WGS metagenome assembly BNJU01 (sample SAMD00202456, study PRJDB9452) | human saliva metagenome | isolation source: human saliva | place: Japan | reverse complement strand
GGCAAACTCAGCTCGTTCCTCAAGGCAAAGAAGTTCACGCCTGAACGCTGGGCTGCCGACAAGAAGGAACCTCATTGATAGTCAACAGCAATATGGTTATCGCGATGCTACCCTTCTGAAAGACAGCGTTTGGGAATGCAGATCCCAAACATGTTGATATCTATGTGAAGATTGACGAAGTCAGAAAATACTACCTCCGCAAACATCACCTGGGTAGGCAACACGGTTTATTCACCCTGCAACTGAACAGTATCTTGGGAATGAAAAAGGGCGATGTGTACAATCAGAAGCTTCTCGACAAGCGAGTTTCCAAAGACGAAGATGCTGCAGCCAACCTCTATTATAACCATGGTTATGTATTCTCAAGCATCAATCCGACCGAAGTGAACATCGATGGCGACTCTATTGATCTTGAAATGCGTGTCACTGAGGGACCACAGGCCTATCTGAGCCATGTGCGCATCAATGGTAACACGCGTCTCTATGAGAACGTTATCCGTCGCGAGTTGCGTACAAAGCCGGGCGATTTATTCTCCCGTGAAGCGCTCATGCGTTCGCTTCGAGAAATTCAGTCCATGGGACATTTCGACCCCGAAAAGAGTAGTCAACCCGATGTTAAGCCTAATCCCGAGGACGGAACTGTAGACATTAACTACAACCTCGAGCAGAAGAGCAACGACCAGATTGAGTTCTCTTTGGGCTGGGGACAGACCGGTGTAATCGGTAAGATTGGCTTGAAACTCAACAATTTCTCCATGGCTAACCTCTTCAGAAAGAACAAAGAGCACCGCGGTATCATGCCTCATCGGTGACGGAGAGGTGCTGAGTCTGAGTGCACAGACCAACGCAGTTCTTACTATCAGAGCTATAATGCCAGCTATTCAACCAACTGGTTTGGTGGCAAAACGCCCTAATCAGTTCAGTGTTGGTTTTTATTTCAGCAAGATGACCGACGTGTCAGCCAGCTACTACAACGATGCCTATCGCCGAAACCATCTGAACTCCTATTATGGCGGTTATGGCTATGGTTACGGCAATTATAACAACAACTACTACGAAAACTACTATGACCCCGACACCTACATGCGCATGTATGGTATAAGCTTGGGTTGGGGAAAGCGCTTGCGTTGGCCTGATGATTACTTCGTGCTTTCGGCACAATTGGCTTATCAGCGCTATCAACTGAAGAACTGGAAATACTTCCCGATGAACAATGGTGCAGCCAACAACCTCAACCTGAGCATCTCGCTGAGCCGCACTTCTACCGATAACCCACTCTTTCCCACGCCATGGTTCCAGAGTTCACAGCCAGTGTAACGCCCACTCCACCATGGAGTGTTTGGAGTCATAAAGACATAAGAACTTAGCCATGAACCCTATTCTCCGACATATTCTGCCGAGCAACAGGAGAAATATCGTTGGGTAGAATACCACAAGTGGAAGTTCAAGGCCAAGACCTATACGGCATTAAGCGGTGGTCAGAAGTGCTTCGTGCTGATGACACGCATTGAGATGGGCTTGTTAGGCAGCTACAACAAATACAAGAAGAGTCCATTTGAAACCTACTATATGGGTGGAGATGGCATGAGCGGAACCTCTTCAAGCTATGCTGATGAGACTATCGGACTGCGCGGTTATGAGAATGGTTCACTCGCCTACAATGGCTATGCCTACGACCGTTTCACACCTCGAATTGCGCTATCCGTTCCTCTTAGGAAACACGACTATCTATGGATTGGGCTTTGTCGAAGCAGGTAATGCCTGGTCAGACACGAAATATTTCAATCCATTCGACATGAAGCGCAGTGCCGGTCTCGGTGTCCGCATCTACCTTCCAATGGTTGGTTTGATGGGTATTGACTGGGCTTACGGCTTCGATAAGGACAATGTGAACAAGAAGAAAGGTGGCAGTCAGTTCCACTTCATCCTCGGACAAGAATTCTAAGTCTGTGGACAAGTGGACAAGTTAACGCGTTTACGAGTGATGTGTTCACTGTGTTCCAGACATACTTGATAATGTTTCTCATACTGATTTCAAACTGATTGATAGACAAAACGACCGGCAACTCGTTTTGCTCGTTCACTGTCTACTCGTCAACTAAAAACAAACAAAGATGGAAAAATCAATATTCAAAAAAGGATTGGGTATCTTTTTACTCCTTTCCCTTCTTACCCTTTTACCTTCTATCTGCCGCTGCGCAGAAGTTCGCATTGGTCGACATGGGTATATCTTCAAGAACATTCCTGCCTATGAGCGTGCCAACGAGCAGTTGAACCAAGTCAGCAAGAAATGGCAGGCCGAGGTGGAAGCACTCAATACAGAGGCAAGTACAATGTACAAAAACTATCAGAACGAGTCGGTATCCTCTCTCAAGAGCAGAAAAAGACCAAGCAAGAGCAGATCATGAATAAAGAAAAAGGCTGCTGCCGACTTGAAGAAGAAATACTTTGGCCCCGAAGGTGAACTCTTCAAGAAGCGTGAAGCACTGATGACCCTCATTCAGGAAGAGGTCTACAATGCCGTGAAGAAATCTCCGAACTGCGTGCGGTTTACAGTCTTGTCGTCGACCGTTCGAGCGACCAAGGCATTATCTTCGGCAGTCCGAAAATCGACATTTCAAACGAAGTTTTGCTTAAGTTAGGCTACAGCCGATAGGGCAAAAATCCAACCATTTGAACATTCAAACAGGAATAATTATATAACAACAAATTAAACGAAAAACAAAATGAAAAGATTCTTTTAATGATGTTGATGTTCGCTCTATAGCAACATTTGCACAGAAAATTCGGCCACATCAACGCACAGGAAGTGATGACTCAGATGCCTGAATTCATCAAGGCACGTGGCGAAATGGAGGCAAAGGCTAAGCAGTTTGAGAACGATCTCAAAGCCATGCAGGACGAATTGCAACGCAAGAGTCAGGAGTATGACAAGAACAAGTCTACCATGAACGCCACCAAGCAGCAGGGAGACAGAAACAGAACTTAATACTCTCTATCAGAAGTATCAGCAGGCATTGCAGGACAACCAGCAGACACTTTCCAAGGAACAGCAGGAGAAAATGCAGCCTATCACAACCAAATTGGTGAATGCAATCAAGGCTGTTGGCAGGCTGGTGGCTATGTTTACATCATGGATGTAAGCTCAGCATTCCTTACATCAGTGATACGCTGAGCAAAGATGTCACTGCCGAAGTGAAAGCACAGCTTAATAAACTGAAGTAAATAAGGCCACACTCCAGCTCCTTTCCCCAAGGAATAAGGAGGAAACAAGGCCTCACCCCAACTCCTCCCCAAAGGAATAAGGAGAAGGGCCTCTCCCCAACCCCTCCCGAAGAGGGAGGGGAAATGTCTTTGGAAATAGAGTCCCAAATAGAATATAAATTGGAGAATATATCACTCCCCTCTCCTTGGAGAGGTTGATAGTGAGGCTTTACTTTCCCATACTGTGCACTTGCAATCTCAGTCACTTTACCACGCAAAATGCCTTTTAGTTACCTTTGCTTCTTGACGCAGATTACACTGTAATTTGACGCAAATCGCATGGCTTTTTCAATATGATTTTACCTCATCATCTGCCTTGATTTTTGTAATTCCATGAATGCTCAACATGTTGCGAGTTTTTCCAAAACAGCACGTATTTGAAGTGAGGATGACCGCGTTTTGAATACACAGAATTTATAAAGAAGATTGTCTGTATTTTTCAAAATAAATGAATTATGCTTCATGATTTGTAAGTAGATGAAAAACAGCATACAAATTGTTAATGATATCTTTGGGGAAAAGCTGAAGAAAATCGCAGGTGTGGAGTGCTGTAAAGCCTCCGAAAAGCCTAATGATACAACAGATGTATCAAGTTTGATACCATACAGAAGCACCGCCTTCCGACCTTTTTGCAAAGACATCCATTCTAAAAACTTTGAAATCTCAATAAAGATTGTATCTGCAACAAATATACGAAGGATGCCGACATGTTTCTGTTGCATCTGTGAATATCAGGAGCTGAAGCAGGGCTGAAAAGCATCATTTCGTGCTGTAAATCAATAAGCAAATCTACGGATTTGCCAAAACAATATAAATCAAGAAAAAGATGAAAAGCTGTTCTCGCATTCCTTTCATAGCAGCGTCGCTCACTGCCAGCACTGAACACCATTAAAAATATGGTTATTTCAGTTTTCAGAAGCATTGAAGCTATGCCCGTGCATACGCCATTGCAGCGCGACATGGCCTCGCTGCGTGCAAAATATGAAGAAGAAGGTAGCGCGTTGAAGACGATTTTCAATAAGAAATACGAGCAGTTTCTCGATGGACAACGTGACTTTGCGCCCTCTATGCCTGCAAAAACGGCAGGCCGAACTGCAAGAGATGATGAAGAACGTAGCTTTTCAAGAACGAATCAGAGCAACGCTTGCTTTGCCCAGGCAGATGCCGAAAGCAAGCTGCTTTGAAAGTGCGCCTGCGTGCAGCGTGCATGTTGCAGACCGTGGCTAAGCTGTCATCCTCAACACGACAATGATGCCGTTCCCTGCGTGAATAATGCCGTCGGGGGAGAGCATCAATGCGCTGGTGAAAAGACGCCGTAAAAAATAAAAGATGCCTATGTTCCCGAGAAGACCAGGCCCTATCGGTGTATTCGATTCGGGCATGGAGGCCTCACTATCCTTCATGGTGATCGTCAACTGCTGCCACAATACGATTATATCTACCTCGGCGACAATGCCCGTGCACCTTATGGTACGCGCTCGTTCGATGTGGTCTATCAGTCTCACGCGGCAGGCCGTGATGAAGCTCGAATTAGGTTGTCCTCGTTATCATGGTTTGCAACACTGCTTCGCCAAAGCATTGCGCAGTATTCAGCGGAACGACCGCCCAACCTTGATCCGTCGCGCCGCGTGCTGGGTGTAATCCGCCCTACAGCAGAGATTATCGGCACTGACAAAGAGCAACCACGTGGGGCTTCTGGCTACCGAGGAACCCGTGAAAAGCCATAGTTGGTGACTTTGGAAATCGAGTTATGGCCCGAAATCAAGGTCACAGGCGTGGCTTGTCGTTCTGGGTACCTTTGGTTGAATACAATGAAGCCGACAGTCCGAGCGCCGATTACTTCGTGATGACGAAGCGTATTGTTGCGCCGTGCACCGTTCGATATTGATACCATAATCCTTGGCTGCACACACTACCTATCCTGATGCCGAAAGATGGGAAATATGTGCGTCCGAGCGTGCGTATCGTCCCGCAAGGTGAATACGTAGCAGGGAGTCTGCAGGACTATCTCCGCCGGCATACTGACATGGAACATCAACTCACTCAAGGCGGTTCCTGCCGATATCTGACGACCGAGAACCCCGAACGCTTTAAAGGAATCAGCTCAGGTGATTTTCCATGAAAAGGTGGAAGTGGAGCATGTCGAGTTGTGAGAAAAGCCTCACCGACAATCTCTCCAAGAGGGGGAGTATTCATGCATCACTGTTGAAAGTAATCTGTGTCTGTACAAATGATATCACCCCGAAATAGCATTAGATACCCTATAGTCAGTCTCTCAGAGGAACGCTATATCATCATAACCCGACTATATAGATTTGAATAAAGCTTCGTGCCCGGAGAAATCGAAGTGTGTCCTCATGGAATACGGTAATGTACTCAACAGTTCAGTAATTTGTCAATCAAATGGCTGTATTTCGATATAGGTGAGCTTCACTGTTTTGACTATATCAATCTTCGAGTGATGGCACTAGAATATTGATATGCACCCATTCTATGCTTATTATGTTTCTCAACTTCATCAAAGAGCTCTATCAAGTTCTTGTGCGATGATTTCTAATACCTTTTTAGAATTTGTTTTCCTGACTTAAGCCGCAGAATTGTCACAAACCAGAAGCAGTCGCCCGATTGGGTCGTATTAATCAGAGGTAACTCAACAAGAGAATTGAATAAAAGCAGCAAACATTTAGTCTAACAGCGATAAGGATATACCATAGATTAGCTCTATTTGGTCCGCGACAGCGGGTTTCAAGGGACGAAAAGAAACGTATAGTCTTGATTACGGAATAAAGGGGAAATGACTGAAAAACAAACTATGAAGCACTGCACATAGGTTGTATTCATACACAATAGCTTATTACGATTACCGCCACCACTAAAATAAAAATGTCATGAAGCAAGTTGTATTCATACAATATTTTATTATGATTGCCGTTATAGCGGTTAGGAAGCGAACCGTTATGAAAGTTGTTTTCTAATCATTCAATAAAATATCAAGACTATGACAAAAGAGAAAGTTCTTCACAAATTTAGGTTGGGTTGGTATGGTTACATCCGTTTTGATGTATGTTTTCTATATTGCACAGATCCAGAAACAACCTTGACGGACAGAAAGGTACATTCATTCAACCATTCATGGCATCTATCAACTGCACGCTTTGGGTATGCATGGACTCTTCAAAGAGAAGCGCGACCTGCCACTGGCCTTAGCAAATGCACCAGGAGTGATATTCGGTTTAATCACTGCTTTCACCTCTTTATAAGAAAGCAGGGTAAATAAAATACGAAGAACATTCACACTACAAAATAATATCCCCGACAAGTCCTGCATTGGCTATGTCGAGAATTTTATTTTCAAGGTAAGTCATGTGTCTCCAAGCAGAGAAAACAGGCATCTTGATATCATAGGGCATCACCACTCCATTTACTTCACAGCAGAGTAAAAAGCATTTAAAAACAAGTTTTATGCCAGTTTGTCTGGAAAAAGCCTACCTTTGCAGCGATTTTTCATTATAACGGACTAAATGACATTACAACACAATTCATTCAGCCCCTGCAAAAGCAGGCAGCAGGCTTTATCGAAAAATTCCCATTGATTGTTTTTCAGCTTGTTATTTTTATTCTTCACAACACACGCTTATGCTAGGAAATAACGCCAAAAGGCCGCACTTGACATTTGCCAAACGGTATATAAAAATAGATCATAAAGCATTAGAGCAATTGCCAACACGCGCCACAAAGGTCTCATGTTTCCACCCTTATTATATCTATAACGATACTCACGGCAACGGTTTTTGTCATCGTTTCGGGCAACGATGCCATGGGAGAAGTGCTGGCTTACAGCCGTAATGGGAGCTTAGATACAACGCGTCTGAACTGAAGCACGCTTTCTTCTGCAGCATTATCAGCAGGGTTTATGACCAATTGAAACTTCACCCCGTTACCAAACCCGTGCACTTGCCACGCGCTCTGCAGGCGATGAAGTGAAAGCCTCTGCTCAAATCACTGAGGGCAAAGGCTATCCTTACAGTAAACAAACACACTATGTAACCGGTTGTGTAGCCACTGCAATGAGCTCAAATCATGTATTTTTCACCAATGGCCCAAAGCGAGGTGAGGGCAAAAACACTTATACATTGAAATACAACAACACACAACGCTCGTGCCGATTTCTCGCAATCTGAATACAATTGGGGGACAGATGTTGCCCGATTATCGCTCTGGAAAAATATAACAATACACGAGGCAGATGCCGTGGCAAAACTGATGAATGATGTCGGCATTTCAGTACATATGCAGTACACACCTATGCAAGCAGTTCTTCAAACTATGCCGCAGAACAGGCACTACGCACAAATTTCGACTACGATGTAGCCATGGTAGCCAAGCAGGACGAAGGCTCTTCGAATTTCTTGGAGATTATACAGAACGAACTTCGAAAGGGTTTTTCCCCTCTATATCTCGGGCAATGCAAGCAACAATGCCAGTGGACATGCGTGGGTAGCCGACGGTTTCGACCGCAACGGAATGGTTCACATGAACTTCGGTTGGGACGGACAAGCCGATGGATATTACTCTCTTTCGGCGCTCAATGTGGCCAATTCAGGTAAAGAATTCAATGGAAGAGCACTGACATTCGGCAGGCGATTGGTGGTCATTGCAGCCCATCCTAAAAAGATGGAACTGCACCTATCGACGAACAACTGCGTGGAAACGCGCCCAACAGCTTTCAGCCTCGAAGGTGATATGCATTTTCGTAGGCAGAAACCTACAAACACAACGACCGAAAAGCCATGTTGTGTATCATCATTTCATTAATCAGAGTAATAATCCCTTTCTGTGGTGACTTCGGCATTGGCATCTATGCAGCCGATGGTTCGTTAGTTCAAAGCCTGCCCGACAGCTTTCCACGACATGGGCGGATATACCTTCTCGAAGTTTGCCGGCTATCAGGGAAAGATGTCGCAAGCGGACTTATGGTTGATAATGTGGACATCAAGCTCGACTTTACAAAGCTCTCTGACGGCGTTTATACGCTTCTTCCCATTGCTGCTGCACGCAATTCAGACGGTAAATTCGGCGCATGGACGAAGATGAAGAAGACACCCCGCATCGTGCTTGAAATCAAAAAGGGCGCTATCACCTATCGCGAACTGCCGTCAAAAGAGCATCCTTTCCAGCTCGCTGCTGTCCCGACATTCGACAAGACACTCTGTGCGGGAGAGTCAAACATGGCCCGCTTAGCTTTGAGAAAACTCAATGGGCAGATATTTGACGGTGTAGTCAAACTTGAATTCCTCGGCAATGACGGAAATCCTTTAGCCACTTTCGAGACCCCAAACAGTGTAGAGTTCGAGGAGTTTGCCACAACCTACGTCAAACTGCCATTCCAGTTAGGGCGAAAAAGAAATGCGTGCAGGGAAACTATACTTTGCGCGTGACTGTCATCAAAAATTACACTTATGAGGAGCGCGTTGTGCTTAACTTCAATAGAAGGGCAAGCTACAGTCGTGAAAGTGGAAAACCGAGATGAAGTCGTGAACCACTGCGCCAAGTCATGGGAATTGTGCAGATAACACCAAAGCGAAGCATTCGGGCGAGAATATCGACGTAGCTATTACACTCTGTTCAAGGTGGGTTGTATTGCTCACAGACGAGAAAATGTTGATTATAACGGCCCTGTTACTCTCTGCCTCATTGATACCTACGATGCTCGTCGTATTCCTTTGAGCACCTATCCTGCTACAATGACTCTCAATGCTGATAATGAATCAGCCACTATTCTCAGTGGTTTGGCTACGTAAAGCGACTTACAAATCATCAATAACCGTAGCTATCAGCTTGCATTGATGGGCGAAGTGGATGGCAAAGAGGTTAATTTGTGGCCTGAAGCAGGAAGTCCTTTCTTCGTTTCTATCATCAATGGGCCCTATAACAGCTATCCTGACAACGAGACAAATGGCATCAACGACGTGACCCAAACGGCTTCCGTGAAGTTTGCAGACGGTCAGTGGAGGTGAAACAGAAGGAGCCTACAGCGTGCATCTGTCTACAGCCTGAATGGTATGACGGTTGCAAACAAGGCAGTGCAAGGCCAGGATTACGTTACGATTTCCCTGCCCCGCTTGCTGCATATATCGTGAGATTATCACACAAAACGGCAGCTTTACAAAAGTCATCCGATAGTTCTTGCAGCATTGCTTGCACCGCATGTGCTTTTCGGGGTTTGACCAATCCCCGAAGTGCATTAAAGATGCAGCTTGCTTCACATGAGCATTATTTGAATGTTTATCGAAAGGACTAATCGCATAAAACGAATTATATTTTAATTCTGTTCAAAGTAACTTTACAAATCTACTTATAAAATACGCGCATTTGAAACGAAACCTTTCCTCGTTCCAAATGCGCGTTGTTCTAACACTTCATAAGCTTTGACAATCAAACCATTACAGCATTCAAGTCAAATCACAATGCAAAGATCACGTTGAGAAGCGTTGCGTTTTTGCGTCAAATGACCGTGTAATCTGCGTCAAGAAACAAGGTAACTAAAGGCATTTTGCGTGGTAAAGTGACTGAGATTGCAAGGTAAAGGGATAGAGGGCTGAGGTGAGGCTTCCTTTTTAATTCAGAATAAAAAGATTTGCATTTCAAAAAGGAATATATTAATTTTGCAGAAGATGAAAACAGAAAAAGCGTTGCACTCTTCACGGGTACTTTCGGCCCTTTACTATCGGTCATCAGAACATTGTTGACCGCACACTACCGCTGTTCGACAAGATAGTGATAGCCGTTGCCGTGAGCAAACTGAAGCATACGAGCGAGGAAATTGATGCCCGCGTGAAAGCCATTGAAGCCGTTTACAGGATGAGGAACGCGTGGAGTGAAATCATATGACGATCTTACCGTTGACATGGCACGTCGTGAGTGCATTTCATCGTCCGTGGTGTGCGTTCAGTTAAGGATTTTTGAATACGAACGCGAAACGCTGAAATCAATCGAAAGCTGAGTGGCGTTGAAACTCTGCTGTTGTTTGCCGACCCTTCAGTTATCGAGTATCAGCAGTACGCTCATCAGAGTTGCGTTTCTTCGGTAAAGATGCCGACGAATGGATAGCAAAAGCCACGGAAATAAAAAAAGGCTGTAAGAGGATAAAAACTATATTGTTATGATTACATATAACACAGACGGCGTAGGAATGCCTAAGATGAAGAAACGTCTCATCAATCGATGGATACGGGCTGTCGCAGCAACCTACGGTCGGAAAGTGGGTGATATTGGCTACATGTTTGTTGATGATGAGAAGATACTCGAGGTCAGCAACGACTATCTCGGCCATGATTACTACACGGATATCATTACGTTTGACTACGACGAAGACGACATTATCAGCGGTGATCTCGTCATCAGTCTGGACACAGTCCGCACGAATGCCGAGCAATTCGGCAAGGAATACGATGATGAACTCCACCGTGTCATCATCCATGGCATCCTGCATCTCTGCGGCATCAATGACAAAGGACCGGGTGAACGAGAGATTATGGAGGCCAGTGAAAACAAGGCTTTAGCGCTGCTGAAAACGTTGGAAGAGGGATAGAAAGACGGAAGTTGGCCAACTACCTAAAGCCAAAAGCAATATAAAAACATTCTTTTGAGATGGAAAATACTAACACATCATGCGTTAGTATTTCTTGAAAAGTTCGGAATGTGTCCCCAAACGCAATAGTTTTATGACAGGCTTCTGCTTGTCATACCAAATTAAAAGGAAGTCGCTCTGAATGTGACATTCAAGGCATCCTTCATATTCTCCAGTTAATTTATGAGGGGTTATAAGCCAAAAGGTACAGCTCCTGTAGCTTGTAAACAGAATCAAGATTCTTTTTAAATCCGTAGCTTTTTCCCTATTATGCTTATACCGTTTAAGATCTTTCTTAAACTGTCCAGAGAGCTTTAATTCCATCAAATCTACAGAGATTGAATATAGTTTTCAAAATCATTCAAATCAAGCGTTTCAAGCTCTTTCCCTGACTTAGCCTCTTTAATAGCTGCAATAGTCTCTTCGTTGGGCTCAAATACATGGCATCAAGCAACACACTCTCAACATAATTGTTAAGACTGCGGTTTGGCTTCCTTAATCTACGCTTCAAAAACATCAACAATTCTGCATTCAGTCTGAATGATGCGGCCTGTCGTGTTACTGTATGTTCCATATTCATTTATCATTATGTGTGTATGCAAATGTAATACAAAGTATTTATAATTGCAAGTAAATCCATTTTATTTTCATTGAAATCTAAAAGTATAACCTTAAGTAATGTAGTCACTATTGATGACTACTAAGCTGTAAAGCAAAGATATGCGACCTTCTACAGGCGCATATCTTTTATATTATCCATCATGTAACTCTTTCAGAAGTTTTTGGTTATACCCAAAAAGTATTGCCATGATGGAACCTGATTCATTATAACTCTCTAAACAAATAATTTTTGAATGCGAAAAATGAAATAACTTTTGCCCTCACGGGTTGCTGTAATTTACAAAGTTGAGTGCTAATAGTCTAAAAACTTAAACCTTCGATACAAAAGTAGAAATTACAGCAGAAAGAGGGTATCACAAAAGTTCACATGTTCTCACAAATATTCATTTTTCAGCGTATTTTCCTTGATTTTTAGCCCCTTTTTATTTATTTCACCTGATTTTCTCTGTCTTTTTCTGTGATAAAGTACGGAAATCTGAAAGGTGTAACTCTAAATTTATCAGAGAAATTACGATAGAAAGTCTGCGCAATCGAGCATGCCACATTCTTCTCCAATGGCCTCAATCGTATAGTCGGACGGTCTCGAAGCAACTGTGCGGCATATTCCAAGCGCAGGTCGTTGATGAATTTCGTGAAGCTCATACCGGCATACCGGGTGAAAAGTTGGGCGAACTTATTATGCGGAACATACACTTCATTGATGATATCCTCACGTGTCAGCTTCGGTTGGAGGAACAACTACGAGTCATGATGATATTTGCAATACGGTCGAAAAGTTCATGATCAACATCCACTTCCTGTTTGGTTGTATCCTCAACAGTACTTTCTTCTGTTTCAGAATCCTTTTGTCTCATCCTCAGTTTCTTTACTTTGTTCATGCTGACTGCGCTCTTCCATCAACGCCTTACGGTATTGCAGGAGTCGGTTGATAGTATCCACCGCCGAGGCATTCTTACGTGTGATAATACGGTTATAACGCACGATACGGAACACGATAAAGATGAGTAACAGGACGATAACGCCACCCATGATGAGGGCTATACGCATGGTTCTGAGTTCAGTTTCCTGTTGTTGCTGTTGCAATTCAAGAATTGTCGTCTCACTTGACTTTGCTAATTTGAAAGCCGAGCGGGGCATAAAACCAAACGTACTGTTGGCTCCGGCCTTCATAGATGCCGTATCCGGGCACTCCGCCAAGAGGCGAAAAGAGCGGTTAAGGTCGGGTAAGATGCGCAAAGCCTCATCATATTTCCCCGCATTCTGCATCACCAATTCGGTATTGAGCAGGGTATAGACCTTCTGATAGAGGCCGTTCCATTGGTTTTGGGGGGTCGGCATGGCATTGAAAATGCTGATAGCACGACGAAATAAGGCACAGCATCATCGTATTCCCCTATGTTTGGCTTTATTGATTCAATAAGGAATGCGAGGGTAGCTTCATAGTTCTGAAACCTTTCTTCGATAGAACGTCCGAGGGCGATATAGGCATATTCAAGGCTCGATTGCGTTTCACCTTTCAGATATTTGGCATAGGCAGTCTTCGTCATCGTACGGAAGTAAAGCTTCGCTGCTTGATGCGGTATCTTCGATAGCTTCAGCCATCTGGCGTGCATCCTGCTGTCCCGAATGACAGGGAAAAGAGCATTGCAGCCGACATTGCTGCAACCACCAACATGTGTAAATCTTGTAATTAAAAGTCATTGTTTATAGTGATAGAGAGTTAGATTGTTTCGTTTGCTTGTCATTTCATCAGCTCCACAGCCTTCTCCACAATAGGATTGGTCTCGTTGATAACCTGGAAATACTCGCTCATATCCCACAAGTCACGAGCCACAAGCGCCTTGAGTTGACGGCGCAACTGGGGCAGAGTGGCCTGCAATTCTTTGTCGTCCTTGGGCTTTATCTTGTCTTTTGCTGCCATCTGGAGCACGTCATCAACAAACGATTGAGGCACTTCATAGCGGGCGTTGAAGTCACCAAAGGTGGCAAACTGCTTCTTCAGCTGCTTTCGGTTGTTATCTATATATTTCAAATTTGCATTGATGATATAGCTTCGGGCAGCCAACTGGCGATGAAACTGCGTGTACAGTGTGGTGTCGAGAGGCACGAAGTAATCGGGCATAATGCCCCCTCCACCATAGACAATGCGCTGCTTTCGCAGGTCTTATACTTCAGGGTCGGCAAAATGAATGCTGTCAGCACTATAAAGTTCACCATGTTTGAAGCGTTTTTCAATGTCCATAGCATAGTCAAGCGCTTCACCTTTCTTCTATAAGGTTTCTGTATGCAACGGCCCGAAGGCGTGTAGTAATGAGCTATCGTGAGGCGGATCATACTGCCGTCAGCAAAGTCTATCGGACGCTGTACAAGGCCTTTACCGAAAGATCTGCGGCCAACAACCTCGCCACGGTCTTGATCCTGGATGGCTCCTGTGACGATTTCAGCTGCTGAAGCCGTGTATTCATTGATTAGTACGAGCACCTTCCCATCAACCAACTTGCCCTTTCCGTCAGCGCGATGGTCCTGCCGAGGCACCCTGCGTCCTTGTGTATAGACAATCAAATCATCGTGATGAAGAAATTCATTGGCAATCTGGACAGCAGCCATAAGATAGCCTCCGCCGTTCTCCTGGAGGTCGAGAATGAGGTCTTTCATGCCCAAGACTTTCAGTCCTTCAACAGCATCCATGAATTCATTATACGTAGTAAGTCCGAAACTTCCCTATGCGGATATAACCCACCTGCGGCCGAATCATATAGGCTGCATCAAGAGTTTCTCACTGGAATTTTTATCCCGGATGACGGTGAATTTGAGTGTACCGGCACTGCCACGACGCCAATTCAAGCTCACGCTTTGAGCCCTTGACGCCCCGAAAGCCGCTTCGCATGATATCCTCTTTCGACATCTTCACGCCTGCAATCGCCGTGTCGTTGACACTCACAATGCGGTCACCGGCAAGAATACCGACACGTTCTGATGGGCCGTTTACTATCGGTTGAATAACCAGCAACGTGTCTTGCACCATATTGAACTGTACGCCGATACCCTCAAACGAACCCTGCAAAGGCTCATTCATCTGCTTGGTTTCCTGCTGCTGTTGAATAGGAAGAGTGGGGATCGAGCTTCTCTATCATGCCACGAATACCGTCTTCAACGAGTTTCTTTTCATCGACACTGTCAACATAGAGATTAGTGATGGCCATTTCTGCAATCTGCAGTTTACGCATCGGAGAGTCGCTTCCGAGATTTATTCGCTGTGCCATTGACGATTGAGGTAACAGCAGGATAAAAAACAAAATGGCCCATGCCATTCCCTGATGGAGTGCATGAGTGCGGACTTTTGTATAGCGTTCTCTTTCTCATTATATATTTCTTTTCATTGGCCCCAGCGATTTTCACCGCTTAGGGCATTAATCTAATGGGTCGGTATCAGCCTCGAGGAGATCTTCTTCGATAACAAGATTATCAATAATGAAGTTCTGTCGCTCCATTGTATTCTTACCCATGTAATACTCCAACAACTTCCCTACCTGGTCGTTCTTATGGGTGTCACCTGTTCGAGACGCATGTCAGGGCCTATCAAGTGTACAAATTCATCGGGACTGATTTCTCCCAACCTTAAATCAGTGTGATTTCAGGCTCCGGCCCAAGGTCTTTTATGGCGTTGATACGTTCTTCTTCAGTGTAACAATAACGCGTGATGAAGTCACTTTTCTTCTCTTTCCTGTCCAATCGGGTGTCTGCTTCAGCAATCACCTGTTTGATTCTTGATCTTCGTGCGCTTGTTTCTGACGCGGAAAAAGTGGGGTTTGAAGCACGTAAACATGCCCTTTCTGTGATGAGTTCAGGAAAAGAGCTGAAGGAAGAAGGTTATTATCAACAAGCGGATATGCATGCCGTCAACATCGGCATCAGTGGCCACAATCACCTTATATATCGCAGTGATATCAAGTCCTTCTTCAATATCAGAGGTGCAGCTTGAAAGCAGTTGAATTCTTCATTCTCATACACCACTTTCTTCGTCAATCCGAATGAGTTGAGTGGTTTTTCCGCAGAGAAAAAGACCGCCTGAGTATTCACATCACGACTCTTGGTGATGCTTCCACTGCCGAATCTCCCTCGGTAATGAAGATAGAACTCTCTTCCTTACGGTCGTTTTTGGCATCACAAAGTGGATTCTACAGTCACGAAGCTTCCTGTTATGCAGGTTCGCTTTCTTCGCTCTCTCGCGTATCTAGCTAGTCACTCCAGCCATTGCCTTGCGTTCCCGCTCGCTTTCTTTGATCTTGTTCTCTATCACTTCTGCCCACATCGGGGTGGATATGGAGATAGTTGTCGACATTCAATTTAATGAAATCACCCACATATTTATTGATGCTTTCACCATCAGGAGCCATCTGGGTTGAGCCGAGTTTGATCTTCGTCTGGCTTTCAAACACAGGTTCCTCAACATTCAATGCAATGGCTGCAACAAGTCCATTGCGCACATCAGTATACTCATAGTTCTTGTTGAAGAACTCCTTTATCGTCTTTGCAATATGCTCTTTGAACGCACTCTGATGTGTTCCCCCTGCGTAGTGTGCTGTCCATTGACGAAACTATGATACTCTTCACCGTATTGATTGGTATGTGTGAAAGCGATTTCTATGTCTTCTCCGATGATATGAACAATAGGATACAGACCGTCGTTCGTCATGTTATCATTCAGCAGATCGGCCAGACCATTGCGGCTTTTTGATGCGACGTCCATTATACATGATGGTCAATCCGCTGTTCAGATAGGTGTAGTTACGCAGCATAGTCTCGACAATATCATTGTGAAAACTATAGTCCTTGAAGAGCGTATTGTCGGGTTCGAAATAGATATATGTACCGTTTTCATCGTTCGTATCAAGGGTTTTGTCACTCTTTTTCACACCCTTTTTCGAATGTCAGCTCACGCACTTTCCCATCACGGAATGACTTCACCTCAAAGTGCGAACTCAAAGCATTGACGGCCTTGATACCTACACCATTCAGTCCGACACTCTTCTTTGAAAGCCTTTGAGTCATATTTTCCACCGGTGTTAAGCATGCTGACTGCCTCAACCAATTTACCCTGCGGAATACCTCGTCCATAGTCACGGACACTCACCCTGAGGTTGTCTTCCACTTCGATTTCAATGCGGTCGCCGGCTTTCATCTTGAATTCATCAATTGAATTATCAATGACTTCTTTCAAAAGTACATAGATACCATCCTCCGGGAGATTGCCATCTCCGAGACGACCGATATACATACCCGGGCGCGTTCGCACGTGTTCCATATCCGAGAGGTGTCGGATATTATCATCAGTATAGGCAACAGGCTGCTCCTGTTGCCCGTTCTTAATTTCATTTATCGTTTCGTTCTCTGGCATATTTGTCTTTTCTAAGGATATCTAAGGGGGTTCTCTGAATGTTTAAAGCAGTTTCTTGTAACAGCGTCGACGTTTATGTTGCACGGTTTCAAGGTACTGCCACTGCGACTTTACCTTCCGTTAGTTTCCATTTCAACATGAGTTTCACCCTCATTCAATGCCATATTTCTGATAAATAGGTATCAAATGAGAGAACAACAAGGCGTTGGCGCCTTTCACACGATACTCAGGGCAGAACGCCAATCAATAACAAATCGACAACCTTTTGTCTTATGAAACTTCAACACACGAAGTACATTCCACCAGCCAAAAAGGCAACAACCTACCCTTATGAAGCTTTTTGTAATGCACGCGTCAGTGAAGGAATTGTGATGCCGACTCCCACTAATTTATGAGGTGTTACACTCCAGTCCTCCACTATCGGAACCCAGTTGAGATCGACAAAAGGCAGATACATGTCTACATATTGCTTGATCTGCTTGTCTGTCAGCTCTGAATATCCATAGAGATTCTTAAAGGTTTCATTGATGATTTCAAAAATCTTATGACCATATCCCCCTTTATAAACCTCCTTTCTTTTCAGCGCACGCACATGAAGATCATAACGTGTCTCAATCATTTTTGCCACTTTCTGATACTTCTCAGGCATCTTTTCAGGCACAATGAGCTTGTATTCACATAGTCATTATCCTTTTCCCAACCCCAAGTTGCTCCATATGGCGGGGATAATAAGGGTAGTTATAGATGGTTGCCATGGTTCCAAGCTGATCAAAACCCTCGGTAAGCATGCCCTCCGGGTCCATATCGGTAAAGCCAAGTGGCCCGATAATATTGTCCATGCCATGCTCCTTGCCATATTTCCCAACGGCATCGAGCAGTGCACGGCTCACTTCCAAGTCATCAATAAAGTCTATCCAACCAAACCTTACGGCCTTTGTGTTCCACTTTTCATTAGCTTTATGATTGATGATAGCAGCCACACGACCAACTACCTTGCCCTCCCTTATAGGCCAAATAAAACTCTGCTTCGCAGAATTCAAAAGCTGCATTCTTCTTCGGGTTCAGCACCTTTGCATCGTCACTATACAGTGTCGGTGCATCATATTCATTCCTTGGTAAAGCTCATAATGGAATTCGATGAAGGTTTTTAAGTCTCTTCGGTTCTCAACCTTCCTTATCTCAAGTGATGACATGTATCTCTTAATTTATCTTCTAAATATGCAAAAATAGCCAATTTCAGCCAAAAAGCCAAATTTACATTTGTTTTTTGCATATTATTAAGTATGAACAGTGCCCACAGTGGTTGCAAAAAGATAGGTATCACCGCCATCCTTGAGATGCAATTTCTTGCGTAATTCGACCGCACTCAACGGAAAATTCCTCACCGCTATATTGGCTTTCGTCAGTCCTGCAAGTTTTGTTTTTCAGTTCCTTTCTGTTCATCGACGTGATATCTTCTATATAGAAACCGCGTCCCGGGGAAGTCTTCCACGTTTCTCAGACACAAATAAATGAGAATTCTGCCCCACTCCCTGCAGTTTGAAGCGTTCAGCAAGGCTGCCGAAACATCCTCCTTTCATCAACGAAGCATTCGGCTCATAGAGCCAACGCACAGACCTTAAATCCTCAACTAAAGGCCATCGACGTGTTTCCTCGCCTATCCTGCAGACAAAGGTATCATCATCATTCACACAGAAAAGACGCTTTTCCACTGCTTCTCCCTGCTGCATGACGAGCAAAAGCTCCTTACATTCACCACCGACACTGACGATATGCACCTCACAGACATGTTTCATTTCGCACCACGGCAGCATGCCAATCAAGCATCGGAGAAAGCTTTATCATCACCAAGCGGGCACGTTCAACAAGTTCATCACTAAGCGCAGTCACGTCAGGAGAGCAGTCTTCAATGGCGTAAGTCTTGCCTCCATGTGCATCACGACGGGCAGGATCAAGATAAATCAACGCCCATGCTTGTCTTGTAAACTATGCAGAAAATCGCCCTCCCATCTCATGCACCACCTCGGCCTGCTGCAGTCCGAAGCAGTGAAATTGTGGCGTGCAATCTCGCAGAGTCGTTCTTGTTGCTCCACATATACCGCCTTTCGAAACTGCGTGCCATATATGAAAAGTCAACTCCGAAGCCTCCGGTGAGATCTGTCATCATGCCTTTCTGCCGCTCTTCTGCCGTCAACAGCCGCTCCACGACACTGCATTTATAACGTGCCGCCTGCTCACTCGAACACTGTTCCATCGACAAATGAGGTGGAAACAGCACACCATCTTTAGCCGCCCATTCAGGCAGTTTGCGCCGTGCCAACTGCCACCCCTGTATCTGTTCGAGGGCAAACGGCATGTCGACCTCGGGGTATTTATCAGCTTGGAAGGCCAACGTGCGCACATCATCCAAGCGATGCTGACGGATAAACAATTCAGAATTCATAGCGACATCAGTTCTAAAGGTCTCATGCTCTACGGCAAAACAGAGGCTCAACGCTTGCTTTTTCCCTGCAATTTCTTTTCATGAAACCGTCTGATTGATGAATGATAACCTGCTTAAGGGATTACTTTATAATACTTCTTTGCCGTTGCACGCGAGCATTTATTAAAGTGCCACCACTCCGTTCTGAGTGGGAATAAAACCGCCGTGACGCATCACCTTGCGCAACAGCTGACGGTTTTCACGTGCCTTTGGGCTTATCTTTTCTCACTTACCAACCGATCTTCATGGTCAATATGGGCCGCCATGCCCATGTAGTCGATTTTCGTTCCCATGTCGAGCGTGTCACCTTTCAGCGTACAGAGCGTGATATCAACGGCCATGCCATAGTTGTGCATGCCGCCACCATGGGCAGGATTAGACACAGATATCCTTATTCGTGTGTTTCACCTTGTCCCACATCTTCTGTTGAATACGCATCGGGCGGGCCGCATCATAGACTTTCAGACTCAAGTCGAGGGCGCAGTTGCTTCAAATAAAGCTTGTGCTTTCTTCAGTGCAGCCATGGCTTCGGGATGCAGAAACGCTTCCTTGAGGTCGTCATAGAGCACCACGCCGCAGAAGTTATCGGCCCTGCTGTACATCAAACTCACATGAATTGACGGGTCTTCCTTCTGTATGTTCACATAGCCTTCACGCGCCAATCGTCTTGCCGTGACACTCTCCTTGTCGGCTGCAGAAACTGAACACACACAACCGAACAACAGCAACAGGGCTGCCAATCCGCAGGCGTTGAAATATCTTCTTCATCATCATCTTTCACTCATCTCTGTTTTTCTTTCGTCGCTTTTACATCTTCCTGACCGCTTTCATGATGACGATCGAGCCGACGAAGAACATAATTAAATGCCTCCATTCCCACCAACACAAGCAACGTAGCCACTGCCGAGAGCACATAAAGTCCGGCACCACAGCCTAAACCTATAGCCGCAGTGACCCACACTCCGGCTGCCGTTGTCAGCCAGCGCACGGCATTTTTCTGGAAAAATTATCGTTCCGGCACCGATGAAACCGATACCCGAAACCACCTGAGCTGCTATGCGCGACACGTCAAGACGCATGTTTGGGGTCTTTCAATACGCCCTCAAAACCATAGGCAGAAATAATCATGAAAGGGCTGAACCCAATGCAACAAGAAAGTGAGTACGCAGTCCTGCCGCCTTCTCTCTATATTCACGTTCGAGACCGATAAGCCCGCCTAAGACGCAGCTGCCACGAAGATACGAAGGATAAACTCGAATGTCATCATACGCACAGAAAAATGATTTATACTTGCAAACTTACACAAAAAGGAAAATCCCTTCTTCTTTGCCATTGAAAAATAAATGGCAGGCAACCGCATCCTGCATGTAGCTAATCACTGCCTGAAGTCAAGAAAACATCAAAAATCAAATAGAAAAGACTGAAAAAGGTGTTTCTTACACCTTAATAGGTCGTGAACAACATACTGAAGTCGGGCATTATTTCTCATGAAACAGCAAATAAATCCTGTTGTTCTGATTTTACCAATCTCTTTATTTATAGCACTTCTGAACATATCTATAAGTTTTCATCTATCACCTTATATATAATTTCTATTGGTAAAAAGAGAGTTTATATATCTTTACAATGTCTTTTACGACAAAGATTGTTTGGATATTCTATGAAAGGAGTACGTGATAGGGAATTACATTTTGGACAATATGAAGACTATTCAGCCAGGGATTGGCACTCACAACATTATGTAAAGACTGCAGCGGAGTGATCCGCTGCATGTTTTTCTCAACACGAATTCACATCTATAATAGCTACCACCATAGATATATATGTATAGTTCGGGAGGTCAGTCAATGATTGGCTTCCCCTATTTTTATGCTCTTATTTCACTCCTGCATCTTCATCAATTATTTTATAATTGTCCTCGCATAACCCACAAATTCAAAAACAGTTTCTCTCGGCGAAATACGCGAGTTTTGAAGATATTTTGTAATGCGTTGTGCTTCAACATTACCTCTCTTGATTGAAATTCCTGTGCTTTTTGACGTCAATGTATGTTGCAATTTTGCATCAAGTTATCGTGTATTTTGACGGAGATTATCAAGGTAAAAGTAACTCAAATGACAGTGTGAAATGCGTCATATTAGCGTGTAATCTGCGTCAAATGGCGTGGTAACTCCATTCACTTTACGCGGTAAAGTGAATGGAGACAAAAGCTCGACCCCAACCCCTCTCCAAGGAGAGTGATGTGTTCTCCGAATTATATCCTATTTAGGCTCCATTTCCATGGCATTTTTACTCCCCTCCTCCTTCGGGGAGGGTTGAAGTGAGGCTTTCTTTCCTCTTTATTCCTTAGCAAAGGGGTTGGGGTGAGGCTTTCTTTTCCTCCTTATCTCTTTGCCTATTCACTTATTTGCACTATCTTTGCAAAAATATAAATTATTAGGCATGACAGAAGATTTCGACATAAGAGAAGAGCGTCTATCGACGGAAGAAGGACTTTGAAAACGCACTTCGCCCGCTGAGATTTGCTGATTTCAACGGACAGAAGAAAGTGGTTGAGAACTTAGAGATATTCGTTGAGGCAGCTAAATACCGTGGCGAACCGCTCGACCACACGCTGCTTTATGGGCCTCCGGGACTCGGAAAGACCACGCTGAGCAATATCATTGCCAACGAACTTGGTGTGGGTGTTCAAGATAACCAGTGGGCCGGTGCTCGACAAACCGGGTGATCTTGCCGGCATATTGACTTCACTTGAACCCAACGATGTACTCTTTATAGACGAAAATCCACCGTCTTTCGCCTGTTGTTGAAGAGTATCTTTACTCGGCCATGGAGGACTATCGCATCGACATCATGATTGACAAAGGCCCTTCGGCACGGTCTATCCAGATTGATTTGAACCCTTTCACACTCGTTGGAGCCACGACACGCAGCGGTATGCTTACAGCCCCTTTGCGTGCTCGTTTCGGTATTAACAGCTACTTGGAATACTATGATCCCGAGACATTGAAGCGCATCACACGCCGCTCGGCCATGCTGCTGAAGGTGCCGATTGACGATGAAGCCGCCATAGAAATCAGTAGGAGGTCGCGGAACGCCCCGTATTGCCAATGCGTTGCTGCGTCGTGTGCGCGACTTTGCACAGGTGAAGGCAACGGAACGATAACCAACGAGATTGCACATATAGGACTTCAGTCGCTCAATATCGACCAATACGGGCTTGACGAGATTGATAATAAGATCTTGCTCACTATCATTGACAAGTTCAGGGGTGGGCCTGTAGGGGTCAGTACGATAGCAACAGCCATCGGAGAGATGCCGGGAACCGTTGAAGATGTCTAGAGACCATTCCTCATTATGGAGGTTTCATCAAACGAACGCCACGTGGTCGCATAGCGCTCCATTGGCCTACGAGCACCAGGGCGTAATCCTTACATGAAATGTCATGGAACCTGGGCTGTTTGAATAGGAAGAGTCTCGCTTTCAAGCCTTTGCTCAATCCCTCCTCGAAGGAATAAGTAGAAAAGCAAAGGGTTGGAGGAGAGGCTTTTATTATCATTTTATCTCTTTTTCTCTTGCATTTTTCAATCTAATTGCGTAACTTACGCAACGTAAAATCTGCAATGTTATAGAAATGAAGACTATCAACAACCCATTCATTACCTACGGATATAAGGGTAATCGCTATTTTTGTGACCGCGAGAATGAAACAAAAAAGCTCATCGAAGCCTTGCAAAACGACCGCAACGTGACGCTGATTTCACCGCGACGTGTAGGCAAGACCGGACTCATCAAGCATGTTTTCAGTCAGATAGAGAGGCAAGATAAGCATGTAAAATGCTTTTTATATCGACATCTTCGCTACCAAGAACTTAGAGCAGATGGGTGCAACTTATGGCGCGAAACATACTCGGTCACCTCGATTCTACACCGCAGGCAGCACTGAAAAGACTGCAAGAGTTCTTCGGAAGCCTGCGTCCTACGATGAGTTTTGACCAGCTTACAGGGCTGCCTTCAGTCTCTTTGGACATCAAACCCACAGAGGAAGCGCAGACGCTGAAGCGGATATTCGACTATATGCAGCAGTCAGTATCGCTGTTACGTGGCAGTGACGAGTTTCAACAGATACTTTCCTACAACAATCAAGGCATAGAAGCCACCTTGCGGTCGTATATTCAGTTTCTTCCCAATGTTTTATTTCATCTTCGCAGGCAGCATGCAGCACCTCATGGAAGATATGTTTTACCTCGGCAAATCGGCCGTTCTTCCAGAGTTCGCAAATCATGTTGCTCGACAATGTGCCTGCCGAAAAGTATCTTTCTTTTGCCAATGGCTTTTTCAAATCACAGAAACGGAGTATCAGTAAGGAGGTTTTCAGCCAGTTATATCATAAGGTAGACGGCATCCATGGTATGTTCAAAGCATTCTGAACCGTGCTTATCGAGTATGCAGAAGCAAGTCTTACGGACGATTTTCTTTCAGTCAGATTGTGAACGAACTCGTTTGCGAACAGAAACCGGTTTATGAAATTACTATGCTTCATTAACCGAAATGCAGAGCTAATCTCATTGAAGCTGTGGCCAAGGAAGGCTGTGTTGCCGCACCGCTTGCCCACCAATTCATTGCCAAATACGGGTTGAAGGCGACAAGTTCGGTGCGAACGGCGTTGAAAACACTTGTTGATCGCCAGTTCATCTACCGTAAACCGGAAGGTTATGTGGTTTTATGACGGGTTCTTTGGCATGTGGCTTTCGCGACTGTAGAGGCCTCACCCCGGCCCCTTTCCAGGAGAGGGTAAATAGTGTGCAAATTGTAGTTTTAATTAACTGTACTGCATATGATGTTTTATTGTCTGGCAATGATAGGGTTGTTCTCTGTCAGTAGCTGTCGTTCAATTCAGCAAAGTGAAGGGATTGGACAGGCCGATTCTATTCATGTGGAATACTGTGGAATGGGAGGAACAATACGATATGTCATTGATCACAGTGACACAATCATGATGTTGAAAGGCAATTTCCTTCACGATATCCATGGGTTGAGCGCCCAAGCCTCTTTGAACCTGTCAGAAAGGTTGCTTCTGACGATGTTCCAGTCATTCAACGATTGGCGCGTCAGCTCTTTGTTGAATGCTCAAAAGCCAGATACTTTGTGGACAAAACCCTACAAATATGGTAGTACTGACTGCCCATTCTCTCTGTTCATGTGTTTAAGAAAAGGGCAAGAAACAGTCTATTGTTACGATACAGGGGAGGAAAAAGAATGGCATAGTGTATTCTACCTCCGTGCAAATCAAGTACTCACCTGCCTTTCTTGGTTTACACATCGGCTGAGAAAGTATTTCTAAAAACGCCTCACCCCCAGCCCCTCCAGTAAAGAATGAGAGAAAGAGCCTCACCCCCAGCCCTCCCCGAAGAGGAGGGGAGTAAGACTCTTTGAAAATAGAGTCCAAAATAATATATAATTGGCGAACATATCACTCCCCTCCCTCTTCGGGGAGGGGCTCGAGAGAGCTTCTTATTACTAGTTAATATCCATTTGGCTCCAGCCATGACCCAACAACCTGGTTGTTTCACATTACCTACATCCACATAGCTTCCGGTTCAGAGGTTGTTCCCCTCGAGATAGAGGCTATATTTCAGCATATTCCATGCCAGCCCGAGCATCCAAAAAGGCCGTAAGAGCAGTAACGATGCAACACTCCTGCAGGATCTTTATAGCTGCCCATGCGATGCTGAAAACGATAGTTTATACCTAAATCCAACTGCTTCCAAAGGTTCAGTTGCAGGGTTTCCAGCGACCTTGTTCTTTAGATATTCCAAAGCATAAAGGCTGTGAATGCCGGCTGCTTCAATCTGATGTTGTTGAATGAAACAATAGCCGAGGTTGAATGTTTTCAGGAGTTTCTGTGTGGGAAGAAGCTGCCGAAAATCGGCATTCAGTGCTATCTCAACGCCCAAGGCATTGATTGTTCCGAAGTTAACCGACTTCAAAGCACTGCTCCTGCAGCGTCTTTTTCACCATCGTCAATCCAGTCGATGAGATTGGTATGGTGATTATGAAATCCACTTACACTGCCCGAAAAGTCCGTTCTTGCTGTATTTCACGCCCATTTCTACGGCAGCAAAGCTCTTCAGGTTTAAGGTTGGGATCTGCTTTATGCCCTCCAACCGAATAGAAAAAGTTCAGTTACTGACGGCATGCGCAACGACGTGTTGTAGCTCGCATAGACTTTCCAAAGCATCACCAAGTCGGTAGCTTGCATTGACACTTGGATGAGACTTTCATGTTCATTTCAGCCCAACTGTTCTTCCGGCAACCACTCCGGCCGACATCGTGAAAGCGTCCGATGAGCAGGTTATGCTCTGCAACAAACTGTACATTCGTGCGGTTTAGCCCATTTTTATACATCACATTGTCTGTGCCTTTCACGTGTTTGGGCTTTGAAAGTGGGTTGCCAAGGTTTGCTACCAAGTCTTCGTTGCGCAGTTCGGCTCCGAAAGCCGTACGGCCTAACGTCCAGTCGAAGTAAGCATTGACGTTAACGCCGTGAACATCTGTGCGATGATAGTTGAAAGGATAGCGGTCGGCACGGTCTCTGAAAAGTTCAAAATCGGTCGTAATTATGGTTCCAGTAGATAGCCGGATGCCATTTAATTGTGCCCTTTCTTGTTTCAGCTTGCAATGCCATATAGGTCTTGAAGGTATGTTCAAACTGGTCATCATACTTGGCACTATAGTTCGTACTCGAGCCAAAAGTCTTTGTTGCTAAGGCCTGCATGCCAGCTCATGGAAAGGTCATCATCATTATAAAAAGCCCTGATAAAAAGCCTTTTTGAGTGCGTAAGTCTGTGTTTAACTTGCCCTCTTTATTGCGGTTATAGCCATCAGTTCAGTGAAAGAAGCCGACCATTGATTGTTCCATTTGCCCCTCGCTACATTGATTCTGCCCCCGGAAGTGACTGTTCCGAAGCTGCCACTTGCAGCATGAACCGAAGCACTTGACTGCGTGTTGGCTTTCGTGACGATATTGATTGCACCGAGTAATGACGAAGTTCCATAGACACTTCCTGCCGGTCCTTCGAGTACTTCAATGCGTTCAATCTCACTGATATCAACGGGAAAGTCGGCTGCATTATGTCCCGTTTGCGGGTCACCGATGTTGATACCATTCAGAAGAAGCGTGATTTGCTCGTAGTTTCCCCCGCGAATGCTCACGTCAGTCTGCGCCCCTAAAGGCCCACGTTGACGCACATCTACGCCCGAAACCAACTTCAAAAGGTCGTTAACACTGTGTACTGGCGCCGCTTGAACATCCTCCCGGCTCAGTACAGTTACCATTCTCGACTGCTGACTTTGTGTCAGCGGAGCCCGCGATGCCGTAATACTTACGCCATTAAGCAACATGGCTTTGCCCCTTGATAAAGCGAAGTGTCGGCCTTCTGCACGTCATTGCTGATGCTTTCGGCTTTCGCACAAGTGAGTGTTGCCACGCTTAATGTCACCTACAATCACTTCTCTTCAAGGCATGAAAAAGAGTGCATAGCCCTTGTTTGTGAAGTGCTTGAAGCGGATACGACAGCGCTTGTTGAAAAACTGTTTTGTTCACGTTTAAAGTACTTTTTAGCGTTTATGCAAATGCAAAAACGATTGCAAAAGTAGTAAAAAGATGAAAACAAGGAGTTGAATAAGCAGAAATTTGGAAATAACGAATGTGGAATAGGGAAACAAAGCAGGTGTATCAAAATGAGAAAAGAAATCTGTTTTCCTTGATACTCAATACATTATAAGGCGCAATAACAGTTTGATTGTTCGGCATCAGTAGGTGTTTGGTAGCTGAATTGGCTACCATAAGGCAACTCTTTCAACCCCCTTGACTTCGAAATTAGCATGTATTCCCATCGCTTTGAATGCTCTCGCAATTGTTGAGAACGTAAGGTTCTTTCCCCTTTCTATCCTTGAAACCTGTGCTTTCTTTATGCCCATACGTTCTCCTAACTGCTCCTGTGTGAGGTTACATGACTGCCGTGCTTTCTTGATGGCATCTCCCATGAGGAAAGATTTGAGTTCTGCCTCGTATTGATTACGTTCAGGTGTACCTTTTTCACTCAACACTTTATTGAGCATTTCCTCGTGACTATATAATTTTTTTGTTGTATCATCATGTGATTACCCTTTATTCATGAAAATATTCTTTTCTCTTGGCTTCAGCCTTCTCAATCTCTTTTAGTGGGAGTTCTTTGTGACTTCTTTATCATCCCGTGGGTGGCTATAACCAAAAGTGTCTTCTTCTGTATCCCAAAATGCAAAAAGCCTGTAGGCATTTCCATTATACAACGTGCGGAATTCCCAAATGTCTGTATTTTCAAGTTTCTTGAAGAGGCTATTGTCAAAGTACATACATGCTTTTTGCCAATGTTATATACCACCTTTGCTTTCACTTTTCTGAGGAGGTGGCGAAGAAAATCAATGGCTTCTTCTGTATAAACTATTTTGAATCTTGGTTTTTGTTCCATATAATACTATGGTACAAAGATAATGAAAAAGTTTCTATAAATGTAATCTTTTAGAGGCTTTTTCTATGTTTATTATTCATAACCCCATTTTTCTATTACTCCAAGCACTGTTCAATTTCAGCGAATTCATCAATGATATAATCAGCAAGGGCAGCTTGTAAGTCCTCCTTACTGCCGTTACCATAGGTCACACCACAGGTTTTTGTGCCCGCATTCCGACCCATGAGAATGTCGAAAGCAGTGTCACCAACGACCAAGGCTTCGGCAGGTTGCAAGCCGAAATGATGTAGAGTTTTCAGCACAGGGCTCGGCATTCGGTTTTCGCTTTTTCAACGTCGTCGGCACCCAAGATGAGGCTGATGTAAGGCTCAAGATGCAGTTCTTCAACGAAAGCTGCCAGGGAATGGTGGCCTCTGCTGCTGGCAATCGTCACCGTAAGACCGTCATCATGCAGTTTCTTTATGGTTTTATGACACCCGGGAAGGCTGGAACAGCTCCATGAGTATTATTGCGTTCGAAGATCTCCCGATATGCAGATGTGCATTTTTCTGCCATTTCATCGGTCATATCCATTAATGCCAAAAACATTGTTTCAATGGAAGTCCGATGGTTTTTGCACATTCTTCTTCTGTTTTCTCTGGCAGACCGACCCGCTGAAGCGTCTCTCTCATCGTGCGGGTGATGAGCGTTTGCGAGTCGCCGAGTGTCCCGTCAAAATCCAATATCACAATCCTTGTTTTTCATCTTCGTTGCAGTTTTGTCCGCGAAGTTACACATAAAAACGCAGAAAACAATTGCTTTTCAGTCATAAAATAACGCTGACTTCTGGTTTTGGATTATGAAGAACGTAAATCAATGATAATCAGAATGTTATTTCTTTCCATAGAGGTTACAAGGTGTTTTCATGTCAAAACGTCTTGTAACTTGCGTCAACTTACCTTGTAATCTGCGTCAAAACACGACAACGGAGTCACTTTATGCGGTAAAGTGACTCAAGTTCGCGTGCTGATAAGGCAAAGGATAAAGAGGCACAAATTACTGTTTGAATAACTTCGGTACAAACTCGCTCAAATAGATGCGCCAATTGCGCCAGATATACCCGCCTTCAGTCTCCATATAGGGTATATTTGAAGCCTTTGGAGTCAAGATAATGGCGCAAATCGGCATTGCTTTTATAGAAAGTCCGTAGCTTCGATGCCTATCCAGAATAGCTTTGGCCGTTTCATGAAAAAGCGTGTTGAGCTTTTTGTTCACGGTTGGCATAGATTTCTTCTATGCCTCCTTGCTGCTGTTTGTCAATGGCTGCGAGAACAGTCCGATGTAATCGAAGGTGTCAGGATGGTTGATTGAAAGGTAGAGAGATGGAAACCACCCATTGAGAGGCCTGCTATGGCACGATGAGCCTTGTCATTTTGTGTGCGATAAGTACGCTCCACAAACTTCATTAAGTCAGGAAAAGCCTGTTCGAAATAGCCATCCATGGTCTTCGGGAGCTGCATTGTAGCACTTTGAAACCTTCAGGCGTCTCCCCCGGGCAGGCTACCTGCGAGATGTTTCCATTGGGCATAACGACAATCATGGGCTTTGCCTTGCCTTCAGCAATGAGGTTATCGAGTATCTGTACAGCCCTTCCGAGTTCCGACCAAGCCTGTTCGTCACCGCCCATACCATGGAAGATAGAGCACGGGATATTTTTCGCGACTCGTTTCATAACCCGCGGGGGTATAAACAGTGCAGCGGCGTGTCATTCCTGCCGTCGGACTGTCATACCATATCTTTGAAACCGTGCCGTGAGAACGTTGTTCACCTTGTAAAGGTCGGCTCTTCCACCATCAATGAAGAATATACTTTGCAACGTTAGCAACGTCTCTCAGCACATAAACATTTGACGGGTCAGCCACCTTTACGCCGTCAACAACCATGTTATATTGGTAGAGTTCGGGCTTCAGGGGCGTCTTTGTCGTGTAAGTCCAAAGTCCTTTTGCATCTTTGTTGAGGTCGGCAATGCCCGCCACATCATACTCTCCATGAGGCGTTTTCACTTTCTGTGTGGGCAGAAAGTCACCGATTACTGCACCTTTTTGGGCCTCAGGGCCATAATTCTGAATGTAACCGTCTTGTCAGTGTTTACTTCCGGCGACATAGGTGCTTGTGCATTGAAGATGTTTTGCTGGGCAAAACTGCTTGTCGTCAGCGTTGCCATGCAGAGTGTCATCAGTTGTTTTTCATGCTGTTTCCTTATGATAGTATTTGTTATTCAGTTCTTTTTGCGGATAAATGATATTGTTTTCGCAGTGTAAAAAGTAGTAAAAATGAACTACATCCTATCTTTCTACCGTTTTTAATAATTTTGCAGGAATGAAAATAGGTGTTTTTTTGTTCTGCAAACAATCAGATTGATGCGGATTATTTTAGGTTAACGGAGGAATTGGGAGCTTGGATGGCACGTGAAGGGCACTCCGTTGTGTATGGAGGATGTAATTGTGGCCTGATGGAAACTATCGGGAAAGCTGTTCACGACGGTGGACAGATGGCTATAGGTGTGGTTCCTCGCATTGTGGAAAAGGGCGGAAGAGTGAGCAGCTCGGTGGATGTCAACATTGCATGTGACAATCTCAGTGATAGAAAAAGACTTGATATTGGCCCCAAAGCGACGTGCTGATTGCGTTGCCTGGGTGGCATCGGAACGCTCGATGAAGTGTTCACAGTGGCAGCCAGTCATACGATAGGTTATCATGCTAAAATGGTGATACTGTATAATATGAACGGCTTTTACAACTCGCTTATCGCCTTGCTCAATGACCTGCAAGGGCGTGGAATGATCCGTGGAAAGTGGACAGATTATATTCAGGTAGCAACGAGTTTAGACGAAAATAGCAGCGTTGATAGCTCGCATATAATCAGAAATAATGAAGAAAAGTTTACCGAGTTTATCCGCCATTTTTCATCTTTCTGTTGCTGTTTTCCTGTGGGACAATCCGAAGAAATGAAACCGAAAGGCAAGCAGGCTTTCATGAAAGGCAGCTCAAGACGGGCGATCTCTTGTTTGCATATGACCCTCGCGGCAATGCGATTACGGCTGTGACAAGTGGTTATCACGGCTTAAAGATTGACCATGTAGGCTTTGTTGTGAAGCAGAAAGATACGGTTTTCGTGGCTGAAGCCATATCCTCTAAAGGCGTGACTTTAACGCCGTTAGCAGATTTTCTTGCGCATAACACGATGCCGGATGAGCACTATCCGTCGGTGGTTCGCGGGCGATTAAGAGTTAAATTCAATGAAACGGTGTTGCGAAAACGCCTGAACCATTATCTCGGATTGCCCTATGACTCTCTTTATATGCCTGATGACAGTGCGATGTATTGCAGTGAACTCGTGCAGAAATGCTTTGTTTTGACCGATGGAAAGGCTGTATTTCCAACTATTCCCATGTCGTTTCATGATGCCGATGGGCACATTACGCCTTATTGGAAAGCCTTTTATGCACGCCATGGAAAGTCGGTTCCCGAAGGAATGCCAGGCACTAACCCTGGTCAACTGTCAAGAGAAAAGGTAGTACACATAAGACTTTCTCGGGTATTCTGAAAAAAGTCGGCGAATGGCATGGGTTGAAATCTCCACCATAATGAATGAAACTCTTGGATAGTCTTTTAGAATTTGCTTTTAATTTTGCACCGAAATCCTTGCTCACATAGTTATAGATGTCCTTGCAACATTCTGCAGAAAACGCCTTGCCATAGGCTGTCAAAGCATCCCACTGCGCTTCGGAAAGGCCGTGTTCGATGTCATTTCGTGTGATGTTCTGGCCCATCAGCCCATATATAAAGCCGGCATTGAAGTTGTCACCTGCCCCGATGGTGCTCACTGCTTTCATGCTTTCAATGGCGTATTCTTTCTTGAAACCGCCCTCGGCATACACAGATATAGGCTCTTTGCCACGTGTGCAGATGAAGTTTTTACAATAGAAACTGATCTTCGAACGATATACCTTGTCGGCATCACTCTGCTTATAAAGTATCTCAAAGTCTTCGTTACTGCCCCGCACAATGTCTGAAAACTCAAGGTTTTCAATGAGGTTTGGCGTGATTTTCATCACTTCATCACGGTGTGCGCGCGATAGTTCACATCGTAATACAGTATTGCACCCTGCTTATGAGCATACTCCAGAAAGCTGACATCTGTGGGCGTACGGCAGGATTGAGGGCAAAAACGAACTGAAAAGCACGATATCATCGCGGTTTATCTCCGGATAGGAGAAGTCGAACCAGTCATGTGGTTGGCTCTTGTAGAAGATATAGTCGGCATTGTTGTTGTCATCGAGGAAGGCAAGCGACAGTGATGACTTGCTGTCGGAGTACATATTGACGTTCTCTGCATTGACTCCATTGTCGCGAAGAAAGTCAACAACGTAGTTGCCTATGCGGTCGTTGCCGGCTTCACTGATGAAAGTGGTGTTCACACCGACCGTCCCCAACGAGATGATGGCATTGAAAGCCGAACCTCCCGGCACTGCACTGACGGGCTGACCATCCTTGAAAATGATATCAAATGTAGTTTCTCCAATTCCTATTACCTTGCGCATGGTGATTTCAGTGTTTTGATTTTTAGTTTGCAAATATACGTGAAATCAGTGGCAAATACAAATTTTTAAGTAACTTTGCACGCATGAAACTCTATAGCACAGCAACGCTTTCCAATGGGCTGCGTATCATTCATCAATCGTCTGACTCGAATGTATGTCTACTGCGGATATGAACTTAATGTGGGTACACGCAACGAGAAACCAGGGCAGGAAGGCATGGCACATTTCTGTGAACATGTGACGTTCAAGGGCACAAAACGGCGTCGGTCGTGGCATGTCAGCAATGCACTTGAAAGCGTAGGTGGCGATCTCAACGCGTTCACCAACAAGGAAGATACGGTCTATTATGCGGCTGTTTTGAAAGAACATACGGCGCGGGCAGTCGACCTTCTGACCGATATCGTCTTCCACAGTGTCTATCCACAGCATGAAAATTGACAAGGAAGTGGAAGTGATTTGCGATGAAATCGAGAGTTATAACGACTCGCCTGCCGAACTCATCTATGACGAATTTGAGAATATTCTCTTTGCCGGTCATCCCTTAGGACATAATATTTTGGGTACAACAGAACGTGTGCGCAGCTTCCGAACTGCCGATGCACAGCGTTTCACACAGCAGTTCTATCGTCCCGAAAAACAGTGTTTTCTTCATTTATGGAGATGTAGATTTCAAGCGGATTGTGCGGCTTTTAGAACGTGCCATGAGGCGATTTCATGCCGGCAAAAGCCTATCATCGAACCTGCACTAAATCAGCCATTACCTCCGAATATCCCCGATTTCATCGAGAAAAATCACGGCACACACCAGGCTCATGTCATGATAGGGAACCGTGGATATGACATTCATGATGAGCGAAGAGTAAGCCTTTATCTGCTGAACAACATTCTTGGTGGGCCTGGAATGAATGCCCGTCTTAACCTCTCTCTGCGCGAGCGGCATGGCTTAGTCTATGTGGTTGAGAGTTCAATGGTAAGCTATGGCGACACAGGAGTATGGGCAACTGACTTCGGTTGCGACCCGAAAGATGTCAGGAAATGCCTGCGCTTAGTGCGTAAAGAGCTTGACCGCGTCATCCAACAACCCCTCTCTGAAGCGCAACTTCGTGCTGCCAAGAAGCAGATTAAGGGACAGATTGGCGTGGCATGTGACAATCAGGGAGAACTTCGCTCTCGATTTCGGTAAGAGCTTTTCTGCATTATGGTTGGGAGCGCGATATTACTTCCTTGTTCCGTCATATCGATGAAATCACAGCTGAAAAGCCTGCAGCAAGTGGCTGTAGAAATCATGAGCGAAGACCGTTTGACCACTTTAGTGATTGACTGATTTGAGCTGTGTGTTCTGCATTTCCTTTGTTTTGAATATATTTTACAAATACTTTCGCACAGCTTGCGTATTCAAAAATAACTTTCCTTCGGGTGGAAATACGCGAGTTTTGAGAATGTTTTGTAATGTTATGAGCATCAAGATGTTACCTCTCTTTGATTGAAATTCATGTGCTTTTTGACATCAATGAACGTCGTCATTTGCGTCAAATGGCTGTGTAATCTGCGTCAAGAGGCGTGGTAACTCCATTCACTTTACACGATAAAATGATGCAGATTGTGGCGTAAAGTGGCTGAAATAGTAACCTAAAAAGGGATAGAAATGGGGGCATCGAAGCCATAAAATGGCTGCACAAAGCATGGAAATGGATTTTCCTTTTTCTATTTGGTCAACTTTTGAAGTGTGGATTTTTAGGATATAAAATTTACAATATAGGGAATAAAAGAGCGGTATGATTTTGGCATTTCCTGTGGTTTCTGATGAGGTTACTCCTATTCCTGTGAGTTTTTGTTCCTTAAGATATAAAAGCATAACACAACGTATGAAATGGGTTGAAGTCCAAAATCGAGAGGGCCTGCGACTCATCTTTGAGTGCAGGCCCTCTGTCGTTAGTATGTTATGAAAAATTTGAGAGAAATGAAACTTCACAGTTTCGTTTGTTGTTTTAATTAAACATGATTTATAGAAAAGCATAGAAATGTTCTATTTTAATATGGACTGAGTCGGCGTCTCGACAGCTTCGATACTGCTATGTTGCATGGTATCGATAACGGCGGAGTCGCTTAAGGCTACCGACTTGCCCTTATGTGTGACGGCATTCAGTTGTTGCTCGGCACTGTTGAGGCCGAATTGTCTGTCATGGAAACCTGCGCCGCATTGCCCAATGTGAGCATAATGGCCACGATAGCAGCTGCCTTGAACAGCGGTTTTTGAGCTTTTGTTGCAGCGTGATGATATGGGCTTTGACCGGCGTAGGTTCATTGATGAGAGACAAAATGCGCTCGTCGAAGTCATCACCCAGCACGTCTTGCCTTGGCTCGGCTGTCTGATAGTCGAACAGAGGCTTGTATCTAAGCAGTTCAGCCGGTATGTCCTTTTGGCTGAAAAAGGCTTTGAGAATTTGCTCTTCTTCAAGAGAAGTCGTGCCTTCCCAATAGCGCTCAAGTAGCTGTGTGATGTATTTATAATCCATAATCTTCTATTTCTTGGAACCTTTGTTTGACGGTCTGACGTGCTCTGTAGATATTGATTTTCACCTGTTCTTCGGTTATCCGAGCACGTCAGCGATGTCTGTAGCTCTTTCCTTCGAAATCTCTGAGCTGCATGCAGCTTCGTTGTTTCTCCGGAAGACTGTCTACGATTTGCTTTACCACCTTGATACGGTCGCGATGGATAATCTCCTCGTAGGGATTATAGGCGCAGTCTGGTGCTGTTTTGTTGTCGAGAGAGTCGTTGTTGTTGCCGAGTTTCTTGACAGCATCAAGTGCTAAATTGCGGCAAATGGTGAGACTGAAAGCCTCGATGGACTCTATTTCGTTCCAAACTTCGCGTTTATTCCAGACTTTTATCAGTGTTTCCTGCACGATGTCTTCGGCTTCTGCGCTGTCAATTGTAATGCGTAGCGCAAGCCGGTAGAGTTTATTCTTCAGCGGCAATACATCGTTTCGAAAGCTGATATTCTTCATCTGCGCTCTATATTGTTGACGAATTGGAAGTTGATTTGTTACAGAATACTGTTGGTTTTAACCTTCATTAAGAAATATGTATGGGGACTATTCGGTGTAACTGGGCTTATAAACTATTCAAGATAGGTATATCCATAGAGTCCGGAACGGTAGTTGTTGAGGAATTCCTTGCCTTCTTCAAGCGATATTTTACCGAGTTTTACGCTCTTGGTAACCCATTGTTCGAGCTGACGTACAAGCTTTTTAGGGTTGTATTGCACGTAGTCGAGCACCTCTTCTACGGTTTCTCCGTCAAAGATTTGGTCGATATGATACTTCCCATCCCTGACAGATACGTGGGCAGCATTGGTATCTCCGAAGAGATTATGCATGTCGCCGAGGATCTCCTGATAGGCTCCTATGAGGAAAACACCAAGATAATAGGGTTCATTCTTCTTCAAAGGGTGGAGTGGGAGCACATGCCCCACGTGGCCATCTGTAACGAAATTGGCGATTTTACCGTCGCTGTCGCAGGTGATGTCCTGTAGAGTAGCATTGCGTGTTGGTCGTTCTGTGAGTCGCTGTATAGGCATAATCGGGAACAACTGATCGATAGCCCAGCTGTCGGGAAGACTTTGGAAGAGAGAGAAGTTGCAGAAATATTTGTCGGCAAGTAGCTTATCTAAACTTCGAGTTCCTCCGGAATGTGTTTCATTGTCTTTACCAACGTGTTGATTTCATGGCATACACTCCAGTACATTGCCTCGATTTCAGCCCGCGTCTTCAAGTCAACGATGCCGTGAGAGAATAGCTCAAAGTGCCTCTTCGCGTATCTGTTCGGCATCGTGCCAGTCCTCTAACATCGAGCGAGAGTCAAGGTTATCCCAAATCTCATAAAAGGTCTTTGACGAGCTGGTGATCGCTTTCTTTGGGCTCAAATGCTTCATTCATTTCGGGAAGACTGGCTGCTTCGAGCACATCAATGACCAAAACGGAGTGGTGAGCTGCCAGACTTCGCCCACTTTCGGTAATGATATTCGGATGCTGGATGTCGTTCTTATCAGCAGCATCTACAAACGTATAAACGCAGTCATTGACGTATTCCTGGATGGAATAGTTGACAGAACTCTCGCTGCTTGATGAGCGTGTACCGTCGTAGTCAACGCCAAGTCCACCGCCACAATCAACAAAATCAATGTTATATCCCATTTTGTGGAGGTTCACATAGAACTGTGCGGCCTCGCGGAGTGCGGTCTGAATGCGGCGGATTTTCGTGATTTGACTGCCGATATGGAAAGTGGATGAGCCGCAGACAATCGTGCATTCCCATGGCATCGAGCTTTCTCTAAAGCCTGCAACAACTCTGCACTGGTGAGGCCAAACTTAGAGGCATCGCCCCCACTTTCGGCCCACTTGCCTGATCCCGAAGATGCCAATTTGATGCGAATGCCAAGGTTAGGCTTCACATTCAGCTTCTTGGCAGCGCGTGCAATGATGTCTAATTCATTGAGTTTCTCAACAACAATGAAGATGCGTTTACCCATTTTCTGGGCCAACAACGCCAGTTCAATGTAGCTTTCGTCCCTATATCCGTTTGCAGATAATGAGCGAATCGCTTTTGCACTGCACGGCAATGACAGCGTGAAGCTCGGGCTTTGAACCGGCTTCAAGACCAAGATTGAATTTCTGTCCGTGGGAGATAATCTCTCAACCACGGGTTGCATCTGGTTCACCTTAATGGGATAGATGATAAAGTTCTCGGCTTTGAAGTTGTATTCTGCCTTTTGCTTTCTGGAAACAACTAAACGTTTTCTCATCCGGTTGTCGAGAATATCAGGAAAACGGAGCAGTACCGGTGCCGTAACATCACGCAAGGCAAGCTCGTCCATGACGTCGCGCAGGTCGATTTGAGTGTTGTCTTTACAAGGCGTTACATAGACATCACCATTCTCATTGATGCCAAAATAAGAGGTTCCCCAACCATTAATGTTATAGAGTTCCTTTGAATCGTCAATCGTCCACTTTTTCATTCTCTGTCAAAAAAACGTAATTTTAAGAGTCGTCTGTATCTTTTTGCTGTACTGTTAAAGGCACAGCATGTTTCTAATTGTTCAACTGATATTTTAATCTTCTCGTAATCATCCAGCAGGTTGACGTCGAGCACGTGCTTTGCCTTGCTGTAATAAGGCTCACGTGTGCTAATTGTTCACGTATAAAGACCTGCACTTCATCGGCTGTTTTATTCAAGAGGAGAGGTCTTATGGTTTTCCCCATCTTCAAATGTCCGTAGAGAACCTCGGGCGTTGCTTTCAGATAGACCGTCTCTCCTGCCTGTTCATGTAGTCGATATTGTCGAAAAAGCACGGCGTTCCACCGCCACAGCTGATGATAATGTCTTCAAATTCGGCCACCTCATGCAGCATGTTATGCTCTATTTTGCGAAAACCTGCTTCACCACGTTCATCGAAAAATCGCCTTCACTGTCTTGTGCATGCGGCTTTCTATGTACCAATCGAGGTCATAGAAAGGCATGCGCAGTTCTTTAGCGAGGGCTTTCCCGACAGTTGTTTTGCCGGCACCCATGTATCCGATGAGTATGATTCGCCCTCATTTACTTCCTTTTTCCTACCTTTCGGTTCGGGTGCATTGTTCACGATTTCCATACATTCTGCGTAGCTCAGTTCGGCTGCTTTCTCGTGCAAAGCCTTTGGCATGCGGTAGTTCTTACCGTCATATGCGATGTAAGGGCCATAGCGACCGTTGAGCACTTCGAGTTTAGCGTCCTCGTCGAAAGCCTTGATATGTCGCTTCTGTTCCTGTTCGCGCTTCTCTCCAATGAGTTGAATGGCTCTTCAAGTGTCACTTTCATGGGGTCAGTTCCCTTGGGAAGAGACACATATTTCTTGTTATGCATCACGTAAGGACCAAAGCGTCCGGCACCGATTACTACGTCGCTGCCTTCAAATTCGCCGATAGTGCGCGGCAGTTTGAATAGTTCCAAGGCCTCTTCGAGCGTTATTGTCTCGATGCTTTTGTCGCTCGGGAGCTGTGAAAAAGCGCGGTTTTTCCGTGTCATCTGCAGACCCAATCTGAACTACCAGGGCCAAATCTTCCGATCTTTACAAACACAGGTTTGCCTGTTTCGGGCTCTTTTTCCGAGTTGTCGTTCGCCTGCTTTGTGCTCCGAACGAGCGTTCATCACCTTGTCAACAGTAGGCTCAAAGCTCTTGTCGAAGACTTTCATCATCGTGTTCCACTCTCTTTTCCTTCTGCAATCCGGTCGAACTGCTGCTCTACTTTGGCTGTAAAGTTGTAGTCCATGATATCAGGGAAGTTGGCCATCAGAAAGTCATTGACGACTATTCCGATATCCGTTGCGCAGTTTTCCCTTTTCACTGCCCACCATCTCCTTGCGTTCGCGGCTCGTTACTTTCGTTCCTTTCAGCGTATCGACAGTATATGTGCGCTCTTCTCCCTTTTTTATCGCCCTTTCTGAACATACTCACGTTGCTGTATCGTCGATATGGTTTGAGGGCATAGGTTGACGGACGTCCGATGCCCAATTCTTCGAGTTTATGTACCAAGCTGGCTTCCGTGTAGCGGATTGGGACCCATGCTGAAACGTTCTGTGGAAGTGATTTCGCGGCGTTCGAGCACATACCCACCTGCATTACCGGCAGCATGTGCGTAGCTTCTTCCTGGTTGTTGTCGTCTTCATCGGTTGATTCGCGGTACACTTTTTCAGGAAGCCATCGAAGGTAACTACCTCACCGTTGGCAATGAACTTGGCCTGACCGCCGGCGATATCTATGGTTACCGTGGTCTTGTCTATCAGCGCATCAGCCATCTGACTGGCTGCTGTTCGCTTCCATATCAGTTCATAAAGCCGCTTCTCCTGTGCTGTTCCGTCAATCTCTGTCTGGCTCATAAAGGTCGGACGGATAGCTTCATGCGCTTCCTGTGCGCCCTTTGCATGCGTGTGATAGTTGCGGGTTTTGCTGTATTCCTTGCCCCAAAGCTTGATAATCTCATCCTTGCTGGTGTTGATTGCCAATGAAGAAAGGTTCACAGAGTCGGTTCGCATGTAGGTGATACGGCCCGTTTAGCATAAAGGCGTTGCGCCACCATCATCGTCTGGCTGACGGTGAACCCCTAACTTCCTCGCAGCCTCTGTTGCAGTGTAGAGGTGGTAAAAGGAGGCGCAGGTGTGCGGCGAAGCGGCTTTTTTCAATGTTGCTTACGGCGAATTTTGGCATCTTTGCACTGCTCAAGAAAGGCAACAGCCTCTTCATGAGTCTTGAAACGAGTGTCCACTCGGCCTTTACTTCGCTCTGACTTCCGTCAGCATTGGTGATGCCGAACAGTGCATTGACACGGTAATAAGGTTCGCTCCGGAAAGCTTGTATCTCGCGTTCGCGTTCAACAATGAGTCTGACAGCCACGCTTTGTACGCGACCTGCGCTCAACGCGGGCTTCACTTTGCGCCAAAACAGGGGAAAGCTTTAAAAGCCGACCAAACGGTCGAGAACGCGTCGTGCCTGCTGAGCATTCACCAAATCCATATTCAAATGGCGGGGTGATTTGATAGCATCAAGAATGGCAGATTTCGTGATTTCATGGAACACAATGCGGTTTGTCTTTGCCTCATCAAGTCCCAACACCTCGCAAAGGTGCCATGAAATAGCTTCTCCTCGCGGTCTTCATCGGAAGCCAACCATATCTTTTTTCGCTTTCTTGGCATTCGACTTGAGTTCTGAAACCAGTTTTTCTTCTCGTCAGGGAATCTCATAATCCGGTTCCAAAGTCTTTGGATCAATACTCAGTTCCTTTTTCTTCAGGTCACGAATGTGCCGTATGATGACATCACTTTGAAGTCCTCGCCCAGAAACTTTTCAATAGTTTTGGCCTTTGCCGGGCTTTCTACGATAACTAAATTCTCTTGCATACCCTTTTATGAACATTTATTCAAGGGCGCAAAAATAATGAAAACTTTCACGTTACACCTTATTATATGGTGTTTTTCTGTTTTTTAAGAAATGGTTTGTATCTATCTGATACATGAGAAGCATCAGAAAGCGTACCATGGTTATGGTATTTTTCTTATCTTTTTACGATGTTTTTCATATGATTTCCAATTGTATTCGCTATATTTGCAACGCTATTTCGGATGTCATCATTGTGATATAGCAATTTAAAAATAGGATTATTAACGAAATAAACTTTATTGAAAATGGGAAGAATAACAACGTTGATGCAGGCCGTACTCAATATTTCGGCCTCATTGAAAGGCTTTGGAGTTCATTTAATTCGTGTCGCAATCTTTATTATTTTCATATGGATTGGTGGGTTAAAGTTCTGAATTATGAAGCCGAAGGCATCGTTCCGTTCGTAGTTAACAGTCCGTTCATGAGCTTTTTCTATGAGAAGGAAGCACCTGAATATAAAGATTACAAGTTGAAAGAAAGGCGAATTCGACAAGGTGAAGCATGAATGGCACCAGGAGAACAACACATATGGCTTCTCACATGGTTTGGGATTGCTGATCATGTCCTTTTGGAATCTTGACGCTCTTGGGCATTTGGTTCCCGAAAATTGGCTTTGTTGGAACAGGTCTCGTCATATTAATGACCTTTGGAACGCTTTCGTTTCTCGTCACAACCCCTCGAGTGTTGGGTGCCCGATTTAGGCAGTGGTGAGCATGGATTTCCTTTATTATCGGGTGCAGGACGATTGGTGATCGAGGATACGGCAATTCTTGCGGGGGCAGTAGTTGCTGGCCGACTGTGCACAACGCATCTTGAAGAAGAAATAAACGGGCTTAGTGCAATGATGCACAGCCTGTTCTTGAGAATGGAAAAAGGTAAGCAGGAGCACCCGTTTACAATATCCATCATCGGCATGATAAGTGCTCCCGACAGGGTCATGTAAATCGTGTCAAATTCCAACGACTGTTCAGGGGCGTTGCAATATGGGTCATTTTACGCGCTCATATGACGCATATTACACGATGAAATGGGTCAAATTGCACGCTCATGACGCAAGTTACAACGCTTGTTCATGTGGATATTCAGGGCGTTTGACTCAGAGCGACTAACTCCTTGATGTACAATGGATTGCTACTCGTATGAATTCAGGGGCTTATTTCCAGTGACAACGAATAAAGGGAACACACCATGGTGTGTTCTCATTTGTCATATCATGTCGACAGTATTGTCAAAACAGCATGCAGGTTGAGGCATTATTTCTGCAACAACCAGTCTTTCAGCTCCTGAAGCATCGTGGCGTGAAACTTGAGTTGGGTCGGATGCCCCAGCCATGTCCGCCACTTGGATAGACATGCAGCGATGCAGGAACGTCGTGCCTGTAGAGTTCCAAGTAATAGTTGACGCCATTTGACGGCATGACGGCCTTGTCGTCATCACTCAAGGCAATCCATGCGCGGGGTGTTACCCGTGTCACCCTGCATGTCGCTGCTGTATTCTTTTTCATCCTTTTTCGTAGCATCTTTGCCCAAGAAGTTATCATGACTGTGCTGGTGAGCATAGCCGTTAAGCATCGTGATGACGGGGTAAAAGAGAATTTGAAGTTGGGTTTTGCATCGCCGGTGCTGTGTGTTGCAATCACAGAGGCCAGAGTGGCCGCCGGCCGAAGACCCCATGATGCCGACATCATTGCGGTTGATATGCCATGAAGAAGCATTGGCACGGACGAGCCGCATGGCTGCTTCGGCATCGCTTATAGGCACTTCACGGTTGCCGTTGGGCATGCGGTATTTCAGCACAATAGCTGCAATTCCCATGTTATTGAAGAAACCTGCCCAGTCTTTTCCCTCGTGGTTCATGGCCAATTGAGCGTATCCTCCGCCGGGACAGATAACGATAGCTCGACCCGTTGCAGTCTTGGCATCGGGCAGATAGACGTAGACTTTCGCCGTATCAGTGGCATTTCCATTGCTGAAAGGGGCGATTCCCTTTGCCACAGATTGACTTCCGTGGGCTCTTGTGCCACGGCATTTCCAATGCTGAAAACACATAACGGCCAGCATCAAGTGTTTTGTTCTCATATCTTTTCGTTTTTCTTTTTTTGTTGTTTTTAGCCTTTTTATAGTTGCAAAGATAATGAAAAATCGTAATATTGCAGCAATAATCAATGAATAAGAAAACCGATGATGCTTTTAGAAAGAATGGCGTCTGTCCGCTTTGCGGTTCTTCTCATTTCGTTCTTGACAGCGAAAAGAGTCGCCGTTGCAGGGATTGTGGCTTTGAATATTTTATGAACCCTCAGCAGTGCTAACGTGGCATTGATCTTTCAATCAGCAACAGGAACTGCTCGTTGTGAGGCGGAAAAACGCTCGCAAAAGGCACTCTCGACCTTCCCGGAGGCTTTGCTGATATGAATGAAACGGCAGAAGAGGGTGTTATCCGTGAGGTAAAGGAGGAAACAGGCCTTGAAGTTACGGCACTTCGCTATTTATTCAGTTTCCCAATCAGTATGAATTCAGTGGTGTAACCTTGCCCACGCTCGACCTTTTTCTTTGCTTGTGAGGTGGCCGATGAGCGTCATGTGAAGGCTTTGGACGATGCAGCTGAAGCCTTTTTGGATGCCATTGAGAAAAATCAATCCCAATGCGTTCGGTCTTGACTCCATACGAAGAGGGTTGAAAAGTTCGTGAAAGCAAGGAAGACAACAACTTGATTATTGTGGCTGAAAGCATGTTTCATGTTGTATACACCAGTCTATCAGTTCCTTTACAGCAGGCAATAGCGACTTTCCTAAAGGCGAAAGACGATAGTTTTTCCCGTTGAGTATCATGATATTATCCTCTATCAGGAGGGTAACTGCAGCCAAGATTTGATTTTGGTTCAGCCCTTTCATCTCTTGACAGAGCTCATCTTGTGTCATCATTTGCCTTTCGCCCAGCAGCTGAATGACCCATAATGCGTCGGGTTCGCAAAAGCCTTGCGAGGACATTGCGAACCGGACAAGTGGGAAAAAGCGTGTCGACTACCATTTCAATTCATCATTCAAAAATGTTGCCGTCTGTTGCATCTTCTGCGGTGAAAAGTGTTGCCCTTGTACTGCACACAGAGCATCAACAGCTCGCTGTCTCCGGTGTTTTTGAGTGCACGTCGACCCTCGGGAGCCACTCTGATGATGCTTCCTTCGGTCACAGGAACCTCTTCTCCGTCTACCTGATAAAGGCCCTACCTCTAAGAATGAAGTAGAGTTCTTCGTGATTCTTGTGAGTATGCAGGAAGCTGCTATCCTGTCCGGGTGCAAAACTCTGAAAGGAGAGTTCACTTCCTGTGGCATGTAAGGCCTGGCCTGCAAACACCTTACCAGGAATTTCAATGTTACCAAAGTGGCAATACATAGTCCTTGATGTCACTTAGTTTGCCTACATTTACTACTGTAAAGTTCTTTCCATTCTTAACTGTTTCAATTGTTTTCATAATCTTGTTCTTTTAATTTATGGTTTGATATGTTAGTTATTTTCTGTTGCAAAAGGTATTTGTAATCAGTGGATCTACGCAAGTAGGTACAAGAATGTGAGATAGTTACTTATAGGTAAGTAATGGGTGAGTGAGGGCACAACGAGATAGAAGTTTTTACATTGTTTAACCATAAAAACTTTCGCATTCTATCCCACGGAGTTTAACTTTGTGCATAGAAATAGAATATGGAAGAATATGAAAAACAATGAAATTCGCAATGCACTCTATCCTAATTGCCCTGTACGCAACGTGCTTTCACGTGTGGAGACAAGTGGTCTATGCTGATATTGTTCACCTTGGAAAGTCATCCTACAATTAGATTTAGGGAATTGCAGCGCAATATTCCGATATTTCGCAGAAGATTTTGACAGCAACGCTCAAGACACTTGAGGCAGATGGATTGGTAAAACGTGAGGTCTTTCCCGAAGTTCCGCCTCGTGTGGGTATTCATTGACTGCGAAAGGCCTGTCGCTTCTGCCACTTATTGACAATCTTCTCACGTGGGCATCAGACAACATGGAAGACATTATAGCCTCCCGAAAGCAGTTTTATCTCAAATAACATGACTGCCTATGGGCGGTTTTCTTTGCTTTATGATTCAACATCATGCAAAGAAACAACTTCTATTTTACTTTTTATTCCTCTGTCTTTCTTGATAAATTCCCGATAATCCTTATATTTGCAGTGACCAATAACCTACAAAGCCATGGATGTGAAGACTGTTTTTGAACTGCGAAAGCAGGGGAGAATAGAAGAAGCTTATGCTGCAATCCGACCTCTCTACGCACAACATAAGGGACATTACACCACGATTGCCATGTTTTGGATAGGCGTTGACATGATGCGTTTGCGTTATCAGCAGCGACGGTTAGAGGAGGCTTACAAGATATTTCAAAGTCTTTTGCGCCTCTACCCCACCATGGACGACCGCGATTATAAGGGACAAACGGCCATGATGCGTGCTGCAATACTCGTCTTCGACCACCATCCTGCGTTCTCAATGCTTGACTTTATTACTGCCTGGGGCATCGAACGGCTCTCTGAAGAGGATTGGATGATGGGCCAGACGAATGGACATCTCGTGCCATCGACGGCAATCCGCATCGTCGGTAAAGTGTTTAAGGAGGTCGAAGCAAAGCCAACGGTCGACATGGCACTGAGGGCTGTGCCGATATTGAGCGAGGCTTTGAAGCACAGTCCCTATAACATGAACTTCCAACGCCATAAGGCTTTGATCTATAAAATCATGGGAAAGAAAGACAAGGCCATTCATATTTACCGCCGATTGATACAAAATCATAAGCGGCAGTCTTATCTCTTTCATGAGTTTTTCGAGGCTTGTTGACGACCCACAACAGCGGATAGCCCTGCTCTGTAAAGCCATTTCAACACAGCGCGACGAGCGTTTCAACCAGCATATGCGCTTCGTTTTAGCCGGCTTATTGTATGATGTCGACAAGTCGCGGGCACGCTATGAACTTGACAAGCTTGGAAGCACGCCGAAAAGCGGGCTATACGATTACGTGGGAAATGCAGAACTTAGAGGCAACACTGGCCGAAACACACTCCGGTAAAGCGAGGCTTCAGCGCGAATTCTACCGCAGTCAGGGAGGCTGTTGTGGAGAATATAAGCTGAAGTGCCTATCGGTTGCACTTCTTTACTATCCTCTGAGCTTTCTTGGTGGGAATAATTCAGGGTCAAAACAGTAGCCAGCCATTCCATTTCTTCCAAAGCTTCGGCCGAGCGAGGTTTTTCCATCAGCAGAACAAAAGGCGCTGATGGTCCCGAAAACTCCCCCGCAGTCGTTGGGTGGACAGGCCCGTTCGCCCGCAAGAAGTCTCACTTCTTTCTTCTCATCTCCATATCCGTCGTGGTCTACAAGCGCTACCGTGTGGAGCCAACAATCGCCATAATCATATTCGAAAGTGACTTTATCGCCCTTCCGTTTCAGTCAGATCTCCAATGCAATAACGGCGTCCGTCCTTATTATCCGGAGGCATTGTGCCGTCTAAAATCTCTTGCATGGAGGAAAACATAGAAGGTGGATTGCCGGCCTTGGCGCACGATAAACTGATGTAGATGCTCTTCTGTCCAACCCATGGAAAGCAGGATTGCGGCGGCCAAAGAGGGCAAAGTGATTGTCGACGGCACTTCAATTTCGCGCCATAGCGGGTTTAATACCATCGAGGATATGCGGAGGCGGTATTTCCATACACCAATTGCCGGCTTATAGATAGCAATGGGATGTGCCACCCAGCCGTCAAAGCTCTGCCAGTCGTAGTCATCGAGGTTGAGTCGCTCGCAGAGTTTTCCTCGAAATCGTCTTCTTCATCTTGCCACTCCCCATTTCCAAGCCATAAATCATCTTCATCTTCGCCTATGCTCTGTGGCGTTATGTAGTTCAAGGGCTTGCCCAATACGGGGTGACAGGCTTCATCATGGAAAGCCGTCTGACCATGGAAAGGCTGTTCTTTATGGCTGATGTTGTTTCCTGTTTCTTGTTGTTTTCGTTTCAGGAAACATCGAAAGTGTCGACACAATGTCTTCGGCCGTTACGTGTTTTACCGCTTGCCTGTTCAGTCACTAACCTGAAAAATCTTTTAAGGATAGGCTTCTATGGCTTTTTCAGCCCACCTTTAATGTTTTTCTTGGTCTGAATTTCCACCTCATGACATCGTTTCTCAAACTGTCTCACCGTTTTGTCGGTTCGCAGTTCGGGCATTTCAGTCAGCCGTTTGTCGAGTTTTCGGCTCATGGAAGTAATACATTGCCAGATATCTTTCAAGGTATAAGCGGAGTCGCAGGGCATCGCGCAGCATCGGCCGTACAATAATTCACGACAAATTCGCCGAATTCGTGAGCTTTTTGTGACCGACAACAACTTCTCCTTTACGAGTTTTGACCGATTCTCTTTTATAAAATTGAACAGGTCTGTAATACATTTGATGAAATTCTTCCTGCTCATATCTTCCCGAATACTGGTTTGGTTAGTTGCAAATATACTATAAAATTCTCTATTCCACGGCATAATTTGAGTGGAAAATCTGGGAGCGTTCTGATTAGATTTTCGAGTTTTTATTACACCGCATTCTCAGTCTTGTTTTTTTTTCAAAACCCGATGTTTCCGCCCATTTTCGGCTTTCTTTGTGCTTTATTTCAGTTTTCTTCTCCCCAAGGAATGGCTTCATGCGTGTGTTCTTGACATGGAAATGTAGTTTATTAGGAAGTTGGTTGTAAAAGTGAAAATGTCAAGATTATTGGCTGAAAAACAGTTGTTGAAAAACTGACCAAAATAGAAAAATCAAGCTCAAAACCGACTTTGTTTCACAATTTGACAGCGATGAAATCGGCGTTTTTGGCATATTGTTTCCCTTTTGCGTCAAAACAACATGCCATTTGCACCAGAGCACTGCCATCTGCATCACTTTGCGGTGTGATTTGATGCAAATGACATCGTGATTTGACGCAAGTGGCATTCCTGTTGTACGTTATTTTGCGGTCTGTTTTCTTGCTTTTGTATAACTATTTGATAGTTAATGATTTATAAAGTCGTTGAAAAACTGCGCGTATTTCGAACAAAAGTGGTTTGTGTTTCAAATACGCGAGTTATGCGAAGGCTTTTGTTAGGCAAATTCAGAAAAGTTAAAAATGCAGTCCAAAGAGGTGTTTTGGCAGAAAACTTCTTTGGAGTGACGAAATCGGGAAACGGAGCAGGAAATGTAAGAGGTTACAAACGGCAGATCTGTGTGCAGTTGAGAGAACTTGCTTTTCTGCCTCTGCCGACATCGGTAAAAAGGGGAAAGGGACGGTTGAAAAGCAGTAAGACCTCTGATTCAGCCTTTGACAAAAGCCTTTATGCGTTCCAAAATGCTCTAAACCCTGCTTTCTTCCTATCGCGTAAACCTGCTGCATCTGCTTTGGATTGTGCGAAGTGTGGCTGATGGGAAGCTTTTCTTCGAGGGGCAAGAACAAGCGTATGACCGAGTTTTTCCTGTGCTTCTACATAGCGGAGTTGCGTTATACATCACATGTCGGTTGGCTAGCTGCAGCTATCATGTTGGGATAATGGCGCAGAGAGAGGCGCATCAGCGGCATGAAGGCTGTGGCTGCTTGACATAATCGCGGGGTTGAGTGAGGATAACGAGATTGCGTTGATAGCCCCTGTTGCTGGAAATAGCGGAGCGGAATAGAGTCGGAAACACCGCCGTCGAGCAGTTTTTCGGCCTTCAATCTCAACCACACGCGACACCAAAGGCATGGAGGCAGAAGCGCGTATCCATTCACACAGAGCGTCTACTGGCATATCTTGATGGGCCAGACGATAGACAGGTTGGCCTGTTTCAACATCCGTGCAAAACGATATAAAAGTCAGTTTTACTCGCTTTGAACGTCTGGAAATCAAACGGGCGAGTTCTTTAGGTAAGCGGTGATAGGCAAATTCGGCTCGAAAAGGTCGCCCGTGCAGAGCCATGAGCGCAGACTGCAATAGCGCCAATCGTGAGAAAAAGCGTTGATTATAACGCAGGGCACGCCCCGGTTGACGGCTGAGATAGTTGCAACCGAAGGCAGCTCCGGCCGAAACTCCAATCAGACCATCGAAGTGGATGCCGTTTTCGATGAGCACATCTACGATCCCCATGGTGTAAAGTCCGCGCAGGGCACCACCTTCAAGCACGAGTCCTGTCTTGATGTTATTGTCTGCTGTTGCGTTCATTTCTATTGTCTCATTGGTCATGATGATACATTATTCGTGCAAAGATAAATATTAATTCAGAAATAATTGGTATTTTTGTAGGCCAAAACTTAAATGTGATGATGAACACAACGATAGAGATAAAGGTGGTTGAAAACTTGAGCGATTTGAAAAAGTTCGTTCAGTTCTACTATGATTTGTATCGTGATTGCGAGCAGGCTGTGCCGTTTTTGTTCAGCGATGAGATGAATACGCTGCGCAAAGACCGTAATCCCTCGTTTGAATGTTGCGAAGCTTGCTACTTCATGGCATGGAGAAAACGGACAGATTGTGGGGCGTATCGCTGCCATTATCAAACTCATAGAGCCAATGAGAAATGGAACTGCAAGGTGGTGCGTTTTGACTGGTTTGACTTCATTGATGATGAGGAAGTGTCGGCTGCTTTGCTGCAAACTGCGGAGGAATGGGGCCGAAAACGCGGCATGACAGAGATTGCGGGACCACTCGGTTTCACGGATATGGACCGCGAAGCCTGCTCATTGAGGGCTTTGACAGCCTTTCAACGATGTATATCAACTACAACTATCCTTATTATCAGCGGCATATCGAACGGCTTGAAGGCTTTCGAAAGGATAATGATTATTTGGAATACCGCATCAGAATACCGGAAGTGGCACCGCCAAAGGTAGGGAAATTGGCCGAAATGATAGTGTCGAGGTATAATCTCCATGTGCATAAATTCACGCAGGACGAATTGATTAACAAAGGCATGGGACGCAAGGTGTTTGATATTCTCAATGCCACCTATAAGGATCTTTATGGTTTTTCGGAACTCTCCGACAGGCAGATAGATGCCTTGGTGAATGATTATATACGGAAGGCTGACTTAAATCTCGTCACAGCTGTAGTCGATGGAAACCGTAACAACGAAATGATTGGCTTTGGAATATCCTTTCCTTCATTCTCCAAGGCATTGCGGAAAACGCGTGATGGACGGCTGTTTCCATTAGGGTGGTGGCCCTTGTTGCGTGTTTTGAAATGGCATAAGACCGACACTGTCGACCTGCTTCTTATCGGCGTTCTGCCTGAATATCGACGTAAAGGGGCCAATGCACTCATCTTCAATGACCTCATCAACCATTATCGCGCCTACGGCTTTTAGGTGGGCAGAAGCCATGCCGCAGATGGAGTAATACGGCGGCGCGCACGAATGGCAATATTTTGATGCCGAACAACACGTAGACACCGCCGCTATCGGAAAGCAAAGAGGTTGAAACGGGCTGAAGTTGTTGTTTGTTGTGGAGCAACAGGAAATCATTCGCTTTGCTTATGCTGACCTTTTGTTGTATGCAATGTTGATGAGTTTTCGCAGTGTTTTTGGTGCAAAATATCGCCGCCTCTATCGTGTTTTAAAAGCAAAGAAACTCATTTGCTAAGGGCTTGTACGAAAGGTCTGAATTTTATAGCCCTATATCATGAAGAAAAGTGATAGACATTTTGTGATAAGTTTGAAAGTGCGAAAACTCTATCCAATCACTGTGCATAATTTGAGCTCACCTCGCTTTCAAACGACTTTGAGTATAGCCTTTGGCTTGATAGCCGACCCGTAATTATAAATGGTTTGTGAGTAGAAGAGCAGGTTTGCTATTTCTGCGCTTTCTGTTTACGCCCAAACGAACGAGTGCTGTTATGATGCGTTGTTCGGTTGCTGGCCGTACGCGAACTGGGCTACTATTATCTGGCAATCACGGGCAGGAAGTGCGTAGAGTTCCCGCGGAGGAAAGGTAGGTAGAGGTCGAGGAAAGCGCGGTCAGCGTGAGAGAAATGTAGCTGCATCCTCTTCGAAAGACGCTCAGAAGACAACGACTGAGCAGTTCTTGGGCTTGATTAGCCTCGATCGTCTCATGAGCGTCTGTTGCTTCTTTAATCTGTTGATATATCGAGAGCAGCAGGTCAATATATACGCACAAGTCCTTCGCGTTTCTATTCATGTCGTTTTGACCCACTGTTCGTCGAGACTCGCGCAGTTGTCTCGTTGACACTTCCTGTCTCTTTTATTCATTTCAGAGAGTCGGCTGTTGGACTCTGTAACTTTTGTCGGCTTTAAGTTAGACGGCTGTTTTGTTTGAAAATCAAACCAACGGCAGCTGTCGGCGAATACAGCCAACAGCGAAATGGGCAAAAGAGAGTGTTGCGTGTTGGTGTTGCGTTCACCGAGTCGTGCCTCGATAACCGTCAGACAATGGCAGGCAAACGGTCGGAATATTTCGAGGATACGTAGGCGGTTGTTATATAGAACCTTTGCGTCTCGAGCAGATGTTAATGTAACGTTGTGTGGCTGCAACGAAATCGAGACTACCATGGCACGTGTTCGAGAACACAGCATACAAACTTGAGTGCAAGGTTCACGCATTGTCAGACTACGGCATCGTCTAATGCACGCCATTACAATGTAACGTTCGTGGAGAGAGATTTTCATTTGCCGAATATGTACAGGTTATGAGGAACATGCCATGGCATGAACACGTGAATTCTTCTGGAGTCATGGCAATAGCCTTAAGATAATGTTGTTGCGCCTATTGGATCATTGAGAATATAGCCACAATACTCGCTCCGATAATACCATAAGGCGCGGTCTGTTTTATCGATGAGAAAAGGCATGGCAAGACTAAGATTTGTGCGTGCATATGCGTAACGAGGAGCATAGATGGCATCGTTGCAGAAGCCGCCCAGTAGGAATAGATGCGGAAATGTGTCAAATAATAGTCACTGTCGTCTCGCTGACAGGTCTGTTGTGTCTACAAGTTCGGCGGTTTGCAGTGCCCTCACTATATAATCCGGCCGATAGCCAGCAGCTCCGGCCTTACGAATACACATCGCACAATAGGTTTTATTATGTAACGATCAAGTGTTGCAGTCCCTTCTCTACGAAGTCATGGCTGAACTCAAAGTCTGAAACACATGGTAAGCTTTCCTACAAAGTTGGAATCGCAGAGCTGGAAGCTTTTGGAAGTCCTATTTCTCTCGTGTGATTTAATCTTGTCTTTAGCGTCTCTTATTTCGTCTCTTGCCTCAATTTGCAGAGATTGAGCCACATGCTACCCAATCGGTCATCGACAAGAGGGTCATTAACTCACTGCCTCTCATGGGGAGAAACGCGAGTAAGCTATGTCAATAGCATTAGTTTGTTTTGTGCATTATATACGTCCTCATTTGTTATTCAAACAAATGATTTCGGTCATTTACAGTAGCATGAAATCTATTATATTTTGTTGTTCTACTTGAATGAATTTAATAAATTTTATAATATCAAGAGAATCAATACTTTACGCAAATAATGATTTCGCTACAATCTACTTGCACCTCTACTAACAAGCAGATTGAGGTTCAGCATATACCTTTACCAGAAAAGTAAATTAAAAGAAACCTAAATTTAAGATTATGCTGAATTCCTAACAACCGATTAACAAGTAACTTCTGTTATTCTTTTCGATGATGGCATACCTCTATAGGAGCTGGGTACAGAATGCATTCCTCTGTTTGTAGCGTGTCGTGAAAGACGCCAACGGAGAGCCTATTATTGGTGCCAGCGTTGTGAGAACGGTACACACAAATGGCACGGTATACCGACATCGAAGGTGCTTACAAGTTGAAAGTTACACTGGAAACGCCGCCTTAAAGATTTCATATTTAGTGGTATAAACACAGACAACTATGTTGAATGGACGAGGAAAACCTCGACGTGAAACTTGTCGATGATGCTGCTAATCCCGGTGAAGTTGTTGTGATAGGTTGCGGCACTCATGGACAAGAAAGAGCTTACTTCTGCGGTGTCACATGTGTCATCTAAGGACTTCACTCAGTGGCGTAAGTGTAGACCCTTCCATGACGATCCAGGGTAAGGTTCCTGGCGTTTCACTTACCACACGGGATGCAGGTGCAGGACCTGAATACGAGGCAAGATATCAGATACGTGGAGTCTCTCTTTCACGTGCTGCAGGGCTTGGTCCTTTTGATTGTACCTCGACGGTGTTGTAGGGGGTAATTTGACGAATCTTTAACCTCAATGACATCGAGAGTTTCGACATACTTTAAAGACGGTGGAGCAGCCAGCGCCATTTCGCGGTACACGCGGTTCAATGGCGTTATTCCCGTGACCACTCAAGAAGGGGACACGTGATGGCACCTCGCATACTTCGACAATGGTACGTGTTGCCGTTTGATATTACTCAAGCTACGAACTTGACATGTTGGAGTGCCGATGAATATCGCAGCTAATCGCTTGCCTTCTGGTACTGGCTGCGACCTTGGTGGCACGTGGATTGCTGAAAGAGCGTGAGTCGTGCTCGCGTACGCACACGCATACGTTGACACTAAGTGGTGGGAATGCACGTTCAAACCATCGCACAGCATCTTTTAGATCTATCGTGACGCAAAGAATGCTACAGACCCTATTGTATTGACCAAGACAGGCGATCACAAGTTTATATTTAAAGGTAGGTTGAAAGTTGGTGAATTGAAGTTCACACACGATAAGGAAGGTTTCAGTGCTTCGAAGTCTTGGTTTCCTGTCCAAGACAGCAAACGCTGTCATCGATGACCACGGTGCTTTCTGTTGAAGATGTTGTTCATGGAAGCGAAGCCAAAAGGCACACCCGACAACAAGTGGAAAGTAACGAAAGCGGGCAATATAAGCTCACCATCGATATGACTGCTCATAAGATTAAAGCCGAATATCTCGGTGAATGATTGCAAAATGAATTTTATAGGAGAGAAGCCACCTATTTTATATGTGAAGGTGGCGGTCTTTCTCCAATGAACCCGATCAAAACGAATTGCAAAATGAAAAAGTATATCATTGTCAGTCTGGCTTTTGCCTCATTAGTGACCGACTGTAACAGTAACGACTGGGTATCACCAGCGACCTTTTCTGTCGATAAGATCGACTCCCTACTGTAGGGTTTATTCCGGTAGCAGAAAAAGCGGGTATGACTCCACGCTCTATTGGAGTGTCCTATGGTGTACTTCTGTAAGCAGGAATTAGACTGTCTTTTTCCCTAATATTTTCTACAGAAGACGACTGGGACAAGGCTATTGAATATGTCGATACCAATCTCAAACCTTATGGCTACGACATGTTTGTTACCGATGGTTTCGCTTCGATGAGTGGTGACTATGGCTACATGACACGCTATAGCCACGTACAGAAAGATGACAATTCTCCCGAGGCTCAGCTCTCTGATGTGCTCAAGCTGAAAGCAAAAGGCTTGGAAACTCGGTATCCATGACAGTCCGTTCTGGCTTCTATTACAGTAATGGCATGACGCCATAATTCTCTGGTACAGATGGTATCAGTGAGCAGTCTGTCAGGACCCTACAGAAAGATAAAAGAGGTGCTCACCCCGGAAAAGAATGATTATTTCGGTGGGTGAACACCGATCATCCTGGTGCTGGAGCAATACTTTGAGGGTTTCTTTTAAGCATTGTGCCGATTTATGTGCATTTCATTCGTATAGACTTCTCTCTGGTATGAGGACGGCATGAACTATACCGATGTAGTCGATATGATGCAGGCGTGAACTATGTCAAAGGAATGCAATGATTTTGCAACATGCACAGAAATATGGTATCTATCTATCGCTTAGATGCCCCATTTGAAGAATAATAGCATCATAGAAAAGTTTCCCGGTAACATAGTTCGTATTGATGCCGACTGCTTGGAAGGCGTTGGTTCTGCTTCTCCGAGAATGGTCGTGGCAATCTTCGTGTTGGTTGGCCTAATTCAGAGACCGCTTTTTGACGGCTTTTGTAAATTGGTCAAAAGCTTGGTCGTGGAAAATACGTCTGACGGCGACTTCATTCGCATTGAAGTTATGCCAATGATAATGAGAAACTGAGCATTATCCACTCCTTTAATGGCAGGCGGCCCGGTTGCTGTTACAGATATGCCTAATGGACACGACCTTACTTTTCTTTCAGAATGCCGAATTTTGCATTACAAAAGGATGCTTTTCGTCGGTCAGCCATTGAGTCGTGACCTTTGAAACACCGATGGTGAGATATGATATAGCCAGATGAAAGACGGAAGTTGGGTCGTAGGACTCTCCAACCGCAGTGAAGCAATGGCTTACGTTCGGTCGAATTGTCGAGATCGACTCAATGGAAAGTGGCAGATGCGTGATCTTTGGAAACATGCCGACGAGGGAACTGTCAGTGAAAAGATTGAAGCAGAAGTTCCTTCTCATGGCTGTAAGATTGTGAAATTGACGAAAGCTAACTGATAAACAGTAGATATTGCTATTCAGCATATAAGGAATGGAACACAATCTGTTATTATTAATTGCTTTGATTCTTGTAGTCTTGCCTTCTCAAGACCACACCATTGACGGAGAGGGAGAGCCTCTCCGTCAACAAAACAATGTATCCAGGCTGAACATACGTGCAAAAGCTCCAATCTATTGAGTGTCTCACGAGTATTGTTGGCTTTGCGAAAGAGCAGGCGAACGGCATATTGACATCACTGAACAACAGTGGAATTCAATCATTGATTGGGTGGCAGTGAACCTCAAAACCCTATGGGTATGACGAGTTTGCACTGATGGTTTCATCTCCGATGTTGGCTGAAGATAGCTCGAGATATATGACGCGTTATGGCAGTATCACCTTGAAAAACTGATTAAAATGCTGTGCGAAGGGCTTGACAGTGACGCCTACAACAATCCTCTTTGATTCATGGGCAGGACACAACTCATGTCTGTGGTACAAGAGGCATCACCTTTAATGATCTTCGTTATTATCCGCGATAAGGTGTTTCATCCCGATACAGCAGACCGTTGGTTTTCTGGGTTGTAGCTACCCGTCCGGGAGGAAAAGAATACTAGATGGCTTTTCAAGTACACTATCATGACCTTTGGTGTTGATTTCATCCGAATGGATTTCCTGAGTTGGTATGAGATGGTTTCTGACCGCAACATGTGCGCCGACGTGGTTATGGTCGACTCCTATGAACTAGCATTGAAATATATTTGTAAATCTGCAAGGAAATATGGCATTTTCACCTCTTTTGGTGATGCCTTCATCTCATGACAACGCAGCATTTGAAAGCTGTAGTGGTAATATGGTACGCATTGCAGCGATACAGGAGACGGAGTTGATCATTTTTCACGCCAATCGCGGTAAGTTTTTCAAGTCTTGGCCTAATTGTGATAACGTATTTGATGGCTTTTCTCCATTGGTCTTCAATAGCAGGAAAAGGGAAAATCATTCTTGATGGAGATTTCATCGGTTGAGTGAGGTTTTCCAATACCGCGAGATGCAGAGTGTCATTTCCTTGCAGTATTAGTAGAGAACCTATTGCGGTGGCTGATCGCCCATGTGCGATAGGTAACCGTGGGTTTTTATCAGAACAAAGAACTCTTGAAACTCAATCAACAGGGGTTTGTGGGGAAACTCATCTATGGATAGCAGGGATGGACGGGTCAGATATGCGGACTGGAATGCTGAAAGATGGCAGTTGGATAGTCGGTTTCTTCAATCGTGAAGATACAACGCAGACACGCCAACTTTTATTTTGCAAACCTTTGACGCAAAAGAGAGTGAAGCAGAGACATGTGGCGTCATGCCACGAACGCCCTGCAGCGATCTATCGTGCGACGTTAGTTCCCACGCTTGTAAGTGTCATCCATCTAACTAAATATCAGAACTTTATACACAATATCTCTGTTCAGAGAAGCTGTCGTTCGCGTGACGGCACATGCTGGAAAGATGAAGGCAGCCATCGAGAACTCTCCTAAACTCAGTTTTCGCCTACTGGCGTGCAGACATCCTTACAGATGAAAGTTGACTGCCAACGGACTTTGACATCAACATCTGCATGAGGCTGCCTTAGTGAACTATCCCGCCGCGCATCTCGCAACTCTTGATGATAAGAACACGTGTTTGAAAGTTGGCTAACGCCTGACGCTGTTGGCAATAAAGCTTATGTGCAGACCCCTTTTCTGCACACCTTGCGCACGGTGAAGTGAGCGATGATGCCTCGCCGATGCTGGCCAGCAACCTCATTCTCAATCTCACGAGCTCTGTCAAACCGATCGGATACAAGCTGGACTCATCCGATGAAAATACTGTGGTGTGTGGTGGAGATGATAGCCAGTGGTGTCATGAGTTACACGTTTGAACTCCTTCGGTACATCTTGGCATTACAAATATACGAAGGTGAAAGCTCCAACGGCTTGCATCCCGCAAATACCGAGAATGTGAAACGCCACATTGATTTTCGCTGCAAAGAACGGTCTTCAAGAGGTCCTTGTCGAAGGATGGAACGTTGGTTGGGAAGACTGGTTCGGTCATTGGAAAGAGCGTCTCTGACTCAGTGACTCGCATCCTGACTTCGTTGATATCAAACATCTTAATGAACAATACGCTCATTTCAGAGGCGTAAAACCAAGGATACACCACGAAACTTCTCTGGCAGTACAACCAACTATGAACCGCCATTTGGAAGAAGCCTCTGAGAACTGGATGAGAGAATGCCTGTCTTTCGGTATTCCTAACTCAGCACTTTCACGCACTGCAATTTCGGCGCAGCGATGGCCGACAACGATGGAACGCTCAGAAACAGTGGAGGAATCGTCGTTTAGGCGCATATACCGCTCCACATTGTCGTCGAAGAGACGGACATGCAGCCGACTGCGCCTTTCCTTCGCTGGTGTAGACAAGGCGGCAGACATGGAGCAAACTCGGGCACGCTGGCATGCACATACGATTCGACGCGCCGTGGATTTGCGTGGCAAACATGCGCTCGGCATCAAGGGTGCGGAGTTAACGAGCCGGACGAGCACTGCCCCCGTAATGGCGCAAGTTGACGCCCTGACCGGCGTACGACCTTCATCACATTCACAGCTAACCGTCAGCACCGCACGGCGCAGGAGATGGGTGCCGACCATCAGCCTTCTACGCACTCGTCTCGCCCGCTTTGGGTCGGCTTTCGGCAAGGGCACGATGGTCGAAATCACGCTGGCATTGATGCCATCATGCGAGCCATATTCCACTCCAACATGTCGTGCACCCGCTTTTATGCCGGATTGGAGGAAAGAACGGGTGATATCGTCGTAGTTTTCGACAGCGGTTCGCCCGCGGATTCCGCGCCACGTGGCGAAAACCACGCGCATCCAGTCGGCAATCTGCCTTTTGTTCAGTCGTCCTCCCAACGGACAGGCCTAACAGATAAGGCTCTGCGCCATGATACATGTTCGATATGTTCGCGACTCTCCCATACGCCGCAGAAGAGTGTCATCGTTCGTCGAAGCGCGGTTGTCGCGAAGCGTTTCGAGTGCCTCGCGGCGGAGGGACGACAGACTGACGATGATGGTCGTAACGCCAAGCCGGGTGTGCGTACGAGTCATAGGGTAATGGTCTTCCGTCAGGCCCTTTTCTTTGTCGTTCCGTCCGTCGAGCAGCGACACAGAAAGTTTTCGGGTGGCATGGTCTCTCTGCGACGGGACGACGTACCGTGCCACGTCAGCCCGCTTTTCCGTAGGATATAGCCACGTAGAGCCGATGACACCGAGCCCGCGGATTAACATTTTCATGCGAATATGGTATTTAATGTATGATGAAAATTCATGCCGCAGCAGGTAGTCATTCGACAAGGAATATCGGGTCTTTCGGCTGGAAAAATAACATTGTTTCAACAAGTGGCAATGGCCGAAATACCGAAACCGAGTAATGAAACAAGGTATGCAGTGTGCGGCTGTGAAATTGCCTATTAATAGGTATTACGAGCTCGAAAAACGGAAGGCGAATATCTTTTACATTTGACAAATCAAACGTAGAACTCTTCGCGAAACGCAATCATATGAAACAAAACGTCTTTTTAGGCTTGATGGCACTGCGTGTAGCATCACTTTCCTTGCCCGAAGCAGCGGGCGAACCGAGACGAAAAACCGCACCAGATGTGAACATTTGGCGGGCATGTTGTCCAAGCAAAAGACAATGAACACCTGGCCTATGTGACCGTTTCTGTGAGGGGAACCACGCTGACAACCGCCACAGATGCTACCGGTCACTATTACTTAAAGGACCTTCCTGTGGGCAAACATACTGTTGAAGCGGACGCCATTGGGTCGAACGGCATACCCGCCAGATAGGAAAATCATGCTAAATAGTTCGCAAGAAGTGAACTTCACACTCACCGAAGATGCCATCGCTTTGGACGAAGCCAGTGCTCACAGCCAACCGCTCACAGAGACGCTAAGGCGCGAGGCCCGGCCCGTAACGTGCGTCGACAGCAAGCTGTTTGATCAAACCAACGCCATGGTGTATGGCGCAGGGACTGAACTTCCAGCCCGGTGTACGCACCGAAAACAACTGTCAGAACTGTGGCTTTTCACAGGTGCGTATCAACGGACTTGACGGACATTACAGTCAGATATTGATTGATTCGCGCCCTATTTTCACCTCGCCCAACGGCATATATGGCTTGGAATCAAATCCTTTCAAACATGATCGACCGCATCGCAGCGTGCGGGTAAAAGCGCTCAGCGCCATATGGTGCGTCGGCATCGGAGGCACCATCAACGTCATTACCAAGGAACCTGTGCGCAATTCTCGCCGAAGTCAGCCAAGCACAACGACGTCCACAGAAGGAAAGGGAGGCATGGAGGACAACGCCACAGCCACCGTCTCTGTGGTGAGCGAAGACGGCAAAACAGGCCTCTGCGTCTCATGGCCAACACCATTACAGACCAGGCTTTTGACCACGAGACGGAGACGGCTATACTGAATTCGCCAAACCCGCGGAACTCAGACGCTCGGATCGAGTGCTTTCTACAAGTTTACGCCTTATTCAAAGCTCTCATTGCAGTATCACAACATCAGTGAATTCCGAAGGGAGGGCAACAACTTGGACCTTCCGCCCTCACCGAAGCCAACATCACCGAGCAGCCTGCTGACCACGACATCAACGGGGGCAACTCTGGCCTACGATCTCGTCAAGTGACTACAAGAACCGCCTTCCGAAAGCCTATTTCTCGTTCAGCACTACGCGGGAAAAGCTACTATGGTGGGCATCGGTGCAGGTTCTTTCGCCGACCGAATTGCGGCGCGAGCCTACGGACGCACCACAGATCACCATTGTTACGGGCTTTACAATACCTCCACTCAGTCTCGATAACCCGCTCTTTGCGCGTCCGATCTCACCCTCGGTGCAGAGTATATACCACGATGCATTGAAAGACAAAATCATCGGATATAACCATCTACTTGAGCAGAAATCGGCGATTGCCAGCGCTTTAGTCGGTACGGAATGGAAGAACAAGACGTGGAGTTTCCCGCTGGGTTGGCGACATGACAAGCACAATCTGATCCCGTCATGCCATCTTCAGTCCGCGCGTGAACCTGCGCGCTGCAACACAGGAAAGCGTCAATCTGCGGGCCAGTTACTCCAGTGGTTTCCGCGCACCGCAGTAATCTCGACGAAGACCTCTTACGTGGGGTTTCCAGGCGGAGAACGCATCGTCGCGACCGGCAAGCGGACTTAAAGAGGAGCGTCTACGCAGCTTTCAGTCTCTCGGCCGACCTGTACTGGGACGATAGGAAGCGTGCAAACGAACTTCCTCGCGTCGAGGGTTTCTACACATCTGACCGATGTTTTCGCCCTAAGCACAGCTCAACACGAAGCGAGCCAGCGAGGGTAACCGCGCAGGAACGCTGGGCACCGGAAGCGGCGCAAAGTGCTCGGACTGAACCGACGAAAGCGCAGCTTTTCACCTCGGGCGGTTCCAACTCTCAGGCCGGAATGACGCTGCAGCAAAGTCACTATGACGAAGAGACGGAGGGACTGAAAGTGACGTCCCGCGGTGAAAGAAATTCATGCGTACGCCCTCTGCCTACGGCTACTTCATCGTGCCCGTTCACGCCACTCAAGAACCCTCTCTCGGCCCTCGCTTGGCTAACCACACGGGCCGAATGCTCGTCGGACATGCCAAGCACACGCTCGAAGCGACGGAACCAAGTAGCCCGAAGCCGTCGACAACACCGCCTTTCACGCTCAACACGAAACTGGCTTCACAACATCCGGCTCTCCGATTACGTGAAGCTGAGCCGAACGCCGCATCAGGAACCTCACCAACGCCTCATCAAAAGGACTTTCGATATGGGCTGGGACGCGACTTGCCTATATCTCATGGCCCAGGGATTGCCACGTTGTTTCTTTCGCAGTGAAATTAAGATTATCTATTAACAAAAGACAATATAAAAGCCAGTTGATCTCAATTTGAAACACAGCAAGGCCTTTCTTCATACTGAAGGCGCTTTTATTTCATGGTTCGGTACATGATCAGGGCAGGATGCACAGCGAATGAGGGAGCCAGAACATCGTTCTTCTTCTTTTCGAAGCATTGTCTTAGCGTTGCAGTTGAAAAGAAATTGATGATATATCACCCATATACGACGTTATTGTTTTCCCTCATGTAATTTTGCAAACGTAAAGTTATTCCTTACATCCATGAACACAGAAAACCCCATCTCTTGGGGAAAAGGTCGCTAGTAGGGTATGTCGTGTTTTTGTTTACGGTTGCCCTGATATCCGTCCTCCGTTCCAATATTAGTAGTGCATTTCGATCCTAAGCACAGCTTTGCTCACCGCCGGACTCGGAAACGTTTATCTTTCACTGGTAAACTCTAGCGACGAGTCCCCCATATTCTCAGGTTCTTCTTTTGCTTTTATTGCAACGATTAATGTGGCATCAGAGCAGTGGGGATTGCGGAGCATTGGCTGGCTGACGGCGGTCTCCGTGGTTTCACTTTTGGCATGAGTGCCCTTATAAAATGGCAAGGGTTGAAAGTTTAACCGTATTTTCCCGCCAGCTGTTATCGGGCCGGTCATTATTCTGATTGGCCTTTTCACTCGCGAGACTCAGCGGTGAAAACATGGCAAAGTCTGATTGGTTGCTCGTTTCAGCTCACTGTTCACGGCCATACTCTGTGCTCACTTTCGGCAAGGGGCTCAGGAACCGTGCCTATTATCTCGGGGTTGCGGGACATATTGTTGCTTTGTGTATCGGCAAGGTCGACTTCGCGTTGTGGCTGCTTCCTGGTTCTCATTCCCTGTGAAATTCGATACGATTACACATTTTCAGCGCTACACATCTATATATATGCTCCTGTAGCTATTGCTCCTGTGTTAGAGCATCGGCGATGTTTATGTGGCCAGTGCCGGCAAAGCAGGAGCTTTGTGGTCAACTCCGCTCTAATCGCACCATGCTTTGGCGTGACGGACCTTGCCCGCCCTGCCTCTTCCATTTTAGGCGGGCCACGAGACAACCTATTCAGAAGCGACGGCGCCATGTCGATAACCAGCGTGACAAGTTCTGCCGTAATCCGCATTTCGCCTGCGTACAGCATTGTCTCAGTCACTCGGCAAGCTCAGCGCCTTGCCTCAGAGCATCCGAAGGCTGTTCTGGGGATTATGCGCCATTGCCGGGCACGATAGCAAGTCGTTGGCATTCAGAACATGATGCAACGTCAGTCGATATGAACGACACCGCAACATTATTATCGTCTCAGTGATGCTTACCATCATGTAGCTTTGGCGGCGCCAGCTGTCAAGTGGAAACTTCGCCATTTCGCATAGGGACCCCTCAGCTATCGTGGAGCTGTGCTGAATTTAGTGCTGCCCAAATGAAAAGACATGAGGAGAAGAAAGCTGTCATCAGCCTTCTTCTTACTCCCGTCATAAGGGCTGCTAGGCCTAATTTGAGGTACACATGGCGGCTGCAACCTTTCCTGACTCTTCAAACCGCCCTGAGATCATGCATGTAGAGGTAACCTGCAGAATAAGTGTGTCGCCATTATTCCGTGGTGGCATCTACAACCTCCCGTGGCCTCATAGCAGCAACTTTCATAGAACCTTTGTCGGCAGAGCGAGGCTTCCATAGCTTCCCAACGTGATACGACTCTCTTTCACGCCTCCACGCTGTAAGCCGGTGGCCACCGTGCGGGTCTTTTTCGAGCTGGTGATAACTCCATTTCGTAAAGTTCGTTGAGCTTTAGAATACCGCAAGAAAGGATTTCTTCCTTTGTCTTTCCAATTGACTGCACAGGACGTTTTCGCGCTTACCGCGCAGAGAGCCCTGTACATCAATCGAAACTGACCCTTTTCAGAGACAGATATCTCACTACTTCGCGGAAATCATCGGGCCAACAGACCGCTCAAATGAAACACCTGGCCTCTAAAGGCTGCATTTCGCCAGCGCAATGGGTCGGCTTTTGGCCAACACTGCTGTACGTCGTTACCGTCTCAGCCATATCGATCTTTCAAAATATACACTGTGCAGACTGTCATAACACAGCACATCAATGCCTTCAAGACGCAGCTACGATCGGTCTCTTCGCGCGATTCCGGACTCGATTTTCGCTCACCACGAATGCATGTCACGCGAAGCAGATGGCTGATCGTCCATGTGCCATATAAAAGGCAGTCCCGCCTGCCATAGAGACAGCTTTGACGGGGAGTGATAATCTTTGTCACGGGTAATATGCCCGATGCAGCATATATCTTTCTATTCATGGATTGATTTTCTCTGTAGTGTTTTACAAAGGCACAAAAACAGCACGCAGATAAGCCCTCGTCTTGCTTTTAAGCATCTTTGAATTTGTCAACTTCTTTCACATCGGATTTGGCACCGCACTGAAAAATCATTATTCTTTGCGCAGGGAAAGCGCACAAGCGCTTTCCCTCGTAAGTTATCTTGCGTGAAAGAGAGTGATGATATGCAGCAAATTGCATGGGTGTTTTGATATGGAATTAAGTCTCGCACTCTAGTGCCATATCATATCGCAATCTGTACAACATGCGAAGTCAAATGGCAGATGATGGCAGTGAAAGGAATGCTACAGATCAAGATTGGACAAGGCGAAAGCAACTCCATTCTTTGTCAATCTGATTATTTTTCGTTAAATAAACATAAACGAAAGAAAACCCTTGGTTTATGCTGCGCAATGAGAGGGAGGCAGGCGAAAGATTCACTGCAGTGGCTTAAAAGTCGCCGCACTTCTCACTCGGCGAGGACCGTGGCAGGCTTTTTCCTTTTAGAGGCTGGGTGAGTATTAGGCCTTAGTGAAAGCCTTCCTGTCTACTTCTACTTTCCATCTCGTCCTTTACCGCCTTTCCTGCCTCTCATTCCTTTTGCCACACGGTTCAATCCGCTGAAGCGTAATGTGGAAACTGCAGAGTCGAGATGTCGTTATGTGAGAGCAGGGCAACGGTTTGCTGTTAATGGTGAGCGTAAACTCGACTTACAAATTGAGTAAAATTCACTCGCATAGGTCGATATCCCCCTTTGCGTTCCGTGCATCAGCTTTTCCTGCAATATATACCATTGGTCTGTTCCAGTTGGCCTTGAAGCAGTAGGCATCTTTCTTTGTCTTGCGGTCATGCGTCACAAGTCCTTTGTCGTCGATGCCCGGCCGGTCGCCTTTCTGTGCGATGAGCAGCACCGAAATCAAAACATGTTCCATACGAAAGAGCTCAGAGGAAAGGCGTCTGTGTGAGATGATATCCCAATTGCGGATGTGGTAGAAAGTCCGCCAGTCTGCGATGCCACCAGTCGTCGGTTGAGGCTGGATCAGCCGAGTCTTGCTGCTGTCTCGACGGAGGCGCCGGTCGATATTCACTCAATGCGATGCAAAGTTGCGGGTACCTGAGTATGCATTTCGTCATGAATGTGGTTAAGGTTGAGGGCGTAGAGTTTCAGCACCAACCGTCGTAACGGTTCCATGCCATCACGTCGGTAATGAAGTTCATTTCGCCCATCGGTTGCTCGCGCAGGTAGTGAGTCGCGTGCTGTCTTCGGCATGTGCCAGCGTGCTTTAGCCTGCGAGATATAGTCTGAAGGATTGTCACCTTTCGTATTTAAGTTCGTTGAACAATCCCCAGAAACAAAATGCTTGGATGATTGACACGCTGTCGACGAGATCGCAAAGTTGCGCTTCCGCTGGCAGCTGAAAACGCCTCGCCGTCGATTAAATCTCCCTTGTCGGCATAGCTGCCTGGCACAACAAATGGGATTTCACAGCCCAGGTCACAATGTGCCCGCTCGATCCACTTTGACTCGTAGGTGGCTTGAACGTGGATAATGGGGCGTGACGCACGGCATTTTCGACGCCCATTCTCATGCATCAGTTTCACGTCTTCCCGGATATCTTCCGGCGCGAGGCATTGCCCACAACGGCTCGGTCTTGGATGTCTGCAAACACCATGCAGCTGTAACGCGACCATTGAGGAAGAAACCGCGGCCGGGTCGACTTTATAATAGGTAGGTCTCAAGTGGGCTGTTCAACCTCATCGAGCAGTGTTTCACCTCGCCACGGTGACTCCGCACCCATATATATAAAGGGGTCTTTATGCGCCATTCCATAGATGAGGACTGTGTATGGTGAATGGAATCGTAAGCCAATTTCGCATGGCTTTGCGCCTCGCTAAGACGGATGTCTTCGTTGTTTGCTGATGGATTTTCCGCCTCGAAAACACTTCCACGGGCAACCTCTACCTCGCTGTGGTTTTATCGGTAGGATTGCTCGAGTACGACATCGCTTTTCACGTCGCTCTGCGTGCACGCTACTTTCGCTGTTTGGCGGCAGGTGACGCTCGGGCGAAGCATAACTACATGCGACACAGACGTCAGTTGTCAGCAGCAGTGACGCTTCACGCGTTTCTGGTATATTCCACCATTATGAAATTGAAAGTCGCCCACGAGCGGTGGCATTACATCGAGTTGCTCGGCATTGCTGACGCGGACTTGTTAGCAGTTGGTCTCTGGCGCTACAGATGAGTTTGTCGGTCAGTCTCGAAGATGAAAAGCGCCGTAACCTCCTGATGTTCTCCAATGTGTTTGCCGTTCAAGCACAGTCAGTGCGGTGGTGCTTGCGCCTTCAAACGGATGGAAGATGCGGCGTCCCTCGCCATGATGCGGGCACGAAGAGCGAAACGGCCAGAAAGTTGTCAGTCCCACGTTTGTAGTCGGGCTTTCCGCCGAGGGCATCAACGGCATTCCAGCGTGTGGGAAGGGTGACTTTTGGCGACCGCTTCCTTATGCACTTCTGTGGGAAAAGCCGAAACAACCAGTCGTTATTCAGAGGGATAACAGCGCGCTGGCGCTCGAAACGTGGTCACAAAGACTATCGAGCAGCAGAAACAAACTCAGCTGTATGGAGTTGCTGTCGCTGTGCGAGAGATATAGTTGAGCATAAACAATCTTAAGGGTTATCACGGGTCACAGAGCAGCGATATTGACCGCTGGAGCGCTCAGGTCATTGGCCGTGAGCGTGATGCGATAGATGCGGTCGCCCCACACCTCAGAGAGTCTCTGGTCGGTCAGTTCAACGGCCTCAACAGTGGGTCGGAAACACGTTGGCATCATAGGAAAGCGTGGCTTTACCTTTCGTTGATGCGCAGCTTGATGCGTCCTTCTCCGCTGATATCTCACGTTTCGTAAGTCAAGAAATTCAGCCGATTGCAGTCATTTTTAAGCGATAGTCATCTCAAATGACAAGACGTTTGCTCTGGAGCCGATAAGCGCGTGTGTATCCAGCCGTCTACGGCAGCCTCTTCCGGACAGGGCTTTGGCAATATTCAGGTGCAGATGCAACGCTTTCATCGGCACGAACCTGCGTTGCATGATATTGAGTTCCAAAAGCTGGCTGTCCACTGATGATGGGAAGATTGTGATAGTTGCTCCGCATGACCATATCGTAGCGTCTGCTGCAAGAAAGTCTTCTTGGTATAGGTGCCCACGCCAGCGACCAATCAGCAGAGGAACGTTGTCACGGCAAGGATGCAGGTGCCCGCACCATTGCTGGTTGTGGCTTTGCTGTTGCGTCCTCCTGGCAGCGAGCATGCATATTGCCGCGCGCATGTAGCAGAACTGGGTTTCAGGATACCCGTTATAAAGCGTGGTGGGCGATAGGTCGTTGTCTCGCTTTTCAGCGCTTTGGAAGCGCTGCGTGCAGATTTTCGAGTTCTTGATACAGGTCGAGCCAGGTGGAGGGCAGTTTCTGGAGGATACTCGCACGCATGGCTGCCATAGCCTTCCGCGATAGGACCGTTGACGGCGACACCACATAGCGATAAACGAGCATCGTATTAAGTTCGTTGCTCGCAGCCATCGACGTTGACAAACCCATTCGTCTCCGATGTATGAAGCAGCCGGTATATTCGCCCATTTTCTTGATTTGTATGCGAAAAGAAAGTCTACTTTACCCTCAGATCAGTGACAAGCCTGAGAGATAATTCAAAGAGCTGTTGGCTACGCATGCCCCCAATAGGAGGGGCCCTCCTCGCATGCTCCGTCGCTTTTAACGCAGTTCAGGTATTCATCTGGCAGACCCATGGAAAGATCGGATGTTTTGGTGAGCCCTCTTTTCAGGATTGTTTTCTTAAGAGCATGAAGCAGGGTTACGGCGTTGGCATTGCACCATGGCGTCCAGTTGCTGAGCAGACGGTCTTGTTTGTACCCGCGCCATCCACCAGAAGTCATTGCGTCGGAAGAAAGGGTCAAGTTCGCGTCGTTGCAGTTCATAACGCAGTCGGTTGGCGATTATCGTCGACTTTATCAAACCCATCTTTCATGGCGAAATAATACGTCCAAGCAAGCAGTTGTGCAATATCTCCCCGACGTAGTTCGGAGAATCTCCTCACGATAACTGCGGTAACGCCCCGTGGCTTTTCCAGGCAAGGTGGGCAGACTCGGCCCATAAGAGGTCAGCTCTGCAGAAGAAGAACACGCCGTTAATCATAGGTCATCTACAGCGTCCACGTCCTTCTGCAAGTTCAGCTGCACGAGCAAACCGACCTCACACGTTGATGTTTGGTGCTGTAGGGTTTTGCATGGTTGTACGGTTCCCCGACCGTTCATAATCAAGGAAATCTCAGGCCCGGACAACTCTGCCATTGATAGTCAAGATAGCGCCTCGCCAGCCTCTATAATGGGCTTTTTCTCAGCACTGGCAAGGTTTCCAACCTCGCACGGTCGAGTACATTGGGATAAGGAACTCACCTTTTGATGCATCACAAGTGAACTCTGGTGCTGAGGGCTTGAGACGTTGTTTTGCAGTAGATTTCGCTTTCATCAGGCCTGCGGAAGTGCACGAGAACCGTGAAGAGTAAGTTATTATCAGGATCGTTTTCTTCATCATTTTAGCATTAATCAAAAAGATTCCCGCACAGATTCACATCTCGCGGAATCACCATTCATGTACATATATAACCCAAAACCACCTAATCTGGGTTTTGAGTGAGGTTTCCGTTCTTTTTCTATTTCGTCTCGCCGGTATCGGCCATAGATGGGTCACGTTTCGTCACAGAACGCACGTAGCGGAACTTTCCGTGATATCGGTTTCTTCTCGTTTCGTCAAGAGTCAAGTTAGTTTCCAGCGTCGAAATCACCGCTGAAACTCCATCCTTCTCCTGCAAGTCTCGACAGTCTCTTTCATGCTTGATTCTCTCGAATACTTCATCCTTGGTCGTTGCTTTCAGACAGGCAGGCTCACCGTTGATGCCAGGCATCTCGACACTCTTGCGTGCTCTTACCTGACTTTGATCAAGTCACAGCTCGTCTTCATGGCCTAATCTCATTCTGATAGGCCTCGCCATCATGGCAGCAATACGTCTGCGTATCTGATCAGTGGAAAGTTGATACAGGTGAGCGCGGTTGTTGATGGCTCCTCCATATTTCCTCGAAACAAACTCAGCCAGAGATAGGTTTCATAGTTACCACGACTTTGACGCGGATGGCCTCTTTCCACTCGTACAGAGGGCGCAATAACAAATTGGCAGTCCTCTTTGGTGCATTGGCAAACCAGCCGAGTATAGTCGATACAAGGCAAGATTACGGTTGCATTCGCTGCGTGGATCGCGCTCTCACACATTCTCGCACCAGTTTTGCTTTTCCTGCCGGAAGCCTCTCACTTTGCTTTCCATCGTGGCACGGAAGGTTTTACCTTTGACATTGTGATCGGTCTTGATGCCTGCAACCAATCATCCCAGTCGAGTGACGCCCATCTTTATACTCACAAGTGCTCTGCCAAAGTGCTGAGAAACCATGACATTGTTCCAGCGACTGCCAAAGGTCTCACGTGGCTCCCATGTAGAAACACATCGGTACTCCCCATGGCGTGCCGACTCATGTTTCCTAGAAATGGCGAAAATCATTTCAGATGACCTCGTCACCTCCTGGCTTAAAGAGTCCTGCATAGCTGCGTTATAGCGCGTGTTTCTGAAGCTATCAGACCTCCTCAAAGTTACAGCTGCTTTCTAATACTTTAGCATAGAGATAAACTCTTTACCAGTCAATGCAATAGCTGCATATTTTGTAGCACGCCCATAGTTAGCTTTATCCCAAGCTTTGCAGGCAGCTTTATCGGACGTCTCTGCAAGGTCTTTCAATACGAACTCGCGTACCTTTTCAATTGGTCTCACGGGGATTTTTCTATCTCTACTATCGCTTTCGCCGACAATTACCGACCTGGCATAGACAGGCACACCCAAGCACCGAAGAAATCCATCAGCGTGAAAAACATAGTAAAGCGCACCGCATGAACTTAGCTTCAGCCTTGTATTGAGTTTTCAGTTCATCAGTCATCCTCACAGCGGTCAACATATCTGTAATCATACGCCATTTATCGCACGTGCGATGCCTCGTAGATACTCTTGCCATTTGCCTCATACTTTCCGTTTTTCACGTCATAGGTACCACGTTGTACAGGTCGATACGATGGCGGTCATATCTCCATAGCGATACCTCCCAAGCCATCCAACGAGAATTGGAGACCGAAAACATCCAGCCTCTATTTGACTATAGACGCCATCATCGCCCTTAGCATGCTCTTTCGTTCTTATAGAACCGTCTTTGAGCTTTAGTTGATCGGCAGGAATCATCCAGATCGTGGTGCAGTGCCATGCAGGGACATTGTCATTGCAATAGCAGCAATCGCTATATATTTGACTATCATTATCATGTATTTAGAATGAGTACATTCAGACCAATTACAGCCTGTTTCATTGAAGGATATGCCATTCCACTTACTTCAGGTCGAAAGTCTCTTATACTTAGTGAAGGTAAAGTTGAAGTCCAAACCGCCGCAGATGCGCACCCGTTCGATATGCATCTCGCAGTCGCGCTTTAGGAAGCGTGTAAACCCAATCCGACATCGCGAATCTTTACGCAGCTCTTGTTCTCCAAATAGACGCGGTACTTCGTGTTCTGCTCGTCCGGATATTCCATCAAGGCGACATTTTGGCATCGGTGCGGCCTTCATACCAGCGTCCATCGGCTATTTCCCTTGTTGATCTGGTGCAATCGTAGCGCACGTAGGAGTGTTAGAGCGCCGCATGCTGCTGGTCAATACACCTTGGCACCGAATGCACCTCGGTATCAAGGCAGAGATATCAAAAGCCTTTCCATGCCGTGCATCAAGGCTCAAGCCCATGATAAACTTAGGATTGGGACCGTCGCCGACAATCTCTTTATCGTTGCTGTCAACGACACCATCACCATTTACGTCCTTATAGCAGGTCACCTTTCTAGGTGTGCCGAAAGCCGCAAATGGATCGACTTTTCTTCCGTCTGCACCCATGCGCATTATCAACGATCTGAACGCGTTTTCATGTCTTCATCGGTCCGGCAAGAGTCTTCATCGTGCGCAGGAGATACTGAGAATCGATGCTGTGTCCTTCTCAACAAGGCTTTGCACCACTGATAGCCATACCCCCTTTATCCTTGCTCTTGAACTTAAGTTGCTGACTTTGGTTCTTGATGAACGTGAAGTTGCGCAGCTGCAACTATAACTGAATTCATTCATCACGGTTCCTGCCACCACCCAGTAAACTCTCTATCATTCCTTGCTGGTTACGGTGCACTGGTTTACCTTGAAGGCTTTGTTGTACCGCGCAGCAGGTGCGGGAAGGTCAATCAGGATATCGGCCGTACGTTTATTGAAGTGAATCAAACGTTCCTGCCGTTTGTTTTTGAAGAAACCGAAAGTCAAAACCAAGGTCGAATACATTAGTGGCTTTCCATGATATCCTTTTCGTTGGCCAAGGCTGTCTGTGCCATACCTGTCACCATTGTATTACCCAAAACATAATTCAACGCGCCTCTTCTTGCTCGTGTAAAGTGACTGTGAAGCATAGTTGCCAACAGCGTTGTTACCTAACGAACCACATAAGAAACACGAAGCTTTCCAGATTGCTTTGAACTGACCATTGAAAAGCACCCTCCATGAACTTCTCTTGATCCATACGCCATGCCGCAGAGAGTGATGGAAATATCAACGCTTGCTTTTCTGCAGCGTGATGAACTGTCGGCTCCTGAGATTGGAACTCCATTAAATAGCGATCTTGCCAGTTACAGGTTAAGTCGGCTGGCGAAGAACGCATGGGCCCATTTCAGGACAACTCCACTGTTAGCGCTGGCCTCGACTCTGTAGCAGTCATCGAGCACACTCACGCTCAAGTCAATCAGGTCTTGCTTTGGCAAACATTGATACGTCTTTGGAATCTGTAAAGCTCCTGACCGGCACCCAACATGAAGTTCAAGGTGAGGTTGTTCTTTGAAGCATTTACTGCTGTATCTGAGCACTATATCATTGAAATAGCGTTCTATCTTGCTGTTTTATTATAGATATTGAACTTCGACTCTAGTCGCAAGTCTTTTGCCTGTCTCGAAAGTTCCAGCCTTCCTGAACCACAGGCCACGGCATAACGTCCTCGTCGAGCAGTTCATATGAGGCCCAATGCCACAGAAAGTCCCTTCATGGGCTTGATTGTAGCAAGGAAACGAGGGTGGAAATTGTTCTTACGATCGGTTCCAGCCCACTTATATGCACGTATCAATGGGTTGTTGTTAGCACTCTGTGCGGCGTCTTCTCATTGTTCATAGCACCGCCAAACCCGCCGTCGGGAGCACGCAGAAACCACATGCCCGAGTCGCGCTGCAGAAGTTACAGGTGAAGACGTTGTCAATCTCGTTATATCCGCTGCATGTCTGATACATAGCCGCTCATCTGGAAGCCGATGTTGAGCCATCATTTGGCTACATCTGCATCGAGATTCAAACGTCCGTTGTATTTCGTAAAGCCTGCATTGTACATTACACCGATTATTCCATGAAGCCGAACGAACCATAGAAGCGTATCTTGTCTGATCCTCCGGAGACAGAGATGACATGGTTTGTTGAAGCAGAGCTTTTGAATGTCTCGTCCACCCAGTCTCAGACAGGATACCGCAAAGGGTCTTGCTCGGCGTCATTGCTGCGCCATGCATCGATTGGATTGATTTCGGCTGAAAGGAGCTTTTCTTCCCACTGTTAGCATAGCCCTATTAATGAGTTCCATGGGGCGTGGCGTAGTCTGGAAACAGGGCCAGAGTCTCTCGCGAATTGACCTCGAAAGAAACATAACCATTATAGTCAACCTTATTTTGCACCAATTTCTTCCACCTTGCAGTGATGATGACACACCGTTAGCTGCCCGTATCCATATATATGGCTGCAGAGGCTGCATCCTAAGAACGGAGATGGACCTGGCGTCTTGTGGATTCAGCAGCATTACTGCCGGCTTCGGATCCATCGATGATAACCAATGGCGCAGAAGAGTTCAATGCGCCTTGGCCACGCACCAGACTAGACGCGTTGTCATCACGCGACGGTCGTGATTTCGCAGTCACCGAGACTCCGGCTGCTGGCCGGCAAGCGCCTGGGACAAGCGTTAGTGAGCGGGACGGATCTCGGCAAGTTTTCGACACATCAATTCGACGAAACAGAATTCCGGTTGCGTTTACTTTCTTCAGGAAAACCTATAGCCAAACAACAAATCCACTTTCATTCAGCAGTTTGTTGTCTTCGCGAGCGTAACATTCAGGGTTTTCCGCCCTCGGAGTTTGATTGTCCTGCGTCGTAGCCTGCGCTCGAAACGAGGGGCACGTGGCATCCGCTGACTGCACCTTTCATGCGTAACCGGCCGCGCCAGGTCAGTCACGCAGCCGTTAGATGTTCCTCCATGACCGTAGCACCGACTCGCTGGGCCCATAGCGTCAGATACATGGCCTGTTACTGTCACTACATCCTGTGCGGTAGCCATTGGCATTTGGCCGTTCCTCGCTCGTCCCTGCATTGTAGTTCCGGCATGAACTGACATTGAAGTCAATGCAGGCGATAGTACAGAATAAGGGCCTTTTTCGAGGTACATTAACATGTTTTGTTTCTCATAAAGGATTAAATAAGCGTTAAGGTTAATAATTGCAGAAGATCCCAAAAAGATTATTACACGTTGTCTCGGTGACAAAATTTAGCATATTAGGGCATAATGGGATGAGTAGTGTTCAGAATTACACCCAGTGCCAAAGCATGCGTGTATGTGTTTGAATTTTGCGGAATAATGCCTAAAGTTCAGGAGCAAAAGCGGTTTCTTCCGAGCTGCCGCTGATGTTTCATGCCTTTTAAAAGTTGATACAATCTATGAGAACCTTTTTGATAAACATCCCTGAAGCTTGACTGGAGACTCATGATGAACTGGCATCTAAAAGCTCAGATAACGCATAGGTTTTGCAGTATGTTTTTAAGGAAAAACTCAAAATAATCAACAAAACCTATTTTACAAGAGCCAGCGACAATTGGCTTGCACGCTCATCTGCATCATGTCACACAGCAAATCCCATCATTTCACCTTGCATTTTGCGAAATCGGGAACACATCGCCATCTGCGTCGGTTACCGCGTAAAGTGACCCAAGTTACAGCGTCATTTGATGCATGTTGCTATTCAGGATTGTTTGAGCATGTGCTGAGACTTCAATCTTTTCCAGGCTTGTTATACTCCATTGATTGCTGTTGAGCCTGTGGCTACCGGAAGGATCACTTTTATGGTTAAATAACTTAAAAGCGAACAACCAAAGACTTATCTTGTATATGTTGCAGAAAACACAGGTTTAATTTTATTACCTTAACATAGAAACACATGATGAACATTCCTACCGTTTTGGCATACCATTGGCATTTCCGGCAGTGGCGTGAGCGTGGCATAAAGTATTTCTTCGTCGATCGATGAAAGAAGAAGAAAGAGTACGTGAAGATGAAAGAGATTGCCGAACATGTCCGAGTGCAATGCCTATCTTCGGCAACAATATAAGGTTGTCGGTATCGTCTTCATGAGAACTGGCACGCTTTGGTCTTTGCTTTCATGGCATATGCCTTGACAAATCCAGAACCCTTGGGTTCCCGTAGCTTTCTTGACAGGCGGTTTCTTCTCTGGACTCGGAGGCTTTTTCTGGCATGAAAACAGCCACTATGCCTCCGGCCGCACGGCAAATCGCAGCCTGCAGGGCTTTGGATGAGGTTTGAAGGTGGCTTTTTCGAGAGTGGAGCCGTCATGGGACTTGTGGTTGTTGGATTAGGACCTTTTAGACATTGCGACGTGTGCTTCGTCGTCAGCAGCGTATATCAGCAGGGCACGTGGCCTTGATAACCAATCAATACGACAACTATGCTTACATTTGAACGGCGAAGCGCTTCTACCGCAGGCGCTGTTTGCCGCCCGATAGCCAGGCGGTGGCATCTCATACCGGCGCTGCCGATCGTGGGCGCCGACCTTGTAGCAAGGTATGAGGCCTGATGTCAAGACAGACCCGCGAACCGGCTTACTATTGCCGGATAATGTGGGCGATAATGTGGGCGACGTGGCCGGTACGCGTGCAGACTTGCAGGCGAGAGCTACTGCGGAAGTTATCCTCTCAACAGCAGCACTTGGTGCCACAGCCTTTGCCCTTGAACGGTGACATGCAGTTGCGAGCTGTCATCGCTCCGATGATGTGCAGCCGCGGTATGGTTCCTTTCTCTCGCTCATCGGCATCTGCTCGACCGCACGAAAGAAGGGCCACAATGAAAAGAACCGCTCCATGCCCGGACCCGAGAACGAATGTAAAGCGCAGTCGATAGATAGCCATTCTTTCATCAGTCTTTATCTTTTAGGCATTGAAAACTGGCTTGGACTCGTCGCTTTCTTGTCATCAGCGGACTCGTGGCAGGCGTCATCATCGGGCGCGCAGCAGAGTATCTACTGCAAAGCTACCGCAACGCAGACGATATGCGGCGTCGAGCCAGACCGGTTCGGCTTACGCATATCACCAAGGTCTTGGGTCACGGGTATGCTCCACGTGCGTTCAGGTCTTCGCTATCTCTGTCGCAATCCTGCATGAGTCACCTTTAGTGCCAATAGTTTCACGACAGCGAGCATGTGCAAGGCCAACTCGATTAGTCATGGCCTGCTATCGTAGCCAGTATTGCTGCAGCTCAGGAATGCTCTCTACGTTAGGCACATACGCTTGCAACCGACGCTTATGGGCCTATTGCCGACAATGCAGGAGGTAATGCGAGATGAGCGAGGTGGGCGAGGAGGGTGAGGCATCGCACCGACGCTCTCGATATGGGCCTGCAACAACGCCACGGGCAAGCGGGATTTGCTATCGGAAGTGCGGCATTGACAGCCTCAGCTATTGGCTTCATATGTTGAAGAAGAGATAAGGTGCCATAGTTTGCGCGCCGTGGAAAGAAGGTCGCCGCTCTGCATGGATGCAGCAGGACAAACCTTTGATCCTTCGAAGCAACAATGCGTTTGCGACTTTTTCCAAAGTAACGCTGATGAATCCCAAGGTGCTTAGCGCTTTCATCGGTGCACGTATGGCAGCCTTTTCTCTCTTCTGTGGCTTGACGATGCGTGCAGTCGGACCGGGCTGCCTCAGTCAATGGTAGAAGAGGTGAAGAAGACAGTCTCGCTCACGTGCGAATACTTGAGGGTGAAGGCCACCAGCTGACTATGGTCGCCGTGGGAAAGGTCCACTCGGTCGCGAGATGATTATACCACCGAGTCTGCTGGCAATTGCCAACCTGATTTGTTGTCGGGAGTAGTGCCTCAGCAGCTGGTTGCACCTGGGCTCGTAAGGTAGGTGGTTTGTCGGCTTGGGTTTTGCGTAGCTTGATCTCGCCAGCGAATGCCGGTGGCGCATGACAATGCGAAGAAGATGTGGCTGAAGAGGCGACTTCCCTGCAAAAGGGCTCTGCAAGTCACAAGGCAACTATCGCCGTCGGTGACACTGTCGGTGACCGCTAAAAGAACACCTCCGCGATCTTGTACATCCCAACAAGCTGATGTCAATGGTGAGCATTGTCATGGCAGGGACTCACCGTCGTGGCCTTTATTTAAGGCCTTTCTGTACTTTAATGCTATGAAAAATCTGGTTGTATCGCTCATTTGCAGGTTTTCGAGGCTTGAGTACCACCGAGCGACATTTCTAACAACACTAGTCATTTGCACTTCGTCAAATTAAGAACAAGAAGTCATAAAAAGTAATGCGCTTGGGCTGCCTAAACATTTGACAGAAAAGAAGATGCTTACATGACCTTTATATATCTGTATCGGCTATTTCATGCTTTTAAGACACAAATCATCTTATGAAAAACATTATCCCGCACGCTTGTAGCTGCTTTCTGCATGCTGAGTACAACTGCAATGGCGCAGTTTAATCTTGAAAGTCAGCGAGGGCTGCAGCACAAAAGCTGCCACACCGATCGACGCTGATGTCGCAACTACGTAAAGGAGTACATTACTTGATGGACGAACAAATTCAGGTTTGCGCCGACAACCCTTATGCCATTCGTTTGAAGAAGCTTACAGAGTGGTTTACTAATGTTGAAGGTATCATTAAACTTAAGGCCCATTATGTTACCGATGTTAATGCATTTGCTGTGCCGACGGTAGCGTGTATTCTCTTTAACGGACATCATGACTGATGATGAACTCCTTGGCGTCATCGGTCACGAGATCGGACACGTTGCCCACAAGGACTTAAGAATGCATTCCGCAGCTGCTCTTTACTTGCACTGAAAGACGGTGTTTTTCAACGAAGGTATGCAGCGCTTAAGCAGATTCACAGTTCGGAGAGATTGAAGCATTAAGGAATGCCACGGTCTGGCCAGAAACAAGAGAGCAATGCAGATGCTATTGGCCAGAGTTCTGAAGAAGAACGGTAAGAACCCTGGGCAATAGCCTCCTTGTCGTTTGAGAAGCTGGAAGAAGTTGGTAAAGAGGACGCAGGTTACCAGAAAGACAGCAAGTGGAAACGCATGTTCTCTTCATCCCGACCTTGACAAGCGCATCAAGACCAAGGAGGAGCGGGCAAAAGACGGATCGAACGTCCGGAGAACAAATGCCTGGAGAAACCTGTGGTAAATAAAGCTGCAAAAGCAAGAAAAAAATAATGTAATCATCATCGTAAGTTACCCATATGATAAAGAAAACAACAATAATCCTTCTGCCGTTGCTAAAGTTTACGGCGGTATGCAGAGGCATCGCGATTACTGCGAAGCTTAGGAGCGAGGCCCTGTAAGCAGCAGCAATTTACATTATGGTTTATTCGATGGTGGTGTGTTCCTCTCATTACTTTATACAACCATTGGTCGAAAGTAGATGCTGTTTCGTATGTTCGGTGGAAGTTTTCGATGAAAAGGACACCGACGGAGGAACAACGAAAGATGCTCTGAGCGGACTATTCTGTTCAAGAGTTCTTTATGAATGTCATCAAGACCGGAATGGCAGAGAAGAACGACGGAACTGCTGTCTGGCTTGATGGTGTCACGGGTTCTGAGGACCGCAAAAGACATGTTGGACTATTTCACACCGGTTCGCGCCGTTTTCCCACAGGTTGCTGAGGCATTGAAGCTGAAAAATAAGCCTGCTATACAGCAATATCTCAATGATACTTTGAAGACATGAGGAGGTACGCAACTGTTGGGAGTAGGTTCAGTTTCTTGTTTTTTGAGTCTGTCGAGCCCTTTAATGAAGGAGCAAATCATCAGAGATGAGAACGATTTACGTATAGGGCCGACGGCGATGGCAGACTTGTTTTGGTGGTCGGCAAAGCCAAAGAGGGTTGGATTACTGAAGAAGAACTGTAATTGCGCCGATGCTGCTGGATGAAATTGCCCATGAATGCTTACTCCTGGGAGGATTTCATAAGATATATCATCGACGTTGTCTGTGGTGTGGCACGGCCAACTATTTCCTGAGGTGAGGTGTCATGCTGGAAGATGTACACCAACATCGAAGAGTCCTTGAAGCTGTTCCCTTGAGAAATAAGCATGTATTGAATAAAAGAAACTCTTGAATAATCCTTTTGTCGGTCAAGTAAATGGCTGACAAGAAACTTAAAAAACTGAATTCTAAACAAAAAGAAATAAGTTCTATGAAAAGAAACCATTTTCTGTTTGATAGCGATAAGTAGGTTTTCTTTCACAGCAAGTATTTGCCCTGAGATTTCGTGTGTCAAGTGCCCAGTGGGTTTATCCGAAAGTTCCAACGGAGTTGTTACATGGATTGTCTATGCTGTAACGGGAAAAGGTTACACAATTCTTTACCGCTACTTTAAGATTAGGGCTTTCTCCATGTTTATGGGAGAGATTTCTAATGGATGAGAACTTCTTTATAAGGAACAACAGCGAAAGATGTTGGTGCCGTATATGCAGTGATTGATAAAGGCTATCCACTCATTAAGACGGGACTTGAAAAGGAAGAGCGCGAAGATAGCTGGAAAGAGACCAACATCTGTACGCATGACTTGCCAGATGTTAAACGGGCTGAAAGTTGCGCACGAAAGATCTGTCTCTAATATCGGTGAGGCATTCAAGCTGAAAGAGCAGAAAGCCATAGAGAAACATTCCGTGATACCTTGAATCCAAACGATGCAAAGGCATGTGCCAAGCAGATTGAATGTGTCAAACATATCGGCAATCTTGTCAAAGAGAGAGGCGGATGAGGCTGAGTTTTCACGTATCGGTGGTGTTGCCTAGTTACCCGCTTAGTAGCCATTGTCTGCTGTGTGCAGAATCGAAGTATATCAGCACAGAGATGTGGGAATATGTTGATTTCGCCGATAAACAGGCCCACAAGCCACCCACTTCCTGGGAGGACGACGCAAGAGTTATGTCATCGGTGATTGCCTCTGAGCATGAGCGCTGCGGTTTGGGGCCAGAGTTCTAAGATTATAAGAAAGCTCTACCAATGACCCGAAGAGTCCTTGAAGCCAAGTTCCTTGAGAAATCAGCATGTTTCAAACTGTTTGATAGGTAGGAAAGTCTGCGATAAGGAGGCTTTCCACCTATTACTTTGAGCTACGATTTGTTGGTTTCTGTTATATGTCGAGCATATAACTCCTGCAATGATGTACGGCAATAGCCAAAATTTCTCGTTTCATTGTTGTATGTTCTGCAAATATCGTATATTTGCAAGTAAAGAGAAGAAGAAACACGAAACAAATCATCAATCACTTCACTGGATGACGACCTTTACGACAGCGCTGGTGCTGTCATTGATAACTATCCTCGTGCACACAGGTAAAGTATCAGTTTGTCGACCGCAACGACACGGTATATCCCGAGGGTTTTCGCTGATGAGTGCTGCACCCGCAGATTGAAGCTGAGGGCGTAGTCATCACCGATGAAGAGATCGATCTCATGAAGCGACGCTGCAGTTACATGCCGCCACATTGGTTCTTTACCTATCTCCGTGGCTACCGTTTCTCACGTGATTGGGGTGAAGACATGGCAGGATGAAAGGGACATCTTCACGTGGAGTTTGAGGGCAGTTGCGATACTATCCTCTTTAGAGGTGGAAGTGGTTTTCGGCCATCATCTCCGAGCTTTTCTACATGATGACGGTGAAAGCAAACGGTCGAAAGCTTTGATTACAGGTGAGTCAGCATGACAAGACATGCCATAAAGCCGAACGATCGCGGGCAGCCGCTGCGTATTCTCTGGATTTCGGAACACAATGTCGTCGCGCTTCGAGTTTGCAGAAGACACCGGTGAAGTGCACCGGAAAGATACCGCGCTGCGTTGCAACGGCCTGGAAGACTTGCAGGAACAAGCTAATGTATATATCGCCATGACCCACGATCTGCAGCCCGTGGGGCACGATGGCCCTGCGAGTCGTCTGCGCTATCGGTGCTACGTTTGGGCCCTCAAATGGCCAATCACTTGGCACGAATGCGTGGCGAAACATCGTTTGGCGGTGCCCGGAACCCATCTCTCACGACTCCTTTCGGCTGACATCTCTCACCGAACTTTTCGGAAGACTCTCTGCTAATCTGTTCAAAGGGCATGCGCATCGACTCGGGAGATAAACCATGAACAACTGCTGAAAAATCGTTGGTAAATACCGCTCACTCGGTATTGATCGCGGTCGAAACAAGTGGTGTTCTCCAACGCCCAGACACCGATACGGCATTGAAATCCAGCACATGCTCCAACATCCTCTTGCACGCCTTCATTCGAAGCCAGGCACGCATTTCACCAATGATTTCGAAGCGAATAGGATGCCTATGAACATCGTCACTCAAGCTTGTTGCATCGAAGATAACAGAGGTTGGCTCATACTATAATGACACGTGTAAGCTTTCGTCAGAAGATCTGGGCAGGCATACCGAAAGCCTGAAAGGACTGCGACGATTTATGGAGGCTTTGCATAGTAAAGTTGGCCACCTCTGCCCCTCCCCAAGCGAGGGAGAGCGAACTGCGCAATCCATTTCGCAGTGATTTTATATTCCCTACTTCGCATATTCAACAACAACGCCTGCTCACAAGGCGGAGGGAAGAATGAACAGAGGGTATTCCATGCGAGCCTTCGCATCATTTACTTTCATCAACAAACAATGCCTCTTGTTTCGGGCGCGAAGAGAAGCCGTCGTCGGGTATTAATATGGTAAACGAATGAATTAGCAGACTCAGAGTCGCATCAACCACCTGTAAATCCTTGCACTCAGATTATCGTATAACTGGATGCAGATTGCAAAGCCAAGAAGATATAGGTGAGAGCATCAAAGCATAGCAAATGGCTTCTGCGTCAAGCAGTGAAACGGTACTGCAGAAGCATGGTAGTCAGCGTTTTGATTTTTGGTTTGCTCGCGAAAAGCGTTAAAAATGAGGAGAGAAAGTTTAGAAACAGGTTAGAGAGAGCGCTTCTCATCATAATTTTCCATTAAAACCAGTTGATTTGTGATCATTTACGGTGGCCGGAAAAGCCACCGTATACTTGCCAAGAAATCTGCAAGTAAGGTTTCTCTCCCTTGAGACCTTAGATCACTATACGCAAACTTGCGAAATGAAGTAAGGCAGAAGGGGACTGAAAGAGAATATATGGAATTCTGTGTTGGCGATTATTCCACGTTCACCCCCAAGCGGTTTATACAATCCCTCCATGAAAGAAGAGATTTCAAGTTGCCATGCTTTCTGGTTGCTAATGCCCGAACCTATCCATCCTGCACCGAAATAATAGGTAACCTTTTCATTGGGACGGATGGTTGTTTCGCAAATAACGACCGACAATTCCCTTACCCAAGCGGGTGTTTTTCAGCAAACGTGAGCGCACTTTGCCTTTTTGGGAAAAAAAGCGCTGCAACATAGATTTGGAAGCCATGACCAGAGGGTTGTCGGTAGGAGTCGGCATATTCTACGAAGTTTCTCCCTAAATGTACCGTCTCACTTCCCTCGTCATGAACGACAAATCCGGAGCAGAATGGATGTGGACGACGCTGGTTCTCATACCAAACGGTGACGCGATTGAAGCTTGACCCCTTATCAAGTGTAATCAAACGGTGCTCAACAAGTCCTTTCTCGCCATTCACATCCGTGGGCTGATAGACGAACTCTGCACGGAAAACGCAGTGGTCCATTATCTAACACACGGTAGGAACAGAAGCAGTAGGGCATGACAATACTCGCCATTCATCAGTGCAGGTGCGCCACATCCCAACGTTGGCCCGACATTATAGCAATCAAGTCCGTTGCCATGGTCAAGATGTAACGAGAAATCGCGCTTGATACTGTCAGCAGCTTCAGTTTCTCCCTGCCTGCGAAGTCGCTTTTCCTCCTGGTTGGCTGCATAGACATTGGCATAGCGATCAGCAACAACCAAATAAGGGAACCGACTTCAACCATACGTCAATTCAAAGGCTTTCTCGCCTCGTGCGCTGCAAAGCCGGGCCGTAAAGCGCGATAGGCACAGCGGTCGTTTTCCATGAAATCGTCCACACGCCAGGCATAAAGCTGTCCGTCAACAGCACTCTTGAAGTTGCGGGGACGCCCTTAGTGACAGTAAACGTGGTCTTTCGCTTCAGGAAGACACGCTGCATCAACAAGCAACAAGCTGTCAGACGTAGCTGAGAAGCCACTCTGCTGGCCGAAAGCATTACGTACAATCAATGGCGAACCATAGGCAGACTGCAACCGCTGATAAACTTTACAGGGCATCAATTTCGACTACTTCAGAACGCTGCTCCGATGTGGAATTGCTGACTGTAATATTGACTTTCTGCCCTCTCGAAACCATCGGGAGGAAGATTAAGAGCAGCAGGTCAAAAGCCGTACTACCCTTTCACAGATTTATTTCTGAATAGTTTTCTTGCCATTTTTGAATTACAACACCTTTATAATTCCTATCAACGCGCTGTCCTTGCAGATTATAAGGCACGCCAGACTGTTGCTTATGATTGTCTGCAAAACGCTTTGTCAGTCTGTTGGGATAACCTTTCCTGACTGTATCTTTCAAGATAATGTCATCAGGAAAAAGGCCATTGGTGCTCGTCAGCACAACATCTCCGTCGGCATTCACCGTTCCAATGCTCTCTTGCACGAGTGAACCATCTTCGGGTTCAGCAAACCCCTGCTTAATATCTAAATTGCATTCTGTTTTGAAATAGTTCTTAGCTGTCCTGCTTGTAGGCTTACTATGCACACAACCGTCTGCCCTTTCTTGCAGTTTGGGATAACAATGGCAATGCCTCTTGCATTCAGTCGCAGCATGCGATGCGCTTCATCATGGCAGATCATGAATTTACCTGCACCCAAAGCCTTACATACTCCGTTCACATAAAGGCCGAAATGAAGACCTTTCATGCCTTCCAATTCCTTACCATTGGCAGAAAGAGGGGTGGTATATGTCTTGATTTCTTCAAACTTAAGCTTCTTTGTACCACTTGCACTACCGATATTCTGCTTGTTGGAATAATATTTAAGACCAGCATTAGCAGCATCATCCCACTTGGTATCCTCCTTCAGATTGTCTTCATCCGTGGTAGACATTACCGTAAAACTCCCAAGTTTTCTTTGCTTCTTTTGCCTGCGCATCGAGTTCTGTTACCCAATCGGGCAGATAACCCAAGCGCTTTTTCAACTGGGCAGCATAGAGCGAGCGAGGACTTACTTCCTGTCCGTTTGCCTCGTCACGTTTCGTCTGATTATCAGCAAAATCCACTTTCGTACCATGCATACCTACTATGGTTGGAGGCAACGTTTTGTACCATTTTCTGTGCCATTCTCCCACCATTTAAATGGCATTTCAGCAGGATTAATGGCTGTACAATCAAAGTTCCATATCGTAAGATCATCGAGATGATTGGGTAACTGCGACTTATCGCCACCCATACGCAACTGCATGAAACCACCCTTTACAGCAGTCAAAGAGCGACGCGCGAGGCTGTGTAGCATGGCTTTCAAAGCAGTCGTCAGTACCCCAAGTGCAATTCCAGATAACGTTACCGATACTGTGTTTTTGATATACCGCAAGCATGATACTGGCCCAAACCAGTGCGCTGATCGGCAAAGTTCTTGTCACTTGTCAAATAACCATGCGTGTTATCATAGACGTTGGCAATGAGTCCACGTGATGAACCCGCCATACGAACGGCTGAATGTCCACGGTTTCCGGTAATCTCAACATCGTAACATATCACGTTGGCACAGTCTTGGAAGGTGGCACATTCAGTGATGTTTTCAAATCTACACGGCGCATCCATGAGTTGACAAGGCGCACAAAATTGATTGGTTTGTAGGCTCCATCGTCCTGCCAAGAACCATGGTGTTTGAAATTAGGTTTGGCTTTACCACGGAAAGTGAGGTCTTCCACGCCCACACCTTCATGATGTTTGTATTCAATGACTTCCCACTCTTCACCTGATTTGACAGCACGCATGATGGGTTCCTCAAAGGTAATGTCCGTTCCTGAAATGGATTTAATCTGGTGATAGTCGATAACGGTGACACCATCCTGGTAAGATTGGTCATTGTAGACTCAGGATTACAGCCGAGAAGCTCATCTTTAATAACCTTAGTATCTTTATTTGGCTTCATTTTCAGACACACCCACTCCCTTTTTCCCAGTTTTGAAGCATCGTCAACCGTAACTTTATCGTACCTTTTCGCAGCCGTTCCTTTTACCTTTGCATAGGATATCAGTGTTTTAGTTCCATTATTTCGAATGGAAAGCAGTGTCGGAGCACTGTACATCACTTTGCTCGTTTTGCAGGCAACATTGGCGCGTCCATCGTGAGAATAGTCTTGTCGCGACCCGCACCTTTTCAATATTACTTACGCATAACAAGGTTGAGACACTCAGACTTCTTGCCAGTTTTAGCATCATCAACGTCATCCGCAGTTGTATGGAGAATAAATCACCCTCGGGAAATAGATAATGGCGCGAGCATTGGCTTTCTTTCCTATCGCTGTAATAATCTTTTCAGTGCTTCACGGTCAGACTTTCCATCGTTAGGGATAGCCCCATATTTCAACGTTACATCATAGGTCGTATAGCTCGAATGGTTCTCATCAGGCAATGACAAGCCATGTTTATAGCCTGCATACGAGAAGTCTAACAGCACATTCTTATCAGGATTAGTATCGAATTCGTTTCAAGCTGTAGTGTCTCGCTTGCTGTGCATAAAGTGGCTGGGCTGCTAACAGGCAGCCCAACAACCATAGTTTTCTTGATTGTTTCATTTTCGGTATTTGATTAGATTGTTTAGAATAAGTTGCTTATACCATGGGTCGTCAATTTCTTTCAACAGTTCTCCAAGCCTGCAACAGAGTGCTGATAATCAGCCTTTCGTGTTTCCGGAGCGATGTTATGCATCTGATGAGGGTCGTTCCAATCATCAAAAAGAGCACTTTCTTCAGCTTATTCTTGCGATCAATGTAAAAAGCTAATGTGTAACGGCTTGTCTTTATACCACGTGCCGAGGGGAAATAATCAGTGACAACACCGTCTTTTCCCTTGTTACCGTCCATATTCTGAATATAAAGAAAGCGGCATCGGACGCTTCATGGCAGCGTGACTCATTGATGAAAAGTGAAGAGTAGTCACGACCCTGAACCGTAGCAGGAATATTCTTACTCAAACCCGCCAGTCCGAGAACTGTAGGCATAATGTCAGGCGAAGACAAGAGAGAGAGTCGACTCTTGGTTTCAGATGCCTGGATAACGAGCCATGAAAGGGATATTCATCGACTCTGAATAAGGTGAATTTTTAGGGTCATCGGTTCCTTAGCTGCACATGGTTTCGCCATGGTCTGAAGCAAACACGACAATCGTGTTACCCTCCAAGCCTGCCTCTTTCAAGGCATCAGGATCCGTCCGAAGGCTCTGTCTACTCCACTGACAGATGCAAAAAGTAGTAAGCAGCCGACTTAGATTTATCCATTGTTCGCACAGCATTGTCGCGCACAAGCAGGCTGTCGATGGGCTTATCATATATAATGCATAGTCTTCGGGCATGCAATCGTCTTCAGAACGATACGGACTGTGGGGCGGGTTCATGGCCACCATCAGGAAGAATGGACGCTTTGCATCGCGCACTCCACCCTATTGCGTATATAGTCAGCAGCAACATGAGCTTCATGTAATGGTGACCATTCATGAGGTTCATGCTTTTTGCCATTCGTATGTCCAGTAATGTGGGTTCTTATGCACATCAAATGTGCCATGAATACCAGAAATTAAATCCATGTCGACGCTCTGCCGGCGTGTAAGCATCCACACTGGCAATTTGTCTTCCACATAATGTCCGGGATGTTCAAGGGTCGTTACGCTCCGGACGGTCGGCATGTAGCTTTCCAATATAACCACAGTCGTAGCCAGCCCTACTGAAAACATCGCCCTATACAGACTGTTTTGCAGGACGGATATAACTAAACGGACGAGACGAGTTGCAATTTGCAGGAACACCGCTTCGGTTAGGATACATACCCGTCAGAAGACTCCCACGATGAGGACTGCTCAAAGGGAAGTTGCTCATGGCAGAGGTTAACACCACAGATTCCCGAGCGAACTCATTCAGACGAGGCGTATGGGTAGGATCGCCTTTTGAACTTCACATAGATTGGAGAAACCGGCTTCTTCATACCCCAAGGCTGCATTTCAGGACTGATCGAGGACACATAGATTACATTGGGCGGCACAGTTTCACTGCCCATGGCGCAGAATGCCTGCGGGCATAAGGCCAATACGCTGGCAAAAAACTTCATATTTTTCATTTTCTTCTCGTCAATGCTTCAAGGAAATAATAATCTGCATAATTCAATGGCACATCTATCTCATTGTTATGAGGAATGCTTCCCTACAGAATGCATCAGCAAGAACAACCGTTCTTGCCCAAAGCCGGACGATAAGCGGGCGTGGAAAGTGAGCGTATAATTCTGTCGGCCAATGTTGCATAGCCGTTATCCGGAAGGTAGGGTGTCCATTTCATAAAGTGCGAGAGCTACAGCAGTGGCTGTAGAAAGCATCACGAGGTTCGTTGAGAATATTAGGTCATCGAAGTCCCAATAAGGCACAAGGTCATCTGGGAGATTAGGATTTTGCATCATAAAATTCAGCGACTTAACAGCTCGGTCAAGAGTATTTACGGTCGTGAGTATAGCGATAACAGGTAGTGTAACCATATACAGACCATGCCTGTCCACGTGCCCAAGCACTGTTGTCTGCATAGCCCTGGGCTGTCTGACGGTGTAACACAGCACCTGTTGTCGGGTCATAATCCACAACGTGGAAACAGCTACCATCGGGACGATACTGGTTCTCCATTGTCTTATCGGCATGTGAAACCGCAATTTTCCAATAAGTAGAGTCACCGCTCAGACGTGTTGCCTCAAAAGCAATTCAAGGTTCATCATGTTGTCAATGATAACCGGACAGCTCCAACCGCGCTTTGACTGCCAACCTCTGTCAACGTTCCACGACTGGATGACACCTGCTTTCTTACGAAAGCGAGGTGCATAGTGATTTAGCAGTTTGAATAATGACTTTCTTGTATGCCTTTGTGGGATTGAGTCGATAATTGTTCAGATAACTGGAGCCAATCATAAAGCCCACATCATGGTGCCACTTAAGATATTGAATAGAATCCAAAGCCTCAGTGAAACGTTTTGACTGCTTCAACCACGACTTATCGTTGGTAAGCTGGTAGAGATAAAACAGACTTCCTGCAAAAAAACCCGAACACCAATCGTCTGTTGGAATATAGACCATGCGTCCAAGCTTGTCAATGGTCTTGGGAATGCGTATCTTCCCATCCCGTCCAACCTGATCAAGCATCAGTGAATACTGGCGTGTTGCAAAGGTAATATCCTCGTTAATCACGCTGTTCATGTCTTTGTCTCCAGCATAGCTGAGGCTTGGAACCAATAAAAAGGCTCCTGCGGCAAGTAGTAATTTTCAGTATATTCATATCATAGTTTGTTTAGTTCAATATCATAACTTAATCCGTCCTTACACTTTATTTCGATTGTTGTGGTCTTGTCGTTCAAGTCGATCAAACGGACATCAGCAGTCGGAGTGAAACTCCATTTGCCCAACAAAGTCACGCGAACAGGAATTTCCTGACTTGCATTCTTAATCCAGGACGGCCATAGATACTGCGTTCAACACGCTTCCCGTCTTTATAGACATCGTCACTTGGTCCTTGATAAAGATTAAGATCGGGCTGGGCAACGGTCAATACCATCTTTCGTTTGGCCAATTGACGTATCATCGCGAGACAAGTTGTATCTGTCTGAGCAATGGCCCGCCTGGAAAGTATCGACTTCGGTGTTTCGAAGATGACATAAGACAGCGTCTGTGTGGCATCATGTCGAACGATATGTGCATTCTTATCTTTCTTAATTACTGTATAGAAAGGCTTGGTTTCGATAGCTTTCAATCTTTCGGGAGATACTTTGGGCAGTACGGCATACTCATAACCGGCATTTTTGGGAGCCTTTCCATGGTTGATATACGAGAGGCCCCTGCCCTTCATCCGGCTTATCTGTGTCGTTGTTTCGTGCCTGCTGACGAATAAGACCTGTGAAGACACATGGATTGGGAGAATAATAACCGTGCCCTGTGGATCCAACCAAGTTTTTGCTGCCACCCTTATAAGACTGCCAATAAGCCAAAGTTTGTGCATCGGTAGCTGCCGACTGGAAGATGGTTGTCTCGGTGTTATTCTGCTTATCGTTGTTCTCAATGTCACTTCCAGACAGATAATATCACCATTGAAGAAATGGTATGACTTGCGCCCACGGAATGAACCATCGTATTTATCGTGCTCATGCAACTTCATACCGAAGTTACCATTAGCCCCCAACTGAGACAAACCACCAGCGAAAGCTTCATCAGAGAACAGCATTTCCTCAACACCTGAAGAAATATCGACATTGCGAATCTTTGCTCTCAAGTCATCAAAGTGGCAAATGAATGCTCGTTGCACCAGGGATACGGTTCCAGTCGTAGCCATCTTCCTGCCAGCCACTCGTCTTTGGAGTGACATCAACACCATTCGGAGCTGTCGACACATACAGACTACCATAGCCCAAATAGCGACCATAGAGATTTTTCTCCTGTATAGTGTTCGCTACTCCACAGATAACGACTCATACCACGAACAACAGCCGACCAATTGTCTCGTCGCTGTGCAGAAACACATGCATAGCCCAAGCTGAGATTACCTTGTGGGTCAGTTTCCGGCTTGATGCCCTTCAGGTTAAACTCGCGATAGATTTGCTTTTCCTTGCTGTTTTGTTGCATTCTGTGTCAATCGCATATAGACAGAAGCCATTGTTTCGTCGAGTTTATTGTCACGATTAGGTGTCCCGGCCCATGCCATAAAAGCATAATGGATAGGCGTCAGACGACCTTTCCCGTCAGGGATGACGGCCGAGACATTGACAATGGGAAAATTCAGTTTGTTGCAATAGAAAGCGCATAGCAGAAGCGCATTCTTTACAGTCTGATGTGCCAATTCGCCCTACAGCAAATTCGGTTCCACTAAGAATATAAATCATCTGAGTGGCTCCATTCAGACCTCCCACAGCATAAGCGGGATAGTTGTTGCAGTGATGATAGGCTGAGCCATCAATCTTGAAAGAGTCCATCAAAGCCTGGCGCTGGACGGCATCCCCAGTCAAGCCAGCGAGAACATGAACGGAGATATTGCACCTTCTCTGGCAGAATCGTCCATTAACATGATGCTCGCCATACAGCCTACAGAAGCAGTATTGAAATGTATCCATGTCCATTCCATTGCCTGTTGGCTTCACATATACCTGACGCAACTGCCCATACCAAGTCATCGTTGCTACAGCTTCATCCAACTTCCCTTCGGCTTTTCAGCACATCCTTCATCAGGAAATAAAGCAATATACATGCTGCGGAGACTGTAGCCATAATGGTGGATATTCCCCCAACATGACCCCATGTCACACCTTGATCGGTGATATTCTCATACATCAGCATGAACATGTTGCGCAATTCCTTCTTGTCTTCTTCCTCCTTGGCATTGTTATAGCTCAATAGCAATCTGCTGCATGAGCTTGAAATAATCATTCATTTCATAGCCCGTGCGAGTAAGATTTCCTTATCCCACTTGGGAAGCATGCGCTCATAAGCCTCTGCATGACGCACATACCAGATAGGAGTACCCGTAATGAGTCCTTTCTTTTTCTTGATTTTATAGCTGTCGAACTTATCTCGCATGCTTTCCATTTGCTTCGGATAAAGCTTGGCGGGTGTATAAATCAAACTGCGAAACGTGATTCCATCACGCGCATTTCCTGTACCTGCTGCTAGCTGTTACAGAGTCAAAGGAATATCAGACTTGCGGACGGAGTTCTTCAAAACCTGAAGCCAGTCGTTAGTTGTTTTAGCATTGACGAAAGGTACTTGCTCGTCAGCTGTCTGATAACGAGGGTCAACCTTGATAGCTGTAATCATGTGATCCACATAGAGTTTACCAGCCACATCAGGTGCTTCAACCACAATCTGGTCCATACCTATCTCTGGTTTACCTTCCATGTCGCGTTCATAGCATACCCATGCACCGCGCCAACCCTTGAAATTGAGTTTCATCGGGAATGAAGTGCAAGTCTTACCCTGCTTGCAAAATCTGAAAACAACAGATTTTCCAGCCAATGGCTCCTCATTATAGAGCCACAATGAAAAGCGAGAGGTAGTTGTCACGACTGCCCTTGATGTGCGGATCAAACTGCAAATCTTTTGTTGATCATCAGCTTTCCGCCTGGCTTAAATGTCCATTCCAACGACTTCTTGCCGTTTCTGAAATGACGATCAGAAAGGACTGTCGCTGACTTTTCGGCCTTGAGATATTGTAAATCCTTTGGCGTTTCAAATGAAAGCATGCGAGTATCATCATACATCTGTGCATGCAAAGATGACGAAAAGCCAAGCAACAAAAAGGCCTATAAGCGATCGTTTCAATCGATTCTTATTCATACCCTTAATCAACGACTTCGATATTCAATTCTCTCACCACTTTACTCTCGGCCTTATAGTTGCTATTTGTTGCAACGAAAACAGCCTTGTAAGTTCCACCTTATTATATATATGGTGTAAGAAGACAGACTTTTCGGTCACATTCTTAATGGCAGTACCATAGTCTGGAGAGCAAGCATTAGCATAATCATATCAGAAACCAACCAACTGTACTTAGTTTGCCCACCGTTTGAGCTATGAATAGAAATCTCCTTTGATGCTCCTGCAAGGTTCCAGATACCACCCACATTATTGGTTTTGCAGTTCCATACTCACGATTAGCAGTCATTGATTTTTGATCAAAGTCAGTTTGTGGTGGCACATCATGTTGACGGGTGTGAAATTGAAAACCATTTGCATAGAGCGTTGTAACAGAGCCATCCTTCATTGTATTTTCAATCTTCATACCAACGAAGTTTACACGAGGCTGTGCTGCTGTATTTAAGGTAGGCTTATAGCAAGCTGCTATTGTCATACGCTTACCAAGATAGGGCGTAAAATCAACCTCATACTTGGTCGCATGAGCTGCATTGCTCGGTGCAGAAGGCAGACTTGAAGGGTCAACAAAAGGTTTATTCCATGCGAAGCTCTCTACCAAAAACAGAGTCTTCCTTGAAATTATTCTTTTGCCAAACCAGTGAAAGAATCCGAGATATAAAGCTTCATCAAATTAGCTGCTGTGGCTGCATTACCATACTGATACCACACAGAGAATGTCAGTTTAGAAGAAACTATATCCTCTAATGCTACTTGATCGCGATCTTTATAGATATACTGATGTCCCTGCTTCTCCACTGAAGAAAGTGATAAAATCAGGATCCCCGTTCAGTACAAAATTCAGCGGCGAACCCTTCTTTACTGTAATTTTGTCGCCCGATTGCTGTACGTTATTATTGGTTAGCACCGAAACACTCAGGGCTGCTTGTTCCTTCAATTCGTCTTCGCAACTTACGAATGCAAAGGCTAATAGCGGAAGCAATAAATATATATATCGTTTCATGTCGTTTGTTTTTATTGGATTATCATATTTTTAATCACTATTAAATCACAAAGGCATAGGAAAGACACGGTCTTTTCCTGCCTTCATGAGTCCTACCATCCAGGATTATTGGCTGTGATTTTCTTGTTAATAGCCATTTCATTTGATGGAATTGGGAAATAGTTATAAGCATCTGACACCTGGAAATAGGTGTAGACATTCGACGGGCCAAGGTTCCAGTTGGTGCCACTCTTTGCCCTTGCTGCCAATTCATTCATGTTCTTTTTGAAGTCACCCCAACGAATCAAATCGAAACGACGTGTCATCTCAAAACACAATTCCATGGCACGTTCATCCTTAACGGCATTGCGGAAATTCTCCTGATCAAGTCCTGAAAGGGATGAAATACCGGCACGTTTGCGTACTTCATTAATGCACTGATAAGCCAAAGCGGTAGGACCGCCATGGATTTCATTCTCACATTCGGCAATCATCAGCAGCACATCAGCATAACGAAGGATTGGGAAGTTGACCAATGTAAAGTTCTTATTCTTCTTATCCGGTTCATATTCGCGACGCCATTTAGCACACATACGGCTGTAATCCGTTGATGCTGTAGCTTTCTCGGTCACCAACCTTAGATGTTGAAGGCTTATCACCGTAACTGTACGATTTACTGTAATACTGATTCTTTACTTCTTGAAGTTTACCTTTCTCAAACATACGACCATCAACGCCATTACCTGTCTTTGATTGCGTATAAGAGAATGGTGCAATACTCCAGTTCATGCGGTTCTTATCCGAATTAGCTTCATAGAGTTCATAAAGCTTCGGCGTGCTCCGGAAAAGCAATACCAAATCCGGGATCAGCTTTTCCCTTAAGTTCTATCTTACTTGAGAGGTCAGGAGCCCGTATACCAATGATATTTCCAACGCGTCCTTCCGTACGGGTATCGGTACTATAGTTACCCGTAAACTCTGCTTCCCAAATACTTTCCTTACCAGTTGTATTGTATTTATCAGAACATTGGTCAATAAAGTAATCCCAATAATTGGGTGCAAGCGTATGTCCTTCATGCATAACCTTCTGTGCAAAGGTATCAGCCTTTGTGAAGTATTCTTTACGCACGGTTTCATCAGGCGCAGTATTATCGCGATAACATTCACCCGCACGAAACATATAAACGCGTGCCAAGATACCCCAAGCCGCAGACTTTGTCAAGCCTCCAGGCAAATAACCCACTTCAGAAGCTTTCTTAAGACCATCTACACTTTCCTCCATTTCCTTGCAAATGAAGTCATAAATCTCTGCTTTCGGTGTACGGGCAATCTGCAGACCTTTCACAGATTGCGTGGAACTTGTCTTGAGAGGCACATCACCCCAGCACTGAACAAGATTGAAATAGTAGAAAGCACGCAGGAAACGAGCCTCTGCAGTCAGTCTTTTTGCAGAAGATGTTGATAGTTCCGGCACTTTATCTATTTCTTCCAAAAGATATTTGCACGGTTCACTCCAACATAGAGTGTATACCAGAAAGCTGTAACTGCAGGGTCACTGCTGTTGGCATTGTTACAGATAAGTCCTCTTGTCGATGGTGAACGTCCTGGTCCACCATAAGCTTCAAGGTCATCACCTCCTACAAGAAAGAAATAATCATTACCATAGAAAGAAGTCTCTGTAAGCGGAGCATAAATTCCTTTGAGAAATGTTTCAGCTTCAGCTTCGCTCTTGAAATAACTTCCAGAGGTCGTGGATGTTGGCTCTTTGTCTAAGAAATCACAGCTTGAAAGCCAATGACATAAAGGCCAACATTATAATAATATGTATTTTTAGATACTTTCATAATGCGTCGTAGTTAATAGTTAGAAACCAAGATTAATACCGAAAGCAGAAGCTTCGGGCACGTGGATATGCAGAGAAATCCAGGCCGGAGTCAGGGCACTCTCCCTGATGAAACCTCCGGATCATAACCGCTGTAGTTAGGAAATTTGTAAATAGATTCTGTGCAGCAAAATAGACTCTAGAGCTGTTCGATACCCACGAGAAATCATCTTACGTGGCACTGTGTAACCCAAAGTCACCGTCTTCAGACGCAGGAATGAAACCATCCTCAATGATGCGTGAAGAAAGAAAACACGGTTTGAACTTGATGAAGTTGCACGTGGAATGTTACTTGTTGGATTGCTCTCTGTCCAGCGTTCTGCACAGCTGGCATACTGGTTAAGTTCACGTGTGCGGTTCCATGAACTTTCAAACATCAAGCGGTTGGCATTTAACACATCGTTGCCATAAGACCACTGGAAGAAAGATACTGAGGTCGAAATCGCGATAGTTGAAGTTGTTGGGTGAAACCACCTGTATAGCCTAGGAAGGCCGTTACCGATAACCGTACGGTCATTACTGTCAATGACACCGTCACCATTCAAATCACGATATTTAGGCATGACCAGGGCTGTGTATTGGCTTCCGAAGCGTAGTGAGGCACGTTAGACTTTCAGCGTATGGTATTGCCCGACTTGTAAAATCCTCGTACTTATAGGTTCCTTCGTAGATATAACCACATGGACCCATAGATTGACCAACCTTAGCAATGTAACTGCTCTGTGAGTTGAAGTTCTGGTCGAACTGTGCTGCCGTAAGCAATGCGGTCTGGTTTTCTGATAGTGCCAACACCTTATTGCGGTTGAGATGCGATGTTGAAGTTAGTTGTCCGTGTAAAATGCTTGGTTTTGACATTCGTGAGTGTTGAGTGTCAGCTCGAGACCTTGGTTTCTAACCTTCCCGATATTCTTTGTTTGCACTGATGAATCCAGAAGACAAGGAAGACTTGATACCAACAGAGGTCGCGTGTCACCTTGCGATATAAATCAACAGTCAAGCCAATACGATCGTTGAGAAACCGAGGTCTACACCCAAGTTCCACTGCTCAGTGGTCTCCCACTTCAAGTCCTTTGTTAGGGATTGAAACCAGGAACCATACCTACATTCGTATTATCATTATTATAAGGATAAACGCCACTTGGAACACTTCCCAACGAAAAGCAGGTCGCCCGTGCGGTCTTTCAATAACTGATAAATACCATAGGTGTCATATTCTCCTACGCGGTTATTACCTGTAAGACCCCAGCTCAAGCGCAGCTTTCCACTGTTCACAATGTCCTTAACGGGCTTCATGAACTTCTCTTCTGTGAGTTCCAAGCTAAAGAACCGGATGGGAAATAGCCAAAACGATTACTGCCACGGAACTTTGAACTGCCGTCAGCACGCATGGTTGCCGTAGCATAATACTTTGACTTATAATTATAGTTGAAACGTCCGAAATAAGACATCATCGCCCAAGAAGACTTCTCCGAACGCGTAATCGTAGGTGTACCGTCGCTCATTCCTGCCATACCGAGGGTTTTTCATTAGGAATGCGGATAGTCTTGAAACGATAGTATTCATAATCCGAATTCTGCGAGAGAATCAACAGAGAATTGAAAATAATGGCGCTTCTGCAGATTAGTCTGCCAGGTCAGCGTATTCTCATTCAGCCAAGTGGCACGCTTAGCACGGATAACTCTGTGCATTCACCTTTTCTATAGATGTGCGACCACCATAGCGGGTTTTTCGAGTTGTTGAAGTTATCAGTATCCATGCGATTATCTGTATAACCACGAGAACCGAAACGCAATCCTTTCATCAGCTCATACTCTACAAATCCATTGAACTGCATATGGGTCGTCGTACGCTTGTTATATTCGTTGTTCAACGACATAATCGGGTTGAAACGATAGTCGTTGGTGTTGTTCACATCATCATCGGTTGCATTTTCAACAAGGGAATGAAGCGGAACACCCGGCTGTGTAACCGGACGATAACCCCACACACTGTAAAAGCAGGTTATTCATGCCAGAATGTGATGCCTGCGATGGAGACTGCCCCATCTGACGAGCCTGAGAATAGTTGATATTGAAGTTAGCCTTCCACTTCTTATGCTTGATTGTCGTAGCCAAAACGACCCTGAAGACGATTGTAATTAGACTTCAACACGATACCATCCTGATCGAAATAAGACAAGGAAGCTGTATAACGAACCTCTTCGCTACCACCTGTCAGACTCACATTGTGGTTCTGAAGCGGTGCAGTCCGGAAGATCATGTCCTGCCAATCATACTGGGGAACATTCTTATAATCATCCAAAAGTCCATTGCTTTCCATCATAAAAGTGAAAGATAGAGACTTTTCAGCAATCTTCGGATACATTTCGTTCTGAAGTGCAACAAATTGATAAGCGTTCATCATTGGTATCTTCTTCGTTACGCTCTGCCAGCCGAGGGCTGCCGTCATAATGCACCTTCGAGCTTGCCACTTTACCGCTCTTCGTAACGATGATGATTACGCCGTTTGCACCTCGTGACCATAAATCGCAGAGGCCGAAGCATCTTTCAACACGTCGATTGATGCAATATCGACGGATTGAGTAGAGCTGGCGATACTCGGATCTTCCACCGAAAACCGTCGATAACATACAAGGAGAATTCTCCTGCGTCAAAGAGTTATTGCCTCGGATGACGATATTCAGTAGCTTCCACCGGGCATACCCTCATTTGATGACACGTTGACTACTGACCGACCACCTAAAGTCTGGTCGAACGAAGAAAGCAGGGTACTCGTCAGCGAAGTGATGTCGGCCTTGGCAACAGAACCCAGTCAGGTCGCGTTTTCTCACTTCCTGATAGCAACCACCACGACTTCATCAAGCACCTTGTTTGTCTTCCTGCAGCGTGACATTCATCAACTTGCCCGGTTTGGGCTTTCAGTTCAAGGTTGTATAACCGAGGAAGAGAACGTAAGAACAGCATCCTTACGGTTGGTTTGCAGACTGAAAAAGGCCATTCACGTCAGTAACGACACCGGTTGTTCTACCCTTAACCATCACACTCACACCCGGCATAGTCTCTCCCGTATTGTCTTTCCTTCGGAGATTTTAATTTGGGCACACATTATCACTGATGTAAACATCAAAATCAATGACAAAATGCTTCTTTGGGTAATTGTTTTTCCTTATATTACTCATGACTAATAAAAAGGTTATATAAATTGTCAGTTTGTTTTTCGCAAAAGTAGATAAAACGTTTCGTCTGATATAGAACTTTCATACAAAAACATTTCCAAATTTGTACAAACTCCACAGCCACTTATTTCTCCACCAGCTCTCCAGCAGCCTCCACTCTGCTCGCCGATGAACTGCCAGGGGTTGGCGCTTTTCAGTCGCCACCCCGTCAAACCTCTGAACAATGCCCAAAGCATCGCTGTTCAACAAGACTCTTTTATACGCTTACAACCTTTTCTTTCAATCTTCTCAAGAGCCAGAAGTAGGCCGGAATAAGGAACAGATCGGCCATCAACCAAGCCACAGGGTCAGCATAACAGACACCCAACCAAGCCATTGCCGGCACCATCCAGAGACTCGCAGCAGGCCAGCATCTCCATCACCCACTCATCATGCTCAGATTGCTATACCCGAGTCCTTGGATGCTGTAACAAAAATCACAAGCACGCCCAATGCTGGATAGAACCAGTTGGAAATACGCATCAACTGAGCAGCATTGGCAATCACTTCCTGTTCACCACCGTTGACAAAAAGCATCATCATCTCATCGGCAAAAGGATAGATGACTGCCACTGTGAGCACGAAAATAGGCTGTCATAAGCCACATGGCATCGCGCACACCGGCCTTTACACGGTCGAGCCTCTGCGCTCCGATGTTCTGTCCGCAATAGGTAGCCATGGCAACACCGATGTTTTCAAGCACGCACGTGAAAAGGTATTTCACGCGTACCGCCGCCGTAAACGAAGCCACATATACCGTTCAAAGCGCATTGTTGGCACTTTGCAACATAATGATGCCAATAGCCGTGATCGAGAATTGCAGCCCCATCGGGACACCGTTGTTCAGCAGAATACTGATTTTCTTGTTGTCGAATTTGTTTTCCTCACTCGTCGGAACAAGCTGCCTCATGTTGCGTCTGATGAACCTCCAGCAAAAGCCATGAGGCAAAAAGCCTGACTCAGGAATGTCGCTATTCCGCGCCTTCGACGCCTAATCCCAAAAATCAGAATAAGCAACACATCAAACAAACATTCAGCACAGACGATATGATGAAGAAAATAAAACGGCTGCTTAGAGTTACCCAATGCAGTATCTGCCCTGCAAGAGATTATGAGGCTATCGTGAAAGGAATCGTGCAGGGTGCGGGAAAAGAAACACGTAAGCATCATGAAACACATCGGCCGGTGTGTTTACGAGGTTCAGAATCTTCTCACACAGCACACAGGAGAGGAGTGTAATCACCACGGCCAACACGACAGCTATGCGGATTGCATTGCTCACATAGCATCGCATCTTGTGGTGATCGCCCGCACCAAAGGCACGTGCTATAGAATAGCAAAGCCAGCACACGCACCGTTGCAGAAGCCCATGATAAGGAACATGATGCTGCTCGAAGCTCCCACAGCAGCCAATGCACCGACCCCTATCCAGCGTCCCACAATCACCGCATCGATAATCAGATACAACTGTTGGAGGATATAGCCCAAAACAAGGGGCGTAGCAAATGTCAGGATGGCGCGGAAAAGGTGCACCGAAGTCATACTCAATTCGTTTTTCATCATCTTTTGTTTGGGTTCCATTTGGGATTTTGTTCATTGATTTGCTTGTATTGCCTCAATTGCAATGCAATGAATTTCATTCGTCTGCAGGATGCTCTTTTCATCTGCAAAAATACGAAAAACAACACATAAATGATTATCTTTGCAGCATGGAAATGATTGCCTTGGAACATTTAACCATCGGATATAAGGGCAAAGCGGTGGCTGCCGACCTGCAAGCAGCCACGCATGCGGGCGAGTTCACGTGGCTGATAGGCCCGAACGGTGTCGGAAATCCACGCTGTGCGCACGCTCTCGGTTTTCTTCCTCCGCTGAAAGGCTGTGTAAAGCTCAACGGAGAAGACATTTCTTCGCTCAAGCCCCATGAACTCGCACAGCGGATTGGCCTTGTACTCACGACAAAAGTGGATGCAGGAAACATCACGGTGACCGAACTTGTCAGCATGGGACGCTATCCTTACACGGGTTTCTTCGGTCATTTGCACGATGCCGACTGCCAAATTGTCAATGAAAGCCATAGCCATGGTGGGCATAACACCGCTGAAATCGCGACTCATCACACGCTGAGTGACGTGACGAACGACAGAAGCAATGATTGCAAAGGCATTGGCTCAGCGAGACTCGGTGATATTCCTCGACGAGCCAGCGGCCTTTCTTGATTTCCGAGCAAAGGTCAACTGATGCAGCTGCTGCGCAAGGTGGCCCAGACTCAACAAAACCATCCTCCCTTTCCACCCACGATATCGAGCAGGCTTTGCGGGTTTGCCGACCAGCCTGCTGCTTGACAATGGCGTGCTCCAGTAGGAGACGCCACGTGAATTGGCCGACAAGGCTGACTTGCACGCTTTGTCGAGCAAGGAAAATCATGTTTGACGCAGCAAACATGCGCATCAACATAGGATAGCTCCTTCCACTTTTCTATCTTCTTCTCCTTTTATCTTCCTTAAACTCAAATTCCAACTGTATCCATTCCGGTGCGGCATCCCCGTCTTCTCACCGGGGATTAGGACACCGAAAAGCCCTATGGGACGAATGGCATGTGCATTGTCGCAATGGACAGATGAAGCAACCGCTTGTGCTGAGGAAGGATATCATCGCTTGGTTTTCAACAGCTTTCGTCCCGTGATGCTGCGCGTAATCTGCTTGAAATCGGCGTATTTGATTTTCAAAGTCAATGTCTCTTCCTTTCGAAATTCCCTTTTCGATACGCGTCGTAAGCTCAAGAACCAAGTGGTAAAGTTCTATCAATAAAGGCCGAAGGCAAACTGATATCTTCGAAGAGTCTGCTCACAACCCACGGATTTCCGCGTGCGTTCAACCACGACCGGGCGCTCATCAATGCACCTCGGGCATAGTTATAGAACGCCAGGCCTGACTCCAAAAGACCATCTTCAGATGCTCGAGCGAACATGCGCAGTTGAAGCGCATTGAATATCCCAGCGATGCATGCGCCGGGCGAGTCTTCGGCCCAACGCCTACGGGTCTTCCACGAGGCGGTTTTGCCACGAAAGTTCATCGCCTTGTCAGGTGAATAGTACAAAGTCCGTCGGGTTTCGATAGATCAGAAGCTATCTTCGCCAAGAGTTTATTATACGAAATACCCGCCGAAGCCGTAAGCCTAATTCGTCTTTGATGCGTTGTTTAATCTCTTTTGGCAATGTCGACAGCAAGCGAAAATACGCCCTTTTTGTTGACGGTTACATCAAGGAACGCCTCATCAAGAGACAGGGGTTCGATGATATCTGTGTAGTCATGGAAGATGCCGTGCAGCTGCTCGACACCTCCACGTAATGCTGATGAGTTGCCTTCTACGACGATAAGTTCCCTGCATAACCCAGCTTTAGCTAGCTGCACCGACGGCCGAACGACACCAAACTTGCGTGCTTCGTAACTGGCAGTACACACACACCGCGCGCACCGTCATAGCCCACGGCTGTTGGTTTTGCCGCGGGTTCGGGACGATCTCTTTGCTCTACGCTGGCAAAGAAAGCGTCCATGTCGATATGAATGATTTTGCGCGCAGTGTAAAGCCCTTTCTGTCTCTTTTCTTTGGAAGAATGCAGCCTAAAAAGCTCCTTGACCAGGGGCACGTGGCTCTCAAGCCCTCGTAACAGCGAAAGCATTATATTGCATTCCAACAACACTTTCATTGTCAACAACACCTGATATCATTTCAATCTGCATCAAATGAGCTTGTCATCTGCGTCAAATCGCACTGTAACCCGATGCAAAATGACGCGCTAATCTGCGTCGATTGCACGATCATCCGCGCAAATTACAAGACTACATGTCTGAAAACCTCCATGAATCGTCAGTCATGAGCTTCATTTGTAGCTTCCCCAGATCTTCTGACAACACGTATCATTATATTAGAATAACACTCATATCTTCAGTGACAAACATTGACGATGTCATGAGCTCTATTCCTTCTAATCATTGAAATCGTGCCTATTCCGAATGAAACTGGGATGGCTGTTGTTGCTGGTTTGACAGCCGTATCAGTGTCTAAGGCATTTGGGCTACCACTTGCTCGACCGCGAGTCAATACCAGTGAGCGATTATTTTTTAACGATTTTAACAGGTTGTTCATAGTTTATCTTTCCGGTCGATGCGGTCTTTGAACAGATTGTAGAGTCTTCTGAAAAGTTCGGTGAGAAGATATCCCATCCAAAGAAAAGTCTAGAGATGAGTTCGAGCACCGCGAAACGCGTGTTCCGCCACATTCATTGCCAAGTGATTGGCCATTTTGAGGCACAAACAGCTACCGATGGCGCAAGACAAACTCGCGAGCCATCGTGCTTACGGAGAAACACAGATCGTGGGTCAGCATTATCGGCCTTGGTAGAAACCAGTCTTCAGGCCATTGCAACGCAGTGCAGTATCTTTCAGTGCACTTACCACGGTGTCTTTCTGCCTCAAACGAAGCGCAGCGACGTGTTCGAAATCAGAGAGGAGAATACGCAAACCGGCTGCCAACAATCGTTCCGGCTTTGGTAAGGCATGTCTTGTCTTCAAACTCTTGTAATCAAAGCTTCGCCGTTTGCCCCGTCATCATGTAGAAAAGCTCCCGAGATGATGGCCAACCTTCTCCAGGATGGTAAACCAACTGCTAACTCCACATGAGAAAATGTCACTTCATCCTGCCATGTCTTCACCCAATCGTAGCAGTATACGGAATGAGTAAAGAACCAATGTGGCATATAACTGCAGCGTCGCTTCATGAAGTCGATCTCTTCATCGGTGATATTACGCCCTCAAAGCTTCAATCTGACGGTGCAACTCATCGGCAAAGCCCTCGGATATACTGTGTCGTTGCGGTCGACAAACTGATGCCTGTGCACGAGGATGATTATCAATGACGCTGTACGCGACTTAAAGAGTCGTCATCGGTGAAGTGATTTGTTCGTATATTCTCTTGCCACCAAATACAGCCTTTGCAGAACATGCAACAATAAAACGAGGAATTTTGGCTATTGCCGTGCATCATTGCAGGGTTATACTCCGGCATATAACAGAAACCAACAAATGATAGCTTTAGATAATAGGTGGAAAGCCTCATATCTTTTGAACTTTCCTACCTATCAAAAACAGTTGAAAATATGCTTATTTCTCAAAGGAACAGCTTCAAGGACTCTTCGGGTCATTGATGAGCTTTCTTATAATCTTAAACTCTGGCCCAAATCATAGCTGTCAACTTTCCCAGAGGCAATCACCATTGTTACTAACTCTTACCGTAATCCTCCCAGGAAGTGAGTGACTTGTGGGCCTGTTCATCGGCGAAAATCAACATGTTCATCTCCTGCTCGCTGATATCTTCGATTCTGCACACATGCGGGCAATAGCTACTAAGCGGTGGCTTCAAACAACTCACCGATACGTGGCTTTGACCTCATCGCCCACAATTCCTCTTTGACAGATTGCCGATGTTTGAAAGCACGTTCAATCGCTGGCACATGCTGCATCATTTGGATTTAAAGGTTTCGGGATATTTCTCTATGGCTTTCTGCTCTTTCAGCTTGAATGCCTCATCGATGAGGAATAGTCTTTCGTGCACGCAATTTCAGCCCGTTTAAAACATCTACAGCAGAGTCGCTGCGTACGATGTTCCAGTCTTTTTCAACCTATCCCCATATCTTCTTTCAGGACCGTTGTGGTATTGGGTGCCTTTATCAATCACTGCATATACGGCTTAACAGCATCTTTCATATTGTTCATATAAAGAGTTCTCATCCATTGATCTCGCAACTGGCGGAAAGCCCCTGATCTTAAAAAGTGGCGGTAAGGTGACGGCAACAACCACTGCGATTGGCAGACAATCCGTACCAACAACTCCGTTGGTTTCGGATGACCCATGGGCACCCTATTTACGAAAATCTCGGGCAAGTGCTTGCTGTGGCTAACATCGCTATCAGAAACGAAAATGGTTTTCTTTTTCATGAGACTTATTTCTTTTGTTTGAGAATTCGGTTTTAGTTTCCTTGTCAGCCATTTACTTACGGTCGGCAAAGTTATTCAAGTTCTTTATTCAGCCCGTGTTATTTCGCGAAAGGAACAACTTCCAGGACTCTTCGTGTTGGTGTACATCTTCTTGGCGCATGCCATTGCCTCAAAATAGTTGGCGTGCCACCATGGTAACGACCTATGATGTAACTCTTGCCAATCTTCCCAATTGGTAAGTGTGCGGTGGCGTCTCGTCTTGTATCAATGTATTGCCATAGTTGTTCATGATATAATTATGCTCGACACAATCTGGCCGCTGGCGGTCGATGCCAGCGTCCCATGCATCCGGACCAGCCATTAAATTGGTCGTCCTTGATTTGCTCCTTCATCAGAAGGCTCATACTCAACATATGAACCTACTCCCAACAATTGCCTCTTCTTCATTCTCAAAGGTATCGTTGATATACTGTATTTCCTGCTTGTTTTGAGTTTCAAAGACTCAACAACCTGTGAAATAGCGACGTGTATGAAGGTCTCAGATAATCCGTGTATCAATTGCTGATGTTTTATCAGTTATACTAACCTGGTGATTTTATCGCGCTCGTTGCTATCCATTCCTGTCTTGACATTAAACAAAGTAGCTTTCTGCTGAAGACACCATAAAAGCAGTTTCATACGATCTTCTATCAGGTCGTATTCTTTTCCATACGAGCACCGGGAGTGACCTGAGACAATAATTTACAATCTTTGACCAATTCTTTGTACAATATAAAGAATGATTCATAATTACATTGTACTTATCAATGATGAATAGTCTGTACTACCTTCGAACTACTCCGGTACTCTTGCTTTGATACGAAAAGCCGATGCCTGTTGACCACGAAGCACAACATGAACATAAGAGCATCGTTGTTTTCTTTTTCATATAAATATTTGATAATTGAGTTATCTTATTTTTACTTTCCTTTTGCAACAACCTTTGTGGGTTTCTCTGGCATCTTGTTCTCCGGACGTTCAAATCAATCTTTCTTTGCCCATCACTCATGGTCTTGATGCGCTTGTCAAGGTCAGGATGAGAAGAAGAACATGCATTTCCACTTGCTGTCTTTCTGGTAACCACACGTCTCTTCTAACTTCTTCAACTTCCTCAAACGGCAGAGCTGTTGCTAGGGTTTAACTACCGTTCTTCTTTAAAGAACTCCTTAACCGTAAGCATCGTGCTCTCTTGTTTCTGTGAATAGTGGCATTCAGCAATAACCTCAGCTCTCCGAACTGTGAATCTGTAGCGCTGCATACCACCATTCGTTGAAAAACACCGTCTTTCAGTGCAAGTGAAATAAGCTGTGCAGGATAAGTAGAATCCTTGTGGGCAACGTGTCCGATCTCGTGACCGATGACGGCGGGGTTCATTAAATAGATCGATGTCATTGAGAGGAAAACACTGCGCGCTGCCGTCAGCACAAGCAAAACGTTAACATCGGTAACATAATAGACCTTGAAGTTTAATGGAATGCCTTCAACATTGGTCAAACCACCCTGTAAAGCTTCTTCAAACGAATAGCATAAAGTTGTTGTCGGCACAAACCTGGTTGTGTTGGTCCATCAATTAATGTACTCCCCACGTAGTTTGCGACATCAGCGTCCGGTCAATTAATAGCTTTACAGCTGCAGCCCCTCAACAACTTTTTCAAAGATTAAACTGCGCCATTGCCGGCGTTGTGTAGCATGCAGCTACAAGCATGCGGATAATGTTTTCATAAAGATGATTTGTGTCTTAAAGTATAAATAATGATACAAGATATATAAAATAATGTAAAACATCGCCTCTATTTTTCAAATGTTGGTAGCCAGTGCGTGCTTTGTGACTTACGTTCTTAATTTGAAAGTGCAAATGATAATTGTTGTTAATCGTTTTCAGTGTTAAACCACCGAAACTCACAAATAAACAGTAATCTAGTTTTCTATACATTATGCGTAATAGAAAGGCGGCAAATACAAAGAATACGTGAGTCACCATGACAATACTGTTGATCGGCTTGATAAGGATGTTAAGACTTGGCCGGGTGTCTTTCGGGTCGCGACAGTGTCACGAGCGAAATAGTTGCCTTGTGACTTGCAGAGCCTTACCTTTGAAGTTTACCCTCTTGACCATGCCCATGCGCCGCAGCATTCATAGACACTGCCAATAAAACCTGCCGACAAACTACTACCAACAAGCCCAGAACACCAGCCACCCAGGCACTACTCCGACAACAAGTGGGATGGCAATTGCCAGCAGACTCGGTATAATCATCTCTCTTTGGGCCTCCAGTGGATATTTCCACAGCGACCATAGTCGGGTGTGGCCTTATCAAGTATTCGCTGGTTTTTGCGAACTGTCTTCTCACCTCTTCTACCATTGACTGAGCAGCCCGTCCGACTGCTATCGTCAAACCACAGAAGAAGAGAATGCAATCGTGCACCGATGAAAGCGCCTACAAGCACCTTGGGATTCATCAGCGTTACTTGGAAAAGTCCATGAAGAATCGGGCAAGATAAAGGACATCCCTGCTGCATCATGAAACCATTGACCTTCTTCCACGGCGTGCCATAACGTCTTTATCTCTTCAACATATGAAGCCAATAAAAGCTAAGGCTTGTCCATGCCTTCAATAACAAATCACTTGCCCATGTAGCTGTTGTATTGCCCAAGGCATCGAGAGCATCGGTGCGATGCGCCTCCTCATGATTCGCTCATCTCAGCGTGCCTCCTGCATTGTCGGCCAATAGGCCCATAAGCGTCGGTTGCAAACGTATTCACCTAACGTGAAACATTCCGACCATGGCTTCGATATAGGGCGCATTAATCAATTGTGCCTGCGTATCATGTCAAACCATTGGCACAAAGGTAACTCAGCAGGATAGCGACAGAGATAACGAGCACTGGAATGCGTGGAAATGTGCGTGCGAGACCTTTGACCGTCACTGTAGCCGAACCGGTCTGACTCGATGCGCAATCTTCTGCGTTGGGCGGTAGCTTTGCGAGGTATAATACTCTGTTACTGCCCGATGATGACGCCTGCCACAGGTCCACTGACGAAAACGACAGTCGAGCCAGTTTTCAATGCCTAAAGATAAAGAATGATGAAAGGCTATGGCTATCAGCACACCCTTACATTTGTTCAAGTCCCAAGGCATGGAACGGTCTTTCATTGTAGCCCCTTCTTTCGTGCGGACAAAGGAAGATACCGATGAGCGAAAGGAATACCCTGCGGCTGCAGCACGTCAGATTGATGACAGCTCACCAACTGTCGCCGTTCAGGCAAAGGCTGTGGCACCAAGTGCTGCAGTTGAGGAAGGATGCTTCCGCAGTAGCTTTCATACCGATCCAGCCCCACCGGCCACATCGCCACATTATCGCCCACATTATCAGCAATAGTAGCCGGATTTCGCGGGTCATCTTCGAGGATATCAGCCAACCTTGCCCACAGGGTCGGCGCCCACGTCGGCAGCTTTGGTATAGATGCTACCGCCTACACGGAACAGCGCCTGCGTAGAAAGCGCCCATGCCAAATGTAAGCACGTTTGTCGTGATGTATCAGAATATATTGCCTCTTGATATACGCTGCTGAGGATGAAGGCCAAATCACCCAATGTCTAAAGGTCTAATCAACAACCACAGGTCCCATGGCACCACTTCAGCCACGCGCCAAACCTCTGTCAAGCCCTGTCGGGCTGCATTTGCTGTGCGGCCGGAGCGCAAAGTGGCGCGA
>BNJU01005483.1_pt1 | contig 106217 bp, 163 predicted proteins | sample 8539281 | NCBI WGS metagenome assembly BNJU01 (sample SAMD00202456, study PRJDB9452) | human saliva metagenome | isolation source: human saliva | place: Japan | reverse complement strand
TCAAAATAATACTATAAGTCTTTTATGAAAAAGTAGTGAACAAAAAGCAGAGCCAAAGCCCTGCTTTTTCATCTTACTGCTGAATTCCAAAACGCTTATTGAACTTATCAATTCTACCCTTAGCAGCTGCTGCCTTCTGGTTTCCTGTGTAGAACGGATGGCACTTGGAACAAATTTCACGTGAATTTCCGGCTTTGTGGAACCTGTTACGAAGGTGTTTCCACAGTTGCAGGTTACGTTGCCTGGTAGTAGCTTGGATGAATGTCTTCTCATAATTTCCTCTTTCTGCATGGTTTCCAACCATGCGCATTCGTCTATCCGCAATCGGATTACTTGGTTTTCATAAAAGCTAAATCGCTTTGGCCAAAATACGATACCACAGAAAAGAAAAAGGCGCAGAGCTGTTTTTCATATTCTCTTGTTTTCCGTCTTGGCCTTGAGATGGAATCCGAAGAATAATTCAGTGCCTCTTTCGTGATATGAATATCGTGCGGGTGAGATTCCTTCAAGGACGCGGAGGAAATCTTTACAAACTCGGAAGTTTCCTGCAGGGTCGGAATGTCCTTTTGCTCCGCAGTGCTCATACCGCGCGGGAGTCCTCCGACATACTGGAAAAATAGTATCCTCCACCTTGCCTTATAGGCTACTCTTCCTTCCACGCCTTCCGGAACCAGCTTCTTCGCTCCGGCCTGGAAGTAACGGTCAGAAGAACCGTTTTCTGCTTTCATGGCGCCAATGGATCCCATTCCGCGGTAAACCTTATATTTTCTTCCTTGAAAAAGTTCGAACTCACCGGGTGCTTCATCGCAGCCTGCAAATACAGAGCCCATCATAACCGAGGAGCCTCCTGCAGCAGGGCCTTCGTCCATCTCGGAATACTGGATTCCGCCGTCTGCAATAATGGGATTCCGTATTCTTTGGCAACGAGCATAGGCGTCCATTACTGCGGAAATCTGCGGTACACCGATTCCGGCAACCACTCGAGTTGTACAAATAGAACCCGGTCCGATACCGATTTTAACGCAATCCGCACCGGCTTCAATCAATGCCTTGTTGCCCTCTTTGGTTGCCACATTTCCGGCAATCACCGGAAGATCCGGGAATTTTTCCTTCAAGCTGCGAACGCAGGTAATGACATTTTTGGAATGGCCATGCGCCGAATCCAGTACAATGACATCCACATGCGCATTAATGAGCTCTTGTGCTCTGTCCAAGAACATCCATGGTAATCCCGATAGCTGCTCCGCAGAGAAGTCTTCCCTGCTTATCCTTTGCCGCATTGGGATATTTTATCTGCTTTTCAATATCTTTAATGGTGATTAAGCCCTTTAAATTTCCTTCCTCGTCCACAATGGGGAGCTTTTCCACCTTGGCACGAGCCAGTATGGACTTTGCCTCCTCCAAGGTTGTGCCCTCCTTTGCCGTAACCAGATTTTCAGAGGTCATGCAGGCAGAAATCGGACGATTATAGTCTTCTTCAAACACCAAATCACGATTGGTGATGATTCCAATCAGCTTCTTTCCTTCCGTAATGGGCACACGGAAATCCTAAACTTTGCCATTAAATCATTGGCATCCTTTAAACTATGATCCTTGGTAAGCGAAAACGGATCGGTAATTACGCCATTTTCCGAACGCTTCACCATATCTACCTCTTCCGCCTGTTCGGAAATAGACATATTCTTATGGATAATCCCGATTCCTCCGCATCTGCCCATCGCGATTGCCATCTGATGCTCTGTTACGGTATCCATTCCTGCAGAAATAAAAGAATATTCAATCGGATATTCTTGGTCAAATTGGTACTTAAGTCCACTTCATTCAGGCATATCAGAATAGTGCGGAACCAGAAGTACATCATCAAGTAATACCTTCTCCAATGATTTTTGCCATATTTCACCTCTTTTCTTTAGCCAGATAGATTCACAGAATAATATCAGTACTATAGCATAGACTTTTTGAAAAACAAACGTCGCAATGAGACTTTAGAGCAATGCCCCGGTTCAGACCTAAAAATAGCTTTTTCCTATTTTACCGGAATCCGATATCACTTCCGATAGCAGGCTCCCTCAAATTGATTTCTCCGATATGGGCATAAATCCCTACAGGCGGAAGGCTGTCTCCCATTGTCGTAACGGATGACACTCTTCCTCCATCGGAATAGTCACGCCCTCTTCCAGGGACAGTATTGTTATGGTAAACAGACCGTCGGATCGCTAATTTCTCCTGATCATCGCATGCTTCTCGTAGGCATGGGATAGCCTTCGAGGTCATCACCACCGTCATGCAAGCTTCCTCCGACCACTGAAAGTCTTCCACCCGAAGGCTATGAAATCGCCTTGTCCATAGAAGCAGTAAATCGCTTTGAAGCCTGCAAGATTACCTCCGTCTCCGGATCTCCAAAACGGATGTTAAGTTCCAGAACTCTTCGGCTCTCCCCCATTATCATAAATCCGATAAAAAGAATGCCGCTATACAGAAGTCCTTCCTGCTCCAGTCCGCGGATATCTTCTTAGAACCTTTTCAATCTTCTCCTTTAATTCCGCATTGAACAGCTCGTTGGGAGAATAACAGCCTACCCGCCGGTATTGTCTCCCAGGTCTCCGTCATAAATCCGTTTATAATCTCTCGCCGATTCCAAAGGGAATAGCTGATTTTCCGGATACCACGCAAAGAAGGGATGCCTCTTTTCCCATCCAGAAATTCCTCTATGACCACCTTCTTCGCTTCTTCTCCGAAAATCTTTTTCACAAAAAGATCCTCTAAACTACTGCTTTGCTTGCGCTGCTTCCTGAAAAATCCTGACTCCCTTTCCGGCACAGAGCCCGTCCGCCTTAATCACAAGGGATAGGAGAAGTCCTGCAACGCCTCCACGCCTTCTTCATAAGAAAATATCTGTTTTGTACCGGGCCGTGGGTAAGTCATATTTCTCCAAAAAGAGCTTCGTAAAATCCTTGCTTCCTCTAATTGGGCCCTGCCTCTGGGGCAAAGGCCTTGATTCCCTTTGTGGAGCATATCCACAATTCCCTCACACAGCGGTTTTTCCGGCCCGACAACAACAAAGTCAACGTACTCCTTCGCAAAGCTTACGATTTCCTCGTTATTCCCAATGGAAATATTCTCCCATGGCAGGGCTGTTCCCACATTTCCCGGACAGCAATACAGCTTTTCACAGAGCGGACTTTCCTGTAGTTTTTGCAGACGCATCCTCCTGACCGCCATTTCCCACAACCAACACGCATGGTGCAGCTCCCTTCCATTAACATATTAGATTTTCGTTTTTGAAATCCAGGTTACAGGAACCTTCATCTCTCAAACTCTTCATTCCACGAAATCTTAATACCTCAAAACTTAGTTCCTTGAAATCAGAATTCCATGGAATCCACATTCCCCCAACTCTTCTTTTCTCTTAATGTCTAAAATGTCGAATATGCGTCATTACCAAAGCAATACCATACTGATCGCAGAGAGCGATTACCTCCGGATCCTTCACGGAGCCCCCCGGCTGGATTGCCGCACGAATGCCGTGTTTCTGCAAAAGCTCCACTGTATCGGCAAAAGAAAGCCGTCGGAAGCAAGCACAGCCCCGGGAGTGTTTGCCATGGGAAAAGGGCATCTTCTACTGCCCAGGTACGCCGTACCTGCCCCTGCCCGATGCCCAGCGTTGCGCCGTCGCTTTACCAGTACCGCCCCATTGGAGGCAACCATTTTTACGCCTTAAAGCCAAAGCAGAGATCCCGCATTTCTTCTTCCGTGGGCTTCCGTTTCACTGACCACTTCCATTTCTTCCGTAAGATCCGCATCATCATGGTCCTGTACCAGAATGCCTCCCAGCACTTCTTTCACCGTCTTCTTCGGAAGGGTGAAGGAAGCTAAGTTCGAGCATCACAATCACCGAAGATTTTTCTTCTCTTCCAAAATGGCAAGAGCCTCTTTCTCATAATCCGGTGCAATCACAATCTCCATAAAGAAGGAATGCAAAACCTCTGCGATATGCTTGGTTACCGGTCGATTCAATGCAAAAATCCTCCGAAGAGGTGTGCATCACAGGCATAGGCCTTATCGAAGGCTTCATCAATCGTTTCCCCTGATTCCTATTCCGGCAGGATTGTTATGCTTTTGTGCCCACCACTGCGGCTCGGAAAAATTCCTTTACAAATCGAACCGCATTGTACATATCCGCCTAGTATTGTAGGACAGCTCTTTTCCGTGGAGCTGTCTTCCACTCTGCCGATTCTCCTCGTATGCCTTCTCGTAAAATGCGGCATTCTGGTGGATTCTCCCCATAGCGAAGACTAGTCCGAGCGATAGCTCATGCTCAGGTACCCGGGAGCGGATATGAGAGAGCTTATGATTAAAATGTTCGAAATCAAAGCATCATGATAGGCCGTATAACGGAGGCCTTTCGCCGCCATTGCTCCCGATAGAGAAGGTCATTTTCTTCCCTGCAGACGAAGAAGCACCTCTTCATAATCTCCCGGATCCGTTACCACCAGGACGTCCCGAAAATTTCTTTTGCAGCAGCGCGAATCATGGAAGGCCCGCCGATATCGATATCTTCTCACCTGCTCTTCCTCGCTTACCCCTTCCCTCCTAAGTACCTTTTTCAGCGGATGGGAGTTATTTACCACAAGGTCAATGGAGTCGATTCCCAGTTCTTCCACGGTTTTTGATGCAATGCGCTCTCTCTTCGATACAGGATTCCGGCATGGATGGGGGATGCAGGTCTTCCTCCCATCCAGAATTTCCGGAAACCGGTCAGTCTCAGAGACCTCTTTTCACTCCACTCTCAATAATTGATAGTTCCTCCCGTGGGAAATCAGCTGAAAGCCTTTCAAATCCTTAAGCCTTTTTACAAAATTCCACAATGCCGTTCTTATCAAAAACGCATGATTAATGCTGTCCCTCATACTTCCTCCCGAATAGAAGGCACGCTCTCCTGCCAAAACACCCGATCTTTCCAAAACACGCTTTCACTGCAACTGGTGAATGCGATGCTCCAGTTCCAAAACCCCTTCTTGCAATCTCTTCCGGTCTGTCTTCTTCTAAAACAGGAACCACCTCCTGCAGTAGGATTGCCCCGCCGTCCACTACTTCACTGACAAAATGCACCGTCGCGCTGCTCCACTTCACTCCGGCACGATAAACCGCCTCATGCGCCCTCATCCCGTAAAGCCGGGGCCTGCAAGGCCGGGAATTAGGGAGGATGAATGTTCAAAAATATGCCGGGGAAAAATGCCGGATGAAAGCTCCGGAGAGAGAATTTTTAAAAAGCCGGCAAGTACAATCCACTCTACTTCTCTCCTCTGCAACTCTTCCAAAAGCGCGCTGTCGTAGTCCCCTTTTGGAAGCACCATGGTCTCTATTCCCACTGCATTCGCCCTTTCCAGTCCATAGGCATCCCCCGACGACCACAAAGGCGGATTACGCCCTTTCATGCACCCCGTCGATAAGGGACTGTAGATCCGTTCTTCCCCCCGAAATAAACACTGCTATTTTCTTCATTTTGCTCCCTTAAAATACTGTACCCCGCTGTAAAACAGATTCTGGGGATTCGGAATTCGGCGATTCCGATACAGTCCCTCGCCATAGCGCTCACTGTGTCCCATTTTTCCTAAAATCAAGCCGTCCTCCGAAACCATTCCCTCGATACCGTACAGAGAGCCGTTGGGATTGAACTTTCCATTCATGCTGGCTTGTCCGTCAAAGTCCGCATACTGGAAGGCCGCAAGATGCTTCCACTTCTCAATGGATTTTCCTACAAGCTTTCCTTCTCCATGGGAAAATACCACGTCATGCATCTCCCCTAAGCGGAAATGCTGGGTCCATGCACTGTTCGTATTGGCTACCCTGGTAAAGGCGGTAGTGGACACATGGTGCATACAGTCATTGTGATACAGCGTTAAATCCTCCTCTGTTAAATCCCGAATCTCTCCATAGGGAAGTAAGCCGGATTTTAAGAGGGCCTGAAGCTCATGACAGATTCCAAGGATGAGGCGCTTTTTCTTTAAATGCTGATGGACTGCTCTCTTGACCTCTCTCGTTTCTAAGGAAATTTACAATAAACTTGGCAGAGCCAGTCCGGTTCATCACCGCTGGAAAAGCCTCCCACAAACATCAGGATATGAGCACTGTCCAGCTTCTCCACGAACTCTTCCATGCTTTCCTTTAAATCACCCTCTCTTTTATTTCGGATAATGACCATTTCCACCTCAGCCCCCTCTTTTTGGAAGGCGCGGGCACTGTCATACTCGCAATTCGTTCCCGGGAAGACAGGAATCAGGACTTTCACCTGATCCACCTTTTCCGAGAGAAAAACTCTCTTTCCGTTTCTGCAGACAGGTTCTCAACATTTTTCCCCTTCTCCAAATTCACATACTCCGGATAAAGCTTTTCAAAGGTGCCGGTATAGACTCTCCGCATAGTCTCCTTATCCAATGGCTCTCCATTGGTCAAAATATCCTTTTCCACTGTTCCAATCCTACGGGAAAAAGGCAGGTCGACATCAGCTTCAATGACCATGAGCCCGGCTGAAAGTCTGCAAGGTCTTCCCATTGTGACATGAAAACCTAAGTCAGCTGCTCACTGCCATCTTGTAAAGGGCGGAAAATGCGGACCTTCCTCCAAAAACATAGACGGAGCAGACCTTTTTCTCCTGAATATGGCGGTGCAGGGTATCATACTGCGCTACCGTCTCCCGATACATTCTGGAAATCCTCTCTATCCTTAAGGACCGGCAGGAAATAAAGGTATTTCCGTAGTTTTTCAGCTCGGTGTAAGCACTTCATCTATCTTCACCGTACTGCAAGCAAAGGAAATCGGGTTTTTACCACATGAAGATCATTAAAGGTACCGGACATACTGTCCTTGCCCCGATAGCAGAGATTCCATGGCTCTCTCGGCGTGCAATGCTCTCGAGCAAGGCTTCCGCCGCCATGCCCCACTTCTTTTTATCTGTTCCCAGCTTCTCGAAGTACTCCTGACAGGAAAGATAGAGGTCTTTCTGTCTCCTCCCACCATAGACTCTTAGCAACGGAGAGAAGAAGAATACACTGCGGATAAAAAGGGAGAATAGTGTGAAATCTTCGGAATAAAGCCGTAAGTTAAAACAGTCGCAATGTCACTATCAAAGCCTAAAGTGGGAAGCGCCTGTACGGAGGCCTGCACCGGGCTTAATTCTTCTTTTCCGGTGAGCATTACTACCGTTGTTGCCCTGATACTGCTGTCAAAGTTCGTAGCCAGTCCTTTCTGGGAAGCCACATCCGAAAGCTCTTGTACTGCCCGCTCTTTATGAAAGCTCTTATGAAGAAAGGGATTTTCCTGCTGATGATCCGTTAAAACAGCCTCTCTATGCTGCCGTACTCCGGAGGTCTCAAGGAAAGAGGCCTTTAAGTCCACCACTCTTTCTTTTCCCATATACATTTCCAGTCGGTTTCGATCGGTCACGGTGGCAACATGGGCATATTCGATATTTTTCCTCTTCGCAGGCTTTTACGAATGAAGCGTAGTCCTTTTCCGAAACCACCACCGCCATTCTTTCCTGAGATTCACTAATCGCACCCAATTTCCGTGGCATTTAAAGCTGATACTTGAGGAGGCACCTTGTCCAGATGAATCTCCATTCCGCTGATTTCTCCGATGGCAACGGCAACCCCGCCGGCACCGAAATCATTACATTTTTTAATCAGACGGGAGACTTCCGGACGACGGAAAAGTCTTTGAATCTTCCGCTCTTCCGGGGCATTTCCCTTCTGTACCTGGGAAGCCATGGTGTGAAGAGAGGCACTGGTATGCACCACACTGGAGCCGGATGCCCCCTGGATGCCATCCCGGCCGGTTTCGTCCACCGATTAACACCTGCTAATATCTCCCGGCGCGGGAAGCTCTCTTCGCACATTTTCAACCGGACTCGCCCCACTACCGCAATTTCCACCTCCATGTGTTTCGCTACATAGGAATCATCGTACAACTCCCGTACAAAGCTCGTGGCCAGGCTGATTTGATTTCCGTAAGAGGAATAGACCCTGCATGCGCTTTTCTCGAAAATCTCCGCCTGAGGAATCTTATTGGGAAGGGTCTTCTCCCGCCCTTCCAGGACATTTCCCGCTCCGCTGATCCGCATCGCCTGATAAACGAAGCTCCGTCCGGATAAGGGATCTCGAATCGCTCCGCCGATACAGGTACTGGCTCCCCCAAATGGCTCAATTTCCGTCGGATGATTGTGGGTTTCATTTTTAAACTGAATCAGCCACTGCTCTTCCTTCCCATCATGCGGGACAGTCGTAAAGAAAGAACAGGCATTGTTCTCGGAACTGACCTCCACGGTCTGATCCTTCAGAATGATCCGATGATACTTACCCACAATGGTCGCCATATCCATAAGGGTAACGGGCTTCTCCGTCCCCAGTTCTTTTCGAAGACTCAGGTATTCCTGCAGAGCCTCTTCCATTTCCTTCTGAAAATGCTCAGACTCCACGGAAATCTTATCCAGCACCGTCTCAAAGGTGGTGTGCCGACAATGGTCACTCCAGTAGCAATCCAATACATAAAGCTCCGTTTCGCTTGGGTCTCTTTCTTCTTCCCTGTAAAACTCCTGAATAAAGAGGAGGTCTTCCATCAGAAGGGAAAGATTCATCTCCGTCTTTAAAGCAGCAAGCGCTTCTGTGCTGAGCCTCCGGAAACCGCTCATATCCCGCATTTCTTTTCTCTCTGCATCCGGTGAGAAAGAAAGAACGGACAGATCCTTCTCTTGGGACTCAATGGGATTCACCAGATATTTAGAAATCTTCTCCAATTCCGAGGGGCTGAGAGCACGGTCGAAAATAAGCAAGGTTCCGGAGCGCACAAATGCCTTACTTTCCTGATCCAAGAGTCGAATACACTGCATCGCACTGTCTGCCCGCTGGTCAAACTGTGCCGGCAAGGTTTCATAGGCAAAATAAAAAGCCTTCCTGAAGGGGCAGCTCTTCGAGAAACTTCGTTCACCATCGCTTGGAAAACACGGATTGCTCGCCCGTTTCAATACTTCTTCTTCAATAGAATACACATCATAAATCTGATAAATGGCCGCGCTTTTCACAGGGATAGAAAGGCTGCGGAACAATTCCTCTACCAGTTTTTCCTCTTCCTGTCGGTACTGCTCTCTCTGTCGTACAAAAATACGTTTATCCATAGTCCACCTTTGCACCACATATTAAGTACCGAAGTCCTCCGGCGTCTATTCCATTGTCACTCTTCGGTGCCTACTCAGAGGTCACTTCTTCGGCGCCTACTGAGTGGTCACTATTCTGGCGCCTACTCAATTGTCACTTCTTCGGTGCCTACTGAATGGTCACTTCTCCCTTTCCGCTCACTACTTCTCCGATTCGCCGTGCCTGGAAGCATGGGATAAAACTTTCTTCTCATCTCTTTCCTTTACAAAGAGGGTAAATCCTACCCCCATATTGAAGGTGCCGAACATTTCCTCCCGACTTAATTCTCCCCACTCCTGTAATTTGCTGAAAATAGGAAGACGGGGCAAAGCGCTTTCGTCGATAAGCGCAGAAAGTCCCTCCGGCAAAACCGGGGGAGATTCTCCGAGTCCTCCTCCGGTAATGTGTGCCATGGCGTGCACATCCACCAGATTGAGCACAGGAAGCACTTCCCGAACATAGAATAGAGTGGGCTCTGAGTAAAAATATCTGCCAGCTTTTCCGGAAATCTGCTCCTTTTTCCAAATCCAATTGCATCTTGTCAAAAATGATTTTTCCGAACCAGAGAAAAACCGTTGCTGTGGATTCGGAAGAGGGAAGTGCCAGGATAAGATCCCCTTCCTTCACTTTCTGCTTTCCGTCAACATCTTCTCCGGTTAACAATCCCGACAGCATCCGGCAGGGTCATAGTCCTCCTCCCGGTACACGCCGGGCATCTCCGCAGTCTTCCGCCGATTAATGCCGCTCCTGCTCTTTTAGCAGCCTTCCGCAACCCTTCCACAATCCCTGCCATCTTCTCGGCATGGAGTTTTCCGCAGGCAATATAATCCAGGAAAAATAGGGTTTTGCTCCTGACAAAGGATATCGTTCACGCACATTGGCCACACAGTCAATCCTGATGGTCTTATGTCCATCGAGCTTCTGGCGCAGAGTACAACCTTATGCCCACACCATCTGTACCGGACACCAGAACAGGATGGGAAGCTTCTCCCTTCCAAGGAAAATAATCCGAAAAAGCCCCCAAATCCGATAAAACGCTGGGAGTATGGGTCTCTTTGATGAACTTCTTAATCAGTCCCACCTCTTTATAACCCTGCTCTTTGTCGACTCCGCCTCCTTATAGCTTAGTGCCATACCGCCTCCTCTTGGAAAATATCCACTCCTGTAAAATATTTTTCATAATAGCCCTTATTGCCGCAACAATCTTCCAGCCCCACAAGACTCAGATAATAGAGACTGTCGCATCCAATATAGTCCCGAACCTCTTCTACCGTCTTGTTGTATCCGATAAGCTGCTCGTTCTTCGAATATCAATGGCATAGATATCATTGGAAACCACCTTGGGGCTGGCAACCCGGATATGGACCTCTTTCGCCCCTGCATCCTTTAAGATTTCGATGATTCTCTTTATGGTCGTCCCGCGAACGATGGAATCATCCACCAAGATGACTCGTTTATCTTTCAAATTTTCTTTTATGGCATTTAACTTGATATTGACACTGCTGACTCTTTCTTCCTGGGTGGGTTTGATAAAGGTTCTTTGAATGATGGCGATTCTTTCAAATACCCATCCACGAAGCGGAATACCTGATGCCTTCTGCACAGCTCCTTTGCCGCAATCAAAACCGGAATCCGAGAGCCGATAACAATATCCGCCTCTGTCGGACCTACCTCATAAAGTCGCTCTCCGTCTTGATAGCGCGCTTGATAAACACTCACACCATCGATTACAGAGTCGTGTCGGGCAATATAAATCATCTCAAAGAGGCAAAGATGATGGGGTTTTTTAGAAAAATGATGAACGGAATAATCCCCATTTTCTACAAGAATGATTGTTCCCGGTTCTACATCCTGCAAAAACTCCGCATTCATCGCATCCAAGGCACAGCTTTCCGAAACGGCAATAAGGTATCCTTCAGCTTCCCCGAAACACATCGGTTTGCCGTCAAAGGGTCTCTGGCAATCAGCATTTCTCCTTCATCAATCGTAAATGAGGTTATAGGTCCCTCAAGCTTTCCATATAGTCCTGAAAGCTTTTCAGGACCGTTAATTTTTGTTCTGAGCTCGCAGAAATTAAAATTTCGATTTAAGATTGTCGTCCAGGGCAATCATGGGAGTCGCATGGTCGGTCTGATATACGAAGGGCATCATCGGCTCATATTTAGTATTGTGAAAGAGATGTTTCACAAAACCGATGCCGGCCGATCCGCAGATATTCTTCGATAATCTGTTGATTCAATACTTCAGAAAGCAGACCCTTTCGCTTTAATTCACAGACTCTTTGCCCTCCATGGTGGTGATACCGAATCCCTCCTGTCCCCTATGCTGTAAAGCATAGAGTCCCACCTCCAGAAGGTCGGTAATGTCGTTCTTTTTATCAAAAGAGAAAATGCCGCACAGTCCGCTCACACAGCACCTCCTAGAGAGAGATCCGCTCATTCATCTCCTGAACGGACTGCTTCATTTTTCCCTTGTATTCTCTTAACTTCTCTTTTAAATCCGGGTTGGACAGAGCCAGCATCTCTATAGCAAGAATGGCTGCATTCTCCGCCCCATTGATGGCAACGGTGGCAACCGGAATGCCTTTTGGCATCTGTACCGTACTAAGTAACGCATCCATACCGTCCAAGCAGGAGGACTGGACCGGTACACCAATCACGGGTTTTATGGACAATCCGGCAAGTACACCGGCAAGGTGTGCCGCCTTTCCGGCAAAGGCAATGATAATATCAATCTTATTCTGCTCCATACTCTCTACGTAATCCAAAACAAGATTCAAAGAACGATGGGCTGAAATCACACGACATTCATATTCCACCGAAAAATCCTTCAAAACAGCCGCAGCCTTTTTTACAATTTCTTCATCGGAAATACTTCCCATAATCAAAGCAACTTTCATACTCTCCTCTTTCAAAACGGTGTTCTGAGCAAAATTACACGATACTTTTTAGAAACAATAAAGGAACTGTAAAGAGGGCTCGAACAGTCCTTTGTGCAGGCCTTCTCAGGAAGGACTCCGATATTGACCTGTACAGGAGAAAACTGTTCCTTCATTTCCTCTTTTATACAGTTCCTTTTTCCAAATACGAATATATTTTTAAGGGCTCTACATAGCTGTCTCCATCAAAAACACGCATATTTCCGCCGGATAGTTCATCGATTAAAATCACTTCGCGATTACAGCGTCCAAATTCCAACTTAATGTCGTAGAGCGTCAGTCCCCTCTTCGCCAGATCCTCTTTGATGATTCCGGAAATCTCTTTGGTCTTCTCTTTCAGCTCTTTGTACTCTTCCTTTGTCAAAATCCCGAGCATAGCCAAAGCATCCTTCGAAATCGGCGGGTCATTTCTCTGATCATCCTTCAGAGTAACTTCTACGAAAGTCCCGGGAAGCACCGTTTTTGTCCTCTATGTATGCCCCGTACCCTGCGAATGAAAGACCTGTTGCAATAAAGCGGGACTATAACCTCCAGCCCCTTTCCAAAAAGACCTCACAGGGCAGCTATCAGTCATGGTGTTTTCCGCTACGTTTGCATCCACATAATGTGTCTTTACGCCGTTCTTTCTTAAGATCAAAGAAATACTTACTGCACTTCAAATCCTCTTTTCCAACGCCCTCAATGGTCAGGCAGCAGCATTTGCCCTCGATCAAATACTCCATTCTCTCCGGTGACATCGTCTTTAAACTTTAAAGACCAGATTGCCGTCTTCCAGTTTAAAAAACATCCTTTGTTTTCCGGTGTAAATCTTCTGCATAATTTCCTCCAACTCACTGAAATGGTTCTCCAGAAATAAATGAAGCCTCGGAAGCGAGGCTTCAGTGACCTGCCTCCGGGCTTTTTATCCTAAGGTGTCATACTGCTGTGCAGTATGTGCATCGCTCGGACCAGCTTTACCGGAACCCTAGATACACTTTCTCTCGTGATTTATTCTTGGAATTAGTTCGAATTACGCCACCATCAAACACCATCTCTGTTCTTTTTGTCAAGGAAATTTATGAAAAATGCCACCAAGGAAAGAACTTGAATGATTTCTTCATTCATATGCTCTATACGATTTCCACTTTTCCTCACTACAATGTAAGTAAGCTTGGGCATAAGTTGTTTGATTTTGTCCATAATAATTTTTAGGATGCAGCCTGTTGCATCAAGAATACTTTGATTTGTGACCGAAATCATCTGATGCGCGACAATATTTCGTAACTCTTCCTCCACTTTTCGTAATTCCCCTGCAATCTCTTTTTATTCTCATCTGAATGGTATGCCTGAATTAATGCGAGGAGATGAGGAATAAACTGTAGCACGCCTCGCATCTAAACTGACTGCCCCACTCGTTAGAGCCTTAGATATTTTTGTTCCTGTATGTATTTCCGTTTCTCAGTATTTCCACCTTCCAAGTCTGTGGTTTTTCTTACTATGCAAATGATTTAAATAGTTTGAAATTGGTAACTGAAGGTCCTTCTCTATAATTTGAAAAACAAGTCCCAAATCACCGGCGTCAAGGAGCGAATAAAGCCATCATAGTCTCCACGAGAGAGCTTCAATTGCATTTGCAAACAATACTCAAAAACCAAGAACGCCTTTTTCTTCTTTTTCCTCCCTTTATTAAGCGGAAATTGGAAGAGTCCTTTATTGTTTTTGAATAAATTTCTCTACACTCTCTATATCAAAAGACTTCTTTGTAATGCCATTTTTAAAAAGCGAGATATCTAGCGCTTCTCTCTCTTGGCAAAAGCTTCTGCCAAAGTCAAAAGCTCCCTTATAATCATACTCTTTAATTAGCCTTATTATCTGATTTTTCTTGAATTAATCTTGCAAAATCCGGAAGCAATACCTCTGTGCAGCGGTTTTCAAATTCTTCTAAATTATCAGATATTCTCCCACGCTTCTTCCAGTGAAAATCCATGATGGCTATGTTCATTCATTTTTCTTTTCCGGAGTAAAACTTGGATTGCTGGCATCGTAAATCCTGTAATAACTGCATGCTAATAGACAACCTTTCATTGCAGGAGTACCCGATGACACATTGAATAAAAGTTGATCCTCTTGCCTAAGGTTTCCATAACAATGAATCCACTCTGGAAATTCCTTATAAAAAGTATTAAATCCTGCACTTGATAGGCTCTCTGCTCAATCAGTTCTACTTTAAGATCTCCAATCTGATAATACTCAAGCACTGCTTCATTCCTGCATTTCCGTTCTAAAGGTTTTAAGCATTCTTCATTTTTGAATAACTTGCTTTTCTCTCGCCCTGCAGATAAGAACTCTCATTTTTGAATCTGCTCATAGAGCAAGTTTAACGATTTAATATAGCGATTATCTTCCCTATGGTACTGCAAGATTTCTTTGGACATAAATAAAACAATTCGATTCGGACGATAATTCCTCACAATATGCAAGATAGCCCCATCTTGATAATTTACATTTGATAAAGGGATCCGTCCCTCAACAAAGAGAAAATAAACTATACTCATAAAATTACTACCTCTTCATTTTTCAACTTCTGATTTTGACCAAAGAGAAGCACTTCCCCATAGCCTGTCATTCGGTAAATGCGAACACTATCCTCACCAGAATCGATTAACTTTGGAATTTCTTTTCTAACTTCTCTAATAATTTCTTGTCACCAGCGCTTCAAAAGATGACTTTTGGATGCGCATCCCTCTTTCATTTAATAGTTTTTGCAAATTTATTTCTCTTTTGTTATTAACAATATCATAAATAATAAGTACAAATATCTTTTTGTAGATTGCTGCTCTTCCGTATTCCAAAAATAATTTTCCATTTTTGCTCTGCCACCGCTCTTTAATCTCAAAATCACCGAATATAGATGGACTCATACAAAGTAAAATCATTTTCTTCCAAAGCTTTTTACAAATTGATTCACCTGTAATTCTATAGCTCTTCGAAAACTAATAGAATAGTCCACATAGCTTAAGTATTTTTGATCTCGTACGCAATTTCTTTTTCAGACGATCTATGTAAAAGCTTGAATGCATCTTTTTCCAAGAAAATCCCTCCATCTTCACCTGTATAGAAGTCATCAGATTTTATCTCGTGTCCATTCAACAAACTCATAGCCAGAATCCAATCAAAACAGCCCTCCATTCTTCCATCAAATCACTGGCTAAAAGTTGGGTGTTTTTCTCGGTCTTGATGTAAAGACTCCAAAGTGAGGATTCAAACCCTTTCCCTCGAGTATTTTTCCATAGATTTCATTGTATGATGGCATATCCCAAACTAATCAAAGAATTAAACGGATCCTTAGGGGGTCTTCGATTACGACCTAAGTAAAAATTCTCTATCAATAAGTTTTCCCAAACAAGAAAAAAATAAATGACGTGGCAGCCCCTCATATCCCATCGGTTCTTTCTATACACTGCTCTATCAAGAGTCTACTCATTCCTTTTTAAGTCTTCTTCCAGATTCATTTCTTTATATCTAGTGTAGCGTCTGACCATCACTATCTGATTCGAGATTTTTCCTGAAACCAGTCTTTTACTTAAACCCAGACAAAAATCTATCGGTAAAGTAGCCTGTAATCTCTGCCTTTCTACATGAACATGATTTGTGGAAGATAGTCTCCATAATATGCTCCTGTAGTCGAGCCTACAGTAACTCCTCTCTTTAGGCATTCTGTCATACAAGAAGTAGATACTTGTATTCTGCCAAAGAGCTCTATAGACTCTAAAGGCTCTATCGGCAAGGTTTTTGACCATACCGTCCTTGTATTTAATTTGCAAACGATTTCCTTCCACCCCTACTACGGCACCCTGCTCACAGATGTACACGTAGCTCATTGTATTCCTCCTTTTTTAAAATTTTGAATGAGTGAATAACTATTTCCCTCTACATACTGATTCTGGCAATCGTAAATTTATTTCAGTATAGCACAGAGATCAAAGAATCGTCCCCTATGGGGGTCTTGTTTATTTCTATTCTGGTACTGGTGTAGACTATAAGCCCGTATTCTATAGTTTCCGTCCCCTATGGGGATCTTTTTCTATTGTATGTCTGAGAAAACACTTAGCTTGCGAAAAGGTAGAATTTCCGTCCCCTATGGGGATCTTGTTTATTTCTATTCCGCATACGAGAAACTTCTTAGAAATTATAGAAAATTGGTTTCCGTCCCTATGGGGATCTTTTTATTTCTATAATGACTGCCATTGATAACCATGTGCTGGAAGCGCAGTTTCCGTCCCTATAGGGATCTTTTTATTTCTATAAGATATTGAGTGTAGCTAACTAACAAAGGTGGTGTGGCGTTTGTCTCTACAGGGTTCTTTTTATTTCTATTGTTAAACCAGAAAAATTGTTATCCATGCGGTACGTTTCGTCCCCTTTGGGGTTCTTTTTATTTCTATAGTAAAACCTTGATAGACTATGCAATAAATGACGTAAAGTTTCCGTCCTATGGGGATCTTTTTCATTTCTATTATAGACATGGAAGATGATGAGTTTCATGAAACTTGTTTCCGTCCCCTATGGGGATCTTTTTATTTCGTAACATATCCCCTATAACTTAAATACTATAACGCAGTTTCCGTCCCTATGGGGATCTTTTTATTTCTATCCATATTGGACCTCAGTGCAAGGCATTTAAAGGCATGAATGTTTCCGTCCCCTATGGGGATCTTTTTATTTCATTACGAGGAAAACTCCGTTAGTGTTCCTTTGCAAAAGGGTTTCCGTCCCCTATGGGGATCTTTTTATTTCTATCAAACTCGGTTGAGTAGTTTCGCTTTTCTTTTGTTGTTTCCTGTCCCCTATGGGGATCTTTTTATTTCTATAAAGTTGTCGACGCTATGAATGAAAAACGGAATCGTTTTTGTTTCCGTCCTATAGGGATCTTTTTATTTCTATTGTAAAAACACTTTCAGACGTTGAAATGACCGAAGAGTTTCCGTCCCCTATGGGGGACTATTTCTATAGAAAATGATATTATCATCGCAAAGTTGGAAATTGTTTCCGTCCCCTATGGGGATCTTTTTATTTCATGAAAGCCCATTATATAATAACTTTGAAAAACTAATATAGTTTCCGTCCCCTATGGGGATCTTTTTATTTCTATTATTCTTATCATTTTTAAAGAGAATGATTCTTTAAAGAGGTTTCCGTCCCCTATGGGGATCTTTTTAATTTCTATCCTGTCCTATGGAAACCTTACTGGGTATAGAGAAAGCCTGCACTTTGCGGTACAAAAAGTTTTCTCCGGTAAAATCAGGGGATTCTAAGCTTTTTAACTACTCTATCCCCTGATTTTATGCACTGCGGTGCAAAACTAGCATTCTACTAGCTCTATCTTACCCATTCCTTGATCATAAATATAATTTGACTGAGGGAAGATTGGTGTTGTTCTGGGCGAAACCCCCAGCTCTTTATCCCTATCATGATGATGGTCTCTAAATTTATTCGCTAGTATGTCGCTTACAAAATCCACGCCTTCTTCTTGTAAAAGGGGATAGCTAACTGTTTTGGTACAGTAGCCTGCACCACCGCCAAGCCATACGACTCCCTTTTCTAAAGTGGGGCGTTGAAAATGCTTGTAGTGGTAATAATAACATTGCTCATTAAAATAATCCAGCGCGGCTAAAATCGTATTTAGGGAATAGGGGAACACCTTCGAATCTAAGATTAAATCAAAAATAAATCTCCGTTCCGGGCGCAATACCTCCTTAAAGGTCGAAATGGCATGTATTTTTTCCTTATCATCCCGAGAAATTCGAGAATCCCTTCTTCTCGCATTTTCTGAAAATAAATCCACCTTTTGAGCAAGATCCAAATCCTTTAAGGACAAGGGCTGACTGTCTCGTACTAGAAGCCCATCGAAGGATAGAGCAAACGGCATTCCTTTGATTTTCCATTCTAATCCCATTCCTTAACTCCAGCTGATGAAAGACTAAAGCCTCCAGTTCTCCTGATTCCTTTTCGCAAGTCTCGCTTTCCAACTGCTATACTTTTCCTTCTTTTGCTTTGCTAAGTGTATATTGTATTGTTGCTTTGTCTATCTTTCGGTAAAGAAACATCCCTTCTTCGTCACTACCTTCTACTTTATTTCCGACTCAGATAGGCTAAAAGTGCTGCACGAATCATTCCTTTAATACTTGAACCGAGAATGTAGGGGTTCCATTTGTATCTTTTTGCAAAAGAATGGATTTCATTTAATCTTTTATCTTCTCGTACCGTGATACCGTAATCACTAGCTTTTTCCAACTTTCCCAAATTTCTTTAGAAATATTCTCTTTTAGTAAAATGAAAATATATCCTTACCTATTATCCCTCATCCTTATAACGGTCTTTCTCCGGACTAAGAATGTATTCTTGAAAGCGGCAAAGTTTTCCTTCCTTTTCTAAAAAGAATAGGTTTTTGTGGTATCCAGAACAAATACTCTGTTATTTTGTTTATCATAGATATATTCAATTTTCTTTAATTTTTCCCATCTCCCACATGAATCGGTCCAAGAGCCGTAATTTTTCATTCTGTAGCGTTTTTAAATAGGAGTCAATTATATTCTTCTATCTTAGATTCATAATCATATCTCCATAAAGACCGCTTTTCCGTAACGGTAAACCGGATGATTTCCCCCATCCGATACATCAAAGATATCCCCTGAAAAAGGCTTCTTAAAACAGGAGCCGGCTTGAAAGCTAAAAAAGTCTTTTTTTCTTCTTTGTTCTTTGGCATAGCTTTCAGAGTATATAAAACCGGAGCGCTTTTGGAGTAAATAAGACGCATCTTCCAAGATACTCTCAGGTCTTCCGTCTTAGCTATAGCAGAGGAAAGAAGCAGAGTCCCTTTCTTTTGTCTTTTTGTTGGAGATTCGCCTTTACCGAAAGATAAATCATCTTCTTTAACTTCTCCGGCTAATTTGATTTTTTCTGCCATTTTCTCTTCAAGGGCTCCTGCTGTAATGCTGAACTTTCCCTTTCCGGATGCTCTTTTTCCTCCGATTCCGACATAGGAAAGAGATTCCAGTAAATCCACAAGAAAATCCTCTACATCCTCATCTTCTGTAGAAAAAATACAGTAAAGTCCCACATCCTCAGCAAATTGGAATTGTTCCACTCGATAAGGTAGGTTGTCCTCATCTTCCAAGATACGAACCATTTCCTGACTGAAAAAAGAACCGAAGTTTTGTTTTTAAAGCTCTTCCAAAGGGTCTAGCTTCCCTTCTACATAGTCGGAAAGTGAGTCCATAGAAAGGCACTTTAACTTTTTGTAGGCTTTTTAAGGATAGAATGTTCCTTCTCTCTCCCCTCTTCCTCTCCCTTTTCTACCGGACACATAGGTTTGGGGAAAAAGTAGCAATACACCTTCTTGCCCTTGCTTCCTTCTTGCTTCACAGAAAAGGGAAAGGCATCGGTAAATAGTAGCTTTTCCTCTTTAACATACTCTAAAAGAAGCTTTTCTTTCCCTTCTTTCATTGCCTCCAGAAAAAGAGCGGAAAACAGGGTGTCGGCAGAAAAGCACATCTCTCCATCTTCCAACTTACTTTTTCCAAAATGCACCGGCGTAGAAAAGTTAAATCGTATAATGCTATGATTCATTTTCCTCCTCAATGCTATTAATTGATTGTTTAATTGATCTGCAAATTTATCCAAGGCCTCGTCTCCGTAAACCAAGCTGGCACTTAGTTGCAAAAACCGCACTTGGCCATATCCTCTGGTTCCGCTTCCTCCAAGATAGTCCAATTCTAAAAGCTTCATGCCGTCAATAAGACTTTGGAAGTCTTTAGAATCCACTCTTCCTCTGTCCCTTGATACTATTTCGAGGTCTTCTCCTTCTCTCTGTCTGTTGTATCCTTTTAATTCATAGTACTTTCAAGTTAAACTGCGTTCCGGGAATTACTCTTTCTAATTGTCTTGATTTGCTACAGCAGTAAGTCTAGTTTATACTATTTTCAAATTTCACCTCTACCAGGCTTTCCAGATTATCCTGCTCTGCCAAGAACAAATCGGAAAAATATCAATCTGCCTACAGAACATTTCCATTTTACTTAGAACCGAAAAAGCCGTAAGATTCCTCTTCATCTTCATCCATATTTCCACTTATTTTTTGATTTCTTTGTCTCGCCAAAAGGCTTCTCATCTTTCCCTTTAGGCTGCTTCCGGGAATCATGGGTTGGTTATCTCTACTGTTTCTCACTACCGGAGAGTCTACTGCTCCAATAGCCGCAAAACTGGAGGCTCCTCCAATATGAAGTCCTGTAACCACTTCCAGCTTTCCTTCAATTAAAATCTTTCCGTACATAGTATTCTCCTTTATCCCCATGGTGGGGTGTATTATCCTGACTTTATAATCTCATCGAAATATAAATCTATCGTCCGTATTTTCGCACTCTAATGGTAAAGAAGCTTTTAACTGTCTTTTCCTCCATAAAAACGGTGAAAGGCAACCAAAGATTCCATATATTTATGAAGCAGTAAGAATCGTTCTTTTCTCCTACCTTCCGTAGGGTCTCCGGTATTTCTTTATTCGCCTCTGAAGAAGCTTCTAAAATACCCTTTAAATTCATAAACAATGAGGAACGAAGAAAGAATTTTTTGACTTTCTCTTCTCTCCCTGCCGCATAGTAGCAATGCATAGTAAGTTCTCTGATTTTACTTCTTACTTCCGAAGGTAAATCTCCTGATTGTTTCTGTTCTTTGCACTACATTAAAAATATCTGACATATTGGCCAAAATATTCCTAATTTGGGAGGTGGTAATCATGGCATTTTCAGCCTTCAAATCTTTAATTACTTTCTCAGCATGGTCTAAGTAGTTTTCCTCCGTAATCCAGAATACTGCTTCTTTTCTCCTCTCCTATGAGACAGAAGCACTCTGTTCAAAGTTTCCCCTCGATTCCCTGTAAAGTTGGAAGGCTTCTTATATCCTCCCCGCCATATCCACCGGTACTTTTTATACTCCATGTTGTTCCCTCCTCCTGAATATTCTTTTTGTTTAAAGCTCTCTGAACTTTTCTTTTTAGCATCTATCGCTTTCCAATCAATCATCCTTCATTTCCCCTCTGATGCTTGAAAGATCCATATTTGTTCTCCTTTTTCATCTGATTATGTTTATTTAATTCCTTTTTGGCGTCTTTTTAGCCTTTTTAGCACCCTCATCAGCATACTTTGTTTTTAGCTTTTTACTCACGGTCTCTAATCAAACTATACATAAAGATAGATCGCAAGAATCAGTTCATTTCTTTCTTTTTCCAAGGGCTCCAAGTATAGATTGCATGAGCAAAGTCTTGATACAAGCTTTGCATATATTCTCCCCTATCCCTTGGTTCCATTCGGGAAAGGTAGTAGGCTAATTTCGCTCGGTTAAATCCTTTTCCATTCTTATCTCGGGCCTTCCTAAGCATTTCTAAGAGCCGATACAAAAATACCTTTCCATAATCGTTAGTGCTCCGGAAGAAGCGCTCAATCTTCTCCATACTTCTCGCCCAGTACTCGTATTTCTAAATTGCGCAAAGGAATAACATTCTTTCTCTTCAAAAAGGCAGATTCCATTCTTTTTCTCTAGGGTTTTTGTATCCAGATTCTGCCATTCTACTCGCTTTGCACTGTCTTCCAATTCTCCGGTTTCCACTGCCATCCTGTGAATAGGAAAGCTTGGAGAATCAAAATCCTATACCGACGGAAAAAATGTAATTTTCCTCCTGTGAATCTTTCTGAAGGCTTCCTGTAAGTCCAAAAGCCACATCAATAACATCATTCCATGCTCCCACCAGGAAGACATCATCTCCCCAGAATATACCACCGCAATGCTTCTTTTCTCTTGTTTTTGCACCAGCTTATTCTCTTTTATCCTCTTTCCAAAGCCTTCATCAAAAAGTTTTGGAGTTGTTTGTTTTTCTTTTTCTCTTCCTCTCTACCATCGGTATCTTTTTCCTATGCTTCAACTTTATTATAAAAATGATAGAGTTCTTTCTCTGATCCTGAATGTTTCCTTCCTTTATCCTTGAATTACTTTTTTGAGATAAAGCTTAAAGAAAAGAGATAATTGTCTGGACAGGGTGGAGGTTCTGGATAGTGTATTAAATCGTCCTCCCAGCTCCGGATTTCGGAATCCGCTCACAAAGCTTGCTCCCAAATCATCCACATCCGCTCTCAGTACCGATAGTCTTTCTATCCCCTTGGCACTCTTGGCAAGGCTTTGGAAGGTTACCGTCCTGCTTTCTTCATCTAATTCCTCCGACTCTGCATAGTCCGCTATCCAAAGCTTGGTGCTAAGCTTATTTCCCGTCTTATACTCATTTTTGATATAGGAACGAACATAGGCTTCTTCTTTCATCCACTTGATTAGCTCTTTTTCTTCCTTTACCAGAAGAAGTCTGTTGGAAGGCAGGGGTAAATACTGCTCTTTTTTTAATTTCATGTTTGCTTTAGCATTTTCCAATTTTTCCTGATCCAAGATGATAAAGCTGTTCTTCTTCTCCTGAAAAAGGGCTTTCGCAAAGCTCTCTAAGGCTCGACAAATGGGACAAGCCTCTCCTCCCATGATCGGGAAGTGTTTCCACATTCTCCATGCGGTGACAGATACTACCTCTCTCCCGCCGGAGGTTTTCCCTTGATTTAAGCTTAAAATGTCCTTTGCCGTATATCTGGCGCGCTTTTGTTTACTAATTTCCTCTGAAACTCTTCGATAAAGTGCTGCATAGGACTCCGTATTACCGGCGTCCTTATTACAGAGGACATTGGCATCATTCCACATAGCCGTCTGCCATGAAAAAGGAAATATCAACTTTTTCAAAACCACTGATTCAGTTCTTCCTTAAAGGACTTTAAAGCTTGTCTTTATGTTTTTCCGTATTGGGAAGAAGCAGGTAGGCATGCCCTCCTCCCTGATACAGTAAAAGATGCTCTGGATAAGCTAAGCCGTTCCAAAAGCTCATCCATCACATGCTCCATCATGATTTCCAGATAAAAAGCTTCTGGCTCTTAAGCCTTTTAAAAGCTCCTTCACTGCTAATGGTATAAATAAAGGACTGAATTCCGGATACATCCATGGAATACAAAAGAAAAGAAGGGGTATCCCAAGCCTTCTACCTGTTCAAAACACATAAGATTTATAATCGGAAATATTCTTTTCTTCTAAAGTATTGGAATAAACACTCAGAAAATGCCGCTGTAAACTTTAAATGGTCGTAAAGAAAATATCCTCCTGTTCCTGCACCGCTGTAGAAGAAGGAATAAAGAGATAAGTTTGCTTCCAATAAGGACAAAAGAGAAATGTATTCTTCCTAATTTCCATTCCCTAAATTCTCGAAGATTTCTTTGACCTCTGTATAGAAAATTTCATCATTTCTCTTTTAGCAAACTGCTCTGTTTCGGATAGGGAATAGAGTCTCTGGATTTAAAATCTGACTGAACAAAATGCCATTTTCCATCTTCCTCATTATCTTTACTTACACCATTAAAGACCTTAAATACGGAAGCCAAAGGAACAGAGCTAATCAAAACCGAATTTTTGACTTTCTCCTTCGTTTTCCTTCTCTCTTCTGTCTGCTGCGGAGGCCATATTATCTGCTATATAACTTAGATACGCTAAAGAATCCGGAGCTAAATCTGGCTCTTCCCAGAGATGCCATGATGATAACGAATACAATTCAGGATTTCTGTTTCTTCTGCCCAGTGAATGGCATCGTCCTTAGTTCTTCCATCTCCTTCCGGGTTAGAATTGCCGTCAAGAGAGGCGATAAAATCTCCTCCGATTTTACTATGTGTTCCTCCTTCTCCTCCGGCTCGTTGCACTGCTTTTCCGATGTCATGCAAGAGACTTCCATATATTAGTTGGACTGTCGTCCTTTTCCATACTCATTCCTCTCCGTTGGTTTTTGTTTTATGTTTTTGTTTCATGATCTTTGTTTTATGTTTTTTGTTTCATGATTTTGGTTTATGATTTTGCTTTATGACTTTTCCTTTTTGTAGTCATTTTTCCTCCAGAAGCTTAGAGGCTCCCATTCCTAAAGCAGTCTTAATACCTACTCCGGAATATTCTCCAAAACGAAATAAAAATCTGGCAAAATTACATAAAGCCTGTGTCCCCTTCATTCTCAAAGTCAGTGTTCCGGTAAATGCAGGAAGCTTTATGCTCTTCCAAATAAAGGGCCAGTGCTGCGTAAATGATACTGACTTACCAAAGCGTCCTCTACTAGGCATTCAAAGTTTCCTCATCCTCGCCCTCTTCCCAAAAGCCTGCCTCATCATACTTATGCATGAGATTTTTGAATAAAAGCCGTAAGTCAGGATAATGGATATAGCTTTCCATTTGCTTAAAAACAGGTCGGGCTTAAAAATTGCAGGGAAATATAAGGATCTCGCCTTTTTCTGTATAAAAGGCGGAGGTCACTACTTGAAGGAAATTCTCATAATCCACTATTCTCCCATGAATTCCTGCTTTTTCAGGGTGAATTCCATAAAAGAAAAGCAAAGATTTCTTGATAATGCCTCTACAATTTCTTCTGTAAAGGCAGTGACCACTCAATAATTTTCCCTCTTTAGATAGCTCAAATGTTGAGTATAGGGTCTGTAACCCTCCACTATGTAGCCTTCCCGCCAAATCTTCGTCGATAAGCTCCATTAAAAGCCCATGAAAAAGAGAGGACATCCCATAGATAGCCTTTCTTCTGTCTCCAATTTCATCCGTAATCGTGCCAGTACCATCTTCTAATCCTCACTTAATATATTATTTTAAAAACCAAATAATTCTATCTCTATTTATTGTATATATTTACCAGTATAAATCATGTATAAACTTTTATCTATAGTGCAAATATCTTGCAACTCCCAATAAATAGACTACTTTAATTAACATAGGGCTGTAAAAATCAAAACATTCTGTTTTTGATTTTTACAGCTCTTTGGTTTCTGCTTGAATTTCAAAAATTATGCATTTATATAAAAGGCAAAAACTATAAAGTATCCTCTTCCTACAGCTCCCTATGCGACTCCTCCGTAATTCCATGAATCTTCCTCCATGCCCTCCGAAGGCTTCTGCCTCCTCCCTTCATATTTCAGATAAAGCCAAGTACTCAATATTTCCCTCCGGCCTTTGATGGAGAAAGCTAAGACCTTCTACGGAAAAATCCGATGCTTGCCGCAAATTCGAGAACCGTGCGAATAACTTCCTCATGTACCTTCGGATCCCGCACCACTCCTTCTTCGACCTGCTCTTCCCGCTTCAAACTGCGGTTTAATCAGGCGACCACTTCTCCGGGGAGACTTGTGAGCTTTTTCACCGCCGGGAGCATGAGCTTTAAAACTGATAAAGGACACATCGATAGAGAAAAACCTCGGTTTTTCTGTAAGATCCGTCTCTTCCACAAAAACGAATATTGCACTTTTTCGCATGCAATGCACCCGCTCGTCATTTCTAAAGCTCCCAGTCTAACTGTCCGTGTCCGACATCCACGGCATAGACCCTTTTGCCCCATTTTGCAACATGCAATCGGTGAAGCCGCCTGTAGAAGCCCCGATATCCATACAAACCCGGTCTTTTAGCGCAATCGGAAAGCTCTTTAAAGCCTTTTCCAGCTTGAGCCCTCCACGGGAAACATAGGGAAGAGGATTTCCCTTCGCTGATTTCCGCAGTATGCCGAAAGAGTTGTTCTGCCTTATCTTCCTTCTCTCCATTGACAAAAACAAGGCCTGCCATGATGGCACGCTTTGCCTTTTCTCTACTGTCAAAATGCCCTTTCTCCACTAAAAGTACATCCAAACGCTCTTTCTTCTCGCCCATTTTCCTTCCTTCTATCATTCCATACTACAATGTTTATCCTGTAGAATCACGCTGCCCCATCTAGCTGTAGTTCCTATGCTATGATTTTTACACTTTTGTATCTATGCTTTAGTTTTTCGGTTTGTAGTATCCAAAACACAATCTCGAGACCTTAGCCCTTATATTCCATCGATTTTCCTATTATATACTAAATTTTTGTAAATTACGCAGAATATACTGGTCTATTTACCCTAAATCCTATAGACTGACCTTTGCAAGATATCAGACACAGAAAGGAGAATAAATATGATTAGTGCCAGAAACCATTTTCACGGAATCGTAAAAGAAGTTCGTAGAGGAGCCGTAAATGCCATTGTAAAACTCGAAACCGCAGGAGGAAATAAGGTAAGCTCCACTATCTCTTTAGAGGCAGTTGATGAGTTAAAGCTTTAGCAGAGGGTAAGAAAAGCTTGTATCTTTGTCAAGGCTACAGAGGTCATGATGTCCAATGAAAACCTCCACATTTCCGCAAGAAACCAGTGGAAGGGCGTTATAAAGGAAATCAAAGAAGGTGCTGTAAACGACATTGTGAGCTGGAAATCGAAGATGGAGTTATTATCAGCTCCACCATTATCCATGGAGGCAGTAAAGGACCCAAATCTTAAAAGTAGGAAATACCGCTGTAGCTATTGTGAAGTCCACTTTCCGTAATGCTCGGAGAGAAGAGTAATTGCTTCTCAAATAAATTACTTTTAAGAAGTACTTTCCTTGAAAATGAAATATCGCACGCTTTGCGAGCGGTACTCGGCATGAAAAATGAGTAATCTATCTTTTAGCCTATCTCTGTTTTCAGAAAAGCGCTTGGATATCGTAATCCGAGCGCTTTTTAAATGTGAGTTATGTTGCTTAGTTTTTTTCTTCAACAAGTTTATCTATATCCTCAAATGCATTTTTCCAATCGTTCTACATGATAGATATCATATCAAATCATAAATTAGATTTGTAAGATCTATTCGATCCCAAAAGTTTAAGAATCTCATTAGCCTTTTTCCTTCTTGAAATCAGCATACCGCTCCAAGAGGTAAATAAAATTCTCCTTCTTTACTCATTTTCTTCACCTCGTATATATTGCAGAATTGCGGATCTCCCGTAATCATCTCACTTTCCCACATTTCAAAAACGATCTGCGGACTGAAGCTATAAACCTCTGTCAAGGGGTCCAAGAGCATTTGATATGTTTCTGAAAATAAAAAGAGCGAATTGCTTTCATGTCTTCTATGCCATATTTCGCTTTTATCAAATAGATTACCTGCTGATCAAAAATCTCTTTGTTCTGACATTAACTTCAGTCACTCTATTTCACTCCTTCAAAAATTCAAAAACGAATTGCTTTTTCTGTCAAAAATTTTAACTTCTTAAATTCAGTATAGCATAGATATGAATGCACTGTTCAGATATCCTATTTTTAGCGTATTTATTTTAGGACTGTAGAAGCTACTTTTTCATGCAGTTGCAGGGTCTAAATATGAGGGCAATCTGAGCTCGTCAGTACTTGCTGAAAGCGAGTGTAAACGATGCTTGAAGCTTGAGTACTGCTACTGAGCGAGGTTAGCGGGAGCGTGCCCTAAATTTCAGACCTGCAACTGCAGAAAGTATCCTTCTGTAGCCATAATATTTTACTTAAAAATTCCCTTCACCTCCAGCCCTTCTATAATGCTGTCCGAATCAATCTTTAGCATTTTCCTAAGGGTAGAAACATCACCGTGCTCCACATAGGCATCAGGGCAGGGTGATATTTTCCCACGAAATATCCTTGTGATGCGCCTCCATATGGAGAGTACCGCCTCTCCAAAACCGCCGGCGCGCACGCCCTCTTCCAGCGTGAGAATCTTTCTATAGCCCTTTTTCAGAAAAGATTGTCCAGTATTTCCGTGTCAATCGGCTTTGCAAAATCGGGCATTCACGAGGCTTAAGTTCACGCCTTTTTTTGCCATTTTCTCACGATATGCTCTCCGGTTGAAACCATGGGAGCCAAGGGCAGAAGGGCTATTTTTCTGTCTGTTTCTCAGTATTTTGATCCGACTCTTCTATCAATATCTCCGCCTTTCCGTACTCTATCGGCTCCTGTTTTTCGGAAAAAGCCTTGGTAGGCTGTCCCTCTCGGTAGCGAATCGCAATCGGCCCCTGAAACTGCAAGGCAAAATGCAGCATTTCGTAAGCTCCCTCGCGTTTTTCGGCGCCATAACCGTCATATTCGGAATACTTCTTAGATAGGAAATGTCAAAATCCCCTTGGTGCGTTTCTCCGTCCGCCCCAACAAGGCCTGCACGGTCAATCGCAAAGACAACCGGAAGCTTCTGCAGGCAGACATCATGCACCATCTGGTCGTAAGCTCTTTGCAGGAAACTTGAGTAAACCGCAAAAACCGGCTTTTAGGCCTCGCGCTGTCAAGCCCTGCTGCAGAGGTTACCGCCCTGGGCTTCAGCTATTCCCACATCAAAGAAGCGTTTCGGAAAGGCCTTTTCGAACTTAGCAAGACCCGTTCCGTCCGGCATGGCCGCAGTAATCGCTACAATTCTCGAATCTCCCTTTCCTCTTTAATCAGGCTTTCCGCAAAAATATCCGTGTAACTCTTCTCCGTACTTTCTTTTTTACTTTTTCCCGTAGCAATGTCAAATGGCCCGACGCCATGGAATACACTGGGATTTTTTTCCGCCGGAGCATAACCCTTTCCTTTTTTGGTAACCACATGCACGAGTACCGCATGGTCTATACGTTTTGCCTCATGGATGACCTGCTCTAAGGCATGGAGATTATGCCCGTCCACCGGTCCAAGATACGTTAGTCCCATATTTTCAAAAAGCATACCGGGTACAAAAAGCTGTTTTGATGGAGTTCTTTGTATTCTTCAGCCGCTCCACAAGATGATTTCAACCAACGGAATCTTCCCAAGACCGGAAGCCAGATTTTCCTTTAAAACGCGTATAACCCTTATTGGAACGGATGCCGTTTAAATAGGGTGGACATACCGCCCACATTTTTGGCAATCGACATCTCATTGTCATTTAAAATGATGATGAAGTTCTTCTTCATCTTGGAGGCATTGTTTAAGGCTTCGTAAGCCATACCTCCCGTGAGTGCCCCGTCACCAATTACTGCAACGACACTATAATCTTCTCCCAAGATATCCCGTCCCTCCGCAATACCGAGTGCTGCGGAAATCGAGGTCGAGCTGTGCCCGGTATTAAAGCTGTCGTATGGACTTTTCCTCCCTGCTTTGGGAAACCGCTGATGCCCTTGTATTTTTCGAAGAAGTGCAAAGTCATCCTGTCTTCCAGAAAGAATTTTTATGCGTATAGCACTGATGCCCCACGTCCCAGACAATCTTGTCCTTCGGGAGATTCAGTGCATGAAACAATGCAATGGTCAGCCCTCTACCACGCCGAGATTTGAGGCGAGGTGTCCTCCATTGTCGGACATTTTTCTATAATAAAGCGTCGTACTTCCTTCGCTAAGATTTTTTTGCTCTTTTCAGGGACAGCTTTCGTACATCCTCTGCCCCGCTGATATTCTCCAGTAACATAACTCAACCCTTTACCGTATTATTTTTTCCTCTTTCCGGTCTACATAACACAGTCCGCAAAAGATTCAAATCATTCCCATAATAAGGACTTTCCGATTTTATTTCTTTCTACTCGCAAGGTAAACTGCCAGTTCTTTTAGGAAAATGTAAGCCTTTTCCGACTCTTTCCATAGTGCCACCTGCCCTGGCTTCTTTAGGCTTACAAACTTGTCCTCATCCACTCCGGCTTTTTGTGCTTCCTCTACAAGCTTCTCTTTAAGGCTCTCCAGCGCGGAAATGGCCTTTTCCGTATACTCCTCTACCTTTTCTTCCGCCTTTTCTCTTCCGTAGAGGGAATAAGCCGTTGTCTTCCCTTCCTCCATATCGGAATGCACCGGCTTTCCAAGCTCCTCCGTCGTAGAGGTTTCTGTCTAAAATATCATCCCGAATCTGAAAGGCAAGACCAAGTTTTTCCCCGTAAAGCGCAATCTCCTCCTGCACTTTTTCCTCGGCACCGCCCAAGATAGCGCCCATGCGGAGAGATGCCCGAAGCAGTGCTGCCGTCTTCTTCTCCATAATAAAGAACAGCTCCTCTTCGAAAGAGGCTGTCCTCTTTTTCGAGGTCTACGACCTGTCCGCCCACCATGCCGTCTATGCCGGACCTCTCGAGAGCACAAGAAGCGCCGAAAGTACTCTTCCTTCATAACGGAAAAGCGCGGGATTCTTTCTCTTCTCTTTCCGAAATGTTTCCAAAACCGCCTGAAAAGCATAGAGCGAAAGAGCGTCTCCCGCAAGGATTCCCTGCGCCTCCGAAAAATGTGCCCAGGTGGAGTCCCGCCCTCTTCTCACGCGGTCATTGTCCATAGCAGGAAGGTCATCATGGCAAAGGGAAAAAGCTGTGAATCATTTCGATGGCAGCCATAAAGGAATGTAAAATCGGAAGAAGCACTTCTTCTCTTCCTCTTTTGCAGCAGAGAAAAAATGCCTCCTCTACTAAAATCAGGGCGAATCCTCTTTCCCGGCGCCATAAGACTGTAGTTCATCGCCTCTCTGCCGATCCGGTCAAAGCCCTTTTCTTCCGCTAAGAAACTCTGTAAAATGGCTTCCACCGCCTCTTTCTTTTTCCTGAGTGCCTCTTTGATACTCATTATTTTCCTCTTCACCGTCTAAGATACGGACTTGCTTTTTCGATCTCGGTCAATGCTGGAATTCGCTTCCTTTAGAAGCGCTACCGCCTTTTCATAAATTGCGAAGCTCTTTTCCAGACTTTCCTCTCCTCCATCTTTTGTAATAGGCTATCCAAGTCCGTGAAAATCTCGCTTAAATCTTTTTTCTTTTCGTTCTTATCGTTCTTTTCGCTGTTCTCCACTTTCTCCGCTTTTGCTTTTTTTTCAGGCTTGCCCGCATTTTCCTTCGAAGCAAATTCTATCTGCCCATCCTTGCCTAATACCGGCATCTCTTCCTTTCCCTCCATCATATCCTACACTCTCCTCTTGATTGTTATTCATAACGAGTATCGCTCGCAAAGCGTGCGGTATCTCGTTTTATCCGATATTCTTTCTTGGTATTTTTACATCTTTTATTCTATCGTCTGCTTTAACAGGAGCTTTTTGCGCAAGCATGCTGTCTTTCATAAGCTCTGCAGTGCAGCCTGATTTCACTCAACTATGCCATCTATTTATTTGCTCACTTTTGCTTTCAATCTCTTCCACTCTGGCTTTCGCGGAACCGTCCGAGAAATGCAGTTCCAAAAGCTCTCCCTTTGTCAGCTTCCCTGCGCTGCTTATCCTGTGTCCTTCTTCGTCTCGAACATAGGAATAACTCGTTTGAAAGAAGGCGAAGGGGAGAGCGACATCAAACTGTTCGAAAGAAGCTGCATTCGATGTCTGCTTTCCTGTAGCTTCTCCTCCATAAAGCGAGGAAAATCCTGATAAACGGTAAGACTGTGCCTTGCCTTTAAAAGCTTTTCCTCTATAAGATGCGGAAAGCTCTGATAACGACTGAGACGCGCCTTATCTTCACTGAGTCTCCGCTCTATAAGCTTTGCAAAATTGCCGTAATCTTGCAAATGCTCCTTGGCGCTCTGCAGAGCCTTCCCCATCTGATTTTTGCAAACGGTTCTGCAAATCCAAGAGTCGATGCTGTTTTCCCTGTAAAATGGCTTTGGGATGCAGAACAGAGAATTTCAACTCCTTCTCCTTCAGTCTTTGTCTAAGGAAAAGGATTTTCTTCTCGATTCGCTCGTGAAAACTATAGGTATAGGGAACTAAATCATCCACAAACTGCATATAGTCAAAGACCGCAAGCTCTGCCGCGGCAGAAGGAGTCGGTGCGCGTAAATCCGCGACAAAATCCGAAATGGTCGTGTCGGTCTCATGCCCGACAGCAGAGATAATAGGGGTCTCCGCATCAAAGATTGCCTTTGCCACCGCTTCTTCATTGAAGGCCCAGAGGTCTTCAATGGAGCCGCCTCGCCCCTACAATGAGAGCGTCCAGACCGAGCTTATCCAGTCTCTATTCCCTCACAATGGACGCTACAGCCTTCTCCTTGCACAAGAGCCGGGAATAGCGTGATTTCCACAAAGGGATTTCTCCGTCTTGCAATCTGCACAATATCCCTCACCGCCGCACCGGAGCTTGCCGTAACCACCCCGATGCGCCGGGCATACTTTGGAATCGGCTTCTTATACATGGGATCAAAGAGTCCCATTTCCATAAGCTCCTTCTTCAGCGCTTCAAAGCGAGGTATAGATCTCCTGCCCTGCAAGCTGGAAAGAATCCGCATAAATCTGATAGCTACCCCTGTTCACAGAGACCGATTCTTCCCGTGCAGAGTACCTTCATGCCATTTTCCAAACGAAAATCAAGCCCTCGCCCTCTTTCCGGCAAACATGATGCCCGAAAGCTGCAAAGCTTGGTCCTAAGCTGTAAAATAAATATGTCCTGACGGGTGCATTTTCAGGTTGGAAAATCTCTCCGGACACCGTAAGGTGGGAAAGAAAGAAATCCTCCTGCATCATTCGTGCAAGATAACGATTGACCTGCGAGACCGTATATTCTTTCTTGAAGCTCTTTCCATAAACTAATCTTTCTTGTTCAGAACGATGTGGAAAGAAGACTTTTTCTGTTCTTTCTTTCCCTTCTTTTCGCCCTTCTTTTCTCTTTTTCAGCAGAGTCGGAAAGTTCCGGAGAGCTTTGGAAGAATCCACGCAAAGCACACCGTTTACAAAGGAACCGATCCGCACCGCCGTACTTCTTAGCAATCTCCACCGCCTCATCTCAGGACTACCTCTTCGGAATGTCCTCCTGGAACTTCAGCTCATACAGAGAAAGGCGAAGCACCGTTAAATCGGTCTTACTCATTCTCTTCGTGGTCCAGCCTTCCGTATCCGCATTGATCATGCTGTCCAGCTCAGGAAGCTGCTCTAATATCTTCAGTACCTCGGCCTCTAAATATGCCTTTTCCTCATCGGGAAGACAGTCAAAGGCGATGATACTCTCATCGTCCTCCTCTTTTTTCAAAGGAATAGTGGCTGATTCTCTGTCTTCTCCTCTCCCTCATAAAAGAGGGTGGAAAATAAAAGCTTAAACTTATGGCTTCTTTCTTCTCTCTTATTCATTCTCTTTATTTACCACTCCGGAAATCCTGATATTCACTTCAGAAACTGTGAGTCCCGTCATATTGTTGATGCTTGCGGAAACCTTTATCCTGCACTAGGTCGGAAACCTTCAGGATAGCATAGCTGTATTCCATATTGAGGCTTAAGTCCACCTTGACCTCTCCCTCTTACCTGTACCTTCACACCTCTTGCAAGGTCCTTGATCCCAAGCTTGAAATGAACTGCCCGGACCAGCCTCCGTCCATGGAATGCACGCCTTCACCTCGGTTGCCAGCAATACCGGCAATAATGGCAAGCTTACCTCATCGGCAATCACCACATCTCCAAAGCTGTTATTTCTCTCTATCTGAATGTTCTTCTCATCTTCCATATAGCCCTCCTATCGTCTTTTACAATACTAAGCCTTGGAAAATTCTACCATAAAAAGAGAAAAGGGGAAAGATGTTTAAAGCTCCGCTTCCTTAAGTAGTTCCTCCGCATCATTCTCTATATAGTCCGGATCCATATGGGTAAGAAAATGCCAGTCTTCCGTCCCCTTTTTTTCTGTAAAAGCACGGCTTCTCGTCCTCCGAACCGAAATAGTCCCGGTCCGCTTCATAACCCTTTTCCTCTAAGAGCGCTTTTATCTTTTTGTACTGAAGCTCCCGCTTTTCGATATAGTCTTTCACTTCTTCATTGGGAATAGCATAAGCATCCACTCGGGTACAGCCTTCTACCATGCCTTTTCCGGGAGAACTTAAATCCGGTATTTCTTTCCAGAAAATGTCGATATCTCCTTCTTCGGTAAACATAAACTTACTAAAGGGAACTATATTTCCGTTATAACTAAGCTCCAAATACTCCGGAAGCTTCCGGATATCCAGACTTTCATAGACAAATCCCTCTTCTTCCTCGCAGCGGTAGCCGTTCAATTTAGAAATAAAGTCTCTTCCCTCTTCTATCGTGTGAAACAAGCCGATTTCCGTTCCTATGCCTCTCTTGGTTTAATTCTAAAATGAACATATTCCCTCCTTTCTTAATAAGCTTAATCCGAAAGACAAATTTCCCGTCTTGTTCTAAGCCTCATAGGAATCTTATAGTTGTTTAATAAAGGTGCTCACAATATATAAACCCAAACCGTTGCTGTTTTTCTTTTATTAAATCAAAACTCATACTATATCGTTTTTCCGTACCAAAAACTGTTCCCTTGCTATTTTCCCTGTTCGCTTCCTTTTTTTCAAAGTAATGCTTTTCCTGCTTCAGTCCATAAGAAGGATGAACGCTGTTCTCCACATAGAACCAGTCCTCTTTCGCATAAAGCGAAATAGAGCCGCCCTCCTCCGTATATTTTACCGCATTACTCAGCAGGTTGGATAAAATAATCTTTAGAGCCGGCTTTCCGATATAGAGCTTTTCCTCTGCTAGACTGTTCCGCAAATGCAGCTTTTTCTGCTGTATAAGAACCTCGTACTTTTCCAAAACAGGAAGCAGTACAGTCCGAATCTCCAGATTTTCCTCATCTTCCTTTAGATTTTCCAAAGAGGATACGGAGAGGATCTGGGAAATATTTTGGCTAAGACTGTCTACAGTGGCGATACATTCTCCGATATAGAGGTCTCTATCCTTATACTTTCCGATATTGTACTGCATATTTTTCCAAAAATAATTTTCAGACTCGCAAGAGGGTTTTCAGCTCATGGGAAGCCCTTTTAAAAAAGTCATATTTCAGCTTTTCCAGCTTTAAAAATTTCCTGATTTTTCTTTTCTACATTTTCGATGGATTGCAAGAGGCTTCGATACAGGGTATTGATTTGCTCCTTTAACTCCCCCACCTCGTCTTTTGAGTCAATCGGCAAGCATGCCTCTTCTTTTTAACAAAAATCATCTTGTCGGTCTCATTTTTATTTCCTGAATGTGATTTTAATTGCTTTTTGCATAAACCAAAGGAAACCACTGCGGAAAAATAAAAGGGAAATCGCCAGGAATAGGGCAGAAATTGAAGGCTTAGTTCTTCGCTTCCTTTTTGCATATCTGCGGTGGAAATAAACTGTAAACTTAGCGCTCTCCCCGCATTCGTTTTAATCTCCTCTCCTCGATAATCATGGAATTTGTTTTACTCTGAAAATCAATGGGTACCGCACTGTCTATGGAATATTCGCGTCAACGGAATGGATTGGCTCTCCGCGCCTTTCTTCACGAAAAGCCTGAATATCGCTTCTTTTTAGAGTAAAAGAGCCAAAGTATTCTCTATTTCTGTAAGGGACTTTCCCTCCATGCCGGCGGAGACTTCATTTGCCCGATTCGTAATGGCTTCCTTCCTCTTTTCTAAGTAGCTAATGGGGAAAAAGAAAAAGACCAAGAGATGAATCAAAGGATAAGGATTCTGAGAACAGAAAAAGCTGTATGAACATTTTCGGAAATAGCTTAAGATTTTTTCATTCTCTCTCCAACTTATAGCCCACATTTCTTATGGGTGAAAATGCAGTCCAGCTTGAGTTTTTTTCGTAACTCTTTGATATACACATCAATCACTCTGTCGAAAGGTATTTCTTCCGTTTCTTTCCAAACATGGTCTAAGATCTGTTCCCTTGTTAAGGCCTGCCCCTCATTTTCGAAAAGATACTTTAATATCTCCACTTCTTTCGCATTCATGTCTACAGACTTTCCCTCCACCTTTGCAGTGTAACCGGAAAAGTCCACCTCTACATTTTTTATAGAAAAAAACTTCTCCGCCTGTCCGTAGTTCTTTTGCATCAAAGAATCGATTCTCGCCTTTAGAAGCGGCAGGGAAAAGGGCTTTTCCATATAGCCGTCCGCAAGGCTTGTAAAGGCATCAATCTTATACTCCTCATCGCTAGAAGGCGGTGAGAATGAGGACAGGGAGCTTACTCTGCTTTCGAATCTCCTTTTAAGACCTCTGAGACCGTTAACAAAGGGAATCTGAATATCCAAAAATAACAAGGTGAATCTCTTTTGTTGAATTTCAAGAGAGCTTCCCTGCCCTGTCTTTCGCTTCCACCATAGTGTAGCCAAATTCCGAGAGAAAACGTCATGATACCTCTCGGATACTTTGATCATCTTCCACTGACAAGGATGTTCATAGTCCCTCCCACCTCGTTCATCTTCTTTCGTGCCATACTCTTAGAGCTTGAGGCAAGACTTTACCCTACTGCCCTCTCGAGGCCTGTGTTTTTACCGTTTCTTTCGACACATCCGGCTTCGTTATCCCACAGGCAATCGCATCCACCGGGCAGGCATTTTTACATTTTCCGCAGCGGATACACTCCAAATCATTGCAGTTTTTCACCGGATCACATTGCATTTCGCAAACCGCCTTACATCTTCCGCAGTGAATGCACTCTGATGATCCAGGTATAGCGGAAGAGGGAAACGGAATTAAAGAGGGAATAAATCGCCCCAAGCGGACAGATGTATTTGCAAAACGGTCGATAAATCACGATGGAAAGAAAGATAGTCAGGATCAAAATCAAGCCTTTCCAGGCATATAAAAAGCCAATAGCTCCTCTCATGCTTTTATTCATCAGCACCAAAGGAATACCGCCCTCCATCATACCCACGGGACAAATCAATTTACAGAAATAGGGGGCTCCCTGTCCCATAATATCCACTAAAAGAGAGGGAGGAGTGACGAAAACAAGCAAGATAAGATACTTTGCTTTTTCGTAAAGCCTTGTCTCCCTTAAAGGTTTCTATCTTTTTCACTAAAAGGAATCTTATGCAGTAAATCCTGCACCAAGCCGAACGGACAGAGATAACCGCAGACCCTCTTCCGATCAGTGCTCCCACAAAAAGAGGGAAGCCACCACATAGTAGCTAAACTTAAATTTCGGGCTTCAATGACCGCCTGTAAAGCCTCAATGGGACAGGAGCCCTTTGCTCCCGGGCAGGAATAGCATTCATGCCCGGCACACAGAGCTGTTTCCATTTTCCTCCGTAGATTTTTCCAGTCTTAAATCCCTCAAAGAAGGAATTCGTAAGCAGAAACCAAAAGGATTGGAAAACATGCCTTACATTGTTTCTTGCTTTATATTTATCTTTTTGACTTCTCCGTTTATGAGTTCTTTAACTTATCCAATGCCAATACACTCCATGCAAACTTTGATTGCCTTATTTAAAACGATTAGTACCTCTCCCTGCTGAGCTCCGATATACATCATGGCAATGCCGAGTGCTACGAGAGCCACGGAAAGGACACGAGATTTAAAAAATATTTCTGTACATTTTTCCTCATTTCTGATTCATTTCTGAGCTTTTTCGATTCTATGTTCCATTCATTTCTTTTTCTTCCGCTCATGCGTTTCTTTTAATATTTTTCTTCCGCTTTTACCTTTCGTTCATTTCTTTTCTTCCTACAACGATATACCTTTTAAAATAGTATCTAATGTAAGTGATAAAGGACTTTAGTTCTTCAAAGCGGAAAGTTCCTTCTCGATGATTGCTGTCCAGTCCTTCTTATTGTGAGAACCGGAATAGGTCTCTCCGACAATCTGTCCGTTCTCATCCACAAAAAGGTCTCCGGAAGAGCCTGAATACCATTTAATCTGCCGTTGAAATTTGTCTTATCCGGCATAGAAGGAGTAATTCGCCTTGGTTTTTCTCCTGAATGAGCTTTGCCTTTTCCAGTGCTTCCCGATTCTCTCCTGTATCATCCACGGTATCGGTCACAATTCCGATGATATTAACTCCTTTGCCTGCATTTCCTTTTGCACCTCGACAAGGTCCGGGATTTCCTGAATACAAGCAGTGCACCAGTTGCAAAAACATTGACCATGGTAAGGTCGTAATTTGCAAAAGTCTTTACTGCTAAACTCTTTTCCGTGAATATCCTTTGTCTGAAGATGACTTAGGTCGGTCACCGCATTTCCGGAATCCTCGGAAAAAACCATATCCCCTGCCAAATCGGACTTTTCCGCTAAGACAAAACCATTTTCCGGACGAGCCTTCATCTCTATTACTTTCACTTCTGTTTTTTTGAATTCTTCTACGGCTTCCCGCATCGGCATCACTCTTCACACTAAGGTAATAGCTGTATTTTTCCGTCTTTGGACCTCCCAACTTCGTATGACTGTCGCATTTTGTAATCTTCCCGATTTCTTCCTCGGAAAGATTCTTTTCGAACATGCCGATGGTACCGATTCTTACCAGACTTTCCTGCCACTTTTCGTAGCCGTCACCCATCTTGCCGACTTCCGCATTTTTCTGCTCCTCTGTAAGCTTACTGAAGCTTAAAAGCCCATACTTTAAGTCTTGATCCAAGGGGCTTTGGTCATCGAGCATTACGATGTCTTTTGTCTTCATCGCTTCTTTTATTTTTTCGGAAAGACTGAATTGCAGTCCCAAATACTCATAAACATACTCGTCTTTTACAGGAAGCGTATAGTCTGCAGGCTTAAAGCTGTCGCCGTTACTGTCCATATTTACGGATACTCCCGCTTCTTCCGGGCTAACTACAAGTCCTGCTCTCCGGAAGCATCTGCAGCTGCTTCCGTGGACGCCATAGAAGACTGCTCTGCCACGCCCTTATTTTGACATGCAGTAAAGCTTAAGCTTAGGCATAAGCCAAGTAAAAGAAATGCTCCCTTAAATTGATTCTTAACCATAAATCTTCCTCCTTAAATCACTTTATCATTATACGCCCTAATTCTTAAACTATCTCTCTCGAAAAAAGAAAGAATTCCTTTTCCGGCATAATGTTTCTCTAAACAGAATACAGGGCATTTATAAAATGAATATGAAATGGAAGGAGATATCTTTATATCATCCAAACCGGAACAATGTAGTTTTCTTTTATTAAATGCAGATAACTCTGTCTTTAAGCAGATGACCGCTCCGTTTCCCCTTTTTAAAGATGACTTGTCTAAGACCGGAAAAGACACGAAGAATTTCCGATGCCGGATTGGCAGACTTTTTAATTTCTATAGGATGCAGTTCTCCATCCTGCTCCAGAACAAGGTCGATTTCTTTGGCATCTTTATCCCGATAGTAATAGATAAACGCCTCTTTCCCATGATTCAAATAGCTCTTTCGTATTTCCGAAACCACGTAATTCTCCAAAATAGCCCCGCTCATTGCTCCGCTTGCAAGTGTTTCCGGACTGCTCCACTTGGTCAGATAGGCCACGAGTCCCGTATCGTAAAAATATACTTTTCGGTGTTTTAACAAGACGCTTTTAATAAATTGTTGGAATACGGATATAAATAAAACAGAATCCCTCAAGGTTTCCAATATCCCAAGCCAGTCTTTTCACCTGTTTTTGATTCAGCTCCGCATCTCTTTGCAAGTTCACTGACATTCAACATCTGACTGCATCTTGCTGCAACTGCCGTAATAAAGCGTAAAAACTTTAAAGAATCTATCGCATCCGACAGGCTTTTTACATCTCTCTCAATATAAGTACTTAAATAGCTGTTATAGAAAATACCGCTACTAGTTATATCCCCACTCACAATAGCCGGCATGGAGCCTTTAAAAATACGTTTAAAGATCTCTTCCGCGTCCGCAATCTTTCTCCCCTTTTTTCTGGAAAGCAGGCTTTCCGGATCAAGAGTGAACATTTCCTCTTCTCCTCCGTAGGCCTCCGCTTGAGAAAGTGAAGACAGAGAAAGTAAGGCAACTCTTCCTGCCAAGGATTCTTGTACACCTCGCATCAGCGAGAACACCTCTGAACCCGTTAACCAAAAATCTCCCTTTTTGTTCTTTATCCACAATAATCTTTATGTAGGGAAAAAGCTCGGGAGCATATTGTACTTCATCAATGAGAATAGGCGGTTTATGGAGCTGTAAAAACAGTTCCGGATCTGTCCTCGCAAGCTCTCTTTCCTGCAAATCATCCAAAGAGACATAATTTCGCGCTGTCCCTTCCATCAGTTTCTTTAGCATGGTGGTTTTTCCCACTTGACGCGGTCCCGAAAGAAGCAGCACCGGATATTCTTTTTGTCACTTGTAAAACAATCTTTTCTAAACTTCTTCTGATGTAGGACATATCTTCCTCCTATTTTCGAATCGTAAAACGATAGATTCACCGCATTGTTACGGCTATCTGCTTCATTCTTCTTGTCTTATTCGGCTAATTTGTAATTTTATTCCATATTAGCCGAAAAGATTATATTTCAGACATATATAACTTCGACCAAAAATAGGGTCTCTTTTTCCATTTTAGCCGAAGCTACTCTGAATAAAATAAATACCACTTTGAAAATATAGCTCTCTATTTCTTTGACTTATCCTCTAAACTCTTAATTCCTGTGTTGTTCAACTTTTCAATTGACAGCAGCTGAGTTCTTGCAAGCTTTCTTAGTTCTATCATTCTTTCTTTTTGATCCATGCCTTTTCCGATAAGAATTGCATTATAGCTTTCCATATTGGCAAGAACAATAATTCATTTAAACTCGCATAGTCTCTCATATTCCTTTTTAGGTTCGGATTTTCTTCACGCCACTGTTTTGCTCTTTTGTTAAATAAGGCAACATTGAGCATATCCGCTTCACTTGCGTATTGATAAGATAACTGCTCGTTGGTAAGATCCTTTAAGAGATATTCTTTGATTGCATCAGTATGAATTTTATAGTTAATCTTAGAAATTTCTCGATTAAGATTCCAGCCTAATGATATTTTTGAATTTTCATCTGACTTAAGTCTCTTATAGTCTTGAATAATGTAAGCTTGAATTCCGGTGAAATCCATGAAGCGAACTCCATCGCAAGATCATAATGTGCATATGTTCCACCATATCTTCCGGACTTTTGAAATTATGCCAATAGCATTTGTAGAATCAATCCATTTTTGTGGTGTCATTGTAAATCTATTCAGTCCTGCCTCATTTCTAAACGTGTCGAATTGCACACGGTTAAAATTTTCATTGTTCAGAACTTCCCATAGCCTGATAAATTCCAACGTATTTCTATTTCTCATCCAGTTCTGAATAACAAACCTCGGATCATCAGTATTTTTATACTTAGCAATATCTGTTAGACTTATATAGTCATTTTTAAAGTCCTCAGTATAAATTTGAATAGCAAAACCTTTTGCTTCGATCGTGTCTTTTTTCACCATAGACATGCGAGTTTCTCCTTCGCTAAAGATGGCTCCATGGTATCATATTGCTGAAGGATTTTCTATCGCTCTGAGACTTGTATAACATAGTTACCCTTCTCCATAAATCAAAACCCCATTGTTGAAACGCTTAAGTCTATCTTAGCTCCACCCCTTTTTTCTCCAGTTCCTTTTTTTCTTTTTCTGAAAATGTTTTATCCGTAATCAAAACATCAAATTCCTGAATACCACAGATTGTCATCATGGCTTGCTTTTCGAACTTACTCGCATCCGCCAGTAAAACCGCTTTCTTAGCCTGTTCTAAAATAGTCTTCTTTAGAGCCACCTTCTCCATGGTCGGCGTACTCAGCTCCAGCTTATTATTGATAGAAGAAGCCCCGAGAAAAGCGATATCAAAAGAATAATCCTTAAGCTGATTTACAGTATAGCTCCCCAAAAGCCGAGCCCGTGCTTTTTGAATTTCTCCTCCACAAAAGAAAAGGCGCGCAGTTCCGCTTTTGTAAGACCCCTGTAATCATAAGGTCTGTCGTCACGACAGAAAGAGTCTCTCTATCCTTTAATAAAAAAGCAAGTTCCCTGTTCGTTGTACCCGCATCCAAAAATCACCTTGGCATCATCCAAGAGTTCCAAAGCCTTTTTGCGATAAACTTCTTCGCCTCTATATTTTGTATCTCTTTTTCCCTGATAAAGCACTTCATCACGTAAAACAGCACCACCATGAAAACGTTCTATCCGGTTCTTGGCTTCCAAATATTTCAAGTCTCTTCTAATTGTCATTCCACTGACAGAAAACTGTTCTGCCAAATCATCTACGGATACAGAACCGTCCTTCTCCAAAATAGATAGGATGATTTGCTGCCGTTCTCCCAGTAAAATCTTCTCGTCTCATTTCCTACTCCCTTGTTTCCAACAAGAAAACCGTTTTATGGATAAAGTATATGGGGATTCCATCTTTAATACAAGAATGCTATTTATTCTTTTTAATAAATACGCTACTCATTCTCTTCGATAAATAAAATATTCCTTCTTTTCGATAAATAGGCGATTCCTTCTCTTCCATAAACAGGCGATTCCTCTTACTTCCCATTCGTTTCTCTTTGGGAACAAAAAGGAGATGTAAAAACTTTTTTTCTAAAGTAGTGAGCCGAAAGGGGAAGCAGCCCTGTATCGATAGAAATCCGTTATTTTTACATCTCCATAAAGGGAACTCTCCCTTGCAAAATACAAAGGCGAAATTTCTCTTTTACATTTGTTCTTTAGTGCAGGATGAAGCTTAGGATAATAACCTCTATGCAACCCACTGCCCAAATAATGGTTGTGGTAATGGACCAAACACGAATCTGATCCTTTGCCCTCACTTACACCAAGAGTTCTGTTTTACTACCCAGAAGTAGCTATCATTAAAATAACTGAAGAAGCAAGAGCCTACACAGCAAGCCAAAGAGGAAACAACAGGATTCGCTCCGGCAGCCAGAATAATCGGTGCGGAAATACTTGCTTAGCAGTCATGGCTACCGTTCCGGATCCCTGGATAAAACGCATTACTGTGGAAATCACTAGCGGAAGAAGGATAATAGGCACATTCATAGCGGTAATGCCCTCTGCCATATAAGTACCGAGACCGGAATCCTTAATAATCTGTCCTAAAGCTCCGCCACCACCGGTTACGAGCATGATAATTCCCGCAGACATCATTCCCTTTTCCATGGACGCCAAGATTTCCTTACGGCTCATATTCCTACCAAGAATGAAAATGGCAGTTAATAAGCCGATTCCAACTGCAACAATAGGCTGTCCCAAGAAAAATGAGGACATGGAAGAATCCATCGGTCATCTTCATTGCCGTAAATACGGTATTCATTAAAATCAAAATGACCGGTAAAACAATGGGGAGGAAGGAAGAAAATGTAGAAGGAAGCTTTTCCGCTCCGAGATTGATCTCTTTTCCACTCTCTACACCGCCTGCCGGAGCTTCCACGAGCTCATCATTTTCATTTACAATCCAGTTCATTTTCTTTGCGATATACTTTCTCGCATAGAAAATAGCTACAATGGTCATGTGGGATGGAAAGTACTAAAGCCAGTAAGATAAACTGTCCGACATCTACTCCGAAGATTCCGCAGACTCCCAAGGGGCCGGGAGTGGGCGGCACCATGGTATGCGTGATTACAAGACCGGCTGCCAGAGCCACTCCCAAAGAAATCAGGGATTTCTTGGCAACCTTGGAAATAGCCTTTGCGATAGGAGACAGGATAATAAAGCCGGAATCACAGAAGATCGGGATAGAAACCAAGAAACCGGTAAAAGCCAAAGCCTCTTCTTCCTTATTTTTTCCGAAAACCTTTAAGAAGCAAAGAGCCATTCGCTTAGCCGCTCCCGTTTCCTCGAAAATCGCTCCCAACATAACGCCGAAACCAATAATGATACTGATACCGGATAAGGTATTTCCAAAAACCGCTGGTAATAGACTGTAAAATACCAAACTTTGTTCCGTTTTCCAAAGTGATTGTGTTCAAAGGCATTCCTCCGATAACCCCAATCACTACTGTAGTGATAATCAGCGCCAAAAAGGCCTGAATCTTCGTCTTTAAAACCATGAAAATCAGTAAAATGATACCGATTGCCAAGCCCAGGAGCATTTGCTCCCCATGTAAACCGTTAACCATACTTTCCTCCTTTAGAAAAAGTTCTTCCTTTACCCCTTCGTTGTTCAATTAACACTTTAGTTCTTTAATGCCCCATTAAGCGAAACACTTCAAGGCATTAAAAATCTAATGTTTAAAAGCTCTGCATACTTTTGCAGCAAGGCAGAATTGCTTCTTCCATACTGATGCTGTCCGCAATACCCGTTCCCGCAATATCAAAAGCCGTTCCATGATCCACGGAAGTTCTCAAGATTGGCATACCGTTGGTAACGGAAATGGTTCTGTCAAAGTCCAGTGTCTTTGTGGCAATATGCCCCTGATCATGGTAGAGGGAAAGCACGGAGTTGTATCTTCCCTGCGCAGCCTGATGGAAAACGGAATCCGCTCCAATCGGTCCTACTACAGGGTATCCTTCCCTTTGCAATTCCTCTACCGCAGGCATAATCTCCCTTACTTCCTCATCTCCGAACAAACCGTGCTCTCCGCAGTGGGGATTCAAGCCGGCAATAGCCATTTTCCCATCTGTAACCCCAAGCTTCTTCAGAGCCTCAAGACAGCGTTTCCATAGTCCTTGATTCTCTCCTTCGTAATCATGTCCAGCATCTGTCGAAGAGAAACATGTCTTGTTAAGAAGAACACCCTCATACCGTTACATTCAAACATAGTCAAGGGATCCTCTGTATGGGTTAATGCCCCAAAAATCTCCGTATGACCTATAAAGGAACGCCTGCCGCCTTCAAAGACTCCTTTATTGATGGGTGTGGTAGCCACAGCATCAACCAGCTTTTTCATTTGCCAGTTCAATGGATTTCTTTATATAGGAAAATGCCGCCTGACCGCACATGGCGCTAACTTTTCCATAAGTAAAGTCTGAAAGAGAAATCTCTCCCTCCTGCAGGTAATACAGAGTATCCTTTTCCTCTCCCAGCTCTTTCTACCGTCTCAATCCGTTGTAAACGAATAGGGTAATTTACAAATCTCTACCGCCTTTTCCAAGATTTTCCCTGTCACTGATAACTAAAACCTTGGCAATATCTTTGGATCTCCTTTTTGATACTGCTTTTTACCATATTTTCCGGACCGATACCGCAGGATCCCCATCGGTACCGCAATAATTGCTTTAGACATTTTTATCCTCCTTCTTTCTCTCTTACTTTATGATTCTTTTTGAATATTCGTTTTTAGATTTTCTTTTCTTAGCACGCCTACTAATACAGTCGCTTTGTACAAAAGAACTTTTCGAGCCAAGTAGCTGTAAGTTTCTTGAAACGTGCATAAGCACTTATACAAAGAGCTTCTCCTTCAAGAAGGAAATACAGCGGATAATGGCGTCTCTTCCACCCTGACTGCCTCCCTTTGTAACCATATGCATCCCCGGGAAATCTCCCATCAACATTTCCCCGTGTGCAGCAAGCGGTAAAACCTTCCTTCAGGCTAAGTCCTGTTGTTTGGAAGCGTTTGCAAATGGAAACCGTAACATCTCCTCCACTACTGTAAATTCCCTTAAAGCTCTTCTCTCTCTCACAAATTCTGTGTGCTATTTCCGCAAAAGCCAAGTTCATCTTGTTGGAAATCTCTTCTATCTGACAGGCTCTACTCTCTGCAAGTTGAGCAAGGTCAACTCTGTTTTCCGGATAGATACCGTCCCCGGTTACCGTAAATACTCTATCCTTATCCACATCTTGAAGAATTGCGTCTACGACTCTCTGCACTTCCTGTTCCCACTGCTCTTCGCCTTCCAAAAGGGCTCTTGTCTCCACAAAAACATTTTTACATCTTTGCGATAGCCAGAGATCTTCCAACTGAAGTCTGGTATGCGGATTCACACTTCCCACTACAGCCAGTACCTTGTTTTTCTCCTTCTTTTCACTTGGAGGAACCCGTTTTCTCACAAGACTTGCGGTAAATACTCCCGGATCCACCGCCAGAACCTTTAGCTTTGAGGTTTCCACCGCATCCGCAATCAAATCAATATCCTCTTGGCTTACACAATCCACTACCAGAATTCGATTTCCCTCTTCCACCAGCTTCTTCATGCAATCCGCAAGGTAATGCTTCCCATGAAGTAAATCCTTCATCAAAATGGATGCAATGGAATATTTGCTCTGCTTTCGGAAAAGCTCCGCCACCTCCGGATTATTCACCGGTGTCTTCGGATCAATCGCAATATCCGTCTTATGTAGAGGAAGCCCCTCTACCAGCATATATCCACCAAGCACAATACGAGACGAAGTAGGGAAGCAAGCAACCACAATGGCCACATACTCTTCTCCGAGGGACTCCAGCATGGCATCTACTTCCGCCCCCAGATTTCCTCTTAAAGTACTGTCTATTCGCTTACTGTAGACCTTCGTTTCCTCGTTTTTTAGCAAGTTGCAAACATTGGAAACTCTTCTGTAGGCTAGGTCCTTGTCAATCCCACGACTATCTGTGGGATATAAAAAGGCAGTCGCAGCTTTCCAGCATGGATAGCTCCAAGCGTTCCGTATTGAGCACTGTGTAAGCGCTATAATTCATCTTTTGCAGTAAGACACCCGTGGCATTGGCTCCCTGTTAAATCATCTGCAATGACAATGCACTTTGCCATTCTTTTCTCCCCTTTTTAAAACGATTTCTTTGTTCGGATTTTTGAATTCACATCTAAAAGCATAGTTCACAATTGTTCATTTATGTTCTATTAACGAGAATATAAACATATAATGCACAAGTGTCAAGAACATAATAACAGAGATAAACATTTTTGTTTATTCCCATAAAAATGGATTTGTGATTTTGTGTATAATTGTGAGAGATTTTGAAGATGGATTATAGACTCAGTGTATCATTTCATATCAGCCCTAGATACTGACAAGATTCCAGTATACTAAAACTCCAGCCAAAATGGAATCACCTTCCTTTTAACCGGAGTTGCTTTGTCATACCATAAATTTCTCTTATAAAATCCTACTGAATTATACTATCCTTCCTCTTCCTACTTTTTGAAATTTCCATTCGTTGCTTAATTTGAGGACCGGCAACTTGAATTAAAAATTACAACAATCAAGATGATTCCTTTTACCGCATCATTGATTAAAGAATTCATCTTTAAGGCGATAATGATTTTATCGATTACCGTATAAGAAAGAGAGCCGAATAAGATGCCCAGACATTTTCCCTTTCCGCCCGACATACTGATTCCACCCAAAACCACTGTTGCAATAGCATACATTTCAAAGCTGGATCCGGTAGTCGCAGGATCGGAAGAAGCATTCATCGCTATCCAGAAAAAGAAGCCAGCCCCACCATAACCTACTTTTAATCAGCCTAAGCAACAACTGGAATTTACCGCTTGCGAGATTCTCGTGAAAAATATTTTGAGTTCCGGCCTTTCCCCGCACTCCATGATTCTCTACAGAATTAATAATCAGAGAGTCTACGGTAGGGACTCCAACCAAATAGATGGAAAAAGATGACAGGTTATTTACCATTTATTATAGGCCTCCCATGATGAAAAAAACATCATAGAAGGCCTTTCTTTATCTATTCTAAAGACTTTGCTTTTATTATATTATCTAAATTCTACTTTCTTACCTGGTCAATCACTACCGCAATCAAAATAATTACACCCATGGCAACTGTCTGCCAGTAAGCAGAAACTCCTAGTAGACTTAAAAGCATTATTTATAATTCCTATTACAATAAGTCCAATAACCGTTTGTGAATTCCACCACGGCCTCGGACATACTCGTTCCCCCATAGCCACGGCTGCAATCGCATTTAATTCGTAACCGACAGCAGCAGTAGCCTGTCCGTTCTGAAGCTTAGAAGCAAGAACCAAACCGGCAAGCGCAGACAAAATGCCGGATATTACATACAGGAAAAAACGAATCTGATCCACATTGATTCCGGTTAACTTTGCAACTTCTTTATTGCTCCCTGACTGCATAAACATATCTGCCATAGCATGTCTTAGTCAGAAGAACATAACTTAGTAAGATAATAAGAACCATTAAGATAACACAAACCGGAATAATACCAATTTCTTTTAATCCAATGAACCCAAAGCTTTCCGGAAGTCCAAAAACCGGCTTTGCGTCAGTAAAGACATATGCTAAGCCTCTTGCTACGTTCATCATTGCCATCGTTGCAATAAAAGGAGGCACATTTAACTCGCAATACAAAATCCATTGATTGCCCCACAAATCGTTCCAATCAAAAGGGAAGTTAAAATTATAATCAGAATGGACATCGGTACTGATGCATTTGGCATGGTTTTTACAAGAGATGCTCCTGCTACACCTGCAATGGCAGCAACGGATCCTACAGAAAGATCAATTCCGTCTGACAAGATGGTAAAAGTCATTCCACAAGCAATTAAAGCGTTGATGGAAATCTGAATCAGAATATTCTTGATGTTTCCCCCAGTTGCAAAACGGGGAACAAAAATTAAACAAACTGCAAAGAGTGCAACAGCAAATAGGAGCATGGTATTTTCCCCTTTTAAGACCCCTGCAATACGATTTTTCTGTTTATTCATATGCCACCTCCTCATTTCCCTTGCTTGCAAAGAGCATAACATTTTCCTCCGTTGCCTCTGCACTATCTAAAAATCCTGTTACATACCCTTCACGCATCACCATGATGCGATTCGAGCAACCTAGCACTTCCGGTAACTCCGAAGAAACTAAAATTATACTTCCACCACCTTCTACGAAGTTCTTCATAAGTTCGTATATTTCCGCTTTCGCATTGACATCAATTCCTCTCGTCGGCTCATCCATAATCAGAATTTTAGACTTTGCAAGAAGCCACTTTGCAATAACCACCTTTTGCTGATTTCCACCTGAAAGATTCTTTGTGACTGCCAAATCAGAAGGTGTTTTGATTCTCAACTTTTCTATATAAGATACGGCTTCCTGCTTTTCCCACGAAAAGTCAATAAAACCGTTATGACTATTCTCTTTTAAGGAAGCTAAACTGGTATTCTCACGAACTGTTTTCTCCAGTAATAGCCCCTGTCCTCTTCTATCTTCCGGAATAAGTCCAATTCTCTTCGGATAATCTCTTTAGGACTCTTCCCTTTAATACTTTCTCCATACAATAGCACGTCACCATGCTCATAAGTGTCTGCACCAAAAATAGCACGCATTAACTCTGTTCTTCCTGCACCAATTAAGCCTGCAACACCAAGAACTTCACCTTTATATAATTGGAACGAAACATTTTTAAAGCGATGAGCAGAAGATATCTCTTTTACTTCTAAAACAACTTCTCTTTTTCTCTGGCACTTCTGCCTTATAATAGAATTGAGAAATTTCTCTACCCACCATCATTTCAACCATTTTCTGTTCTGTTACTGTAGAAACAGGTACCGTTGCAATTTTTGTACCATCTCTAAGAACTGTAAGGGTATCTCCCATCTCTAGAATTTCTTTTAAACGATGGGAAATGTAGATTACTGCTACATTGTCTTTCTTCAACTGACGGATGACGCGAAAAAGAGACTGCACTTCATGATCTGATAGGGAACTCGTAGGCTCATCCATGATAACCATTTTACTATTCTGCGAAACGGCTCTGGCAATTTCCACCATCTGTTTCTCACCGTTGCTCAGTTTATAGACCGGTGTGGTCGGATCAATTGCCACGTCCATTCCATCCAGAATCTTCTTACATTCGGCAATCATCTTCCCTTTATCCAAAAAACCGGATTTTTTCTTTTCCCTTCCTAGGAAAACATTTTCGTAAACTTTCAAATCAGGGATGACACTTAACTCCTGGTGAATAACACTAATACCGCGATGCTGGGCTTCACGAATATTTTTCGCTCCGGGTGCTCCTTCTATCAGCACTTCACCTTTATCCGGCTGATAAATGCCCGAAATAATCTTAATGATTGTAGACTTTCCTGCACCATTTTCCCCTAAAAGCACATGTACTTCTCCAGGATAAAAGGCAATGGAGATATCCTCCAGAACTTTCACGCCGGGAAACTCTTTATGAATATGTTTCAGCTCTACTAAAGCCTCTTTTTCTCATCCATCATCGTTTACTCCATACTCTTTGAAAAAGGCGCCCTTCCAGAAGGACGCCTCCTTGTAAACAGTCTTTTATTACTTTGCATTCTTCGCATCAATGATATACGGCGCAATCAAAATCTCGGAATCTACCTGCTCTCCTTCCAAATGCTTCTTAATTGCTTCCAGAGTGGTCTTGCCAATTCCTGCAGGATCCTGTGCTACATCAGCAACCCAGTTTCCACCCTTCTTAATTTCAGCAACACCTTCCGGATTTCCGTCATAGCCAATAATCTTTGTCTTTGCACCGGCAGCTGTAATGGAAGAAAAGTGCTCCTGTTGCTGCAGGGTCACCATGCAGAAAACAACATCGATGTTGTCATTCTTTAAAAGCATATTCTGCATAACATCTGCAGCTTTCTGCTGGTCTCCGGAGTAGTTCTGTACATCTACAATCTTGATGTCCGGAGCATTTTCTTTCAGATAATCTGTAAATCCTTTTTCTCTATCTACACAGCTCTCGATTTCAGAGTATGTGATGACTGCTGCATTTCCTTTCTTGTCGGTAAGAATATTGTTCACTACATATTCAGCAGCAAGCTGTCCACCCTTCTTGTTATCTGTAGCAACATGGGTAACCGGCTTTCCATCAGAAGCGATATCCATGGTAAATACCGGAATACCTGCCTTATCAGCCAAATCAATCATGGACTTGGATCCGGCTGAGTTTGTCGGAGCAATCACGATAGCATCTACCTTCTTGGTGATGAAGTCCTGTACCTGACCAAGCTGCTTGTTTGCATCTCCGGCTGCATCCTGTACATCCAAGGTCCAGCCATACTCTTTTGCCTGCTCTTCCATAGCAGATTCAATGCTGTTATAGAACACATGTGTATTGTTTTAGAAGGCTCACACCAATGGTCTTCGCCTCTCCTTTACTTTGCTCTTTTGCAGCTTCTGTCTCACCAGCTTTCTCAGTAGCTTTCTCACTAGCCTGCTCTGTTTGCTTCTCTGTTCCTGCTGCTGTTGTACTCTTTGCAGTACCGCCACCGCAAGCCATAAGTGACACTGCCATTAAGGCTGCGAGTGCAAAAGAAATACCTTTTTCATCAATTTTTCCTCCTCTTTAAATTAAATTGGTAATATTCAGAACGGATGCTAAAATTGCATTTCCGTTTTGATACAAATTGTAAAAACTAAGCCTTATTTACGCTATTCAAAACCTGCATCTTATGCATAACAAGCTCTTTCACTTTCGCTCTACCTGCACCATTATATTTCTTAGGATCAAAGGCATCCGGATTCTCCGCTATAAACGCTTTCACTCCCTTTGTAAATGCATCTCTTAGCTCAGTTGCAAAATTCACCTTGCAAATTCCAAGTCCTGTAGATTTCTTTACATCCTCATCCGGTATTCCGGATGCTCCATGTAATACGATAGGAATACTTACCAAACCTTTCGTCTTCTCCAAGATATCAAAACGTAGTTTTGGAACCCTTGATAAAAACCATGTGCATTTCCAATTCCAACCGCTAGAAAATCCACCCCGTCTGCTCTGCAAACGCTTTTTGCCTCCTGCGGATCGGTGTAGGCCTTTTCACTATCCTTCACTTCATGCGTGTCTTCTTTACCTCCGACTGTTCCAAGCTCTCCTCAACCGGAACTCCCATAGCGTGAGTAAACTCCACAACCTTCTTTGTAAGTTCAACATTTTCTGCAAAAGGAAGTTTCGAACCGTCAATCATGATAGAAGTATAGCCGGAGCGAAGCGCCTTCGCACAAAGTTCCGCGCTGTTCCCCTATGATCCAAGTGTAATGCTACAGGAACCTTTGCTTTTCCCTGCCACCGCATTCACCATTCCAAAAATAGGTCCGTATCTGCATACTGCAGGCTTCCCGGAGTTGTTTGAATAATCACCGGAGAGGACGACTCTTCTGCTGCAGACACAATTGCCTGCACCATCTCCATGTTCTCTGCATTAAAAAGCGCCTACTGCATATCCTCTCTTTGTGCTTTTTAACAAAATATCTTTTGAACTGACTAAACTCATTCTGTTCCCCTTTTCTAACCTATGATGAAATCTTACTTTATCTCCTCTATTTCCACTTTTGAAAGCATCTCTTCCAAATCCTGCCTTTCACATAGCTCTGTCCTGGGTGAAGAAGAGATCCCGTTGCACAAGCTACCGCATAACGAAAAACCTCTTTTGTCCGGAAGCCCTTCCATCATAGCAAGACAAGCACCTGCAACCATAGAATCCCCGCGCCTTGCACACCTTGCACCAAAACCTTCACTGGCTTTGCCTGATAAACTCTTTACTGTTAAGAACACGGCGCCTTCTTCTCCAAGCGAAATACAAAGATAATGGACTCCCCCCTGAATCAAAGTCTTTCCAAAAGAAAGCATCTCCTCTTTATCTCGGAAAGCTTTCCCATATAGGATTTCCAACTCCCCTATTTGGCTTCACAAAAAACGGCTTTGCCGGAAGCGCCAAAGAAAGTAAATCCCCACTGGCATCCAAAAATTGTTTTCACTCCTTTTCATTGGCCTTTTGGATTAAATCCCGATAAATACTTCTCGGTACTCCGCGGGACTGACCCATCTACAACAAGAATGTCCGTTTTATCCCACTCTTTGTCCAATAGAGCAAGAAATCCCTCTACATCTTGTTCTGTAACTTCTCTCCCTTTATCATTAAACTCACTCATCACTCTTTTTTCCGTGTCAAAAATCTTCACATTGACACGCAATGCTCCCGGAACAGAATATAAAGTATACGGGCAATGAATTTCCTTGAAAAATCGTTCTAATTTTTCTTTATCCTCCTGATAAGAAAAACCCGCCGCCTTATTCTGAATTCCCAGATTCTGTAGTGCAAGACTAACGTTGATTCCTTTTCCCGAAAATATCCTCTTGCGTTCTTAAAAACTTTGTTTGTTCCTCCATATAGAAATTTTTCAATTTCAATGGTGCGATCAACGCAAGGGTTTAACGTTACTGTCAGAATCACTGCTCTTCCCCTTTACAAAAATCAGCCATGGCCTGAAAGATAATATACACGGAAGTTGCACCGGCATCCTGCAGTCCAATTGTCTTTTCCCCAAAATACTTCGCCCTTCCAAAACGCGCCTTAATGGTCTTGGTATATTCCATACCTTTCTTTGCTGCTTCAGCCGCCTTCTGTAAGCCTTCTGTTAAATCCAAACCGTCTTCACTACCTTCTTTCAAAGCAAGCACAGCCGGCTCCAGTGCATCCACCATGGTCTTGTCTCCCACTTTTGCTTTTCCTCTTTTCTTTAGAGAAGCAAGGGAAGTGAAGAATACTTCTGCAAAATCCTTCAAAGAGAATGTATCTCTTTCCTCTCGTTTCACAATGCCCGAGATAAACACCGTTCCAAAAAGTACACCCGATGCACCGCCCATAGTATCTAACAAACAAGTTCCTACGGCTTGGAACACCTCTTCACAAGACCGTGGGCAGAAGGTTTCCAACATCCGTTCCACGGCAAGAAATCCCCGCTTCATACCCGTACCATGGTCACCATCCCCAATCTTTAAATCTATTTCCGTAAGATAAGGCTCCGCTTCCACAATTCTCTTCGCTACGGACTTCATCATTTCTTTTTAGTTGTTCTTTATTCAATTCGTTCATAGTTTATCTACCCTACATCCGCTAAAAGTAATCCGAATTTTTCAAATCTTTCTTTTATAGAACAGTGGAGAATATGCCTCTTGCCGATAAAAATCTCTATATTGCTCCTGTATTTTTTTAAGAAGGTGAGCGATAATCCTCCGGCTCCTGTGATCGGAAAAAGAGACTGAACAAAAGTATCAAACACCTTTATCTTTTTACTCTGCAAGAACTCCTGCAAGCTATGTAGTAAGACACACTCCTCTAAAACGGTAGTTGCCTGAAAGGGATTCACAAAAACTGCAATCTCACTTCCTTCTTCTATCTGTAAGTCATGAATGAGAGGTTCCGCCAACTTCTCTATCATCTCCTCTGCAAGGGGAAGCTCTGTCCTTTCTTTTCCCCATCTCTCCGTTAAATCCCATGCCGTATTCTACAAAACCATCCGGTAAATCATAGGCTTCTTTTTCCTGTTTCAAAGACAAACGCAGGTGATGTTGTAACACTTGCTGTCGCCAGATTCCGGTTTAACTCTTCCCCAAGAGAAACCAGTTCATCCAGACTAAGTCCTGCATCCCTCGCAGCAGAAAGAACCTTTAAGACAATGGTAACTCCGGCAATTCCTCGTCTTTCTTCTCTGTCAACAGCAGAATCTACATCATCTGAAACATAAATTTGTCTCGTTTTTATTCCTTCCAATTCTGCAAGTTCACTAACTAATTCAAAAATTCAATACATCTCCGGCATGGTTCGTTGCGATACACAGAACGCCTTTCTCATGGGGAAGCGCACGAATCGTCTTCAAAAATACTTCCCGCTGCGGGTGCAGTAAAAACGTCCCCTAAAACACAGGCATCTGCCAGTCCTTCTCCTACGTAGCCAATCGGCCAAGGTTCATTCCCTGCTCCTGCCCCAATCAAAATAGAAACACCGGCTTTTTTCCCTTTGTAGAGAATTACTTTTTGCCCTTCCAGACGTTCGAAAAGCGTCGGATAAGTTTCCGTATACCCGTTAATCATATCTTCAACGGCTTGATCGGTTCCATTATGTATACGATTCATTTCCTTCCTCCCTGCTTTTCTTTTTATTTCACATGCTCAGCATGAATTTCATTGGAAAAAGTTTTAAAATAGCTGATATTTTTCTTCTCATTTTTCCTTGCCACCAGCATGTATATACAATCCACCATGACAAGCTGTGCAAGATTCTCACTCGACGGATCAAACAGGTTCCCATCCTGTGCATTATAGTCATATGCACTGAACAAAGTATAATCCGACACCTTTGACAGTGGAGACTCCTTAATGCTACTAATTCCCACTACCTTTATTCCTCTTTTTTTTGCCCTTTTTGCACCTTCTACTACAGACTTACTTAAGCCAAAATTACTCACACAAATCAATAAGTCTTTTTCTTCCAAAATCGATGTTATATTCACAATTTCATGCGAATCACTAAACTTCATAATGGGATACCCAATTCGATAAAGCCTTGAAAAAAGGGCTTCCACTGTAATCTTAGATCTTCCAACTCCAATGACCGCAATCCTTCTGGCCTTATGGATTAAGTCTGCCACCTTCTGTATCAGTGAAAAATCCAAAATCCCCCAAGTTTCTTCCAACTCTCTTACACTCTTTGAAAAGATAGTTTTACAAATTGAATAAGCGTCTCCACTAATTGTTTCCCCATTATAATTCAGCTCACTCTTAGCTTGTCTTTTCTCCTCTCCTTGCTTCTCTAATACAATAGGTAAACGAAAATCACGAAATTCTTTGTACCCCATCATCTTTACAAATCTACTTACAGATGCAGTACTAACCCCACTTCTTTGCGCTAACTCGCTAGCCCTTTCGACACCTTCTATCTCATCCGTATCTATTAGATAATCTGCAATCTTCTGCATTGCTTCATTCATTTGAGGATATAATGACTTTTATTTCTGTAATCACTGATTGGCGCACAATCGTTCCGTTCCTTTCTTGTATATTTGTTTCACGAAATAAATATACAGTAATTTTTATTTCATGAACACTTTATTCTTATTATTCAAAAAATGTCAATTACTGTAAAAAGATTTTCGTAGAATCGAGACAAGAATACCAAGAGATTTTATGCAAAATAACCGATTAATGATCCAGGATAACTCATAGTGAACTCTATAAAAACGATAAATCCGATTTGTACAGACTTATCGTTTTTATATTTATAACTTTTTCTCTGTTGTCTCTTCCAATGCCCCAAGTATTCCAAAATGCTTTATTTAAGAAATCCGCTCTTAGTAAAAGCATTGGAAGAGTCTGCATCATCAATCTCAACAACGCTCGAGGGCGAGTATAACGACTCCTTCCTCCTTTCACCCTTCCGCCTTTTATATTCCAGTTGATACTTTTCTATTTTCCCTATAAAAGCTACTTCTGGAAATACCAAGTCTATGGCAGATTTGCTGTACCGTATAATCCCCTTTTATCAATTGTTCCAAACCGGCTCTCTCCATTTCTTTTTATACTGCCCTCATTTTCCAAAGACGCAAAAGCTTCTATTCATGGCTGTATTATTTTTAAAATAGCTTTCCAGACAAGTTTCTATAGTACTTAAGTCCTTCTTTCCAATCATTCGCCAAAAGCTTTTGATATAGCTCCTCAATCCCCTTAATATCCTTCTCTCCATATATTTTACTGTAGTAAAGTACTCGCTTCTGAAAAAGCGTTCAAATACAGCTCTGTTATTGTATACGCTCTGAAAATCCACTATTCTATTTTTGTAATAATGCTGTATAAACGATAAGAAAAACAGATGTGAATGAACCAATTCTTCCAAGTTTTCGTTAGCTGCAAAAAAATAAATTGGATAGAAATCTCATCCTGCTCTCTTTTTCACCTTCTCCACTTCTTTTTTTCCAGATAACACGCTAATTTTTTTCCTGTACAGATAGTAGCATCTTTTCCGGTTGCACAATAATAAGGCTTCCTCCCTGCATCTGCCAAAGCATACCGCGCTCGCCGAACATGAAGCTCGTCATTAATTCTCTATACACATTCTGCATATAAATGACTCGGAGTTCCTTTAAAGCGTCGTTCCGAGTAATTTACAATTGCTTTTTCCTATCAACTCATTCAGAGCATTATCTTCACTTTTGAATTAATATACACTCCTCTATGCTGACTCTATTTTTACATTCTTCTATTGTTTCTTTCCCTACATATTTTTGATAACCATGAAAAAGGTAACCATAGTGCTGTTCGAGAAGATATTCAGTTCTTTTTGAATCTGGCTATAGGGCTTAAACTTACATAAGAATTCTTTCTTTTCTTCTTCTATAACGATTGGAATAATGCTGATGGTCCCATAAAATGAAAAAAACTTCCCTTTTTCTATGGTGATTTTTAGCCTCTTCCACTACTTTCCTTTTTTTGCAGATATTTATCCAGTTCCTCGGATAATTCCCGAATATTACCGATAGGCTGTTCCAATGAAAAAATAGAATGAAATGAAGCATTTTGGTAAATAATATTTCCAAAATGATCGCAGTAGAGTAGGGCATCCGGCAAAGCTGCAATAATGGATTCTACTCTTGTTAGCTTTTCTTTTAATTTCTTTTTCGATTGATGCTCTATGATTCTTTTTCCGATAAGCTCCGCCATGTTATCCATAAACATAAGAGTGGAATCTATTTTTTCAAAGAACTTTTTTCCTCTCTTTTTGCTGACAATTAAAGCAAGAGCTCCTATCACCTCCGTCTTATCGCGGATAGGAACTCCCACAAAACCGTCAATTTTACATTGCGCATACCCCTTACACTCTTTGCATTTCGAAACAGACTCTCTGTTTTTTACATAGAACTGTTCTCCACTTTCTATGACCGTATAAATAAGAGAGCCATAGTCAATTTTTTGATACATATCATAAAAAGACCAGCTTTTGCCCTAGCAAATTCAAATCTGAATCCACGATAATCACATCGATATTTAATACATCCGAGACTACATTTGCAAATTGATTCAAATAAGACTTGACTGCCATCGCACTCTCCTATTGCATTAATCCATTGTCAAAGCAGAACTGAACCGTATTTCTTCCGCTTTATTTTTGTTCCGGGAATACATTCATTATACCAAAAAAGTGCTCAAATTGAATTGCTGATGTGACCTCCAAATCGTTAGATTTTGGTCTAACTCTTGGGAGGTCGGTACATTGCAATCTGAGCACTTTTCTTCTGACATTTTTACAGTACTATATACAACTCTCAGAATTTATTTCTTTTTCCTTTGCATACTCTGCGGAAATATCTTTAATCCACTGCAGTCTTTCGAGATCGATATCCTCTCGGATGGTACAGTCAGCACCAAGTCCTACACCCTTTCGTACCGCTCTCATCCAGAATACGATATATTTCTTTTCTTTAATCTCTTCTCTTGTTCCGGTATACAGGAGACTTCCTTCCGCATTATCAAAGCCTCCGAAAAACCGGCTTATTATTCAATATCTTTTTCCCTCTGCAAGAGAAATATTCTCAGAATAAATCGCCCAGTTGAAAAGCCTTTTACGGGATAATCTTTATACCATTCCAAACGGTTTGTATACTTTCCATATCCGCAAATGTGGAGGAGTACATTATCCGTATACTGAAGAATCTCGTTTAAAACTTCCAGATCCAATGGCTGTACTCTTTCTTTATGCACTTCCTCGGTAAAGCTCTTGTCCTGTACACACTGCACACTGTAATAAATTCCGTCTACATCCGTTTCCGTAAACAGCCTCTTTACAAGCGCCTTTGTATCCTCGGCGATGCGCTTTGCAACCATAATCATTGCCTTTAGGGATCTTCCTTGAAGAGTCTGGTAAACTTTGTAAAGTCCTCATCATATTCCTCAAAGCGGAGACGAATATACTGTAGCGGAGAAAAGATATTATAGTATTTATAGACATCTTTTCCTGCATGAGCACAGATTTCCTTTACATAATCCACCTGTGCCTGAATCCAAGGGTGATTCTCTCCGACGGATTGTACTTCCTTTAACTGCTCCAGTGTAGTAATGGTAGACTTGCAAAGAGATGGATGACCAAAGAAACCGTCAGACATAATCTTTATAAAGTCCGGCTTTTGCCTCATCGATGTATCTTTTTGTTCTGCAACAACTGTCCTCATGATGCTCGGATCTTCCCATCCATAGTGATTGTGGAAAGGACACGAAAGTGATGCCAGAATCCTCCGATAACTCTTTCACCTTCTTCATTTGCCAAAAAGGCATTCATTAATTCTTTTCTGTTTTCCATGCTTACTCTCCCTGTTCTCTATTCTTTTCCTGTGCACAGTAGGTTATCCAACGCAGGCGTTCATTTGCAATGCTGTTCGGTACCGAGCAATCTGCTCCAAGGATGAAGGAGCGATATTCACTCTCCTCTATGCAATCCTCTGCAAATTTCTCTACATCCGCTCTATCACCTTCTGTTATCAAAGTTTTAGGATTGTTATCAAAACCGCCGAGAATGCATTTTCCGGGGAATAATTTCCTTCCCTCCGATAAGCTGACGCCTTCCGTATGTACTGCCCAGTTATACGCTCCTGCTTCGTAGTCTTTATAGAAGTCTAAATTGTTTTTGTGATGTGCATAGCCGCAAATATGGAGGATGTTATAAGGGCTTAATTCATTTGCCAGTTTTAACACGGCAAGCTCCTCTTCTCCCACGATTTCCTTGTATGTCTTTTGGTCATATTTCGGGACTCTGTACATTTTGTACACAGTAATAAATGCCATCCAGTTTTGTTTCGGTAAGGAGTTTTCTTACCAGTGTCTGAATATCCTTCCCTGAGCTCTTTTTCCCGCATGTTGCAACTCTTTAGGGATAATTCTCTGCCAGATACACAAAAGCGTTCAAAAGTCCAAATCAAAAAAATTCCAATCGGATTCGAATCCACTGTACAGGGAGAAAAAAATATTGTAAAAGCACATGACCTTGTCGGAAAAAGCTCCGTCATCTTTTTAAGATGCTCCACCTGCTCCGTAATCCAAGGATGATCTTTCCGGGAGGCTTTTTTTATAGCGAGAAGGTCCTCTCCATTTCTAAGAGGATTTTTCCATCACAGTCGGATGTCCGATAAATGCATCATTCATAATCTTCATGATATCGGGCTTAACTTCCTCAAAAAACTTTTTATGACCTTCTATTGCTCTTTCTTGTGCAGCCTTATCACCGGGCTTGGCAAACTGCTCCTTTTCCGGGAAGAAAATGATGCCAGAACCCTGCAGGTACTTCCTGCATCTTTTTCCCGGAAAAATGCCATTTTAACTAGATTTCTTTTGGATTCTTGCATCTAATTTCCTCTTTTTTCTAATGCTTTGTTCATTAAGACCTTAATTTGCAGCGCCATGGTAACCGCACCGGGATCCAGGTGTCCCATTCCTTTATTACTCTGATAGGTTGCTCGCCCTTTAATGGATTCCATATTTCTGGTTTCTTCTGCACCTTTTTCCGCTGCAGCCGCTACCCTCTTACACAACTCTTCGACATCTACTCCTCTTCCAAAGCAGCCTTATAGGCTTCTACCGCAGGGATGCAAAGCTGTCAATCATGGTTTTAAATCCAGGCTTAGCCTGTCCTCTTTCCATAATGGCGTTCAGCATTGCGTTTAAAAATCTCAAAAAGTTCCTCTTTGATGGATAGCTTCCTTATCCTTCATCACTTTAGAGGCATGCAGGTAAGCACTGCCGTAGAGAACTCCTGAAGAACCTCCGATTACCGCCATCATAATCTTTTCCGATTTCTTTTAACTCGGAGCTGAGTCCAGAGGCCTCCAATCTTTCCTTTTCTTCGGTGAGTTTTGTGAAGCCCATGTGCAGGTTTGCCCAATGGTCTCCGTCTCCTGTCGCAAGATCAAGATTGGTAATATACTCCTCTTTTTCATTCAATTCCTGATTAACGGCAACAATATAGTCCATATAATCTTTACTGTTTAATGTAAAATTCATATTTCCTCCTCATTAATCAATCTTCAAAGCCGGGAGTATCGCAGGATGCATCCAAACAGTGTCTTCATCTTGTCGTTCAACTTTAATAAAGAAAGAGAGCAACCCTGTCATCTCTAAGGAAGTGGTATAGTTCCCCACAAAAGGTCTTGTATGCGGTAATATTCTTTTTCCTTCAGTAAGTTCTGTACTTCATAGTTTAAGATATAGAGTTCCATAAGAGGAGTTCCTCCTAAACCATTTGACCAATACCGCTACTTCACTGCCTTCATAGTCATAGTCATCCAAAATTTTCTGAAGCAGAATGGCTGCAATCTCTTTTGCCGTCTTCATGGTAGTCTTTTTCTACCTCGGGCTCTCCATGAATTCCCATTCCGATTTCGATTTCACTTTTCTCCAAGGGTAAATCCCTGGTCTTCCCACAGCAGGTAAAATACAGGGGCTCATCGCCATACCCATACTTCTAAGGTTTTTCCACCACTCTCTGGCAACTCCCTGCCACTTCACTAAGAGGAGCACCTGTTTCAGCCATAGCACCGGCAATTTTATGAACAAACATGGTACCTGCAATTCCTCTTCTACCTGTAGAATAGGTGCTGTCCGGCACTGCCACGTCATCTTTTACTACAACGCTTTCTACCTGGATTCCTTCCATTTCCGCCATATCCCTGTGCCATACCGAAGTTCATGATATCACCGGAATAGTTCTTTATTACAAACAGTACACCCTGCCCCTTTTCCACCTTCTCAATAGCAGCTTCAATACGATCCGGACTCGGAGAGGAGAATACATTTCCGGAAACTGCGGCATCCAGCATTCCTTTTCCCTACAAAGCCGGCATGAAGAGGTTCATGGCCTGCTCCGCCCCCGGAGATAACCGCAACCTTCTTATCCATATTTTTGCGATATATCACTTCCTTTTCCGGAATATACTCCAAGGTATCGCTGTTTGCCATCTGTAAGCCCATAAGGCACTCTTTTACTACGTCTTCCGGCTTGTTAATTATCTTTTTCATGCTTTATCCTTTCTTTATCCTATTCCTAAATATGCTTCTTTTACCTTGGGGTTGTTTGCGATTTCCTTCGCATCTCCCTGCATGGTAATGAGTCCATTTTCCAAAACATAGGCACGATTAGAAGTCTGTAATGCCAGGTTGGCATTCTGTTCTACAAGAAGTATGGTTACACCCTGCTTCTGTATTTCCTTAATCATGTCAAAAATCAATAAAACAATATTGGGGGCAAGGCCCAGAGACGGCTCATCTAAGAACAAGAGTTCCGGAGAAGACATCAGTGCACGTCCAACAGCAAGCATCTGCTGCTCACCGCCGGAAAGGGTTCCGGCCTGTTGCTTGATTCTTTCTTTTAATCTTGGAAACAAAGTGAATACTCTATCGTAGTTCTTTCTCAATCTCTCCTTTATTGCTGATTGAAAAGGCTCCAATCCTTAAATTTTCAAGCACCGTCAAATCCGGGAAAACTTCTCTTCCTTCCGGAGAAATACTGATTTTCTTCTTGCTTAACTGGTAGGGAGCAATATTGGTAATATCCTCATCATAGAGCATGACTTTTCCGCTACTGGCCTTCTGAATTCCCGTTACAGTGCTTAGCAAGGTACTCTTTCCCGCACCGTTACTTCCTATCAGAGAAACAACCTCTCCCTTATGAATTTCCAGATCTATTCCCTTTAAGGCGTGAATTGCCCCATAATGCGTATTAAGTCCCTGAATTTTCAGCATTTTGCAGCCCTCCCAAGTACGCCTCTATTACCTCTTTATTGTTTGCAATTTCCTTAGGCAAACCGTCTGCAATAGGCTTTCCATGATCGATTACATAGATTCTGTCGGAAATGTTCATGACCACGCTCATATCATGCTCAATCATCAAAATGGTATAGCCCATGTCTCGAAGCTCACGGATAAATCCCATAAGCTCCAAGGACTCCTGCGGGTTCATCCCTGCTGCAGGCTCATCCAACAAAATCAATTTCGCTCCCGTTGCGATTGCTCTTGCAATTTCCACCTTTCTTTGATCTCCATAAGGAAGATTTGCCGCATACTCATCTCTTCTGTGATCCAGCTTTAAAAGTTGCAAAAGTCTAATCGCCTGTACTACTCTCTCATCTTCTTCTTTTCTAAAGCGTTTCGTTCGTAAGCTGGAATCTAAAAATGTATATTTTGTTCTGTGATGGGTTCCCACAAGAACATTTTTCAATCACCCTCATGTCATGAAAATAGTCGAATATTCTGAAGGTTCTGGCTATCCCCTTGTGCACAATTTCAATCGGCGGAAGATGGTGGATTGCTTCCCTCTGAAATAAATTTCTCCGTGATCCGGTTTATAAATTCCTGTCAACAGATTGAAAACAGTTGTTTTTTTCCTGCCCCGTTGGGACCGATAACACTGATGATTTCTCCTTTTCTTATCTGCAGATTCACATTATCGACAGCCTTAATACCGCCGAATTGCTTGGACAGATTTTTTTACCTCTAAAAGCATTTCTTCCGTACTCATACCAGCTCCTTACTCTCTTTTGCCAAATCCTCCTTTGCCTGACGAGAAAGAGGATAGGGTAGCCTGATTTCCAGCCCAATAAGCCTGCCGGGCGGAAACGCATCATCAGCACCAGAATCACGCCGTACAGTACGAAAACGGTACTCCATAAGGAAGCGAGATACTTCCGGAAAGGCAATCAGCAAAATAGCGCCGATATACATTCCTCTCTGTGTTCCCATCCCTCCTAAAAATCACGATACTGAGTATCATTGTAGATACGTCAAAGTTGAAGGTATTCGGATCCACATAGCCGATTAAGCGGGAATACAGGGAACCGCCCAGAGCACAAATCATAGCGGAAATGACCATAGCCAGTATCTTATAAAAAGTTTAACATTTACTCCCATCATAGTGGAAGCAAGTTCATCTCCTTAATTCCTCTTAATGCTCTACCTGTCTTGGAACGAACTAGGAAGAAGCAGAATAGGCTGACGAGAAGGAGGAAAAATAAAAGCAAGATAGTATAATCCATAGTTCTGCACGGTCAGTTCCATTCCAAAAATCTCAGGCTTCGGAATATTCTTTATTCCCTAAAGTTCCACCGGTAACACTTTTGCCAGTTCATCAGAATCATTTTCATAATCTCTCCGAACCCCAAAAGTAATAATCGAGAGATAGGTTCCTGTTACACGAAGACTTGGAAGCTCCCAGAACTACACCGATTGCACCGGCTAAAAAGCATCCCTAAAAAGAACAGATGGGAAGAATGGCATCCCGGCTTTTCATGGAAAGAATCGCACTGCAGTAAGCTCCGATAGCCACGAATCCTGCATGCCCCAGAGAAACGAGTCCGGTATATCCTGTTAGCACATTTAATCCCAGTGCCAAAATGCTGTAAATTCCAATTTTTTTATAGTAACAGTCAGTAAATACTGGTTAGATAAAAATAAACGGAAAAAGCCAGCAGAAAAAAAGAATTAAAGCCGGAAGCAAAAATCCGCTTCTTCTCATGTACCCATTTTTTTCCATCTGATGCAAAGTTCAACATTTTCAGAAATAGCAAAGCTCTTCTTTTCTTTTGCTGTAGAAATGTTCTTATCTTTATTCTCTACCATAACTTACACCTTCGTTATTCCTTTTCCGTCCGAATAATCCTTGCGGTCTCAGTAAGAGCACAAGAATTAAAAATGATAAAGGCGATGGAATCTCTATAGGTTGACCCCAGGAAGGTCGCAGCCATACTTTTCCGAAACTCCGACCATAAGTCCACCTATCAATGCTCCCGGCAAGCTGCCGATTCCGCCTAAAAACCGCTGCCGCAAAGGCCTTCAGTCCCGCCATAAATCCCATGTTGGGATAGACAATCTGGTAATATCCGCTACCAATGCTCCGGCTATTGTTGCCGAAACACCCAGCGAGGAAAAAAACGTGAAAGAGATAATAAAATTCACGTTGACTCCCATAAGATTTGCAGCCTTTCGGGTTTTTGTTCGCAGGCTCTCATGGCAAGTCCTATTTTCGTCTTAAAAACGATGAACATCAGGATTCCCATAAGAAGAACCGATACTACAAACATCATGATTTGGGTGACAGAAATGGGGAATTTTCCAAGCATTACCGTTCCTTCTCCAAATACGGAGGGGAAGTTTCTTTTTTTCCGAACCCCAAGAAGATTATTAAGAGGTTCGTGATTATATTGGAAATACCGATCGTGGTAATGAGGGAGGCGATTGGCGGTGACTTTTTTTCTTTCTTAAAGGTTCCAATGCCACTTTATCGATTACAATTCCCAAAATTCCTGTCAACAGCATCGCAGCAATGATTCCCGGGACTATTCCGAATTGCATCCCTATAAAAACCATAGCCATCTCTGCACCGAAAGCATAAATTGCACCATGGGAAAAATTCACCAGACGAAGAATTCCGAATACAAGGGAATATCCTACAGCAATCAAGGCATATCCCATTCCCAGTGCTAATCCATTTATAATCTGCTGTGTGACCATAGCTACTCCTATTTCAATATCAAATACTCTTTAGAATAGAATGGGAAAAAACATAAGCTATGTTCTTTCCCATCCCCCTTGAATCGTTCTAACTTTTATTACTTGTCCATCTTTACAAACTTACCGTCTTTAATGGTTACCTTTACGAACTGCTTATCTACATCCCCGTTCTCATCAAACTTGATTTCTCCGGTTACACCCTGATAAGTAGTCTTATAAATCTGATCCTTAACCTTTTCGGAATCAGTTGTATTTGCATCTTTGATAGCAGTAAGAAGAATACCTACTGAATCATAAGCCTGAGAGGTAAGGGCAGACGGAGCATTGCCGTAAGCTGCCTTATAGGACTCAACATAAGACTTAATCGTCGGATCATCGGACTCGGAGAAGAAGATAACCGGGAAGCATACGCCCTCCACTGCGCTTCCGCCAAGCTCGATTAACTGCTGGCTGTATGCGTTGGAGAATCCTACAATCTTAATATCCGGATTAATCTGCTTATACTGCTTTGCAACCGGTGCTACCAGATTGTACATTCCGCAGCAAATTACTACATCTGCACCCGCCTCGTTTAACTTGGTAATCGCCGGAGTATAGTCGTCGGAGCCTTCCATAACTTCCTCGTGTGCAACCACTTCCGCATCGGTCTTTGCAATCAATTCCTTAATGATGGAGGAAGTATTGGTTCCCTCAGTCTGTCATGATGCTGATGATACCAACCTTTTTTTCTTTCCTAAGTCATTCACTGCAATATCAATACTTGCTGCAGCCTCTTTGGAAATGACGGTATTATTTCTGAAAAATGTAATCTCCGATTTTGGAGTAATCCGGGTGAGACGCTGACGGAGAAATTTCGATAATCTTGTTCTCCTGATAGATAGGAGCCGCTGTCATACATACTCCGGAGGAGAAGTGACCAATCACGCCGACTACCTTCTTATCGGAAATAATCTTCTGTGCAATGGTTGTTGCTTCCTCAGCGGTATTCTTATCGTCATACTGTACGATTTCAATCTGCTTTCCTAAAACGCCGCCATTATCATTCCACTCTTTCGCCTTCAATACAGCAGCATTGTAAAATCCGATTCCGTACTCTGAATTATCACCGGTCATAGGTCCGCAAACTGCGATTTGAATCTTATCTCCGCTTGCTTTTTGCATCGCTACTCTCTGTTTTCGCTGCTCCTCCGCCGCAGGCACTCAATAATGCTGCGCAGAGTAAGCCGGCAATTAAACTTCTTTTCTTCATCAACACACCTCCTAATTTTTTTACGACGAGTAAAACATGCTCTGTTTTCTCCTTATTTGCATGATTCTATCTTATGGTATCCGGAGGATATTATCCATCATTTTCGTGCATTTTCACTAATTTCGTTAATTTTATACTGAATTTTTTTGGTACATTATTAGCGAATTAGGCAAGGCAACTTAGTATTTGTCTCATTTTTGGGACATTTATAATGCATTGCTGCTTGGAGAAAAAAACAGAGACATTAATTTATTTTTATACCCTTTGTCAAAAAAATACATACTACCTTTTCCCTATACCAAAAGAAAGGTTTTCCCTATATAAAAAAATGATTTTTCTATGCAATATAGGTCTGAACTTGGGGCACGCTCTCGCTAGCTTCGCCACGTAACGGATACTAAGCGAAAAACTGCGTTTCTCTTGTTTTTCGCAAGTACCGACGGGCTCAGACTACCCCTCATTCAGACCTATATTGCAAAGAATCCCTTTTATTTATTTGATTTTTTTATACAGCATCTATCCTATTTTTACATACTTTTACACCGTTTCCACTCCGGGCTTCACATAGTGAATTTCACAAAGCTCCATTCCTTCTTCCACTGTTTTAATCGGAAGAATCTGCAACTTTTCCTTGACCTCATCCGGGACGTCCCGAAGATCGTCTTCGTTTGCCTTCGGAATCAGAACGGTCTTTACCCCGGCGCGTTCCGCTGCCATAAGCTTTTTCCGGAAGTCCGCCGATGGGATTTACCAGCCCCTCCAGAGAAACCTCTCCGGTCATGGCAATACGAGGGCTGACTGCCTGTCCCGTTACCAAAGATGCAAGAGCAATGGTGAGGGTAATTCCGGCGGAAGGCCCATCCTTCGGGGTCGCTCCGTCAGGCACGTGAATATGCAGATCATTTTCCTTGAAAAGTTTTGCTTTATCGGGGAACATAGACTTCACAAGGCTGATAGCAATCTGCGCCGACTCTTTCATCACATCACCAAGCTGTCCTGTAATGTTCAGCTTTCCTTCGCCCTTTGTGAACATACTCTCAATATAGAGAATCTCTCCTCCGACTGCGGTCCAGGCAAGACCGGTAACAATACCCGGCTTTCCCTCTTCCTTGACTTCTCTTCTGTGAAGCGGATTCATGTCCAGATATTCTCTTAAATCTTCCTTCCCTACGGAAATCTTCTCTCCTTTTCCCTTAACAAGATGGACTGCCGCAATTCGGCAGAGGGTGTCAAGTCTCTTCTTTAAGCCTCTGACACCGGCTTCTCTTGTGTAATCGGAAATAATATTTTCCAAGGCTTCATCCGTAAGTTCTACATTTTCCTGTTTTAATCCTACGCCCTTTAATGACTTCCTAAGGAGATGACGCTTTCCAATCTCAAATTTCTCTCTCGGAGTGTAACCCTGATACTGAATCACTTCCATACGATTTAAGAGGGGCGCCGGAATGGTATCCAGGGAGTTCGCCGTACAGATAAAGAGTACATCGGATAAATCATAAGGCACATTCATGTAGTGATCCGTGAAGGTATTGTTTTGCTCCGGATCCAAAACTTCAAGAAGGGCTGCCGCGGGATCTCCGTTATAGGACGAAGACAGTTTATCCACCTCATCCAGCACCATGACCGGATTGGAAACGCCGGACTTCTGTATCCCGTCCATGATTCTTCCCGGCATAGCGCCAAGATACGTTCTTCTGTGTCCGCGAATATCTGCCTCATCTCGCACACCGCCAAGGCTTACACGAACATATTTTCTTCCGAGAGCCTTCGCAATACTTTTTCCAATACTGGTTTTACCGGTACCGGGTGCACCCACAAAGAGAAGGATAGATCCGGACTGCTGCTTTTTCAGATTCATGACCGCAATCTGCTGAATCATTCTCTCCTTAACCTTCTTTAAGCCGAAGTGATCCTCGGATAAAACCTTCTCCGCCTCATCAAGGTCTATTTCCTTCTGTTCTTCCTTCTTCCATGAAAGTCCGGTCAAGAAATCCAGATAGTCATAAAGCATACCGGCTTCCTGTCCGTTTGTGCCTTCATTTTTCAAGCGATTTAAAATCTTCGTAGCTTCCTTTTTCGCCGTCTCATTCATGCCGGCTTCTTCAATACGAAGTTCAAACTTACGAAGGTCGGAAACCTTCTCCGGATGCATCTCATCGAGCTCTTTCTGGAGGTAATCAATCTGCTTTTGGAGGGCCTGCTCCTTATAGAGCTTCTGATAATCCTCCTGCTGCTGGGTTCTCGCATCGGTGGTAACCTTCGTCACCTCGATATATTCATAGATAATCTGCTCCAGCATCTTCGTACGAACGGAAAGTCGATCCTCCTGCAGGACATGGTACCGCTCTTCGTTGTTAATGCTAAGCCAGGGGGACAGAACACAGCCGACCTCTTGAATCGACTTATGGCGTTCAATCATACCCGCCATAACCTTCCCTGCATGAAAACGCCCTACCAGATCTTTCAATTCTTCCTTAATTTCATTCAGCTTTCTTCCTGCTTCTTCCTGATTCAGGTCCTCCACATCATAAAGAGGGTTCGTCTTTAAAACCAGGGGCTGTCCTTCCTCCTGAGAAAGCTCCTCAATACTTACTCTATTGCCTGTTGCAACAACTGCATAGCCGTCCTGACTGATTTCCTTGATTGTACCTTCTACCGCTACAGGATACACTTCCTCTTTATGAAGTGCCTTGGTATCCACTTCATTTTTTTATGTAAAACAGCCAAAAGAAGCTTTGTCCCCTTCTTCTACTGTCTTTTCCTGCCAAAGTTCTAAAATTATCAATCTGAAAATAGATGGTGGAATTCGGCAAAATCATCATGTTGTAAACCGGTACTACTCGCATAGCCTGTCCTCCTCGTTCCTTATTTTTTTCTTTGGAAAATACCTTTAAAGCCTCCTCCACCTTACCGGCATGCTCCAGCTTGTCTTTAGGAAAATGCACCTCCTCGACTGCTTTCTCGGAAGCTGCAATTCCCTTCTCTTTCGGAATTTCTCTGGAAATGGCAGAAATCATCCCTTTCTTTTTCTCTTTTTTTTCTGCCTCTTCTTTCCTTCCTCTTATCCATTTTTTTAGTGCGTCCACTAATTGATTCATTTTCATACACATCCTCTTAAAAACAGAAAAGAAGCTTCTGCTCTTCTTCCCCGTTTTAGCTTCAATGATATACGGGAGTAGTTATTTCCCGCACTGTATAGCGTCAACAACGCGAAAAAGCTGTAAAGTATCTCCCTAAAAGTCCAAGGACTCTTTCAGGCAATCCAACTTACAGATTTCCATAGCCGTTTCGATAAAGCTATATTTGTTGTTAGCAGTCAAATATATAGAGTGCTAATACTTTTAAAAGAATAACACCCTGTATACAGGGTGTCAAGTTCTTTAGAAATTGTTTATTTCTAGTCCCACTCATGTTTGTTCCGCTTTTCTCTTTTCTGTTCGCGATTAAAATAATATAGGAAAAGGCCGAAGACGGAAAGACTGAAAGAGGTTCCGAAAAAGAACATTCCGCTTTCATCTCCCGTAACTACCTTTCTGGTTACTGTAAAAAATTTGGTCATAATTTTCGGAACTTCTGCAAGTACATCACCCTTATCTTTATGCTCGTATATCTTTGGGTCCTCTCCCGGAGGAGTAGACGGTGCGGGCGGTGTTTCCGGTGTGGAAGGTACGGGCGGAGTCTCCGGCACCTTTGGATCCGGGGGTCTATTCGGGTTAGGCGGCTTTGTCGGATCAGGCGGTCTCGTCGGATTAGGCGGAGTTTCTGTAGTGGGCTCCGGCGGTTTGGTATATTTATTATGAAAAAGGATTTCTCCCTGCTTCACATCCTGCTTTGCAGGATCCGGATTATCATTCTCCGTCACAACAATGGCAGCCGCCAAGTACGGAGGATAACTGTGCCCCATCGAATCTTGCGTCTGTAACCCTACTCTTATTTTCACGGTATACACACGGCTGTCATACTCCATATGCGGATTCGTCCCTGCAATCTGCCGAATGGTATACACATATTTCTCATTTCCCGCAAACGACTCCTCATGAAACTGCATAGCAGGGAAATGTAAGAGTCCTTTTTTTATTTTGTGCGGAAAAGATGCCCTCTATCGTATCCGGCACAGGCAATACCGAGGAAGAGCTTACTTTCTCAATAATAAAACGGAATGTTTCCGCCGGAACTTGTTCTCCTTCCACCTCAGCCACTATCGGTATTTCTAAAGATGCCGGTCTGGGGGCCGCAAAAACCACAGCTGTATTCATCCATTTTCCAAACAGAAAACAGAAGGCAAAAAAGCAAACTGCCACTATACGAAAAATCGCAAGTTCTCTTTGCACTTCCCTGACTTTCATCTTGCCTCCCCTCCTTTCCTACTCTTTGAGACCCAAATCCACCTCTCGCATTATATTATCGGCAATATTTTCAAAAAAATATATGCAATTTAATATTTTTTTATAACGAATATATTGGAACAAAAAAAGACCCGAGTTCTTCGCAACTTTTGCTTAAACTCAGGTCTTTTTTATCGCGGAGATGATGGGATTTGAACCCATGCGCCGGTTGCCCGACCTACCGCATTTCGAGTGCGGACCCTTCAACCACTTGGGTACATCTCCTTATAAAAGGCAATACAAAAGGTATAAAAAAACCGGCGAGATAACTCACCGATTATTCTCCTTTGCTGCCGGCGACCGGGGTCGAACCGGTATGAGATTTATGTCTCGCAGGATTTTAAGTCCTGTGCGTCTACCTATTCCGCCACGCCGGCAAGTTAAGATGAAATCTCAACTGCGTCGCTTTCAATGCAACAGAATTATGATACTGAATCCCTCTCTTTTTGTCAATATTTTTTTGGAGCGGAGAGTGCATCCTACAGTTGCATGAATTTTTCCTTATTCTATTCTCCGCTATGTTTTCCTGTTTTCTTCTCTCTCATTTTCCTGCCCTAGAGCGATTTTTTATAGTATACTGTTAACGTAGTGCTTTTTTAGCATCCATAGGCCTTTTGCAAACGGCAAATTCGGCCTTCCAACAAATATATTTTTATTGATAAAAGATAGCGACATTATGAGCGTTACTCATTTAAGAATTAAAGGAGCAAGATGAACATAATCCAAAAAAATAGCTGAGGACTTATCTCTTAAAAAAATGCAGGTGGAAGCGGCGGTACAGCTTTTAGACGAAGGAAATACCGTTCCCTTTATTGCACGTTATCGTAAGGAGGCTACCCACGGTTTAAATGACGAGGAACTCCGTAGCCTTGAGGAAAAGCTGCAATATCTTCGGAATCTCGAGGAGAGGCGCGAAAGCATTTTAAACAGTATCGCGGAACAGGGGAAGCTCACGGAAGAGCTGAAGGCGCAGATTGAAGCGGCAGATACCGCAGTGCGTCTGGAAGACCTCTACCTTCCCTATAAGAAAAAAAGAAGAACCAGAGGCATGATTGCCAGAGAAAAGGGCTTAGAGGGACTCGCGAAGGCCATTCTCACCCCCGGTGTAAATCCTGTAAAGGAAGCGGAAAAGTATCTTTCCGAAGAAAAGGAAGTCTGCAGCGTGGAAGAGGCCTTGAATTACGCTAAGGATATTCTTGCAGAAGAATTCTCCGAAAATGCCTCCTATAGGGAATGGATCCGCAATAAGACCATGGAACTTGGCAGTATTTCCTCCTCCAAAAAGGATGCAGAGGAAAATCCCGATGCAAAGACCTATGAGATGTATTTTGATTATGAGGAAAAGGTAAAAACCATTCCCGGCTATCGTACGCTTGCCATAAACCGCGGAGAGAAGGAAAAAGGTTCTCAGTGTAAAGCTGAATTTCCCACAGGAGGAGATTCTCGCGTATCTGGAAAAGCAGGCCGGAAAAGATTTACAGGGAGAGAATCTTCGTCTTTTGCAAGAAGCTGTGCTGGACAGCTTTAAGAGACTTATTTCCCCTTCTATCGAAACCGAAATCCGAAATATCTTAACTGAAAAGGCGGAAGACGGCGCCATCGCCATTTTCGCGGACAATTTAAAGCAGCTCTCATGCAGGCGCCCATTGTCGGGAAGGTCGTGCTCGGCTGGGATCCGGGCTTCCGTACCGGCTGTAAAATCGCCGTGGTCGATCCGACCGGAAAGGTACTGGACACGACGGTCATTTACCCTACTCCGCCTAAAAATCAGGTGAAAGAAGCTATGGCGGTCATTCATAAGCTGATTGAAAAGCATAAGGTGGATATCATTGCCCTTGGAAACGGTACAGCCTCCCGTGAATCGGAAAAGGTCATCAGTGACTATATTCACGAAACAAGGAGCAAGGTGCAGTATGTGATTGTCAATGAAGCCGGCGCCTCCGTCTACTCTGCAAGTAAGCTTGCAACAGAGGAGTTCCCGAACTTTGACACGGGAGAAAGAAGTTCAACCTCCATGGCAAGACGGCTTCAGGATCCGCTTGCCGAGCTGGTAAAAATTGAGCCGAAGGCCATCGGTGTCGGGCAGTACCAGCACGACATGAATCAGAACAAGCTGGAGGAACAGCTGAACAATACCGTGGAAGACTGCGTAAACCACGTCGGTGTGGACTTGAATACCGCGTCTGCAGCCCTCCTTTCCTATATTTCCGGTATCAACAAGACACTGGCTAAGAACATCGTAGTGTATAGAGAAGAAAACGGCGCTTTTAAGAGTAGAAAAGAACTGTTAAAGGTCGCTAAGCTCGGTCCAAAAGCCTTTGAGCAAAGCGCCGGCTTCCTCCGTATCCGAGAGGGAAAGGAAGTGCTGGACAGAACCTCCGTGCACCCCGAGTCCTATCAGAAAACAAAGGAACTCCTCTCCCTTCTAAACTTAAATGAAAAAGACATTGCCGAAGGAAAGGGAAAGGATATTGCAAAAGATGATTTCCGCCCTTCCCGGAGGAATGAAAGCTTTGGAAGAAAAGCTTGCTATCGGAAGCTTTACCTTAAAGGATATTGTGGAGGCTCTTGCAAAGCCGGGAAGAGATCCTCGTGAAGATGTGCCCGCGCCCATTTTGCGGAGTGATGTTTTAGAGCTTTCCGACTTAAAAGAGGGGATGATTCTCGAGGGTACAGTTCGAAATGTTCTAGACTTCGGTGCCTTTGTCGATATCGGCGTACACCAGGACGGTTTGGTCCATATCTCCGCCCTATCCAAAAAGTTCGTAAAACACCCCCTCGATGTCGTAAAACTTGGGGATATCGTGAAAGTAAAAATCCTCTCCGTGGATACGGAGAGGAAGAAGATTTCACTCAGTATGAAAGATGCGGAGTAGGAGACTACAGAGTAGAGAATTTAGAGGTAAAAATAAACAGATAAATTTTTAAAAGGATATTGGAATAAGGGGTAATCTGAGCCCGTCAGTACTTGCCAAAAGCGAGCGAAGTGATGCTTGAGGCTTAGTACTGATACGAAAGGACAAACTTTTCATCAGAAAAGTTGTCCTGTACAAGACCAACTTCTGAAGGAAGTTGCTTTGCGAAGCAAAGTGAGCAATGGGCTACCGAGCCCATGCTCAGTCAGGCGAGGTTAGCGAGACGTGCCCTGTTCCAATATCCTCTAATATGCTTTATTTTTACCCTAAATTCTCGAGCTCCAACGAGCTTTCCTCCCAGATGGCGTATTGCTCTTCCAGCTCTTTTTCTATTGCTTCCTGCTCTCTATGGATTTCCATGAGGCGCCCGACATCGGATCCGACTTCTTCCATGGAGGCAGTGAGCTCTTCTTTTCGCTCTTCCAGCTTGGCAATTTTTTCCTCCGCCTTTTGCAGGGCATTCTGCCACTTTCTTCTCTTTGCGGAGAGCTCCTTCTGGTTTTCCCAGTCGAGTCTCTTGCTCTCCTTTTCTTCCAATCTTTGTGCTTCTTCCGGATCTATCGCTTCTAAAGGCATCTTATCCTTTTGTAGTGAATCTCCGTAGGCACGAACATCTTCCTTCTTTTCGATATAATAATCGTAATTTCCGATGTAATTATCAAAACGGTTAGAAAAGAGCTCTATAATTCTCGTTGCCGTTTTATTGATAAAATAACGGTCATGGGAAACATAGAGGACGGTTCCCTCATAGTTTCGAATCGCTTCCTCTAAAACTTCCTTCCCCTGAATATCCAAATGGTTTGTCGGCTCATCCAAGATAAGGAAATTCGCATCGGAAAGCATGAGCTTCGCAAGGCTCACCCTTCCCTGCTCTCCTCCGGAAAGGTCCTGAATCCGCTTATACACATCGTCTCCGGTAAAGAGAAAAGCGGCAAGAACATTTCGCACCTTCGTGTTGTTCATATCCGGATAGCTATCCTGAATTTCATCAAAGAGAGTTTTTTCCATGTTAAGCACAGCATGTTCCTGGTCATAGTAAGCAATCTTCACCTTTCGAGCCTAAACGAAATTCTCCCTCATCCGCCTGCACAAGCCCGTTTAAAATCTTCAGTAAGGTCGTCTTTCCGGTTCCGTTATCTCCGATAAGCGCTACATGCTCTCCTTTTTGCAGAGAAAAAGTCCCATGAGAAAACAAACGTCTTCCGTCATAGCTTTTTCCGAGCTCTTTCGCCATTAAGACATCGTTTCCGGAGCTTTCCCTCGGGGAAAAGAGAAGCTTCATCTCATTCTCGAGTTCCTCCGGCTTCTCCAGCCTTTCCACCTTCAAAAGCATTTTCTCCCGGGATTCCGCGCGCTTAATGCTCTTCTCCCGGTTAAATTGCTTCAACTTCTCAATCACGGCCTCCTGATGCTTAATCTCCGCTTGCTGGTTTTGAAAGGCCTTCCACTCGGCTTCTCGAAGCTGTCTCTTTTTTTCCGCATAGGCGCTGTAATTTCCCTGGTACATTCTGACCTTTCCCCGCTCCAGGTCAATTACCTTCGTCACAATTCTGTCTAAAAAATAACGGTCATGGGAAACAAGAAGCACTGCTCCGTCATAACGCTTTAAGACCTTTTCCAGCCACTGAATAGAGCCGATATCCAAGTGGTTTGTCGGCTCGTCCAAAATCAGAAGATCAGGTTTTTCCTGTAAGATTTCCTCGAGGCGCTTCCTCGTCTTCTGGCCTCCGGAAAGAGTGTCGTAGTCTTCATTCTCCGTTTCTATATCGGCATGTTGCTGTGCCAGGTAGTCCATTTTCTTCTCTTTGGAAAATGCGATGCTCCCCTCATCTGCCTCCTCAATTCCCAGAATACATCGGAGCAAGGTTGTTTTTCCGGAACCGTTGATTCCGACTATCGCCGCTTTTTCCTTATCTTCCAGATGAAATGATACATCCTTCAGCACAGTTTTTCCTACATATGCTTTACTTAGCATGGATACATTTAAAATCATAGGACTTAGTATACTGGATTCCCTTCATATTTCGGCTATCCTTTTTTCCCGATGTTTTCGCTTTAGAGCTTGTTTAGTATCTCTATTTCCAGTTTATACCATTAGCTAAGGAATAAAAGATAAATATAATCTTCCTATTCTGCCCCTTCCCGATGAGCTCTCCACATAGAGCAGTTCGATTCTGCTTCTTATTTTGAACATGAGAAATTCGAGAAATTCTTGTCAATATTTCCGAAATGCATTAGAATGGATAGAACTTTACCGGGAGTAAAGTATTTGGTCTATTTATATAAGGAGGAACGAATATGGCACACGTAGTTAGTGATGAGTGCGTAAGCTGTGGTGCTTGCGCAGCAGTATGTCCTGTAGAAGCTATTTCCGAGGGTCCAACAAAGTATGTTGTAGATCCGGATACTTGCATCGATTGCGGCGCTTGTGAAGAGCCTTGCCCAACAGGTGCTATTGCTGCTGAATAATTAACATAAGCAGAGTATAGTTTAAAAGAGCTGTCCGGATGGACAGCTCTTTTCTTTTTAGGCTATAAGAGGAATATAGAGAGTTATGGAGTTCTAGATCAAAATGCGTTTATGCCTAAGTCCTAAGCATAGAACAACTTTCAGCATCATTTTACTCCATGAGCCACAAAATCCTTCTTCCGGCTATCAGCTTATTCTCCGCTAAGTCTTCTCGCTATAATTCTCTCTATTTTTTTATAAAATACTGCCTTTTTCTTTCTTCTCTGCCACTCCCTTTCAATCTCATATAAGAAGAATAAGGAAGTCAAGGTAAGTCCACAGCTTATGGCACGAATCTCCGGAAGGATGGACAAGATTCCAAATAATGAAAACAGCAGTAGGGATGTAATAAAAATTTCGAATGTTCTCAAATTTATTCTCATGTTTTTGCTCCTTTATCTAAACGCCAGTTTGTTTTTATTGTTTCACAAGAATAACACAGAACATTCGTTTTGTAAAAGATATTTTCGAATATATGTTCTATAAAATTATATTTTAAAAAGCTGTGCAGAAGAAACGTTTTTCGATTCTCCGCACAGCTTATCTTTCTTTGTTCGATAGTTTTTCTATCTAAACTTGTTATTCTTTACATTCTTCATAAAAGAAAAATCAGTTATTTGAATATCTATTTTTCTTAATCTCTATACAACAAAGGGTCTTCTATAGAAAGGCATCCTGTCTTTTACTGCCTTTTCCGCTATATCGGCCCTATACGACATTACCGCAAAGGGAATTCCCTCCGAAAAATCATTTCCTACCGTAGTAATGTTTGCAAAACTCGGCTGTATGCTTCCTACATGACTGACAATACAAAGATTAAAGCTCTTTTCGTTTTGCTTTGCGCCAAGGAGATAGGCAGCTGTAACATTACGATCATCACGCATATACTCCGCAAGTGCTTCTTCCAACTCCTTACTGTCTCCCAGAGGCTCCGTAAACTCCATGTTCTCATCCGGTCTTACCGGAACTTCTCCCATAAGTTCAGCTTGTTCGACATGAATGCAGTCCACAATAAACTTTCTCCAAAGGATAAAGTTATCGCTGTTCATGTTAATAACAAAGCCGGAAATTCTGGGATCTCCAAGTGCCATTAAAGCTGCCTGATGAAAACTCAGAATCGCCGTGGTCTCTTTCTCGTGTTTCCATTGCTTGGCTTTTTCCTGCGAAGTAAAGAGTACATAAAAATGATTGTGATCCTTATCTTCCACAACAGCAAAGGCAGGCTTTCTATCTTCGCCTTCTCCCATTGTACGCATAGGCACATAAAACTCGGCATGATGAATCAAGGCATCTACTAATTTATCTTCCCAATCTCTACCGCCTTCATTTTTCATGCCATTGATGGCCATCATAAGACGGGCATTTTTCTTTTCTCTAAAATCGTTCATGAACTCCTCCTTCCGAGGTATTCTATCACAGCCGGAAGCAGGAGACAAGAAAAGCTATTGTACCCACTCTCCGCGTTCATTTACCCGGAAACCGTTAATTGTTGTATTTTTCGCCATAGCACCATTATCTTTAAAATAATAGTATGTCTGTTTTCCGTTTACATTGATAGCAATCCAGCCTGTACGCATTGCACCGCTTGCATCAAAGTAATAGCTTTCCTGTCCGATTTGGAATATTCCGCTTGAGACCATCATGCACTGGCGATCACCGGCATCCGGTATAAAATAATACCATATATTGTTAATCAGCTTCCAGCCGGTTTTTGCATCACCGTTACTCGGCTCCAAATAGAACCAATTGCCGTATGCACTCTTAAACCAACCGGTTTCCATTTCTCCCTGTCCATTAAAATGGTACCAACGTCCGTTCCAGTCCACCCAACTGTTAATTGCAGGCTGACCGTTTGGATAACGGAAATACCACTTTTCCGTTAATCAAGCTCCAGCCGATAGTTGAGGGAATGTTAGCATTGCCCGGTGTATTATTCTGTGCTTTATTCTGTCCGAAAATCTGTGTTTCGCTGTACTTTCCATCTCCGTTAGAGCGATTGTTTGCAGCAATGTATAAGGTATCGGATTCCGCATCTTCCGATGCCTTTCCACCTTTCTTCTGCGAATCTGTATATGGAATACTCCTTACATTGAAGCTGTAATTTCCTTCTTCCGTCATCCAAGGATAAAAATTCAGGCTTAATGCATCCGTAGTAATCTTTGCAAGCTGTCTTCCTTCTCTATAAAGCTTTACTTCATAATATCCTGAGCTGTTCTCAGCTTGAGACCAGGTGGCGCGTCCCAGACTTGAAGCGGACCAGGCAAGATTCTCCGGCGCATCAAAACTTCCGGAAATCGGCTTAAGTTGAAGCACAATCTCCAGCTCCGTACCGCTGACACGCTTTGCACTGACAAAACTTCCGTTACTTACTCTTACGTTATTACTGCTGTATGCTCCCGCAAATTGGTAATTAATAACATCTCCATTATTCTTTTCTTTGCTGTCAGCTACAAGATACAAAAGTACCTTAGGCTCACTTCCTACACGAAGAACATCGAAATTGCCGCTTTCCACCCACTGTACCGCATCCACGTGATATCTGTCGGTATTTCCCGTACTAAAGTCCGATTCACTGATGTTTCCAAGAGATGATCCGGCCTCTAACTTACTAAGATTCTGATCCACCTTGATACTGATATTGGTAATCGTACTGGTACTGTCCTTTGCAAATGCAGGAATTGCAAAAAGAACCATGCATAAAAGGGACAAAAGGAATCCCATTCTTTTTCTAAACATATGCTCCCTCCATTTCTTTATTCCTTGCCTAGTATAAAGCATTTTTAAGTTCAGAATCAACTTGCTTTTCTCTTACAAGATAATGACTGCCGTTAAGAAAAAAGAGACTGTGGAAAATCACAGCCTCTTTTGCAATCTGTTCATTCGTTTGTTACAAGTACTATTCCGTTAATGCACTTGTCGAAATTCTTTATACTAACTCTAAAAGAACTTCCATAGCAGCATCTCCCTTACGAAGACCCACTTTAACAATTCTTGTATATCCACCCTTTCGGTCAACATACTTCGGTGCAATCTCATCGAAAAGCTTCTTAGCGATGTCTACCTTCTTGGTGTTCTTCTTTCTACCGGCTACAGTGCCCGGTCTTTCTGTCGGAACATAAGTTGCGGCTAAAATCTGACGACGAGCCTGAAGACGAGAGGGCTTATCCTTCTGAATGGACTTCTCCACTTCCTCGTAAACAGTTACTTTCTTACCGTCTACTACTTCCTTCACTCTCTTTCCGTCAGCGTCCTTCTTGGCTACCTTTGCCTTCACGGCAACCATCTCATAGTTATCCTTCTCTCTTACGGAAAGAGCAATAAGCTTCTCAACCTGCTTACGAACTTCCTTTGCTCTTGCCTCCGTGGTAAAAACCTTACCATAGCGAAGAACATCTGTAGTTAAGGATCTAAGCATAGCCTTTCTTGGTGCTGTTGCCTTTCCTAATTTTCTATACATTGCCATTTTATTTCTCCTTATCCGTGCTTTTTAGTCTTATCGGGTAAAATCCTGAGTCCGGTTTATTCTTCCGGAGTGGAGAGTCCTAAGTTTAACTCGCGTAATTTCGCAAGTACCTCTTCGAGTGACTTTCTTCCCAAGTTACGAACCTTCATCATGTCCTCCGGTGTCTTGGAAGTTAATTCCGATACCGTGTTAATCCCTGCTCTCTTTAAACAATTATAAGAGCGGACACTGAGCTCCAGTTCATCAATGTTCATTTCTAAAACTTTGTCCTTATCATCCTCTGCTTTTTCTACCATGAGCTGTGTTTCGGCTCCTTCAGAGGAAAGTGTCACAAAGAGATCCAAATGCTGGAACAGCATCTTTGCCGCAGCGGAAACTGCGTCTTGAGGAAGCATACCGCCATCCGTATACACATCCAAAGTCAGCTTGTCATAGTCTGTCATATTACCCACACGGGTATTCTCCACAGTCATATTGACCCTGTCGACAGGAGTATACAGCGCATCCAAAAGAGTATAGCCCTTCGGATACTGTGATGCCTTCTCCTTTACTGTCCCTACATAGCCTTGTCCCTTAGTAATTACTACTCCAATAGAGAGCTTCGCACCCTTCTCAAGACTTGCGATACGCAAGTCGGGATTAATGATGACAAGTTCCGACTCTGCTTTAAAATCCGAAGCCTTCGCTTCCTCTTTATCACTGACCTCCAGATGTGCCTCCAGCTGTTCTACATCCTCCGGAATGGAGACCACGAGAGATTTTAAATTGGTTAAAACCTCGTCGTAGCTTTCCTTTACACCGGGAATTTTATCCCCTGAAAGTCCTTGAATCTTAATTGCAGAAACCGCAGCCCCGGGCAGAGAGGACAGCATCATTCTCCGTAAAGAATTCCCTAAGGTCGCGCCGTATCCTCTTTCCAAAGGTTCACAAACAAAACGACCGAAGCGCTTATCCTCTGAAATTTCAAGAATTTCAATGTTTGGTTTTTCAAAATCAAACATGCCGCCTCCTTTTTTAGGCCAAACGACCTTCTCTGTGCATGGCACAGCTTAGTCGTGAAAATAAGAATGCACACTTTTCATGTGTGATTCTTGCTATGCATTATTACTTAGAGTACAACTCGACGATTAACATCTCGTTTACCGGAACATCGATATCTTCTCTGTGCGGTAAATTCTTAATGGTTGCGCTCAGTTTCTCTTCATCCACTTCCAACCAAGCGGGTACCATTCTGCCGCCGGTTACTTCCGTGATGTCCTTATATCTTTGAGCAGTCTTCATGGACTCTTTAATAGCCACAACATCTCCTGCAGATACAAGGTAAGAAGGAATGTTTATAATCTTACCGTTTACGGTAACGTGACGGTGCCCTACTACCTGTCTTGCCTCACGTCTTGTTCTCGCCATCCCCATACGGAAATGACATTGTCAAGTCTACTCTCCAAAAGAACCATTAAGTTCTCACCGGTCTGTCCGGGAAGTCTCTCTGCCTTTGCATAGTAGTTACGGAAAGGCTTCTCTAAAACACCGTAGATGAACTTTGCCTTCTGCTTTTCACGAAGCTGAAGACCGTACTCACTCATCTTTCTTCTGGCATTTCTAGCCTGTCTGTTTGATTTCTTATCGACTCCCAAGAATACAGGGTCAAGTCCAAGTGACCTGCATCTTTAAGCACAGGAACCTTATCTACTGCCATATTATCCTCCTAAATATCAAGTTCTGTTACTTTAATAGTAACATCTCCAAAATTTGATACGCCCTTTACACCATCGGCTTCTTCGGGCTGACCAAACGGTCATACTGTTTACGTATAATGCTTACTCCGCTATAGCAGATTATCTCTTATATAGCAGATTCTCTTCTTATAAATATGCCATTTATAGAATGATAAGCAAAACAATTATACTCTTCTGCGCTTCGGCGGGCGGCATCCGTTGTGGGGAACCGGTGTAACGTCCTTAATGGATGTTACTTCGAGTCCGTTTGCCTGTAAGGCACGAATCGCTGCTTCTCTTCCGGAACCCGGTCCTTTAACCATTACATCCACATACTTTAAGCCATGTACCAAAGCTGCCTTTACAGCAGTTTCAGCAGCCATCTGAGCTGCATATGGAGTAGATTTTCTTGAACCTCTAAATCCCAGACCGCCGGCACTTGCCCAAGAAAGAGCATTTCCCTGTGCATCTGTCAAAGTAACGATTGTGTTATTGAAAGATGATTGGATATGTGCCTGTCCGCGTTCAACGTTTTTCTTTACGCGCTTTTTTGTCACTCTCTTACCAGTTGACTTAGCCATAGTTAAACTAACCTACTTTTCCTTTTTTTCATTTCTTCCTGTAATTAAAAACATGAAGATCCTCTTAGTTACTTTTTAGACCTTACTTCTTCTTGTTAGCAACGGTCTTTCTTGGTCCCTTACGGGTTCTTGCATTGGTCTTGGTCTTCTGACCTCTTACCGGAAGTCCCTTTCTGTGACGGATTCCTCTGTAGCAACCAATCTCCTGTAAACGCTTGATGTTCAGAGCGATCTCTCTACGAAGGTCACCCTCTACCATCTGGTTCTCTGCGATATAGTTGGCAAGATCCTTCACCTCATCGTCTGTCAAGTCCTTCACTCTGGTATCCGGATTTACGCCGGTAGCCTGAAGAATCTTATCAGCGGATGATCTTCCGATTCCATAGATGTAAGTCAAACCGATTTCGATTCGCTTTTCTCTAGGTAAATCCACACCTGCAATACGAGCCATCTTTGTTTCCTCCTGTTAATTAACCTTGTCTCTGCTTATGCTTAGGGTTTTCACAGATAATTCTGATGGAGCCCTTTCGCTTGATTACTTTGCATTTTTCGCAGATCGGTTTTACTGATGATCTTACTTTCATAAGTAAAATTCCCCTTTCCTTTACGAATTTGAACAGAGTTGCCGTATAATTCTAGCAAAACAGTCTATAAATGTAAAGCGAAACCTTTACTTATCTCTCCAGATTATTCTTCCCTTGGAAAGGTCATAGGGAGAGAGCTCGATCGTTACTTTGTCTCCGGGTAAGATACGAATATAATTCATACGAAGTTTTCCCGAGATGTGAGCAAGTACCTGGTGTCCATTTTCCAGTTCCACCTGAAACATAGCGTTCGGTAACTTCTCCAGTACTTTTCCTGTAATTTCGATTACATCTGATTTCGACATACTCTGTTTATCCTTTCATAAGACTCAGGATTTCCGGTCCGTTGTCTGTGATCAATATTGTATTTTCATAATGTGCGGTCAGCTTTCCGTCAAACGGAACCACCGTCCAGTCATTGGAAAGAACTCTTACTGCGGGATCCCCCTCTGTAATCATGGGTTCAATCGCGAGCGTCATCCCGGCCTGCAGCTTCGGTCCTTTTCGGTTCATTCTAAAGTTTGGCACCTCCGGATCCATGTGCACCTGATGCCCTATGCCATGTCCCACATATTCCCGAACCACACCGTAACCTCGACTTTCCACAAAATCACCTATGCTTCCGCAAATATCATTTAGGTGATTTCCGGGTATCGCCTGTTCAATTCCTTTAAAGAAGGCTTCCTTTGCCGTATCCACAAGCCTTTTCGCCTCCAGGGATATCTTTCCTACTGCCCAAGTCCGTGCCGCATCCGAGTGATAGCCCTTATAGTTGGTACCGATATCGAAGGAAACGATATCTCCTTCTTTTAAGATTCTATCTCTCGTCGGTATCCCGTGAATAAGCTCTTCATTTACGGAAACACAGCAAGCTGCCGGAAAGTCATATAGGTGTAAAAAGCTTGGTGTGCATCCGGCCTTTCGGATGAGACTTTCTGCATAATCGTTTAACTCTAAAGTACTTTTTCCGGGAGCAACCGCTTCTCCGACCTTTTCATGAACCTCGGCAAGTACCTTTCCGGCATCCCGCATCAGTTCAATTTCTTTTTTTAGACTTTATTTCAATCATGCTTAAACCTTTTCTTCTTTAGATTCTCTGCTTCAGCTTCTTTTGTTAATAATTTCCTTTACTTTCTCAAAGACTGCATCCAGCTTTTCCATTCCGTCTACTTCTTCCAGGATATTTTCCTTCTTATAATAAGAAATAAGCGGTTCCGTCATTTCATGGTAAATCTTTAAGCGGTTTTTCACTGTCTCCTCATTGTCATCCTTACGCTGAACCAGTTCTGCTCCACACAAGTCACAAATCCCCTCTTTTTTGGGTTTTAATGTTTCTGTATGGTAGATTGCGCTACAGTTTGGACAGGTTCTTCTACCGGCCATTCTTTTAATAATGAGGTCATCCGGAGCTTCCACATCCAAAGCGAGATCTATTTTCTCTCCCTGCTTTGCTAAAGCTTCTTTCAGTGCCTCTGCCTGTGGAATGGTTCTCGGAAAACCGTCCAAAATATAGCCGTTCTTACAATCCTCTTTGTGAATTCGATCAAGGAGCATCGCAATGGTAATATCATCGGGCACGAGCTCTCCTTTATCCATGAAGCTCTTTGCTTGTTTTCCAAGCTCCGTTTCTTCCTTTAAGTTGGCTCTGAAAATATCACCTGTTGAAATGTGTGGCAAATGATATTCATTTGCAATGCGACTAGCCTGGCTTCCCTTGCCTGCGCCGGGAGCACCTAACATAATAATTTTCATTTTCAGCCTCTTCTAAAGTGTGAAAAACCACTATGAGCCCCCTTAACTTACAGATATTCTATAAAAATCTGAAGCTAAGGAGGCTTATAGATTAATTGTCTAAGAATCCCTTATAATTACGAATTACCATCTGTGAGTCTATTGCTTTTAAGGTCTCCAGAACCACACCCACAATAATGATGAGAGATGTTCCCGAGAAGGAAATACGACTCACATTGAAGACTCCGGAGATTATGATGGGTACCAGTGCCACAATGGCAAGTCCCGTTGCTCCGATAAAGATAATATAACGGAGAATTCCATTTAAGTAATCGCTTGTCGGCTTACCCGGACGAATGCCCGGAATAAATCCGCCCTGCTTCTTCATATTATTCGCTACTTCCAATGGATTGAATGAAATGGAAGTGTAGAAATAAGCGAAGAAATACAGCAATGCGATATAGAGCACCAGACCTATAGAATAAATCGGGGCATTCGGATTCATCCAAGAACCGGAGTTCAACGCCATAATAATCTTCCCGATGATTGTTCCGTTGTTGACGTGAAGAATCTGCCCGAGTACTACGGGCATCGTCATAAGGGAGGATGCGAAGATAACCGGCATAACGTTTGCCGTATTGACCTTCAGAGGAATCTGAGACTGCTGGCCTCCTACCATTCCTCTTCCCTGCACACGTCTGCTGTACTGTACCGGAATTCTTCTTTCCGCATCTTGCAATACTACTGTAAAGCAAACCATGCAGAAAATAGCCGTTGCAATAATGATTGCCGCAACAACCATGGTCGCTACATTATGATTCATAATGAAGCGTTCATATAAGGTAATAAAGTCCTGCGGAATGGAAGAAAGGATATTGAACAAGAGCACTAAGGAAATACCGTTTCCTACTCCCTTATCCGTCATTCTCTCACCAATCCACATCAGAAGTGCCGACCCTGCAGTCATGGCCACTACGCAAATCACAATACCCGCAATTTTACGTAGAACACTTCCCTCAGCATATCCAATCAAAAGTCCGGAACCGCCAAAGCCTACCGCCATCGCTGTCGACTCCAAAAGGGCGAGACCGATGGTTACATATCTGGTATATTCCGTGAGCTTTCTTCTTCCCTCTTCTCCATCCTTCTGCATCTCTTCCAGAGCAGGAATTGCCACGGTTAGAAGCTGAATAATAATGGAAGAAGTGATGTAGGGCGTAATGGATAATGCAAATATACTGAGCTGCTCGAAGGAGCCTCCGGTCATGGTATTAAACCATCCGAAAGCATCGTTTCCGGCCATACTCTTAAATAAATCTCCAAAATATCCCGGATTTACACCCGGGATAGGAAGATTTGAGCCAAAACGAATTACTACAAGCATCAGGAGTACGAAAATCAGACGATTTCGTAAATCCTTCACTTTAAATGCATTCCGTATTGTTTGAAGCATTAAATCACCTCACAGGTTCCGCCACAAGCCTCAATCTTTTCTTTTGCACTCTGAGAAAATGCATTTACCTTAACGGTAAGCTTCTTTGTCAACTCTCCGTTTCCAAGAATCTTAACACCGTCATTTAACTTACGAACAATTCGTTTCTCCAGTAAACTCTCCAGTGTAACCTCATCTCCGGCATTGAAACGATCTTCCAATACGGAAACGTTGATTCCGGTAATTACCTTAGAGTTGGGATCTGTAAATCCTCTCTTCGGAATACGACGGAACAATGGCATCTGACCACCTTCGAAACCAAGTCTTGGTGCACCGGAACGAGCCTTCTGTCCTTTATGTCCCTTACCTGCCGTCTTACCATTTCCTGAACCGTGGCCTCTGCCGCGACGGAAATTCTGGGAGTGCTTAGAGCCCTCTGCAGGTGATAACTTTGCTAACTCCATATTTCGCCTCCTTAGATTTCTTCCACTTTAACCAAGTGATTCACTTTCTGAATCATCCCCTTGGTAGCGCCGTTGTTGGGAAGCTCAACGGATTGACGAATCTTCTTTAATCCAAGAGCTTGCACAGTTGCCTTCTGCTTAGGGATGGCACCGATTGGAGACTTTACTAAAGTAATTCTTAATTTATCTGCCATGATAACCCTCCCTTAACCTGTAATCTCTGCTACGGTCTTTCCACGAAGAATAGCGAACTGCTCCGGTGTCTTCATGGAAGTAAGACCCTGTAATGTAGCATAAACCACATTTGTCTTATTGTTTGATCCTAAGGATTTAGTACGGATGTTTTTGATTCCTGCGAGCTCGCAGACCATACGTGCCGGACCGCCGGCGATGATTCCGGTTCCTTCCGGAGCCTTCTTCAAAAGAACGGTGGAAGCACCGAACTTTCCGATGTAATCATGCGGTACAGACTTATCCTCATTTACAGGTACAGTAACCATATTTCTTACTGCAGCCTCTTTTGCCTTACGAATTGCTTCCGGAACCTCAGTTGCCTTACCGGTTCCGCAACCTACATGGCCATTACCGTCTCCTACTACAACAAGAGCGGAGAATCTCATGGTACGACCACCCTTAACAGTCTTCGCTACACGCTTGATAGCTACAACACTGTCGTTCAGTTCTAACTGATTTGCGTCAATTTTTTCGCGCTTCATCTTAGTGATTTCTCCTCTCGATTAGAATACAAGTCCGGCTTCTCTTGCAGCATCTGCAAGGGCCTGAACCTTACCATGATACAGGAAACCTGCTCTGTCGAAAACGACTTCCTTGATTCCCTTGGCAACAGCCTTCTCAGCAATAGCCTTACCAACAAACTGAGCTGCCTCAATATTATCGGTAAACTGCAAATCTGCATTCTTATCTAAGGTAGAAGCTGCGCAGAGAGTTGTCCCTGCAACATCATCAATAAGCTGTGCATACATGTGCTTGTTTGAACGAAAAACTGCAAGACGAGGTCTCTCAGGAGTTCCGGACAAACGGTTTCTGATTCTTGCGTGCTTTTTTTGACGAAGCTCGGCTTTATTTTTCTTACTAACCATTCTACTTTCCTCCTATTATTTCTTACCTGTCTTACCGACTTTACGACGGATAACTTCGGTAGAGTACTTGATTCCTTTGCCCTTGTAGGGTTCCGGAGCTCTCTTACCGCGAATCTCTGCAGCATACTGTCCAACCTTTTCCTTATCGATTCCTCTTACGAAAATGGTATTGGTTCCTTCCAGTACTGTCTCCACGCCTTCCGGATCTTCCATAGTTACAGGATGAGAATACCCCAAAGTCAAAGTCAGAGTCTTACCCTGCTTAGCTGCTCTGTATCCTACACCGTTAACTTCCAGTTTCTTCTCGTAACCATTGCTTACACCCTCAACCATATTGAAAAGCAAAGCTCTGCTCAGTCCGTGAAGAGACTTCTCTTTTTTATTGTCATTCGGACGAGTAACCACCAAGTGGCCATCCTCTTCCTTAATTGTGATTTCTTTTGCAAAGGTTCTTTCTAAGGTTCCCTTTGGTCCCTTTACCTTTACTACGTTGTCCTTAATCTCAACAGTAACACCTGCCGGGATCGCGACCGGTAACTTTCCGATACGTGACATAGTATACTCCTCTCTTAAATTCTCAGTAAAATACTGTTTTCAGAAAATATATTCCGACAGATTACCATACAAAGGCAAGGACTTCTCCACCTACACCCTTTTGTCTTGCTTCCTTGTCGGTGATAACACCCTGGTTTGTAGAAATGATTGCAGTACCTAAACCACCAAGGACTCTCGGCATGTTCTCTTTGCCGGCATATACTCGAAGACCCGGCTTGGAAATCTTGCGAATTCCGGAGATAATCTTGTCGTTCTTTGTAGCTCCATACTTTAAGCCGATCTTAATGTCCTGGAACTTTCCGTTCTCTACGATTTCGCAGCTTGCAATGTATCCTTCTTTAAGAAGAATTTCAGCAATAGCCTTCTTCATCTTCGATGCCGGAATCAATACTGAATCATGTTTTGCAGTGTTTGCATTACGAATTCTTGTAAGCATATCTGCGATTGGATCACTCATACTCATGTTTACGGATATCCTTTCTTTTTATCTATTGGGATGCGCCCTATGCACTATCCTCTATTTGTAAACGAAATATCTTGTGCATGCGCACAGGATATTCGTTTTACAATCATTTTACCAAGATGCCTTACGAACACCGGGGATTTCTCCCTTATATGCCAACTCACGGAAGCATACACGGCAGATTCCGTACTTACGAAGTACAGAGTGCGGACGTCCGCAAATCTTACATCTTGTGTATTCTCTTGTGGAGAACTTTGCAGGTCTTTGCTGCTTTAATTTCATTGATAATTTTGCCATATTTTCCTCCGATTATTTCGCAAAAGGCATATTGAACAGGGTAAGAAGCTCTCTGGACTCTTCGTCAGTCTTCGCTGTTGTTACGAAGATGATGTCCATTCCTCTAACCTTGTCTACCTTATCGAACTCGATTTCAGGGAAAATGATCTGCTCTTTAATTCCAAGGGCATAGTTTCCTCTGCCATCGAAGGCATTCGGGTTCACACCACGGAAGTCTCTTACTCGAGGAAGAGCCAAGTTGATCAAACGATCAGCGAACTCATACATCTTCTCTCCACGGAGAGTAACTTTACAACCGATAGCCTGTCCCTCTCTGATCTTGAAGTTTGCAACAGACTTTCTAGCCTTAGTGGTTACTGCATGCTGTCCGGTAATAATCTCCAAATCACGTACTGCACTGTCGAGAACCTTGGAATTTTCTTTTGCTTCACCAACACCCATGTTGATGACGATTTTTTCAAGCTTCGGAATTTCGTTAACATTCTTATAGTTAAACTTCTTCTGCATAGCTTCTTTAATTTCGCTATTGTAAATTTCCTTTAATCTAGCCATCTTTCATTCCTCCTTTCTCTTAGTCAATAACCTTACCGGTCTTCTTCGCTACACGCACCTTCTTGCCGTCCTCTACCTTAAATCCGACTCTGGTTGCCTGTCCGTCTACAACAAGCATTACATTGGATGCATCTAAAGCGGCTTCCTTCTTTAAGAGACCTCCCTGCGGGTTAGCCTGGCTCGGCTTCTGGTGCTTGGTTACCATGTTGCAACCTTCTACCACTACCTTGTTGGTCTTCGGATCGAAGGACAAAACCTTACCCTCTTTACCTTTATCCTTACCGGTAATGATTCTTACCATATCGTCTTTCTTAATTCTACGCATACGGCTCCCCTCCTTATAATACTTCCGGGGCAAGGGAAACGATCTTCATGTAACCATGATCTCTTAACTCTCTTGCTACCGGTCCAAAGATACGGGTGCCCTTCGGAGTATTATCCTCCTTGAGGATTACCGCTGCGTTTTCATCGAAACGGATATAGCTTCCGTCTTTTCTTCTTGTTTCGTCAACAGTACGAACCACAACAGCCTTTACAACATCACCCTTTTTTACCTGTCCGCCTGGAATAGCATCCTTTACGGAAGCCACAATGGTGTCTCCAATAGCGGCATATCTTCTGGTTGAGCCACCCATAACGCGGATGCAAAGAAGCTCTCTTGCACCTGTGTTATCAGCAACTCTAAGTCTTGTTTCCTGCTGAATCATATATGCTCCTTCCTTGCTCCTGTATTACTTCGCCTTCTCAATGATGGAAACGAGTCTCCATCTCTTGGTCTTGGACAAAGGTCTGGTTGCCATTACCTTTACTGTATCTCCCTCACCAGCCTCATTGTTTTCATCATGAGCGTAAATCTTAACGGTACGCTTTACGATCTTCCCAATAAGAGGGTGCTTCACGTGATCTTCGATAGCGATAACGATGGTCTTGTCCATCTTTGCACTAACCACCTTACCGGTACGGGTTTTTCTCAGATTTCTTTCCATTCTTCTGTTCTCCCTTCTCACGCTTTCGCTTTCTCAGTGATAACAGTCTGAATCCGAGCGATGTTTTTCCGAACCTCGGTAATGCGGGCTGTATTATCCAACTGATTGGTTGCATTCTGGAATCGCAGATTGAAAAGTTCTTTCTTTGCGGAAACCAGCTCTTCATTCAGCTGCTCAGCTGACTTGCCTTCAGCTCTTCTAAATAGGTATTCTTTTTCATTAGTTATCACCGCCTTCCAGATCTGCTTTTGCGACGATCTTGCAGTTACAGGGAAGCTTGTGAGAAGCAAGTCTAAGCGCCTCTCTGGCAACTTCTTCCGGTACACCGGCAATCTCGAATAAAACGCGGCCCGGCTTAATAACCGCTACCCAGTAATCGGTAGCACCCTTTCCGGATCCCATACGTACTCCTAACGGCTTAGCAGAAACGGGCTTATCCGGGAAAATATCGATCCAAACCTTACCACCACGCTTGATGTATCTTGTAAGGGCAACTCTGGCTGCCTCGATCTGATTGGATCTGATCCAACAAGGTTCCATGGAAACAATACCGAACTCACCGTGGCTAATGGTATTACCTCTGGTAGCTTTACCGGTCATTCTGCCACGCATCTGCTTACGGAATTTCGTTCTCTTAGGCATTAACATAGTTATTTCTCGCTCCCTTCCTTATTTTTCTTGGCAGGAAGAACCTCGCCCTTATAAATCCAAACCTTTACACCTAATTTTCCATAGGTTGTATCAGCTTCTGCAAATCCATAGTCGATGTCTGCGCGAAGAGTCTGAAGAGGAATGGTTCCCTCGCTATAGAATTCTCTTCTTGCAATATCGGCACCACCAAGACGTCCACCTACGGAAGCTTTGATTCCGAGTGCACCGGCCTTCATGGTTCTACTCATAGCCTGCTTCAATGCTCTACGGAAAGAAACACGGTTCTCCAGAGAAAGCGCAATGCTTTCTGCTACAAGCTGTGCATCTCTATCCGGTCTCTTAATTTCCTTGATATCGATAAAGATGTTTCTGCTTGTGAACTTCTGTACTTCTTTCTTCAGCTTCTCAATTTCTGCACCGCCCTTACCGATAACATAACCCGGCTTAGCAGTGTAAATTGTTACGCGTACCTTATCCTCAGCTGCTCTTTCGATTTCAATCTTAGAGACATTTGCGGAATACAGTTTTTTCTTTAAAAACTCTCTGATCTTATGATCTTCGATAAGTGTATCAGCAAAGTTTTTCTTGTCTGCGTACCATTTGGAATTCCAGTCCTTAATGATACCGACTCTCATACCGTGCGGATTGACTTTCTGTCCCATTCCTTGCCTCCTTTTACTTTCTTTCGTCCAAAATAACAGTGATGTGAGAGCTTCTCTTGAAGATTCTGTAAGCTCTTCCCTGTGCTCTGGGATGAATTCTCTTTAATGTCGGTGCGCAGTTTGCGAAGCACTCTGCAACATAAAGCGTATCCCTGTTCATATTGTTATTGTTCTCTGCATTTGCAGCTGCGGACTCAAGAAGTTTCTTAACCAATGTAGAAGCATATCTTGGGTTGTAGGTTACAATTCCTAAGGCCTCTTCCAATCCCTTGCCACGAATAGCATCTAAAACAAAGCAAGCTTTCTGTACAGATACTCTAGCATAAGAAAGCTTAGCGGAAGGTCTTTTATCGCTGTTTGCATTTCTCTCTCTTTTAATCTGAGATCTATGACCCTTTGACATTTTTCATGTCCTCCTTTCAATTATGCAGATTATCCTCTTCTCTCGTCGCCGTTACCGTGATGTCCGCGGTAAGTTCTTGTAGCAACGAATTCGCCTAACTTATGTCCAACCATATCCTCTGTAACATATACAGGAACATGCTTTCTTCCGTCATGAACCGCAATGGTGTGTCCAACAAATGACGGGAAGATTGTGGAACGACGAGACCAGGTTTTCACAACTGTCTTTTGATTCTGTGCATTCAGTGCATCTACTGCCTTTAAAAGACTCTGATCTGCAAATGGTCCTTTTTTAATAGAACGTGCCATTATTCTTTCTCCTCCTCAATTATTTGATGGCTCTACCATCACGTCTTCTTACGATAAGCTTATTGGAAAGCTTCTTCTTGTTTCTGGTCTTCAGTCCAAGTGCAGGCTTACCCCAAGGTGTGCAAGGTCCGCTCCGTCCGATAGGAGCTCTACCTTCTCCACCTCCGTGCGGGTGGTCGTTGGGGTTCATTACAGAACCGCGGACTGTCGGGCGGATACCCATGTGACGCTTTCTACCTGCCTTACCGAGGTTGATCAGGTTATGGTCTCCGTTTCCTACCACGCCGATGGTTGCTCGGCACTGGATGGGAACCATTCTCATCTCACCGGAAGGAAGTCTTAAAGTTGCATACTTTCCTTCTCTTGCCATAAGCTGCGCAGCATTACCTGCAGAACGAACGAGCTGAGCGCCCTTGCCCGGCTTTAACTCGATGGCGTGAATCTCGGAACCGACAGGGATAACAGCGAGAGGTAAGCAGTTTCCTACTCTTGCCTCAGCCTGTTCACCGGACATAACCTTCATACCGTCTGTCAAACCGTTCGGCGCAAGGATGTATGCCTTGGAACCGTCTTCGTAAGAAAGAAGAGCAATGTTTGCGGAACGGTTCGGATCGTACTCGATACCGATAACCGTTGCAGAAACGCCGTCCTTGCTGTTTCTCTTGAAGTCAATAATTCTGTACTTCTGTCTGTTTCCACCACCGTGGTGACGAACCGTAATCTTACCCTGGTTGTTTCTTCCGGCAGTCTTCTTGTTCTTCGCCAGAAGGACTTTTTCCGGAGTCTTCTTTGTGATTTCAGAGAAGTCGGAACCGGTCATGTTTCTTCTGGACGGTGTATAAGCTTTATATGTCTTAATACCCATGAATACTTTTCTCCTTTTTTTCTTCCTGCGTATAATTGAGAAATTTTTTCACGCAGGTCTTTGCTAAATTACAGAGCGCTGAAAATCTCGATTTCCTTGGACTCAGCAGCCAGTGTAACGATTGCTTTCTTTCTCTTTGCTGTCTTTCCGAATACCATGCCTCTTCTCTTGGTCTTACCATCCAAGTTCATGGTGTTTACAGCCTTTACCTTTGTTCCTTCGAACATCTTCTCTACAGCTTCTTTAATCTGAACCTTGTTTGCTTCAGGATGAACCAAGAAAGGTGTACTTCTTCTCAGCCATGTCAGCCATAGACTTCTCTGTTACTACAGGGACGAAGGATTACATCAAAATATTGTAAGTTAGCCATTATGCGTATACCTCCTCAACCTTTAAAAGAGCCGCCTTAGTAGCTAATACTGTGCCATATCTCAGAACATCATAAACATTTAATTCGTTTACCTGAGCCGTCTTTACATCCTGAATGTTTCTTGCGGAAAGCACGGTATTCTTATCATTTTCATCTAAAAGAACGAAAGCCTTCTGTACATTGAGGGCATTAAGCATGTTTTGGAAATTCTTGGTCTTGATTTCATCAAAATGAATCTCATCCACAACAATCAGCTTATTCTCTGCCACTGCATTGGATAATGCAGACTTTAATGCAGCTCTCTTCTCTTTCTTGTTCATGGTAGTGGTGTAATCTCTCGGTGTCGGAGCAAATACTACTCCGCCGCCCTTCCACTGCGGAGCGCGAATGGAACCCTGTCTTGCATGACCTGTTCCCTTTTGTCTCCAGGGCTTTCTTCCTCCTCCGGAAACTTCCGAACGAGTTAAGGCTTTCTGTGTGCCTTGGCGTTTATTGGCAAGCTGTGCCACAACTGCAAGGTGTAATAAGTGCTCGTGAACCGGAGCGGCGAAAATCGCATCATTCAGATCCATCTTGCCAACTTCCTTACCCTGCATATTAAATACAGATACGTTAGCCATTACTATGTTCCTCCTTCCTTTCGTCTTAGGACTTTACAGCTTCTTTGATAGTAACAAGAGCTTTCTTCGGTCCGGGAACTGCACCTTTCACAAGGATAATCCCCTTCTCCGCATCAACACGCGCTACAGTAAGATTCTGTGTTGTCACCTTTACTGCACCCATGTGGGAAGGCATTGCCTTACCGGGAAGCACTCTGGATGGTGTTGCGGATGTACCGTTAGATCCCTGATGACGATGAAACTTGGAACCGTGAGCCATCGGCCCTCTGTGCTGTCCATATTTCTTAATAGCAGATGCAAATCCCTTACCCTTGGAAGTAGCACTTACGTCTACCTTATCTCCCTCAGCAAAGATATCTGCCTTAATCTCATCTTTAACCTTATACTCTTCTGCATTCTCAAAACGGAATTCTCTTAAGAATCTCTTGTAAGAAACGCCGGCCTTGTCGAACTGTCCCTTAAGAGGCTTGTTCAAAAGCTTCTCTCTCTTCTCTAAAAATCCCACCTGAACTGCCTTGTAACCGTCGTTCTCAAGGGTCTTTACCTGAGTAACCACACAGGGACCTGCCTGAAGTACAGTTACTGGAATCAACACGCCGTTTTCATCCCAAATCTGTGTCATTCCTACTTTTGTTGCCAAAATAGCTTTCTTCATCTGTTCTCCTTTCTACAGCGGAACCTCATCGGTTCATACTAGAATTATTTGTTTTTCATCTTGATGTCTACGAATACACCTGCAGGCATCTCCAGTCTCTGAAGACTGTCCATAGTCTTTTGGTTCGGATTGATGACATCAATCAATCTCTTGTGTGTCCTCTGCTCAAACTGCTCGCGAGAGTCCTTGTACTTGTGTACCGCACGAAGGATGGTAACTACTTCCTTCTTCGTGGGAAGTGGTACAGGGCCGGAAACCTGAGAACCTGTCTTTTTGCAGTTCTCTACGATTTTTGCGGCTGATTCGTCCACAAGGCTATGCTCATAAGCCTTTAAGGTGATTCTCATTACTTGACTTGCCATAAAAAAAGTCGCCTCCTATCGGGTTATTGACGATAAGTTGGTGACTGTACACGTTTCCGCGCGTATCTTATACAAATACACACGCCGCACCCGCTGCTTGGTGCTTAAATTGTAGTACAGTGACCTGCCGTCAGTTTCTAAACTTGACATTCGCTCCGGAAAGTTCTCTGTAGAAACTTATGCCTTGCGGTTTTCGCTTCTATAGTAATCTTCTCCTTCATCGCTATCATGCCACAGCCGTACAAGGATAACATAAAGTCCGTGGTCTGGCAAGGTATTTTTTTGCAAGTTTTTGTATTAAATAGGAAACAATCAAAAATCGCTATTTCTTCTTATGGAGCGGCTTTGCTTGTACATAGACTTCCTTTTTCCACGCCTCCGAGCGTGTCATAAATACTATAACAAAAAAGGAGCCTTGTAAAGCCCCTGTTTTATAAATAAAAAAAGATATTTTATTCAGCACCGACTTTTTTTAAGAAATGCTCGGTATATTCCATGCCGTGATCCGGTTCCACCCACATCGCTTCTATTTCTATTGCGTATTCCCTCCGCATCTTTTCAAGCAGCTCTTTCCCATCTTCCACAGAAAGGATAAAGAGTGCCGTCGAAAGCGCATCCGCTATACCGGAGTCCTTTGTCAGAATGGTCACAGAGCGGTGCAGGTTTGCAGGATACTTTGTTTCAGGGATCTACAATATGCGCATAACGGACTCCATCCACGGTAAAATAGCGCTCATAGTCGCCGCTCGTCACCAAAGAAACATCTTCAATTTCTCCGGAAACAGCGTAGGGTTCCTCCTCCGTGCCATCTATATAGAAGGGATTTTGTACCGGACAAACCCACTTGGCACCGTCCCCTTTCTTTCCGATTGCTCGAAGATTTCCCCCTATGTTTAAAAGATAAGCTTTACCGCCTGCCTTTTCTAAAAGCTCTGCCGCTTTTTCCACTGCCCAGCCCTTTGCGATTCCTCCCACATCTAAACGAAGATACGGATCCTTAAAAAACACGGTCATACTCTCTTCGTCCAAGATTAAATCTTCTATATTGCAGTGCTTGGCAGCCTCTTCCAAATCCTTTGCATCCGGGAGACTTGCATTTTCCGGATTAGCAATCCCTGCCTCTCGCTTCTCATGCCAAAGGGAAAGGACCGCGCCATAGGCTATGTTAACCTTTCCGTCTGTTTGCTCGTAGATTTCCTTTCCGAATTGCAACAAAGACATAATTTCCGGCTCCACTTTCACAGGCGCTTTTCCGGCCTCCTCATTGACCTTCTTCAAATTTTCCAAGTCAGGATAGTCCGTATAAACATCAAAAAGCTTATGATAATGCAGCAAAGTCTCATGGACCAGTGTCGATTTTTCTTGAAACGCTTTCTCCGATTCTTCATATCCGATGACCATGGAGGCCGTATCAAAAACATCGGTAAACTGATCCTGATATCTTTCTTTCCTTCCGCAGCCCACTATTGAAAAAGCAAGGAGGACAAGCCCCAGCAAAACCCAAAGTCTCCATGATTTTTTTTTCCAAAAATAGATTCTCATTGTACTGTTTCAACCTCAATTTTATCTTTTTTTCTACCTTTATTCCGATGGATTTTACGCAGTGTTCTCCATAATACAGGATTTAGTTAGGAAAAGCTACCTTTTTCACTCTGTATAAATTCGATTCTCTCCGGCTCTATACTGATGCTCTAGACTGATTTAATGCCCTTATGGACAAAAAAGTTATTCTTTTGCTCTTCTTTTTCCGATAGACAGATAGATAGACAAGTGCTGTTGAAGTAGTTAGAAGCAACCGGAAGTAACCGGAAGCCTCAGAAACAATCAGAAGTAGTTGAAAGGGAGTTGGAAATAGTTTGGAGTCGTTGTAAAGAGTAAGAGTAGTCGAGAGTAAAAAGTTGTAAGTAGTGGTGAGGACTTTTCAGAAAGGTACGGAAGTAAATGATCAGAAGATGGAGTTGCCTCTTTCTTCTTTTGCTTTTCCTCTTTCCCGCAAAGGAAACATCGGCACAAAACGGAAATTGGATTATGCAAAAGCAGGAATGGACGTATGTTGACGAATATGAAAAGGTTATTCCGGGCTGGGTGAAATATAAGGAATACTGGTATTATATTGACCCTGCCCGAGAACGCATGCTCACAGGTTGGCTTCTTTATGGAGGAAAATGGTATTTTCTCAGCAACAGATCAAAAAGCCTGGGCAAAATGTACTGCTCCTGGTGCATTATAGACGGCTATGCTTACTATTTTGATGAAAACGGTGCCATGGCGGAAAAAACCACAGTCCAAGGAAAATATCCCGTAAATGAAAACGGACAGTTCATTGGAGAAGACGGCAAAGCAAAGTACTATGAAAAAAGTAATTTTCGTACAAAGCCAAGCACTGTAATGGATGAGCTTATGGCAAAGGCCGAAAAAGAACAGGAGCAGCTTTCTATTCCCAGAATTGCAGGAATAGGAAATCCGACCTTCATTACACACTTTGGCTATAACCCGAACGGAACCTTCGATCCCGGTCCCCAAAATCCATGGGCGAATAAAGAATATGTCGATATGCGGCAATATGACATGAAAGAAATCTTCCCGGAAGAAGTGCCGGATCCCCCTGACTATAATGATTATGAAGAGGAGGAAACCGAAGAGGAAGACGATGAAGAATAAGCTTTAGTTTTTCTTACACTCTCTCATGCCCTCGTGAATCTTATCCGCCATATACTGAAGCATTTCTTTCGTCATGCCCGGATAGACGCCGATCCAGAAGCTATGTTCCATAATATAATCGGTATTCTTCAGCTCTCCTACCACGCGGTACGCATCCGTTCCGCGAATTTGATCAAAGCAGGGATGCTTTATCAGATTTCCGGAAAAAAGCAGTCTGGTCTGGATATTTGCCTTTTCGAGGAAAGCCGTCAAATCATTTCGTTTTACACCGGACTCCTCCTTCACGGAAAGCAAAAAGCCGAACCAGGAGGGATCCGCATTTTTAGCCGCTTCCGGAAGAATTAAGCCTTCTATATCGGAGAGCGTCTCCTTCAAAAAGGCCCAGTTCGCCTTCCTCTTCTCGATAAAGCTCGGGAATTTCTTTAACTGCTCCACACCGACAGCCGCCTGCATATCGGTTACCTTTAAGTTATAACCAAAGTGGCTGTAGGTGTACTTATGGTCGTATCCCTTCGGAAGTTGACCGTATTGTCCCGAAAAACGGTGCTTACAAAAATTGTCCTGTCCGGAGGGGCAGATACAATCTCGTCCCCAGTCTCTATAAGAAAGAATTAATCGGCCCAGCTTACTGTCATTGGTATAAACGCAGCCTCCCTCGCCCATCGTCATGTGATGCGGCGGATAGAAGGAGCTGGTGCCGATATCGCCGAAAGTCCCCGTAAAGCGGGTCTCTCCGTCTATGGTATAGCGGGATCCCAAAGCGTCGCAGTTGTCTTCGATAAGCCAGAGATGATGCTTATCACAGAATTTCTTGATAACTTCCAGGTTAAAGGGATTTCCCAGGGTATGCGCAATCATCACCGCCTTCGTTTTCTCGGAGAGCGCATCTTCCAGACGGCTTACATCAATATTGTACTCCGGCACCGTAACATCAAGGAAAACGGGAACCGCCCCGTACTGCAGTATGGGGGTCACTGTAGTCGGGAAACCGCAAGCCACCGTAATGACCTCATCTCCTCTTTTAATCTGCCTGTCTCCCAGTTCCGGTGCCGTAAGCGTCATAAAAGCAAGGAGATTGGCCGAAGATCCGGAATTGACCAGATAGGCGTGCTTTACGCCAATCCACTCCGCAAACTTCTTCTCAAACTCGTCGGCAAAGCGTCCCGTAGTGAGCCAAAAATCCAAAGTAGCATCGGTTAAGGACAGCATTTCCTTCTCGTCAAAGACGCGGGAAGCGTAACTTACTCTGTCTCCCGGCTCAAAATCTTTCTTCTGTTCCTTAAATCTGTGGTAATATTCCGCTACCAAATTCTTGATTTCTTCACGGGCCTCCGCTTCGCTCTTCCATTTTCCCATAAATCCTCTTCTCCTTTACTGCCCCATTCTCTCGCACCAGTTGGCATCCACATCATAGCCATAGGCATAAATCCGTCTATAAGCCGACTCCTGCCAGGGCTCCCGGAAAGTTCCGTCTTCACTGATAAAGAAGTCCGCATTCATATATCGGATAATAATATAGCCGGAATCTTTCTGGTCAAAAACCGTTTCCGCGGGAAAAAAATCAATTCCATTTCCCGTATTCCTACGCATGACCGCCTCGAGAACCGGGAGGGTGACTTCATTGATAGGCAGTTTCATGTCCGGAATATCGATGAAAAACCCGCCTTTTTCCTTTAGATAAACACAAAGATAGCCGAGTGTTCCGTTACTGACACACTTACAACGCTTTAATGTCATGAAGGGGAATCTGATGCTTTGCTCCCGATAATCACACCGTCCTTCAAAGTAATCTCCTTTCTCCCAAGGTAAAAACCGAGGTCGGTTTCAGACTGTCCAGATTGTTCGGAAAAAGCGCTCCCTAATTTACTCGCGGAAAGCGCCACAAGAAGTGCTTTTGTTTCTTTAATATTGTGCCCGTTATTCCAAACTTGGGTATCCAGTTCAAACTCGGGAATCTCCTTACTGTCTTTCAAGTAGCAACGCACGTCGTAATTCTGATTGGAATTGCAATAGTTGGTAATGAGGGTTCTTTTTATCGCTGAAAAAGGAAAGGAAAAACGCCTTCTTTCCATTTGCACTCTGATAAGAAAAAAACCATCCTTGAAACCGTTAAGCTGTGCCCTGCCTCCCAGCATTCCTTTTGTTTCAAAATGAAATGTTTCCGTGTCGAAAATTGTACGCATCTCTATCTCCTCTTCCTTATATAACAATCACTTTAGACAAGATTTTGCAGGCTTCACCTGCTCCACATGTTAAGAACTAAAAAAGAATGCGCTGTGCTGCGCATTCTTTTCCCGAAAGCAAAACGCAAGGATATTGTAGTATTGCAAAACAAAAATAGCAATGCCCTTCTCCAATTCCTACCGTTTCCTATTGTTTCGCCTGTTCCAAAGCCTTTTCCACCGCATGGGCAATTCCCTCGCTACTGGTGGTGGCCCCTGCCACCGCATCCACATCGGTGCTTTGCTTTTCCAGAATTTCCGGAATCACCTTTTTCTGTGCATCAAAGAAATAATCCTCATCGTCCTTCGTTTTCACAATGTCAATAGCTGTCATCTTTCCGCCGGAAATGGTGACCTTCACCTCCACATTGCCATTGTAAGCAGAAGCCTTTCCAAAGTATTCTCCGTCTTTATAAGTACCTGATGCACTATTCGCATCCACAGCTTTAGAATCGGAAGAAGCAGCCGTAGAATTCGCAGAGGCTTTATCTCCGCTAGCTTCTAATGCAGAATCACTTTTCTCCTCCCCGTTTCCGATGCTTTCCACACTTCCTTTATTTTCGGCTGCATTGTCCGCACTTTCCTTGCTTTCCGCTACGGTTTCCTGCGCTCTGATTTTATCTACATTTGCCTCCAGTGCGGCGCGGTATTTTCCCGGCACTGTAAAAGACGCTTAGAAAAAAAGACAGACAATCGGTAAAATCCCCCAATGCGAAGCAGCGGGACTGCCTTTTTCTCCCTAGTCTCCTTCTGCACTCTATACTGCCTGATTCGTAAGAATCCGTAGAATCCAAAAATGAAGCTGTAAAGCATCAGGGTGAAGAAATACTCTCCCTTTCCTCGAATCAACGCTCCTTGATAGATAAAGAAAATGTGCAGATACAAAAGCAGGTAAAAAAGATAAGACCAATTTTGTAGCCTCTTCCAAGTCTTGGCTTGCATTTTCCGCCGAACGGTCTGAAAGGAGGTAATAGTGAGCGGAATTAACAAAAGAATCATGAGGCAAGACACGATAGCCGCATGAAGCTCCATCAGACTGATGTGGCCCTGTCCAAGGAATAAGGCGCCAAAGTATTTTCCACCAAAGGCCAGGTTATGGGCTAAAGTAATCAGAGATGCACAAATAGCCATTTCCCCTCGAAGAAGATAGATGGTCTTTCTTCCGGAAAAGCTCTTGGGAAGCACCGGTGCCAGCATAACTAAGATAAAGAGAGAGCCTGCCAGCACGCCCCTTTGCATGATTTTCTTAAAAAAGAAGTCCAAAAAGGGAAGTCCTCCCTCCCTTGGATAAAAAATACTCACCAAGGAAAGGAGGATGCAAATCCCATATAACACTGCCGGCTTCTTCTTTACTGCTTTTCCAAAGAAATGGAAAAACGCCAAACTGCATAGTAAAGTAATAGTCAGAATCATTGTACAACTACCTCAAACTGTACATCAGGATATCCGTCAGCCTTGATGCTTACCGGATAGGTTCCGGGGCCGTCAAAGTACTTCACTTCCTTATCATCCTTCTTATATGTAGCATCCGTATTCACGCTGCCGTCTTCATTGAAAATGTTCTTTCCGAATCTTCTTCCGGCACCGCCCTTAAACTCCTGCTCTCCGATGGTTGCAGAACTTGTGGAGGCAATGTAGTTTGCAATCGTCAGCTGATCTGCATTATCTGCAAGGCTTAACTTATTGTTTTCAAAATGGAAGTCCTCCGCCTTTAAGCCGGATTCTACCAAAACAGTAAAGGATACATCGGAAAGATTGTCGTTAGAGAATACCAGCTGATACTTTCCGGGAGTCATCTCCTTCGGCAGTACCAAAACTCCTGCCGTTTCCGTATTTACATCGCCCTTAACCTCACTCTTTTTACTGAGAACCTTACTAAGGCTGTAGCTATCTTCTCCGGTAGAAAGCTGATAGTTAACCTTCGTTCCTTCCGGACTGTAGCTAACCTTCTCATCTCCACTGACACTGTACTCGGCTGGGGCAATCTTCTTTACATGAAGGTCTACAGGAATCTCCACATCATCCTCATCCATTAAGAAATAGGTGATTTTCACAATATCCTTGTCCTGCAGGTCTTCAAAGCGTTTGAATTCCTTCTGTGCTTTATGGTTTTTATCTTCGAAAGCCACCGCGGAAAATGCCAGCTCTTCCGGCTTTAAGCCAGATATTGTCCTCATGCTTTAAGCCATACTTCGCACCATCCTTGGTTTCCAGAATCGCTCCCTGTACAATTTCGGAGTCGATATCCAAACCGTCTACATCAATCTCATAATTCCCATAGGAAGAAGTAGTGGTAATATCTGCTTTTTGCATCCTTTCGCTTCCGTAGTGGTACCCTGCGTCTTGGAAAAGGGTTCCGTCAGAATTTAATACCTTATACTCCTTCGGTTCCGTACTCACTTCACTTTCAATCGCTCCCATCAGGGTAAGAAGCGCGTTCTTGCTTTCCTTCTTCTCCTCTAAAGCCTTCTTGGCATCCTCATAGAGAGACTTCGGAATCGCAACATTTACATGCTTAATTCCCTTATAAATGGAGCCTTCTCCCTCTACTGCACCGTCCGCCATCACAAACTTCTCCACCTTCTCCTTCGTGGGAGAACTTACACTGTCATACATTCCGGTTTCACGAAAGCCGTCCTTCGCTACCTTGTCTTCCGCATCGAGCTGTGCCTTTACGTCCTTTCCTCTTCCGGGGCAATATCCTTTAATTCTCCATAGTAAAAGTCCGCATAGGGAACCGTCATTTTCACAAAGACATAATCTGCTTTTTCCTCTGCTGCCGCAGTGGTTTCTGCCGCCTTTTCCGTGCCTTGTGCGGTAGTGGATACATCCTCCTGTTTTTTTCCGCAAGCCAATACGGAGGATGCCAAAATGATTGCCGATGCCCCAAGAATCCAATGTTTTCTCATAATTCCCCTTTCCTTCCAATTTAACACTTCTCACTATCCTGTCAAGAGCTCTTACGGAAAAAACGAGATTTCACTTGTTTCCCTTCTTAAAAGCAAGATACCGCAGATTTTGCGAGCGATACTTGTTAAGAATACGAAAAGCATCCTCCTATTCATGAATAGGCTGATGCTTTTTTCGATTCCATTAGCCCGGATAGAGTGAGCAAACATGCAGTTAGCTATGACTATCTTATTCAGGCAGTATTATGACAGAGGAAAGAAAACTTGTCAATTATATTTTGTATAATGTTAATCTATTTTAATTATTCCATCCAAAACTGTGCAGAGCGGTAATTCTTGAGCCCTTATCCCCACTCTCGCACTCCCACTCGATGCTTTTTTAGAGCTTTTTTCAATTCCTCGAGCTTCTGAAGACCTCTCTTATTCATTCCAATCATAAAGCACTTGGTGATTCCCTTCTTCCGCCGGATTTTTACGATATAGCGTCTGCCGCCTCTCCCGCTACCTTGGCTGATATGGACTGACGCCATTTCCGAGAACGGCACTACGCGTCTTCCTATACAGTAAAATGCAGCATGAATATAAAGAGTATCTCCCACAATATGAAACGGTTCCCAAAACTTCCCGCCGGTCCGGAGAATAGATATTCTGCGGAACAGCCAAAAGGCGCAGACTGCCGCTAAGAGATAATGAAACGGATTGAAAAGCGGATTCATCAACCACTCTTGCAGGGAAATTGAAAACTTTTCCAGCATCTCCGTCATCTCTTCCTGCCTTTCTTCTCAGAAGGGACATTCTTTTTCAAAAAATACATGAATAAAAAAACATGCATCTTAATATCCCCATTTTCTTACGGCAATCCCTGTGCTGAAAAAGTGCACGCTCCAAGTCTTTGAGCTGCCTCTTTCCTTTCTCATCTGCAGAAATAACAAAGCGCTTATTCAGACCTTTTTCTCTATGAATCTGCACGGTAAACCTTGCGCCCCCTTTTCCTCTGACATAATCAATATCTACCGTTCTCATCTCCGAGAAAGGAACATCTCGTCTTCCTATACAGAAAAGCCCGGCATGAATATATAAGGTATCCCCCGTAATATGATAGCTATCCCAAAAATGCCCGCCGGTTTTCAGAATCGAAAATCTTCGGTAAAGACAAAGTAGCTGAAGAAATAGAAAAACCCCATAGAGTAGGGGAAAAAAGGAATCCCCTGCCCTAGATTGTAAACCGGTTTGCAGATAAGACAACCACTCACTAAGCATCCTTTTTACCCTTTCTTTTCAAAGGTCTCCGGAGAATAGTAAACCACCTGTGTTCCTCCGTTTTCAAAGGAGAAAGGAATATAGAGGAGATCCTGCATGGCTTCCATAACCCCCTCTTGTCTTTCTTTCTCCACATAAAAAAGCAGGAAACCGCCTCCGCCCGCACCAAGGAGCTTTCCACCAAGTGCTCCCGCACGAAGTCCCATTTCATAGAGGAGATCAATACTGTCGGTACTGATACTCTTTGCCGTCTTTCGCTTTAATTCCCAAGTACTGTGCAATAGCCTTCCGAAATCATCCAAATCTCTCCCCTTAGAGCAAAGAATATCCGCACCCTCATCCACAAGGGCTCTCATCTCTCGCAGAAGCGCATTCTTGTCTTCCGGAGAGCTGCTTTGATTCGCTTTTTGAATTTCAGAGGAAAAACGAGTAAAGCCGGTAAAGAAAAGCATCAGGTTTTCATTTAAACGCTGCTTCCTTTCCGGAGAAATGAGAATCGGGCTAACCCGATAGCCTTCCTCTGAAAAATCAATACGGTTCAACCCTCCAAAAGATGCCGCAATCTGATCCTGCCAGCCACCGGCTTCCTTGCAAAGAACTCTTTCCAAGTGAATTGCCTGATCTGCCAAAGTCTTCTTATCCACATATTTTCCCTTTAAGGCATGAAAGGCATGGAGCATCCCCACCGCAAAGGAAGAGCTCGTTCCAAGTCCCGAGCGTGCCGGCAAATCCGCCTCATACATCAGACGTATTTCCTGCATATTAAGCATACGCATCGCCTCTCTGATTGCGGGATGCTGAATCTCCTCCAAACTGTTAACACGCTCCGTCTTGGAATAAGAGAGCTCCGTACTGTACTGAAAAAACGGAGGAAGGTGGCGAACATTGACATAGCAGTATTTGTCAAAGCTGGTGGACAGTACTGCACCGCCATATTCCTTAAAAATACTCTTCCATATCCGTTCCGCCGCCAAAAAAAGACATACGGAAAGGGGTCTTTGTAATAATCAAAGCATCTTCCTCCTATAATTTTAAATCCTCAAAAAGGCGAAACAAGCGCCTAAACACTGAGCATTATAGGGGAAATGATGCTTTCATACAAGCAAAGTTTTCCTTAATAATCCCTCATCCCAAATGGATACCCTCTATTTTGCGACTTGTAAAACGATAATATCTTGAAAAGAGATAGTCAGCACAAGCTACCTGAATTTCTTCTTTTCTCTCCTTACAATATTGCAAATGTAAATCCTGCATGATGTAAGAAAATCCTGTTCGTTGAATTTCCTCCTCTAACTCCCCCAAAAACTCCTCTCCCCAGAGATAAAAATAGCCACCCAAAAGAATCAGATCCGGAAAAACCATGGTAGATGCATTGCATATAGCAAATGCCAAATCACGAATATATTCCTTTTTCACCTCGGAATAGAAGGTAAAATCCCCTTCTTTCCGCCTGATAAGCCACTCCAAATATTTTCCTTCTCCAAGCGGAAAATTTTCTATACTCTCATAATACTTTCGGATTTCTCCCCGCAACGCGATTTCTCCTATTTCCGCCTCCAAGCATCCGAACGCCCCACATCTGCACTGTTTGCCATTGGGACAGACGATGCAATGCCCAAATTGTGTGAGTTTTCCCCCGGCATCTCCGAAAACCTGACCTTTCATAAAATAAGCCGCTCCAATTCCGGTTAAAAAATGAATATAGAGAAAATTCCGTTGCTGTAATTGAAAATGATTCATTGCAGAAAATCCCAAGATTACATTATCATTGAAAAATAGCTATGGCATTCTCTCCGGAATCCACTATATCGGAGACAATTTTCTTTCCTGTCAGCTCATCTATATTTAGAGGATAAGACAAAATACCTTTTCTATGTATATCCACAATCCCGGAAAGCATAATCGAAGTTCCCATATAAAAATGATTCTTTTCCAATTCCCTTTTCAGAGTCCGAATAATTTCAATAGAACGTTTTCCGTAATCTGCCGGTAAAGAAACAGAGAAAGGAGAGCTGTAAATCACTCTTTTCTCTTCCGTCCATTCCTGACACATGCTTACCACACTGGCCTCAATACTCGAAGCCTTCCAGAACAAAACAATGCAAAAAGGAGCGAAAATCCGCTTTGATCAACACCGGATTTCGTCCCACACAACCATCTTCCTCCTTTTCTCCATCCTCAAAAAGAGCTCCTATCGAGAGAAGTTCATCTACAAGTGAAGAGCTGGAAGGTTTACTTAAATCTAAGGCTTTAGCAAGTTTTGCTCTGGAAACATTGGAGTTATGTAAAACATATTCGTAGACATTTTGCAAATTATGTTCCCGAATATCACTTTGCCTTATTCGCTTCATTCTTGTGGTCATTTGTTCAATACATCCTCATAAAAGAGAAGGCAACGCCTTCCGGCATCGCC
>BNJU01000238.1_pt1 | contig 106267 bp, 145 predicted proteins | sample 8539281 | NCBI WGS metagenome assembly BNJU01 (sample SAMD00202456, study PRJDB9452) | human saliva metagenome | isolation source: human saliva | place: Japan | reverse complement strand
TATATTTTTTTGCTTGTCCCAAATCGTCAACTTGAGCGATTCCGATACCAATGACTTTAGATTTAAAAGGTTTAAAATCATATTTTTGAAGTAAATGCGTCTATTTTTGGATGGATCTTCTGGAGTAAGTAAAGTTATGTGCGGGATCAAAACTTGTAAACACGTTTGGAGAGCCATACAAATTGAAATGATTTTACTTTTTTTCAGGAATAGATTTTTGCCCAGTCTGGGAACTTTGTGCATCCTTTGCACGATACTTGTTCAAGCTGACTGTTATTTCATCTGCAAGCTGCTGTATAGCTTCATTGTTTTGAGCATCAAGCATAAACCAGTTTCCGCCAGTTTTTTTCTTAATCTGTAAAATTCTATATCAAAAGGGCTTTGTCTGATTTGCGATTTTATTGACAGTATTCTTTTATTGTTTTTAATGCTTCAGGTTTGTATTCTGTAAGATAAAGTGTCAGATGGACTGCATATCCTTTTGAATAAAAGGCTTTCAATTCCTGCCTCTTTCAAGTCCCTTTTGAGATATTTTTCCACATTTCTGGTTGCATTATTATCCATAATTACAAAAAAACGTTGTAATTTACATTGGAAAAAAAGTGTTCAGGCAAAACATTAAAAAAATTGAAAAAAATATCTTTTTCATAATAAAACCTCCTAAATTTTTTTGTTTTAGATTACTTTTTGCTACAATTATACCTTGAAATATTTTTAAAAAAACAAGGTTTAAAAAAAGTATTCCACATTTAATTTAGTTGTTTTTTTCCGCACATTTACTTTATTTATTTGTAAGATTATCCAAAAAAATTCATAAAGAAGATTATTCATCTCATTATAATCGTTATTACGGATTGTTTGAGGTGATTGGACAAATGATAAAGTTTGGCTTTTTCTTTTCAAGATCTTTATCTGAATCAATTAATAATTTCTGCCACTTTTTTTGTAAATTCAGGATGGCATTGAAAAGCCGTAGTGCTTTTTCGCTATATTTTTATAATTTGTCGTGGACATCCTTTACTTTTTGCTAAAAACTTTTTGCTGTATCAGGAAGTCCTGGCATATCGCTGTGCCAATGTCCTGTTATCACTTGTTTTCCAAAAATGCTTAATATTTTTTTATCTTCTAGTCCATCTTCAGTTAATTCAATCGGAAAATTTCCAATTTCGCAAGAAGGACTTTTTTCTGTAGTTCCACCGTAGGCTTCTCCTAGAAGCTGAGCTCCAAGACATGCTCCAACTATGTATTTATCAGCTTTTATAGCTTTCTTAATCAAATCAATTTCAGCTTTTGGGTCAAAATAAGGAAACTCGCTATTATCTCCAATTGGACTTTGAGGACCTCCCATTACTATTAAAAAATCAAATGAATCCACATTTCTCAGGTAACTTTTTCATCTTGATAGACTTTTGTCATTGTGACATCGTGTCCAGAAAGCGCTGCCCAGGCAAGATAAAGCTCCTGGAACTTCAAATGTTTCGTGTAATATAAAGTGTATTTTCATCGCTGTACTCCTTTGGGTTCTAGATTTTTAGTAAAATCACTTTAAAACTAACTTTTTGAATTTTACTAATATTTAAGTTTAATATTAAAGAGATTAGATATATTATATAATTTTTATGAAAAAAATTCAAGAAAAGGAACTATTTTTTCATAGTTGCAATTATTTTTTAAATATGCTATAATTAAAATGATAAAAATACATTAATTAAAAAACAAAAAATAAAATAAAATGGAGGAAAAAAATTAAAAATGGCAAAAAGCTAAATTCGAGAGAAGTAAACCACACGTAAACATAGGAACAATCGGTCACGTTGACCACGGTAAAACAACAACAACAGCAGCTATTTCAAAAGTATTAGCTGAAAAAGGGCTGGCTGAAAAAGTTGATTTTGAAAACATTGACCAAGCTCCTGAAGAAAGAGAAAGAGGAATTACAATTAACACAGCTCACATTGAGTATGAAACAGAAAAAAGACACTACGCTCACGTAGACTGTCCAGGACATGCTGACTATGTAAAAAATATGATTACAGGAGCAGCTCAAATGGATGGAGCTATCTTAGTAGTATCAGCAGCAGATGGTCCAATGCCTCAAACAAGAGAACACATCTTGCTAGCAAGACAAGTAGGAGTACCTTACATCGTAGTATACTTGAATAAAGTAGATATGGTAGACGACGAAGAATTATTAGAATTAGTAGAAATGGAAGTAAGAGAATTATTAAACGAATACGGATTCCCAGGAGATGACGTACCAGTAATCAAAGGATCATCATTAGGAGCATTAAATGGAGAACAAAAATGGATAGATGCAATTGTAGAATTGATGGATGCAGTGGATGAATATATTCCAACACCAGAAAGACCAATTGACCAACCATTCCTTATGCCAATTGAAGATGTATTCACAATTACAGGAAGAGGAACAGTAGTAACAGGAAGAGTAGAAAGAGGAGTAGTAAAAGTTGGGGAAGAAGTAGAAATCGTAGGAATTAAACCAACTTCAAAAACAACAGTAACAGGAGTAGAAATGTTCAGAAAATTATTAGATTCAGGACAAGCTGGAGATAATATAGGAGCATTATTAAGAGGAACTAAGAAAGAAGAAGTGGAAAGAGGACAAGTGCTTGCAAAACCAGGAACAATCACTCCACATACAGGATTTAAATCAGAAGTATATGTATTGACAAAAGATGAAGGAGGAAGACATACTCCATTCTTTACAGGATACAAACCACAATTCTATTTCAGAACAACTGATATTACAGGAGAAGTAAACTTACCAGAAGGTGTAGAAATGGTAATGCCTGGAGATAACATTGAAATGACAGTAGAATTGATTCACCCAATTGCAATGGAAGAAGGATTAAGATTTGCGATTAGAGAAGGTGGAAGAACAGTAGCTTCAGGAGTAGTTGCAACTATTACTAAATAGTTTTAGCTTATTAAGGTTTATTTATTAAAATAAGATTTTTATAATCAAAAAATAATTTACATAGCACTCGATTAAATAAAGTTTTTATTAAGTTTATCGTAGTGCTATTCTTGATAAGAAAATGAATCATATTATAATATTAAATTTTACATAATAAAAAAATTAGTTTAAAAATACAGGCTAATAAATGAGACTATTATTGAATAATTAATTAGTTAATTTGGTAAAATTACTAAAGTTATTTTCTAAATTTTTAAAAAAACTTTACAAATTCATATTATTATGATAAAAATTAACTGTGAATTGTTAAGATATATTTGTTAAATTATTTTTTTAGGAGGAAAAAAACAATGAAAAAAATTATTAGGAGTATTAGCATTAGTTTTTAAGCGTATCTAGTTTAGCAATGGCTGATCAAGATACAGTAAAAGAAATTCATTTCTCTAGCGAACTTAGACAAAGTTATACTGACAAAAAAACAAATACAGGAAATGGATTAGGAATCGCAGGCTTCAAAGGAGATAACAAAGATAGAACTAGATGGAGAAACATCCTTGGTGGAGATTTGAATTTAGTAGATGAAGGAAACTTAGGATTAAGATTTGAATTCCAAAAATGATCAAGATAGAGTACAAAAAAATGATTTTTGATTATCAAAAAAACTAAAAACTAGGAACAAAAGGAACTTATGACAAATCTCAAACTTGGGAAAATGACATTGCATTATACAAAGATGTTAAATTAGGTGCTTGGACTGCTAAATGGGATTTAGGATGGAAATACAAATCTACTAATGGAAATGGTAGATATGCAGGACACAGAGGAACATCAAATGAAATTTATGTAGGACCAGAATTTGGAATTGATTTCTTCGGTCATCACTTTGATGGAAAAGCTCAATTTGTATACTTCGATCAATCAGGAGAAAAAGACGGAGATAATGCATGGTCAGGAAGCGACTTTATAAATGGTAAAACAAGCGGTGTTGGAGGTAACTTTGACTTAGCAACTAATGGTAAAGTTTTCGATAATAAAGCAGGAAACTTAAACTATTATGTTACATTGAATAACCACTTAAGAGATGCAAAAGGTAAATTAGTTGAAAACTGGAAAAGATGCTAAATCTACTGTATATCTAGACTATGTAACTGGAGCAACTTATAAAAACACCTGAATTAGCAGGATTCTACGGATTAATTAATACAGAAAATGAATGGGAAAAAAACAAACTGCTAGACACGGATTTAAAAACAATTTCTCAGTATGGACTGGATTAGGATATAAAACAGGAATTGATTTATCAGTAGGAACATTAACATTAAACCCTGAAGTTAAATACAGAGTTGTTAATAAAGAAACTGTTAAAGGTGTATACGATGACGGACGTTACTCAAGTACTGATAAATACACAAGAGAATACAACGAATTAAGAGCAGGATTAAACGTTGGTTTAGAAGTTAAATAGTTTAAATAGATTCATATATAAAAAGGGATGGAAAAAAATTATTCCGTCTCTTTTTATATATTAGACTTATTCGAAACTATGTTTATTTAGAATTTAAGAGTGTACATAATTTTGTGTAAACTAATAGATGAGTTCAGTAAATTCAATGCTTTTGCCGTTCTATTTACACAAAAAAATTTTTACACACTCGAATTTTTAATAAAACAAATATTCTGAAGCAAGGTGTCTTGATTCCTTGTTAAATAAAAAAATTAAGTTGTCGAACAGATCTATTAAAAAAATAGTTTGTATAATTGAACTTATCTAAAATTGAACCGATGAAAATTATATAAATCTAGGATTTGAGTAAAAATAGTTATAGTTTTTTTGAATTTGATCTTAGATAAGTTTTGCTATGCTATTTACATTTAAAAAAAGTAAAAATTATATTTTAGCCATTTTAAAAACAAAAATTAGGATTAATTTGTTAAAAAAATTTATAGTATTCGTTATTTAAGTGAGTTTTAGCATTAAATAAAAATCAAAAAAATTTCAAATTTAATAAAAAAATATCAAAAAAAGTTTTAAAATAAGTTGACAAAATTGAAAAAAATATATTATAATAATTGAGTAATTTGAAAAATTAGCCCGAGTGGTGAAATTGGTAGACGCAACGGACTCAAAATCCGTCGATTTTTATATCGTGCCGGTTCGACTCCGGCCTCGGGCACCAATAATATAATTAAATTTTTTTCATAATGAATTGCACTCTACACTTTTAGAGTGTTTTTTTATTTATTATTATATAAAAAAAGAGAATATTAAATAGTGAATTATTAGAAAATGTGTCGAAATTTTATTTCTAATGCTATTTCTCAATAAAAATAATAAATTTGTTATATCTACTATGCAAGGGATCAAGACCTCTTGTCAGGAAATAAATAAAATATAATTTCTATTTTTTTAAATGGGATTTAGTATAAATTAAATTTTAAAAAGCATTTTTACTAAAAATAATTTGTAAACTTCTTTATTATTTGGGATATTAAGGGAAACTAATAATAAAAAAATTTCTTGAAATTCTAAAAATAAAAAAATGATACCATTATGACAAGAGAAAAATAGTCTTGAAAATGTAGATTTTGGCTTGGATAGTTATTGGAAAAGCTGTTTGAGCGGAAAAGATATATCATATTTGCGGCAATTCAAAAAGCTATTCAGAAAAAAATCATAAAAAAACTAGAAAAGAACTGAAATTTGGAGGAAAAAAGTGGAAAAAAAGAGCGACAATAATAACTTATGGTTGTCAGATGAACGTAAATGAAAGTGCAAAAAAATGAAACAGATGTTGCAGACAATGGGATACAGTATGACTGAAGATATTGAAAAATACGGATTTGGTGTTTTTGAATACTTGTACGGTTAGAGAAGGCGCTGCTGTTAAGGTGTATGGAAAACTTGGAGATTTGAAGAGAATTAAGGAAGAAAAAAAGATGGGAAAAATGATTATTGGAGTTACAGGGGTGTTTAGCTCAAGAAGTGAGAGATGAGTTTATTAAAAAGACGCCTTTATGTTGACTTGGTGCTTGGAAATCAGAATATTGGGAGAATTCCTGATCTTCTGGAAAGAATTGAATCTGGGGAAGAAACGCATATTGTTATGGTGGAGGATGAAGATGAATTACCGACTAGAGTAGATGCGGACTTTGGAGATGATATTGTAGCTTCCATTTCGATAACTTATGGATGCAATAATTACTGTACTTTCTGTATTGTGCCTTATGTGCGTGGAATGGAGCGTTCTGTGCCACTTAATGAAGTTGTGAGGGATGTTGAGCAGTATACTAAAAAAGGATATAAGGAAATATTGTTTTTGGGGCAAAATGTAAATTCATACGGAAGTGATTTTGCAAACGGGCAAGATAATTTTGCTGAACTTTTGGAGCAAAGTGCAAATGTGGAAGGAGATTTCTGGATAAAATATGTGTCACCACATCCAAAGGACTTTAGCGATGAAGTAATCGATACGATTGCAAGAAATCCTAAAATAGCTAGAATGTTACATCTGCCATTACAATCAGGATCTACAAAAATTTTGAATGCAATGAACAGAGGATATACAAAGGAGGAATTTATTGCGCTTGCTAGGAAAATTAAGGAAAAAGTGCCTGATATTGGGCTTACAACTGATATTATTGTAGGATTTCCAGGAGAAACAGATGAAGACTTTCAAGATACGATGGATGTTGTAAATGAAGTTGGATTTGAAAATGCATTTATGTTTATGTATTCCAAGAGAAGCGGGACTCCTGCAGCTACAATGGAAGGGCAGGTCGATGAGCATACTAAAAATGAAAGATTGCAGCAGCTTATGAGACTGCAAAATATGAAGGCAAAGGAAGAAAGTCAAAAATATTTAGGGAAAATTGTAAAAGTTTTAGTTGAAGGACCTAGTAAAAAGAATCCTGAAATGTTGACTGGAAGAAGTTCTACGCATAAAATAGTTTTATTTAAAAGCGATAGAAAGGATTTGAAGGGAAAATTTGTAAATACAAGAATTTATGATGCTAAAACATGGACATTATATGGAGAGCTGGTGGAGGAATAGATGATAAAAAAAGAAAAGGAAATTGAGGCTGAAAAGTTACTGGAAGAACAGGCAGAAACGCTAAAACCTAGAAGAGGACGGCCAAGAAAAGTTGAGGTAGATAAATCATTGGAAAATACAGAATTAGCTGAAGAAAAAAAGCAAAAACATGATGAAGAAGATTCAAGTAAAAAAAACTGCCTTTGAAAAATTCAAATTATGAAGAAAAAAATGATAAAGGATATTCTTTCTGAAAAATGTAACTAAATTGAAAAAGAATGGCAAAAAGAATATAAAATTGAAGGTTTTTTTCAGGAATGTCAAAACTTGAACTTATAAATGCTATTTTAATTAAAAAGGTGAGGAAAGAGGAAAACCTATGGATTTGGGAAACTGGATGTAATAGGTGATGGAAATTATGGATTTTTGAGAAATACGTCAATTGGACCTGATGTATATGTGTCGATTTCTCAAATAAAGAGATTTTTTTTAAGAAATGAAGATATTGTATTTGGGGAATTAAGAATTCCGATTGGAACAGAGAAAAATTATGGGATTTTGAAGGTTTTGCTTGTAAATGGGGATTTGCCTGAAAAATCGCTGGAACGTCCGTATTTTGATGATTTAGTGCCATCTTATCCAGATGAAAAGTTAAATTTGGGAGGTGGAGAAATTTCATCTAGAATTATAGACCTTGTTTCGCCTATTGGGAAAGGGGCAGAGAGGGCTTATAGTTGCTCCGCCAAAGGCTGGGAAAACTGTGCTTCTTTCAACACTTGCAAATGATGTTATAAAATATAATCCAGAAATTGATGTCTGGATACTGCTAATTGATGAACGGCCTGAGGAAGTTACGGATATTAAGGAAAATGTGAAGGATGCGGAAGTTTATTCGGCGACTTTTGATGAAGATCCAAGAGTTCATACGGAAGTTACGGAAAATGTGCTTCAGATGGCAAAAAGACAAGTGGAACGTGGAAAAGATATTTTAATTCTGATGGACAGCTTGACAAGGCTTGCACGTTCGTATAACATTACTATTCCATCAAGCGGGAAGTTAATTTCAGGTGGAATTGACCCAAATGCGCTTTATTATCCAAAGAGATTTTTAGGAGCTGCAAGAAATATAAAAAATGGTGGAAGTTTAACAATTATTGCAACGGCTCTTGTTGAAACTGGAAGCAGAATGGATGAAGTGATTTTTGAGGAATTTAAAGGGACAGGAAATATGGAAATCATTTTAAGCAGAACACTTGAGCAGTTGAGAATATTTCCAGCGATTGATGTGTTAAAAAGTGGAACAAGACGTGAGGAGCTTTTAATTCCAAGGAAGAATTTGGAAAAAATATGGAAATTGCGAAGAGAATTAAGTGAAATGTCTGAAGTTGAAGGAACAAGAAATTTAATTGAGCTTATAAAAAAATATAAAAAAATAATGATGAATTATTGGAAGATTTGTATAAAACGAAAAAAATAAATAAATAGAAAAATAGAAGGTGAATAAAAAAATGCTTGGGAATGTAAAAAAATGAAGTTTGGATTGCTATTTAACAAAAAGAAATTTTAAATTGGTAAAAAAAGTTTTGAAAAAAAGATGAAAAAATTGCTAAACATAATCATGAAAATGAAGAAATTATTTTTTTACAGTTTTGAAGGGAAAAATGGAAATATTTTTTTAAATGAAACTGAAAAAAACATATTTTAGTTCCAGGAGATATTTTGCATTTTGATGGAGTAAATTTTATTAATGGTGCTGCTTTGGAGGATTCTGAAGTTAGTGTTACATTGATAAAAAAATAGGAGCATTAAAAAAGGCTGTATTTCATAAATTAATTTTATGAGGCAGCCATTTTTTTATTTTTTTATCAAAAATCTTTTAGTTAAAAAGATATTTTTAAATAATTTTCAATATTTATATCAGTTAATCTAAATTGCTCGTTTAAAAAGGATTGCAATATTTTTTTAGAAGTAAATACTGGAGTTTATATTGCATTTTTAGATTTTTTTATGAATTATTTTATTTTTTTACTTGAAATTAAATTTAATGTGGATATCAGAATATAAAGATATACTAGATACGGCATAGCTCCTATCTTATGGATTCCAGCAAAAAAATAATTGCAAAAAGCAAAAAAATTCCAAGAGTAAGTAAAATCATTTTTTTCCAGAGTTTTTTTAACATTTCTTCCTTTACAGCGTAACCAAATACTGCAGGTCGAAAAAAACTTTGTTTATAATTCGTGCAAAAAGGATTTAATATTAACAGAACATAAGATAATATTTCATTTTTTTATTCCAAATATTGATAAAAGCCCAATTACAAGTCCTAACATTATTCCGTAGTATATTTTTCCTGGTGCAGATGATGGGCTTGTTGGCATATCTGTTGCCATAAAGATTCCTGTTAATAATAATCCGCCAGTTGAAACATTGCTTTTTAGAAATATTGTAACTAGAAAAAATGTTACAAACAGGCTTACTGGAATATGCCATGAAATACGATTTTTTTAGCAGCAGATATAATCCTCCTAAAAATTAAGGCAAATGCCGAATAAGATCCAACAGATCCTGAGGGTGTTAATAGTAATCCGTCTAGATAGTTTGAAAACATAGAATTATTAAATCCTGTAAAAAATTTTATTCCAGATGACTGCAATAATTCTTGACTGAACCAGATTGTTCCAGAGGACATTGCTGATGAAAAAAATACAGTCATAAATTCCCGACCTACTACTGCAGGATTAAAAAAATATTTTTTTCCGATTCCTCCATAAATCAATTTTTCCAAAAAAATGACTGCCATGCAGGCTCCAAAAATAACGATAGGCAATGGAGTCAACGGGGCAAGTGTCATAGCCAGAAGGATACCTGTTATAACTGCTGATAAGTCATGAACAGAATTATTGTCATTCAGGAAATATTTTTGAAAAAAAGTTTTTTTCAGTTACAACAGCGGATAAAACGGAAAAATGCTATTAAAAAGAAGCGCTCTCGTTCCGTAAACTAAAAGCTGAGGCGATGATAGCCGGAAATAATGATATAATTACATCTTTCATAATGTCTCTTACTTCAATTTCAGTTCTTATATATGGAGTAAAAGATAGTTTTTTTAATTTTCTTTTTTTAAAAAAACTTTTTATTATTTTTTTCTTTTAATTTCTTTATCACTTTCTGGAACTTCTTTTTTTAGAAAAATATTTTTTTATATCAATCTTATCTTTTTTTATTTCTTTTTCTTTTTATTTTTACTTTTTTTCAAGTTTTTCCAGTATTATTCAAATTTTTTTACTTTATTATTATTTTTTTATTTGTTTCAGAATTTTGAGAGTAATTATTTTGTAATTTTTTTCAGTTTTTGGAAGGCTGTGAACTGTAGAATTTAAAAAGCGTGTCATCATTGTCTAAAAGTTCATTTTTACTGTTATCTTTTTTTCTGCCTAATATTTCTTCCATTAACGATTTTTCGTTATTTTTCATTATTTTTTACCTCCAATTCCGACAAGATTAATTTTCCAGTTTTTATGCTTTCCATCAAAGGAACTCTTGAAGGGCATACAAATTCACAAGCCCCACATTCAATACAGTTTTGAATATTAGCTGTTGCCATTTTTTCATATTTTCCATTTTTATAGTAATCTGCAAATTCAAAAGGCATTAGGTTCATTGGGCAGGCTTCTACACAATATCCGCAAGAAATGCAGCTTTTACGCTCAATTTCTTCCGTGTCTAAAAATAATATTCCAGAAGTTCCCTTTACTGTCGGCACTCTAGAATCAAAAATTTCTGTTCCCATCATTGGTCCGCCAAAAATTACCTTGTCTTCGTTAGTAATTTTTAATTCCCGCACAATATGGTAAACTGGAGTTCCAAATTTTAATCTGTAGTTTCCAATATTTTTAGCTTTTTCTCCAGAAATTGTGACAATTCTTTCGGTTAACGGCTTGCCTTCAAAAAAAGCATCATAAATAGCCTTGACTGTACTTACATTGCTTACAATTACTCCCTTTTCAAGCGGAAGTTCCCCTTTTTTAACTTCTTTTTCCAGTAATTGTGTTTATTAATTGCAGTTCACTTCCTTGAGGATAAATTACAGGAAGCAGTTCTATTTTTATTTTAAATTCTTCTTCAGCCTGTACTTTTTCAAATATTTCAATTAATTCTTTATTCTCTTCTTCAATTCCAATAACAATTTCCTTTGGATTTAATAATTTCTGTATAACCTTTCAAGCCACGTAAAATCTCTTTTGTGAAAGTTTTTCATGACAGAATAGTCAGAAGTTAAATAAGGTTCACATTCAGCGCCATTTATTATAAAAGTTTCTACTTTTCTGAATTTTATATCATATTTTACATGTGTAGGGAACTGCGCTCCTCCAAGTCCAACTATTCCTGCCTCCTTGATTATTTTAAAAAATTTCATCTTTTTTTATTGATTTCAAGTCACGAAGCTCTCTTTTTGTCAAATCCGCTTCCTTGTTCTGAAAAATCATTTGCAATAATAATTGTTTTTATCTTTTTTCCATTTGCGATGAAATGATCGACAACGTCGACAACATCTCCAGAAATTGGTGAATGAATATTGGCTGAAATACTTCCTGAAGCATCTCCGATTTTTTCATATTTTTTTACATAGTCTCCAATTTCTACTATTGGAATTGACGGGCTTCCTATATGCTGTGAAAGAGGTATAAAAAAAGGCTTGAATCCTTAATTTCCTTTATTTCAGTATTCTTTGTGAGAGGTTTCATTGGCTGGCGTTCTTTTTTTCATATTTTTTTGCTTCATTTTTCATTTTCATCAATATCTTTGCTGAAAAAGTATATTTGCTATTCGTTTAAAAACTTATTCTTCTAAGCATTTCTATCTCCATTTTTATTTGTTAATTTTAATTTTTTTTTATACTCAAGACCTAGGGAGCTGACTGAGTTTAAGCAGAATAGTTATAATTTTTTAGTTCAGTCTTATTTTAGTCGGGCAAAAATCTTTTCTGAAGGCAGTAAAAAAATTAGATTAGCCTATAATCAGAAAACAAGGGGTTTTTGCCCCTCGTTCTTGAACTGATTATTGAAATTTTAATTATTTCCTGTCATAAGTTCATCTATCAGATCTTTTACATGCACAAGCTCTTTTAATCTCCATCCATTAGCTCCTGAGAAAAATAATCCGCTTTGAAGTCTACCTAGATAAGCATCTCCTAAACTGTCGGCAATACAGTATCCCACTCTGTTTGCTCCTTTTCCACGTTCACAAGGAAATACGCAGTTGCTTATACATTGAATTTTTTTCTCACCAGGTTCTAATGTTTTGATTAAATTTGTTTTTACTGCACGTCCAGGATAACCAACTGGAGAACTTACGATTACAATGTCTTCTTCCTTTGCCTCAAGCAATACCTGTTTTAAAACATCGCTTGCATCACATTCGTAAGTACCGATAAATCTTGTTCCCATTTGAACAGCATCTGCTCCAAGAGCCATAATATTTTTTATATCATTATTGTCCCATATTCCACCTGCTGCAATAATAGGAAAATCTCCCCATTTATCACGTTCTTCCTTTATTGGAGGCAAGATTGCTTCCAGCTGATGTTCAGGAGCGAATAGCTCTTCATATTTTGCACCTTGGTGTCCTCCACTTTTTGGACCTTCTACAATTACTGCCCCTGGCATTTTTCCAGCAGCCTTCCATTTTTTACAAATTATTTTCAATGCTCTGGCTGATGAAACTATCGGAACAATCTCCACGTCTGGATAATCTTTTACAAAGCTTTTGGAAGTTCCAGCGGAAGTCCAGCTCCTGTAACAATAATATTTGCTCCAGCCTCAAGCGCATCATTTACAACTCTTGCATAATCATTTATCGCATGAAGAATGTTGCAGGCAAGCGGTCTGTCTCCGCAAATTTTTCTTGCATTTTTAAATATTTCAAAAAGCGCTTCACGATTGTAGGCATTTTCTGTTCCAAGAGGACGTCCTTTTACAGCCTTTTTCACAAATTTCATATTTTGGTAATATCCAGTGCAGATGGCGCTTATTGTTCCAAGACATCCATTTTTTGCTACATTTCCAGCAAGTCTGTCCCAGCTGATTCCAACTCCCATTCCACCTTGAACAATTGGTTTTTCAATAAAAATATTTTCCTATTTTTAATTCCCTTTAATTCGATTTTTTTATTTTCATTTATTTTTTTCTTCATTTAAATTTACAGAATTTTTCTTTTTTTATTTCTGATATTTTATTCACTTTGATTCCCTCCAGTTTTTTTATTTTTTTATTAGTAGCTGTTTTTTTAATAAAAAAATCGTATGGAGGAGCTCTGCAAATTTTTGTGTTTGAACTTATTGAAGTATAATTTAAAAAGAATATAGAAAAAAATAAATATAGTTTTTTTGTAAAAATCTCTAATATTTTTTTATTCTTTCAATTATTTTATCTCTAATATCATTTTTCAATAAAAATTTTTTTATATCCATTGGCACAAAGCCTCTCAAATTTTTTTCAACGAGCTTTTTTTAAATCGACATTTTTCCAAAAAGGATAAGTCAATGCCTGAATTGGAAATGTATTTATCCAAAAGCCTTTAGAAATCCATCGCTTTTTGCTAATAACAATATTTTTTTATTTTTTTTTATAATAAAGCAACGTTTTCAATATTTAAAAAAATTTATTTTTAGAAAAAAAGTACCAAAAGTAATCTTTTTTTGCTATTTGCTCAAAAAGATTTGATATAACCGACTGTACAACCTTTGAGAGTTTTTTTAGCCGAAATTTTTTTCAAACATAAAACCTCCTTTATTATTTATTTTTAGTCATTTGTAAAAGTTTAAAAAAATCTGATAAACATAGTATTTTTTTATGCTTGATTTTCTTGTTATTCTCCATTCCTTGATAAGGAATCTCGCCTCCTTGTGATATAAATACTGCTGTTATTCAATCGTTACCGCTTTTTATTTCTGCAATCGCCTATATTTGGTTATTTTGATACAAGAAAAATTTAGTTATACAACACATGTTATTTTTAATTATATAATGTTTTTGTAATTTTTACAATTAAATATTTTTTTATTTTGTTAATCAAAAGTATTTTTAAAAAAATAGATAGAATAACAGTAAAAATAAATAAAAAGAATAAAAAAATATTAATAATTTTATAGAAAAATAAATAATTTTTGAAATGCAGTCAAAAAAATTGCAATCTTGAAAAATTTTTAGAGTATAATATATTTTTGGAATATTAGAATTACTATAGATAAAAAAATATGAGAAAAAGAAACGAAAAAAATTGTAAAAAGTAAATTGTATAAACTTTTATAAATGATTAAAATAAAGAGAAATTATAGGAGGTTTTATGGTTGCAACAATACAAGTTAATAAGCAAAGTATAAAGCGGCTGCTGGAAAGCGGAAAAAGAACAGATGTTTTTTTAATACCTGAATATCAAAGACCATATTCCTGGACTGAAAAATGAAACTAAGACGTTATTTTATGATCTTTTTGGAGTTTACAGAAAGTGAGTCGAAAAAAATAGTGAAGTAGAAGGGACATATTTTTTTTAGGAAGCATTGTTTCTTATGAAAATGAAGAGGGGGAACAGGAAATTATTGATGGACAGCAGAGAATAACTTCCTTATTTTTACTTCTTCGTGCCATTTATACAAAATTGATTTCTTATGAAGAAAAAAACCATTGAACAGGAAAAATTTTATAAGACAGATTCAGCCTGCGCTTTGGAAACAGGAAAAAGCTGACTGGAGAAGTTGATTATAAAAGCGTACTGATTACATCAAGAGTTATAGATAATGAAGGAAATAAAATTTTACAGGATATTTTAGAAACAGGAATTGCCGATCATAAGAGAAAAGACAATTATTCTAAAAATTATATTTTATTCCAGAGATTATTTGACAAACTTAGTGAATTAAGTCCGACTCTAATGCTGGAATTTATTTATTACACTTTAAATAAAGTAGTAGTTTTTCCAATAAAAACAGATTCTCAGGATGATGCCTTAAGCGTGTTTTCCACTTTGAATGACAGAGGTCTGCCTTTGTCTGAAGCGGATATATTTAAGGCAAAAATGTATAACAGAATAAAAAAAGAATATAAGAAAATGTTCATTAAGCAATGGAAAAACTTAAGTGAACGGGCAACTTATGCCAGAGAAAATGTAAAACAGCTGTTCTATTACTATATGTTCTATTTGAGAGCATTGGAAAAGGATATTGCAACAACGACACTTGGACTTAGACGTTTTTATTCTAAAAATGGATTTACAAGGCTGTATAAGTCAAATTTACTAAAACATCTGGATCAAATTCTGGATTTGTGGGTTGTAATGAACAGGCATGAATCTATTGACGACAAGCCTTGGACTGAAAAATGTAAATATTATTAAAATCTTGGATACTTTGTCGGCATATCCAAAATGAATCTTGGAAATATCCAGTAGTTGTGTATTATTTGTCACACGGTGAGAAGGAAAAATTTTTGAAGTATATTTTTTTAAAAATTTTTTTAAGAAAAGCTGTTTTTAGAATTGACTGCCAATTATCTTGTAACACCAAGTGTTTCAGCAGTAAAAGCGGATATTCTCAAATTAAATGTTGATATAGTTGATAATATTTCTCCAAAAGTTGCGTTTAAAAAAATATTCCAATCACGATATTACAGGAAAGAGTTAAAACGCCCAATAAAAAAATCTTGTGCGTATGATTTTAAAAAAATGGTTGTCTATAATAATCAAGATGAACTGTTGCCTGAAAAAAATGGGAAGTTGAGTATATATTACCGCAAAAATGGAGTGACCGGTTTACAGAAAGCGTGGAGAATAAAGAAGTTAAAAACGCATATAAATTATATAGGAAATAAAATTCCTTTTGAAAGAAGATTGACAATTAAAAGCTACAGAAAACTTTTTGAAAAAGAAAAAGACAAAAGCTATAAAAAAATCTAAAAATTAAATATGTTAGGGAGTTAATTCCAGATGATAAAAAAATGACTGGACTTTTTGAAGATATTGAAAAAGAAATAAAAAAAGTTGCAGAAGAACTTGTGAAATTATTTATTACTTGGAATGGAGAATATGAATTTTTAAAGGAGAGAAATTTTGGAAAGTTTTATTTTTTTAGGAATTATTTTACTGGTAGGAGCGATAACTAATAATAAATCTATTGTTTTTGCGACAATTTTTGTGCTGATTCTGAAATGTCTGTTTAATATTACTGAATATTTTAAAATAAAAGGAGTCAATATTGAAGGAATAATGACTCAATTTAGAAAGGAAGGGATAAACTGGGGAGTGCTAATAATTACAATTGCAATTTTAATCCCTATTGCAACTGGAGAAATTGGCTTTTCCCATCTGCTTTCCGCCTTTAAATCCCCAGTTGGATGGGTTGCAATTATAAGCGGAATTACAGTTTCAATCCTTTCTTCCAAAGGAGTCGGACTTCTTTCCGGGCAGCCTGAAATTACAGTTGCCCTTGTAATTGGGACAATAATGGGAGTTGTATTTTTTAAGGGAATTGCAGCTGGACCAGTTATTGCCAGTGGAATTACATTTTGTATTTTAAAGGTGCTGGAGTTATTTTTAAAACATTAATTTCACTTGAAATTACACAGTTGTTTAGCAGATTTACAAAAAAATGGAAAAAATTTAAAAAAAACAAAGAAAATGGTGTTGACAAAAACTATAGAGTATGGTATTATAAATAAGTTTAGTTTATTCTGGTAATACCAATATTTTATTGGGAGGGATAGAAACAATGAGAGTACAAGTTATTTTTAGAGTGCACTGAAACTAAGTTGAGACATTATGTTACAACTAAAAAAACAAAAAAACTCATCCTGAAAGATTAGAAATGAGAAAAATACAATCCAGTGCTTAAAAGACATTCTCTTTACAGAGAAGTTAAATAATCTCATAAAAAAATAGATAGGTCAGTAGTTCAATTGGTAGAGCGTCGGTCTCCAAAAACCGAAAGTTGCGGGTTCGATTCCTGCCTGGCCTGCCATTTTATTTTATGAGAATTTTTTTAATAAAGAAACTTAGTTGTATATGGTTTTTAAGGACTATTTATTTTTTTAGGTTAAATTTCTTTATTAAAGCAGGAGAATTTAGTTTTTTAAAAAATTCTTGGATGATTCTAGGAGATAATTATGAGCAAATTTAATTTAAAAGGATGCTATTGGGAATTTACGTGAAGAATATAAAAAAATATATTGGCCGGATAAAATTGAAATTTATCACGTTACTGTAATCGTGATCTTGATGACAGCTTTTTATAGTATATATACACTTCTTTTTGATACAGCGTTTAATTTTGTGCTGGCAAAAATAAGTGATATTCTAAGAAATATTTTAGGAGGCGCGTAAAGTGACTGAAGCAAATGAAAAAAAGTTGAAGATGAAGTTGCATACGAAAAAAATGGTATATAATTCACACTTATTCTGGTTACGAAAAAAAGTGGCTGCTGACTTTGGAAAAAAAGAATAGAGTCGCTTGACTTGACAGATAGGGGTTTTTAGAATTTTAGTGCCTGAAGAAGAGGTGCTGGAGGAAAAACGTGGGAAAAATGGTAAAAGTTCCAAGAAAACTTTTTTTCCAAGTTACGTAATGATAGAAATGCTTTCTGTTAGGGAAGAAAAATGAATTAGGACTGGGATATCGTGTTGACAGTGATGCCTGGTATGTAATAAGAAATACTAATGGAGTTACTGGATTTGTCGGAGTTGGAAGTGATCCAATACCGTTGTCTGATGAAGAAGCCACAGATTTACTTTCTAAAATTGGAATTGATATTGACGGGGAGGAAAAAGCTCCAAGACTTGATATTAATTTTTAAAGTTGGTGAAGTTGTTACTGTTAAAGGTGGTTCATTTGATGGACAACAGGGAGAAATTTCAGAAATTGACCATGAACATGGTAAAATAAAAAGTAATGCTTGAAGTGCTGGGGCGTTTGACTCCTGTGGAAGTAGAGCATACTGAAATAGAAAAAAATAGATTATTAAAAATTTAAAATTTAAAAAAACAGAAAAAAATATTATTTTAAAGAGAAGTATTATTAAAGAATAACAATTAGCGAAATTTTTAATTTGAAAGAAAAAAAGTGGGAGATTTTAAAAAAATTCAATTACCACAGAGGAGGAAAAAAATGGCTAAAGAAGTAATCGGAAAGATTAAATTACAATTAGAAGCGGGGAAAGCAAATCCTGCACCACCAGTAGGGGCCTGCATTAGGACAACACAGGGGTAAATATTGCAGAATTCTGTAAATCATTCAACGCTCAAACACAAGATAAAATGGGATTTGTAATTCCAGTAGAAATTACTGTATATGCAGATAGAAGTTTTACATTTGTATTAAAAAAACACCGCCTGCATCAGACTTATTGAAAAAAAGCAGCTAAAGTTAAAAAAAGGTGCTGGAAATTCATTAAAAGAAGTTGCTGGAACTATAACTAAAAGCTCAATTACAAGAAATTGCAGAAACTAAAATGCCAGATTTAAATGCTGGAAGTGTTGAAGCAGCTATGAACATTATTGCAGGAACTGCAAGAAGTATGGGAATTAAAAATTTCTGAATAATTAATATTAAAATAGAGATAAGAAATAAAGAATTAAACGATTATTAGAACAAGTGGAAGGTTATAAAAACCAATGACCACAGAGGAGGAAATAATAAATGGCAAAAAGAGGAAAAAAAGATACGATAACATTTCTCAAAAAAAGTAGATAAAAATGAAAGTTTACACACCAGAAGAAGCATTGGATTTAGTTTTTGAAACTAAAAAGTGCAAAAATTTGTGGAAACAGTAGAATTAGCAATTAGATTGGGAGTAGATCCAAGACACGCTGATCAGCAAGTAAGAGGTACAGTTTCATTACCAAACGGAACAGGTAAGACAGTAAGAATCTTGGCTATCACAAGTGGAGAAAAATATTGATAAGGCATTGGCAGCAGGAGCAGATTTTTGCTGGGAGATGATGAATATATTAACAAAAATTCAAGGTGGATGGCTTGATTTTTGACTTAGTAATTGCTACACCTGACATGATGCCTAAATTAGGAAGATTAGGAAGAATCTTAGGAACTAAAGGACTTATGCCTAACCCTAAATCAGGAACAGTTACAACAAACATTGAACAAACAGTTCAAGAATTTAAAAAAAGGAAAAGTTGCATTTAAAGTTGATAAATTAGGATCAATTCACTTACCAATCGGTAAAGTTGATTTTACAAAGGAAGCTATCGTAGAAAAACTTCAAAGTAGCATTAGATCAAATTATCAAATTAAAAACCACTTTACTTCAAAAGGACAATATTTAAGAACAGTTGCAATCTCATTAACTATGGGACCTGGAATTAAAGTTGATCCATTATTGGCTGGAGCATTTGTTGCTAAATAGTAAATAATCTTATATAATATATAAATTACCGGATAGGTTTTTTTCTGTTCGGTAATTTAAAAAAATATAAAAAAATTAATAATAAATTTTTTTAAAAATATACTTGCAATTTTGTAAAAGTTATTGTATAATAATACATATTGGTTTATAATCATATAAATCATACAAAGTAAATATAACCAAAGACAGTAGGTAGAATTTTTGATTCTTTAAACCCTACCGAGGTAAATATTATTACAAATAGATATTAAAAATTAAATAATAGATATTTTTTTATAATATGATACCTCTGGGCTTATTGTTTTTGTTTCAGAGGTTTTTTTATTATAAGGAGGTGAAATGAATTGCCAGCACAAGAAAAAAATTAGAAGTTGTAAAAAAAGTCTAGTTGAAAAAAATTAAAAAGATGCTAAAGCGGTAGTATTTGTTGATTATAAAGGGATTAGTGTTAATGAAGATACTGAACTTCGTAAAAAAATGCTAGAGAAGCAGGAGTAGAATACTTTTGTTGCTAAAAAACAGATTATTTAAAAATAGCATTGAAAGAAGCAGGGATTTGACACAGATGTTGATGATTTATTGGAAGGAACTACATCATTCGCAGTAGGATATGAAGATGGAGTTGCACCATCTAAATTAGTTTTTGATTTTGGGAAAAAAATTAAAAGATAAATTAACAATTAAAGGTGGATTACTAGAAACTGGAAGAGTTGAAGTATCTACTGTTGAAGCATTAGCTAAATTACCATCTAGAGATGAATTACTTGGTCAAATTGCTTACGGATTGTTGTCGCCAGTTAGAATGTTGGCTGTGGCATTGACAAATGTTGCAGAACAAAAGGAAACTGGAGCAGCAGCTGAATAATTGAATGAAAATATTAATAAACTAAAATAATAAAAAATAAACAAATTAAAGAAGAAAATTAGGAGGAAATAAAAATAATGGCATTTAATAAAGAACAATTTATAGAAGATTTAAAAAGCTATGTCTGTATTAGAATTAAAAAGAAGTAGTTGAAGCTTTATTGAAGAAACATTTGGAGTATCAGCTCAACCAGTAGCAGTTGCAGGAGGAGCAGCAGCAGGAGCAGCAGCTGAAGAAAAAACTGAATTTGATGTAGTATTAGTATCTGCAGGAGGAGCTAAATTAGCAGTAATTAAAGAAGTAAGAGGAATTACTGGATTAGGACTTAAAGAAGCTAAAGAATTAGTTGAAGCTGGCGGAAAAGCAGTTAAAGAAGGAGTTTCTAAAGAAGAAGCTGAAGAAATTAAAGGTAAATTAGAAGCTGCAGGAGCAACTGTAGAAGTTAAATAGTCAAAATCAAATCAATAGTTAAGACACTCTTAGACATTACAGAGAGTGTCTTTTTCCACTATAAAACTTTAAGGTTGAATAGACAATTTATTCTTTTTGTATTAATTTTTAGAGATAAAAAAATAGGTCAAAAACAAATTCATATATGTAATATGGCAAAAGCTGCTTGTAAAAAGAATATGGACATTGAAAAAAATAGATTGTTTTTTTAGGTAAATTTGATTATTTTTAAATAGTTAAATTGGAAAAAAAGTAGTTTTGGTATAATAACTTTAAGACTAAATATAGAGGTTCAAATGTTTAAAACAGAAGTATTTTTTTAGTCTATTTTTTTAGTTTTTATAATATAATTGATGTAATTTTATAGGTAAAAAGTTATATTGTATTAGATTTATTTGGAATGCAGAATTTTGCTGTTTCCAGAAAGTTGCCATTTTTATGGGAACAACTCACGTGATATAAAAATAACAAATCGAAATTATGAGAACATTTTTTTAGATGAGGTTTAAATTTAGAAGTTTATAAAAAGTTTAATTTTTTTGATTTGAATTGATGAAGAATGTGTTCTTTATAGGGAGGAATTTTTTTAAATGAACAAACTTATTGAAAGATATAGTTTCGGAAAAAAATAGTAGATAGAGGGAAATGCCGCACTTTTTAGAATTTCAGTTAAATTCTTATGAAGATTTTTTGCAGACGAAAGTGCCACCTCAAAAGAGAGAAAATAAAGGTTTTGAAGCGATCTTTAATGAAATTTTTCCAATTGAATCCAGCAATGGGTTATTGAAATTAGAATACTTATGGTATGAAATTCATGATAATGATGAGCCTTTAAATGATGAATTGGAATGTAAAAAAAGAGGTAAAACGTATTCTGGTCAATTAAAAAGTTAGATTGAAATTAACTAACAAGAGAACAGGAGAAATTCAGGAAACATTAGTTCATTTTGGAGATATACCGCTTATGACTGATAAAGCAACGTTTATCGTAAATGGTGCAGAAAGAGTTGTTATTTCCCAATTACACAGATCACCAGGGAATCACTTTTAACAAGGAATTGAATATTCAAACAGGAAAAAGATGTGTTTATCGGGAAAAATTATCCCTTATAAAGGAACATGGCTTGAATTTGAAACTGACAAGAATGATATTTTAAATGTAAAAATTGATAGAAGAAAGAAAGTTTTATTGCCTGTTTTCCTTAAAAGCAGTTGATTTTTTTCCATACTAACGAAGAAATTATGAATGAATTTTTTTGAGTTAAAGGAAGTGGAATTGTCAGAATTTTATTCAAAAATATAAAGATACTGAACTGGAAGAAATTTTACGATCAAAGACTGGAAGGAAGTTTTGTAAGAGAAGATATTTTTGGATGAAGAAACTGGGGAATTTGTCGCTGAAGCAGAAGAAATCATCGACATACCTGTTATTCAAAAAAATAATAGATGCAAAAGGTAGAAAAAAATTAAGTATTTGGGAAGTAAAACCTGAAGATAGAATAATTGCAAATGCTTTGGTACATGATAGCACTAAAAAAATAGTGATGAGGCAGTTATCGAGGTATTTAGAAAATTACGTCCAGGGGATTTAGTAACTGTTGACAGTGCCAGATCGCTTGTTAAGCAGATGTTCTTTAATCCGCAAAGATATGATTTGGCAGATGTTGGAAGATATAAAGTTAATAAAAGATTAAAACTAGATGTTCCAGCAGATGTAATTGTATTGACAAAGGAAGATGTTTTGCAAACTATTGAATATGTGAAAAATCTTGTAAGCGGAGAAGGATTTACAGATGACATTGATAATTTGTCAAATAGACGTGTAAGAGGTGTTGGAGAATTGCTTTCTATCCAAATAAAAAGGTGGAATGCTGAAAAATGTCTAAAAATGGTCAGAGAAAAAATGACAATTCAAGATATTACAACATTGACTCCACAAAGTTTGTTAAATACAAAACCTCTAAATGCACTAATTCTTGAGTTTTTTGGAAGTGGACAATTGTCACAATTTATGGATCAGTCAAATCCGTTATCTGAATTGACTCATAAGAGAAGAATTTCAGCGTTAGGACCTGGAGGACTTTCGAGAGATAGAGCGGGATTTGAGGTTCGGGACGTTCATAATTCACATTATGGAAGAATCTGTCCAATAGAAACTCCAGAAGGACCGAATATCGGACTTATCGCTTCACTTTCAACTTATGGAAAAGTTAATAAATATGGATTTATTGAAACTCCGTTTGTAAAAATAAACGATGGAAAAGCCGATTTTAATGATATTAGATATTTAGCAGCTGATGAAGAAGAAGGATTATTTATCGCCCAAGCCGATACTCCAATTGACAAGGATGGAAATTTTTTGACTGATGAAGTTGTTTGCCGTTATGGGGATGAAATTGTGCATATTGACAAGTCAAAAGTTGATATTCTAGACGTGTCGCCAAAACAATTAGTGTCTGTTTCAGCAGGATTAATACCATTTTTGGAACACGATGATGCCAATCGTGCGTTAATGGGATCAAATATGCAACGTCAAGCGGTGCCTTTATTAAAAACAGAAGCACCTTATGTTGGAACTGGACTTGAAAGAAAAGTTGCCGTGGATTCAGGGGCAGTTATTACTTCAAAGGCAGCTGGAACTGTAACTTTTGTAGATGCGAGAAAGATTATTGTAACTGATGAAGATGGAAAAGAATATTCTCATAGATTACTAAACTTTGAAAAATCTAACCAGTCAATGTGTTTACATCAAAAACCAATCATTGATTTGGGAGATAAAGTTCAAAAGGGAGATATTATTGCAGATGGACCATCTACTGCAGGTGGGGATTTAGCATTAGGTAAAAATATCCTGCTAGCATTTATGCCTTGGGAAGGATATAATTTTGAAGATGGAATCCTTATTTCAGAAAGACTTAGAAAAGATGATGTATTTACTTCAATCCATATTGAAGAATTTGACATTGAAGCGAGAACTACAAAATTAGGTGATGAGGAAATTACAAGGGAAATTCCTAATGTTTCTGAAGAAGCCTTGAGAAACCTTGATGAAAATGGAATTATAAGAATCGGAGCTCATGTAACACCTGATGATATTTTAGTTGGAAAAGTAACTCCAAAAGGAGAAACTGAACCGCCAGCAGAAGAAAAGTTATTACGTGCAATCTTTGGAGAAAAGGCAAAAGATGTAAGAGACACATCACTTAGACTTCCACATGGAGTAAAAGGTACAGTTGTAGATGTACTTGAGTTATCTAAAGAAAATGGAGATGACTTGAAGGCTGGAGTAAATAAATTAATTAGAATTTACATTGCTGAAAAAAGAAAAATAATGGTTGGGGATAAAATGTCTGGACGTCATGGAAACAAAGGGGTAATCTCAAGAGTATTGCCAATTGAAGATATGCCGCATTTGGAAGATGGTACACCAATTGATGTCTGCCTTAACCCACTTGGAGTGCCATCACGTATGAATATTGGACAGGTACTGGAAGTTCACTTGGGACTTGCAATTGGAGATATTGATAAATATATCGCAACACCAGTATTTGATGGTGCAAGTGAAGATGATGTAAAAAATTATTTGGAAGAAGCTGGATACAGCAGAACTGGTAAAGTAAAACTAATTGACGGAAGAACTGGACAGCCATTTGACAACCCAGTAACAGTTGGACGTATGTATATGTTAAAACTTCACCACTTGGTAGAAGACAAAATGCACGCCAGAGCAATCGGACCATATTCACTTGTTACTCAGCAGCCACTTGGAGGAAAAGCCCAATTTGGTGGACAAAGACTTGGAGAAATGGAAGTCTGGGCATTGGAAGCCTACGGTGCATCAAATATTTTACAAGAAATGCTTACAGTTAAATCAGATGACATTAGCGGAAGAACAAAAACTTATGAAGCGATTGTAAAAGGACAAGAAATGCCAGAAGCAGATGCTCCAGAATCATTTAGAGTATTAATTAAGGAATTCCAGTCACTTGGACTAGATGTGGCTCTTTATGATAAAGATGGGGAACAAATTGAATTAGATAAAAAAATGTTGATGCTTAGTAAATTAAATATAAAATAGCAAGGGGTCTTGACCCCTTGTTGAAAAATTAATAAAGATAAGAATAATTTTAGGAGAGAATATGAAAAAAATATTTTTGTTTAGCGATTGTTTTAGCAGTTTTTTTGTGAATGTTAATACATTTTCTGCAAGTAAAAAGTCTAATTCAACTAAAAAAATAGCTCTTCTGTGCAGAATCAGCCTGAAGTCTGTAAGAGTTGCATTAAAAAAATTATAAATACTTTTCTAAAAAAAGGAAAGTCTTAGTGATGGTACTGCAGATATTACTTTGACTTCTACAGAAACACAAAATTGGGTTTATAATAATCCTAAATTTACAGATGATTTTAAAACAGAATATAGTAATTATAGCAGCAACAAATATGAATATTTGTGATGAAGATTTTGATGATGTTGATGGGTGTAGACGTTTTTGATGAGTTAGAAGATGAAGAAAAAAGAATTTTATGACAAATATTGGTTTCATCCTTTTGGACAAGGCCAAGATATTCCTACTGGATTTAAAGTTTAGTAAGATACAATGAAAAAAAGATGGATATGTAATTGTGAAACCAGAAAGTGGAGATCATTGGAATAAGTATCTTATGTATATAAAAGTTATTAATGAAGATGGGCAATGGAAAGTTGATGGAGCTGGAAGAATAAATATTCCAAAAACAGTTTCATGTTCCATTTTAAATAAATTGTAAAGATTTACCGTTTTATTTTTTTCAAAAAAAGTGGGACAAAGAATTGAGTAGATTTTTACTAATGAGTATAAAAAAATTTAATAATTTTTTTACGAGATGATGAAAATGAAAAAAATATTTTTGTTTAGCAATTATTTTAACAGTTTCTGCAAATATTAATACATTTTTCGGCACTAAAAAAATCAAATTTGAGTAAAAACAAGTACAAAGTTTGAGTCTGTTAAAGTAGTTTTTAGATTTCTTAAAGAATATGCAAATTCAGGACCTGACTATATAGATAATTCAAATTTAATTTCAGATAAATTTAGGGCTAAATACCATAAAGAAGTAGAAGATTATATAGCAGAAAATGATATTATAGATTATGTTCCAATTTTAGGAGGACAAGAATCTTCAGAAAATTATGAACTTATTTCTTATAATCAAAAATACTGGAATGATTGTAAAGCTAAACCAGTGTAGCCTAGATTTGATGGAGAAATTGAAGAAGTAAAAATTAATAGTAAAAAAATATTAATGGTAAATGGATTATTGATGATTATATTCAAATATATTTAGTATAATAAATTAAAAAAATACAAAAAGTTTTCCCACTTTACTTTTTCAAAAAAAGTGGAATAAAGAATAGAGGAGGCTCTTAACGAATGAGTATAAGAGATTTTGACAGTATTCAAATAAAATTGGCGTCACCAGAGAAAATATTGGAATGGTCTTATGGTGAAATTACGAAAGCCGAAACAATAAATTATAGAACATTAAAGCCTGAAATGGATGGATTATTCTGTGAGAGAATATTTGGGCCATCTAAGGATTATGAGTGTGCCTGCGGGAAGTATAAGAGAATGCGTTATAAAGGCATGGTATGTGAAAAATGTGGTGTTGAAGTGACAACTTCAAAGGTTAGACGTGAAAGAATGGGACATATTAAACTTGCTACGCCGATTGCACATATCTGGTATTCTAAAGGTACGCCTAACAAAATGAGTCTTTTGTTGGGAATTAGTACGAAGGAATTGGAATCAGTTTTGTATTTTTCAAGATATATTGTAACTGATCCTGGAGAAACTGGGCTTGAAAAAGGTCAAATTTTGACAGAAAGAGAATATAAATTGCATGAAAGTCAATTTAAAGGTGAGTTTACAGCAAAAATGGGTGCTGAAGGAGTTTTTAACCTTACTTGAGGAAATTGATTTGCATGAATTGGAAAAGTAAACTTCAAAAATGAGATGGATGTGGAACATTCTACACAAAAAGAAGAAAAAGTTATAAAAAGATTAAAAAGTAGTAAGAGATTTGATAGAAAGTCTGGAAATAGACCTGAATGGATGATTTTAACTGTGTTGCCAGTTATTCCAGCTGATTTAAGACCGATGGTTCAGTTAGATGGTGGAAGATTCGCTACTTCTGACTTGAATGATTTGTATAGAAGAGTAATTAATAGAAATATCAGGCTTAAAAAAATTGATGTCAATTAAAAGCTCCTGAAATTGTAATAAAAAAATGAAAAGAGAATGTTGCAGGAAGCTGTGGATGCGTTAATTGATAATGGTAGACGTGGAAAACCAGTTGTTAATCAAAGCAACAGGGAATTGAAATCACTTTCTGATATGTTAAAGGGGAAACAAGGACGTTTTAGACAAAATCTATTGGGAAAACGTGTGGATTATTCAGGAAGATCGGTTATTGTCGTTGGACCAAGCTTTTGAAAATGAATCAATGTGGATTGCCTAAAAAAAGATGGCGCTTGAACTGTATAAGCCATTCTTGATGAGAGAGACTTTGTAAAAAGGGAATTGGCTTCAAATATTAAGGTTGCTAAGAAAAATGGTTGAAGAAGAAGATGAAAATGTATGGGAATTGATTGAAGAAATTATTAAAAATCACCCAGTGCTTTTAAATCGTGCTCCGACATTGCACAGACTTTCAATTCAAGCATTTGAGCCAATTTTGATAGAAGGAAAGGCTATTAGACTGCATCCGCTTGTATGTTCTGCATTTAATGCGGATTTTGATGGTGACCAAATGGCGGTTCACCTGGTATTGTCACAGGAAGCGCAGATGGAAGCAAAATTACTTATGCTTGCAACAAATAACATTATAAACTTTACATCAAATGGTGGACCAATAGCAGTTCCGTCACAAGATATGGTAATGGGATGTTATTATATGACAAAAGAGAAAAAAGGTTCAATGGGAGAAGGAAAACTGTTTTCTAGCAGAAATCAATTAATTACTGCTTATCAAAATGGAAAAGTGTCTGTTCATGCTATAGTGAAAGTTAGAGTAGATGGTAATTTAATTGAAACAACGCCAGGAAGATTGATGTTTAACTTGATTTTGCCAAAAGAAGTTAGAAATTATGGAATTACGTTTGGTAAGAAAGAATTGAAAAATCTTATTGCTGAACTTTATAAGAGATATGGATTTGAAAAAAACTTCAAAAATTACTGGATGATATTAAAGAGTTTGGATACCATTACGGTACGCTTGCTGGAATTACAGTTGGAATTGAAGATTTGAAGATTCCTGAAACTAAGAAAGAAATACTTGAAAAATGCTGAAAAAAAGTGTGGCAGAAGTTGAGAAGCAATATAAAAGCCTGGAGAAATTATCAATGAAGAAAGATATAGAAAAAAACAGTGGGTATTTGGTCAGAAGTCTACTGAAAAAAAGTAACAAAAGATATGATGGATAACCTTGATGAATTTAATCCAGTTTACATGATGGCAAATTCAGGAGCCAGAGGGTCAATTGCGCAAATGCGTCAGCTTGGTGGAATGCGTGGACTTATGGCGGATACGCAAGGTAGAATCATTGAAATGCCGATTAAAGCCAACTTTAGGGAAGGTCTTAACATCTTGGAATTCTTTATGTCATCACATGGAGCGAGAAAAGGGCTTGCCGATACAGCATTAAGAACGGCGGATTCAGGATATTTGACAAGAAGGCTTGTTGATATTTCGCACGAAGTTATTGTAAACAATGATGACTGCGGATGTGAACATGGAATTGTCGTAACGGACTTGATGGATGCTGGGGAAGTTATTGAAAAATTAAGTGAAAGAATTTATGGAAGAAATTTGGCGACAGATTTAGTTCATAATGGAGAAGTTATTGCGACTAGAAATACTTTGATTGATGATGAATTGATTAAAAAAATTGAAGAATTGGATATTCGTGAAGTGGAAATCAGAACACCTTTGACTTGTAAATTGGAAAAGGGAGTTTGTAAGAAATGTTATGGATTGGATCTTTCTAACCATAAGGAAATCTTGAAAGGGGAAGCAGTTGGAGTTATTGCGGCTCAATCAATTGGAGAACCTGGTACACGACTACAATGCGTACTTTCCATACTGGAGGAGTTGCACAGCGGCTTCAGTTCAATCTGACTATAAGTCGGATATTGCTGGAAAAAGTTAAGTTTAGAGGTATTTCTACACTTTTTAGATAAAGAAGGAAAAAGAAATCGTTGTTTCTCAAAAATGGACGTTTAATAATAGGAAAAACATAGATATGAAATTCAATCTGGTTCAATTTTACATGTAAAAAGATGGAGATGAAGTTAAAAAAAGGACAAATCCTAGTTGAATTTGATCCTTATCAAACGCCAATTATTACATCTGAAGAAGGTAAAGTAGAATTTAGAGATATTTATGTAAGAGAGAACATTGACGTAAAAATATGGAGTTACTGAAAAAGTAGTTTATAAAAACCTGTGGAAAGCAGCGATGTAAAACCCTAGAATCATAATTTACACAAAGGATGACAGAAGAGTGGAATATGCGGTTCCTTATGGGGCATATCTAATGGTAAATGAAGGAGATTATGTTAAAAAAGGTCAAACTATTACAAAAATCTTGAAAACAGGAGAAGGAAATAAAGATATTACTGGAGGTCTTCCTCGTGTGCAAGAATTGTTTGAAGCGAGAAATCCTAAAGGAAAAAGTCTATCTTGTCAGAATTTGCAGGGCGTGTTGTATTCTCGGATAAGAAGAAAAAGGGTATGAGATTAATATTGATTGAAGATCCTGAAACTGGGGAATTAATTCAAGAATATACAGTTCCTGTGGGAGAACATCTGGTTGTAACTAACGAAATGCTGATTGAAAAAGGTGCTAAAATTACAGATGGACCAGTTTCGCCTCACGATATTTTGAAAATTAAAGGGCTTGTGGAAGCACAGCAATTTATCTTGGAATCAGTACAGCAGGTTTATCGTGAACAAGGAGTTGCGGTTAATGACAAACATATTGAAATAATCGTAAAAACAAATGTTCCAAAAAAATTAAGATTAAGGAAAGCTGGAGATTCATTATTCCTTGAAGATGAATTAATTGATAAGAAAAATTGTGGAACGTGAAAATGAAAAAAACTTATTGCAAATGGAAAACGTCCTGCAACTTACGAACCTGTAATACAAGGTATTACAAAAAGCGGCAGTAAACACAGAAAGTTTCATTTCTGCATCATCATTCCAAGAAACAACAAAAGTTCTTGCAAATGCTGCAGTTGAAGGAAAAAAACAGATAGACTTGAAGGGCTTAAGGAAAATGTAATTATTGGTAAGAAAATACCAGGAGGTACTGGTTTCAAAGATTACAAATATCTGGATGCGACTTTGAAAAAGTGATATTGCCGAAGAAATTGAAACAGAGGCAGAAACTGATGCGGATGGAATAAATGAAGAAATTGAAACAGTTTCAGATTTAGCGGATGAATTAGTAGAAACTGTGGAAAAATTCAGAAGAAACAGAAGTTTAATAAGAATTAAATTAGGTGACTGGCAAAAATCTTTTGTAAATTAAAAATAATTTGTCAGTTGCTTATTTGAAAAATGAAATGCTAAATTCCATTATAAAGTAGAGAGAAATCTGCTGTTAAATGGAAAATAGTTTCAGATTTAGAAAATAGGAAAAATAAATTGGATGAATAGGGGAATTTATAAATATGAATTTCCCCTTATTCACTTAAAAAAATAAAGGTGGTTTCTTAATGAAAGGAAAAGTCTATTTATCGTTTCAGGGCCTTCAGGCTCAGGAAAAATCAACAGTCACAAAAATTAGTAAAAGATAGATTAAATATCCCATTATCAATATCACCTACAACTCGCAAGCCAAGAAATGGAGAAATCGATGGAAAAGATTACTTCTTCTTAACTAAGGAAACTTTTGAACAAAAAAATAAAAAAATGATGAATTTTATGAATATGCAAATGTTCACGGCAATTATTATGGAACATTAAAGGAAGTTGTGGAAAGCAACTTGAATAAAGGATTAAATGTAATTTTGGAAATTGATGTTCAAGGTGCATTAATTGCGAAGGAAAAAGAAAAAGATGCTGTTTTGGTGTTTTTTTCGTACAAAGGATATGGAAACACTTGAAAAAAAGGCTTCGCAATAGAAATACTGACACAGAGGAAGTTATTCAGACACGTTTGAAAAAAATGCATTAAAAAGAGCTGGAGTATGAAAAAAATACGATTATACAATAATAAATAATGATATTGAAGAATCTTGCAGGGAATTAATAAATATTATTAATTTGTAAAGTTAATATAAATTCTAAAAATAATAGGAGAAATTATGAAAAAGGAAAAAAATAACAATAGATGAATTATTGACTAAAGTACCTAATAAATACGAACTTGCAATTATTTCAGGAAAAAAATTGCAAAAAAAGAATTTGCTAAAGGAAAACCAAAAATCAGAAATAATGGATGAAGTTTTTAAGGACATTATGGAAGATGAAGTAGTAGTTATTAGAGAAAAGGATGAAGAAAACGAAGAAAAATTAAAAAAATTTATTTGGAAAGTATTGACTATTTAAAAAAATACACTATACTAATAGTGTAGGTATTTTTTTAGTGACTGTTTTGCGGAGGAATAGAATATAATGTTTTACAGTAAAAAAAGAAATACAAAAAGTTAATTGACAATCTGGACATCGTTCAAGTGATTGGTGAATATGTTAATTTGAAAAAAAGGCAGGTTCAGATTATAAAGGGTTATCTCCGTTTAAGGAGGAAAAGACTCCTTCCTTCACAGTCAGTCCAGTAAAAAAATATTTTTTTAAAGATTTTAGTACTCAAATTGGCGGAAATGTAATTTCATTTTATATGAAAATTAATGACATTGGATTTGTTCAAGCAGTGGAGGAATTGTCACAAAAGTATAATATTCCGCTTAAGAAAAAAATAGGGGATATGAGGGCAGTTAATCGGGAAACTGAGAAGAAAAAAAGGCTGTAAATAGGGAATATTTTGAAATAATGAAGGAAGTCTCAGATATTTTTTTAGGGAAAAATATTGAGAAGTATGATGAAGCATTGGAATATATGAAGGAGAGAGATTTTTTTCGCTGGAGGAAATAAAAAAAGTTTGGAATTGGATTTGCTTCAAGTTCACGAGATGATTTATTTCAATATTTACTAGAAAAAGATTTTCCAGAAGAAAAAAATAATGGAACTGGGACTTGCCAAAAAGAAATGAAAATGGAGAAATCTATGACAGTTTCAGAAATAGGGTAATTTTTTTCCAATTTACAATGCGGATGCTCAAATTGTTGGATTTGGAGGTCGTATAATTGAGAAAAAAATACTAACTTGCCTAAATATCTTAATTCTCCAGACTCGCCTATTTTTTTAAAAAAAGGAAATGAACTTTTTGGAATAAAGTACCGAGGGGAAAAATATTAGGAAAAAAAGGTTTTGCAATGCTGATGGAAGGTTATCTTGACGTGCTGACAGCCCAGAAACATGGGTTTGAAAAATGCAGTAGCAAGTCTTGGAACGGCATTTACCGAAGAGCAGGCGGAACTTTTGAAGAGATATACAGATAAGGTGCTGATTTCGTATGACAATGATGAAGCGGGAAAAAAATGCTATTGTAAAAAGCTGGATATATTTTTGAAAAAAATATGATTTTGATGTGAAATGTCTGGTTATGGATGGAAGTGAGAAGGATCCTGATGAGTTTTTTTGAGAAAAAAATGGGAAAAAGGGCTTTTATAGAAGTTGTAAAAAAATCAGAAGAAATTTTTTTGACTTTTTGACAAGGGAAGCTTTCAAAGGATTTGGATCTGAATAATATAAATGGCGAGAAAAAGTTTATTGAAAGGTTAAAAGCCATTTTTTTCAAATATCACGAATAATCTTAGTAAAAAAATCTATATTTACAGCGATTGTCAGTTAATTTTTGGAATTAATGACTTTGTATTGGAAGAATCGCTAAAAAAATATCAGTTGAAACTTCAAAAAAAGAAAAAAAGAAAAAGATCGTGAAACCAGAAAGTCCAGTATAAAAAAAGTTAAAGGAAGACTTGAATATTGCATTGGAAGAGCAGACACTTATGTACATTCTGGAATTTTATGATTCTGAAAGGAAAAAGATGCGAAGAATTGTTAAATAAGGAATTCAGCCATTCTTTGTTTAATGAGTCTGATTAAAAAGCTGAAACTTGTAAACTTTGATATAGTACAGACTTGATAAAAAAATGATATTAGTGAAGAAAGCAGGGAAGCTGTAACACAGTTAAAATTACGGGCAGATAAAGATATTAAGTATAAGGACAGTTACTTTAAAGATAGATATTTTTATGGAAGTCTATTCTGGATGGTTTGAGCGGGAAATAAGAGAGGAAAGTAAAAAAAATCAGAAGAAGAAAATAATAAAATAAAAAATTGAATTAAAAAATTGTTGTTAAAAAAATGAAAAATGTTAATAAAATTGAGGAAATAAAGAAATTATATGATGAATTTATATTGATAAGGAGACTGGGTTATGTCTGATAAAAAACAAAATTTAAAAAATAGTCTCGCAAATTTTATAAAACAGGCACGAGAGCAAAAAGTTGTAAGTTACGAAGAAATAAATTCTGTTTTGTCTATTGGATTTTCAACTGAAAAAAATTGATCAGTTAATAAAAAAAGTCTGACTGATGATGGTGTTCAAATCGTAGATACTATAAAGGAAAAGGAAGATTTATTAAAAGTTCCTGAATCTCTGGAAGATATTGAGAAAATGGAATTATCAGATTTTGAGGATTCACATGATGAATTTGTAGAGAGTGAAATCGACGATTCGGAAGTGGATAAATTATTGCAGACAGATCTATTGAAAAATGGCTGAAAAGTATGGATGTGGATGAGCCAATAAAAAAATGTATTTAAGGGAAATTGGGCAAATTCCGTTACTTAGTATGAAGAGGAAATTGATTATGCTCAAAGAGTTTTAAATGGAGAAGAGGAAGCCAAGCAGAAATTAATTGAATCAAATTTAAGACTTGTTGTCAGCATTGCAAAAAAACATACTAATCGTGGACTGAAAATGCTGGATTTAATTCAGGAAGGGAATATGGGGCTTATGAAGGCTGTGGAAAAATTTGAATATGAAAAAGGGTTCAAATTTTTCAACTTATGCAACTTGGTGGATTAGACAGGCTATAACACGTGCGATTGCAGATCAGGGAAGAACAATAAGAATACCTGTTCATATGATTGAAACGATTAATAAAAATTAAAAAGGAAAGCAGAATAATTCTTCAGGAAACTGGAAAGGAACCAACTGCAGAAGAACTGGCTAAAAAAACTTGAGCCTGCCTGTAGAAAAAGGTAAAAAGTATTCTTGAAATGAATCAAGATCCAATCTCGCTGGAAACTCCAGTTGGAAGTGAAGAGGATAGTGAACTTGGGGATTTTTGTGGAAGATGACAAATTTGCAAATCCTTATGATGCGACAACTAGAGTCCTTTTTAAAGGAACGAACTGATGAGGTGTTAAAAAAACATTGAATGATCGTGAAGAGATGGTACTTAGATATAGATATGGGCTGGATGATGGTTCTCAAAAAGACTTTGGAGGAAGTTGGAAAAAAATCTTTAATGTAACGAGAGAACGTATCAGACAGATTGAGGTAAAGGCATTAAGAAAAATTAAGACATCCGAGCAGAAGAAAAAAATTGGAAGATTATAGGAGCTAAAGTTATTATTTACCCTTTTAGATATATTTGGCATAAAAAAATATTTAAATGGGTTAAATAAATCTAATTTCTGGAGTCAGTATGTCATAAATAAAAATAACAAATAAGGGGAGAAATGAATGTTAAAAAAATTTTTTTGAAGATATTAGGAAGAAGGGAAGTTTTAGTTTCGAGAAAAATCATTGAAAAATTACACAATGAGTGATGATGAGTTTTTTTGAGTTTCTAAAATTTATTCATCTGGAAAAATGTTCCTGAAGTTAGAAATTCGACTGACGGAAGTGATTTTATTGTGCTGGAGGATGAAAATGTTTTTTTGTTGCGGAAAAAAAGACATTATAAAGTCATATTTGGAAAATATAAAAGGAAAAAAATATGAGGAATCTGAGAAAAAAGAGCGAGAGTGAAAGGGAAAAATGAGGAATTAATTGACAAGTATTTGAAAAATCGCTGTAAAGGAAAGTCTGCTTTATTCAAAATATGGATTTTCATTTTTAGATACGGTTCAGGAGGCTACGCTAGGAATTATGTCAGGGCTGAATTACTATAATCAAATTATGGAAATTACAAAGGAGCCTGAATTTTTTTATAAAAAAATTTTGCTGTAAAATATATTTTGGAATTTCAGAAGAATTTATTAAAAGATATTAAATCTTCAGAATTATCGTATATTTTGTATTTGAAGGTAAAAGTTGATAAAAAGCATGGGACTTTCAATGGAAGAAATAAGCAGGCAGATGAATGTTTCAACAGAATATATTGAGCAGTCTGGAAATGCTGTTTGATGAAGTTGAGCCTGAAGAATTGATGGAAAAATACGCAAGTATTTGAAAAAAAGTCGATAAAATTACACAAATGTATATTTTTAGAAAATATTCCGAAAAAAATTAAATTATTTGGATGAGCAAATTTTTAGTCATGACTTACGGACTTGATGATAAAGTTTATACAGAAAAAGGAAATTGCGAGGTCATTGAATATTGCAAAAACATAATGTGAAAAATCTTAAAGGAAAAAGGCACTTAATAAACTTTCCATTGATATGATGAGAAATGATTTTTGTGGAAAAATAGCGAAGAGGCAAATTATACGGTAAATTAATAGAATTTTTAGAAATTGGGATTCTGAAACAAGGAGATTTGTTTGCTTGTGAAAATATAGCAAAGTTTATTTGAAATTGAATTCAAAAAAACTATGATTGTTTTAAGTATATATGATTTTTTTAATAGTTTAATTTTGAATGGATTCGAGTATAAAAATGAAAAATACTTGATGTAAAAAGGTTGAGAAGATAGGAAAAATTATAAAATAGAAAAAAACTATGAAAGGAAATAAAAATTATGAAATTATGGCAAATAATGGGAGAACTGCAGACAATTTTCAGTCCGAAAAATAGCGGAAGAATGGGATAATGTTGGGCTTCTTGTGGGGGATAACACTAGAGAAATAAATAAAGTCCTATTTTGCTTGGATGTGACGGAAAAAGGCTGTGCAAAAGGCTGTGGACAACAATGTAGATTTGATAATTTCACATCATCCAGTTATTTTTTTCAGGATTGAAGAAAATTACAAATGAAACTGTGCATGGGAGAAAAAAATTTTTAAAACTGATAGAAAATAAAATAGCAGTTTATTCAATTCATACAAATTCAGATTTTTGCAATAAATGGGCTAAAATGATTTTATAATGGATAAATTGAATTTAGATGGTGAAAAAAATAATTTTTTTAATGAACATGAATTTGAAGATTATAATCCGATAAAGAATAAAATGGAACATGTTCATGGCGGGCTTGCCAGAATTAAAATATTAAATGAAAAAAATGAAACTTGGGGATTTAATAGAAAGAATAAAGGATTCGCTTGGGATAAAGTTTATGTGAGATATGTTGGGAATAAAAAAATTCTTATGTGAGAAAGATTGGGCTTGTTACAGGTGGCGGAAGTTCGTTTATGTACGAAGTGGCAAATAAGATAGATGTATTTTTAACTGGGGATTTGAGATACCACGAGGCTCTGGATAGCTTTTGGAGGAAGGGCATATTTTAGTTGATATTGGGCATTTTGAAAGTGAATATCTGTTTGTAGATATGATGGAGCAGGAAATGGGAAAAATTTTTTTAAAGGAGAAATGATACGGCATTTTGAAGATGAAGTATTTAAGTTAGGATAAAATTACTTTAAAAAAAGATAAAAAGAAGTCTAAAAAAATATACTAAAATTAGCCAAAAAAATTTTTTGAATATTTAAGACAAAGTGCTATAATACCTATATAATTTCAAAAAAATTTGGTAATCAAAAATATACTTAAACTTGGGAAAAATTTAGAAAAATTTTTTTACATAATTTAACAGGAAAGTCTATGAGCTTCTGTAAGTGAGATTACCTGGATTAATAAGAATTATGTAAATTTAAAGTTTGAGAATTATGATTTTGGAGGAATTTACTGTAGTTTTTGAAACAAATAATAGAAAAGGAAGGTATATTTTTATGACAAATATAGCAAAAGACGAAAAGCAGGATGGTATAGCAAGTTTAAAAGCCTTTTGGGCCTGGTATTCTTATGGCTTCGGCGGCTATTGGGGATCTCATATTGTAGCATCTACGCAAGCGGGTGCATTATACGGATGGCAACTGGCAATTATTGTAATTTTAGTAAATATTTTTTTAAATATCCGTTTTTCCGTTTTGGAACTCAATATACTTTTAGAAAGAAAGAAATCGTTAATTGAAGGTTATGAGGAAAAAGGAAAGATTTATTTATGGGTATTTTTTTCATTATGAATATATTTTTCAGCAATTATTAATATTGCAGCAGTAGGTATTTTGACAGCGGCAATTTTGGCAAAATATCTTGAAATTGACAATTTTACCTAGTCTTACACCTGCAGCGATGGCTTCAATGATTAATATGCTTACTACAATTGTTCTTGTGGGATCGCTTGCAATGATGATATTTGGAGGTTATAAAGCTTTCTAGACAGTTCATCGAAATTTATTGTTGTTTCATTGACAATAGCGACAGTTGTTGCTGTTATTATAGCATTATTTAAAGCATCACCCTATGGCGCCGAATTTTGTAGCTCCATCTCCATGGAAATTAAAGGCATTGCCATTTATCATATCATTAATGGGATGGATGCCTGCACCGATTGAGATTTCAGCAATTAATTCGATGTGGACTGTTGAAAAGCAGCATGAAATGAAAGTGCCACGTAAAATTGCGATGCTTGACTTTAATGTAGGTTATTTTGTTACAACAATATTAGCCTTTGTGTTTTTAGCGCTTGGAGCATTGATTCAGTATGGTACAGGAACTGCGATTAAAGGAGCAAGTGCAGCTTATATTACTCAATTTATAAAAATGTACTCAAGTGTAATTGGAAACTGGTCTGGACTTCTTATTGCATTTATCGCATTTATGTGTATTTTTGGTACGACAATTACAGTTGTGGATGGTTATTCACGTGCAAATGCTGAAACTTTACGTTTGATTCGTAAGCAAAAGGAAATAACAACTGCACATTTCAATACTTGGATGATCGTAACTGTAATTTTAGCAATGATTATAGTATTTTTCTTTGCTGGAAATGTGGCTGCAATGATGAATTTTGCGATGATATTTTCATTTGTTTCAGCTCCCGTTTATTCTTACCTTAATTTCTCACTTGTTAAAGATAACAGTAAATTACCTGTCTGGCTATGGTTTTTGTCAGTTGCGGGAATTGTATATTTAGCAGGATTCACAATATTTTTCCTTGTTTATTTATCAGGAATTTTTAAAATAAATAAAAAAATAATGTATTTTTTTAAGTCGGGATTTTTTTTCCCGATTTTTTTCTTTTTATACTGTTTCCTATTTAAGTAGTGAACTATCTATAAATTTCCTTGAAAAAGAATAAAGAACATACAAAATAGAACTTCTATTTTTAAATGAGTTTAGTACAATCCTAATTTTACTTAAATTTGTTATTAGTTTTGCTGAGTATGTTTTTAATGGCAAAATAAATTGAAAAAAATAAGTTTGATGTTATAAAAAAATTATGATATAATGTTCTTTAGAAAAAAATTATCAGATATGAAAAAGAGGAAAGAAAAAGGAAATGAGAAAAAAAGTAAAAATTGGCATTAAAAAGTAAAAAAATGGTGTTGTCTATGGCATTTTTGGCTATGTCGGCGTTTTCATTTGCTGATGGCGAGAATTATTATGATTACAAGGCATTGTTAATTGGAGATGTAAATGGAAATATTATAAAGGAAGACAACAGTTTGGCAGTTCGACCTTTGGCATCAGTTACAAAAAAATTATGACATCAATATTGACATTAGATAAAAAATAAAAATCAGGGCAAATTTCATACGATGATAAGGTAACAGTTTCATCAAAAGCGGCTTCAGTTCCTTATGGAGTAAAATTGACTGCTGGAAAACAGTATACAGTAAGGGATTTGTTAAAGGCTACAATTATAAAGTCATCAAATAATGCTGCTTATGCACTTGCTGAATATGTGGGAGGAGATGTGCCGAGCTTTTGTGCGTTCAATGAATGAAAAAGGCAAGAAGTTATGGCTTAGATTCGCTTAGATATTGTTCTCCAAACGGATTGCCGCCTAGTTATACAGGTTCTTGCATGGATCAGGGAAATGCACGTGATTTGTATAAATTAAACTCAAATAACGTTAAAAGATTATAGCGATTATTTAAATTTTTTTCAAAAAAATAAAAGTAGATTACATTGACAATGGAAATACAAAAGTGACTTCTACAAATACTCTTTTTGGGAAATGTGCAAGGAGTAGACGGATTAAAGACAGGTTATCACGATGCTGCAGGTTCAAATATTGTATTGACGGCAAATAGGGGCGATGATAGAATGATACATGTCATTTTAGGTTCAAATCATGCGAAGGATAGAAATGCAATTGGGGCAAGAGAAATAAATGATTATTATATAGATGGATATGCAAAGAAAAAAATAGCGGAAACAATGTATGCTTATACAGGCAATAATAATGGAAGTAATAATAACAGCAATAGCAGCAGTAAAAATAGACGTAATCATAACAATAGCCAAAATAGCAATAGTGATAGTTTCAATAATGATAATGAGTCCAATAATAACAGTAATGCTGAAAATAACACTGATCAGAAGGGCAATAAAATAGAGCAGTTCTTTAATTCAATTTTTGGTAAAAATAATAATAATCCAGCAAGGAAAATGAAAATTATAAGTAGAAATGATATAGTAGCAGTAGCAAAAATAGGTGAAAAATAAATATAATTTATATCCTACAAAAGATGTGGAAATAACTGCAACTCAACGACCAAATTTGACTTATACAGTAAACTTAAATTCAGGAGTGAATAAAAAAATAGCAGGGGTAAAATTGTAGGAACTTATATTGCAACTGATGGAACGTTGACTTATAGTGGAGAGTTAATTATGAAATAATAAAAAGAGCCTGTTTTTATAACGGCTCAATTTTATTTTATTAAAATAAATGGATAACGGAAAGGAAAAAAATGTCTATTGGAGTATTTGATTCAGGAATTGGAGGGCTTACTGTATTAAAGGAAATTAGAAAAAGTTTTTGCCAGATGAAAAAAATATTATCTTGGAGATACGGCAAGAGTTCCGTATGGTGAAAAGACAAAAGAGTCTGATTATAAGATATTCAAAGGAAATCGTTGAATTTTTTTGCTGGAAAAAAATGTGAGTGCTATTGTAGTAAACATTTTGTAATACAGCCACTGCACTTGCATTAAAGGAATTGAAGGAAACTTTTAAAAATTCCGATTATTGGAGTAATTGAAGCTGGGGCGAGAACGGCAATAGAAGCAACAAAAAAATGGTAAAAATCGGTGTAATTGGAACGAAGGCGACTATACAGTCTGGAAAAATATGAAGAGGAAATAAAACTTTTTAATAAAAAAAGTGGAGGTGCTTCAAAAAGGCTTGCCCGCTTTTTGTTCCGGCGGTGGAAGAGGGATTTTAAGCGGTAAAGGTGGTAAATCAAATAATAAAAACGTATCTTGATGATTTTAAGGGAAAGTAGATACTTTGATATTAGGATGTACTCATTATCCTTTGTTAAAAAGATACTATAAGTAAAATTTATCCAGATATAAAAATTGTAGATCCAGCGAAAGAAACAAACTTTTGGATTTGAAGGAAATTTTGGAGCAAAATGAATTTTTAAAAAAATGATGCGAAAAAAAGATGAAGAAGTAAAAATATTATGTGACAGATGGGCAGGAAAAAATTTAAGGAAATTGGAATTATGTTTTTGGAGGAAGATATTCCAAAAAGTTGAATTGGTAAAATTATAGATGTTATTTATCGAGAAGTCAGAATAAATAAAACGAGTCTTATTTTTATTAAATAGAGAATATAAAAAAATGGAGAAAAAGGTGTAAATGTTTGAATATATTTCAGGAAAAATTAGCAATAAAAAAATAGATTATGTTGCATTAGAAATAAAATGGATTGGCATATAAAATTCATATATCGTTGAAAACATTTGAAAAAAATAGGAAATATTGGGAATGATGAAAAAAATTATATTTTTACGAATGTGAAGGAAGATGATATTTCGCTTTATGGGTTTAAAACACAAAATGAAAGGGAACTTTTTAAGGCTTTGATAAGCATAAGCGAGTAGGGGCCAAAACTTGCGATTGCGATATTATCAACTTTTTAATATGAGGGAAATTATTGAAATTGTTACGGAAGATGAGTCTAAAATTTTTACAAGAGTTCCAGGGCTTGGAATAAAAAAAGGCTCAAAAAAATAATACTGGATCTGAAGGATAAAGTGAAAAAAATAGATATATCGGAAATGCTTGAAGAAACTAGCAATCTATCGAACGGAAAAACTGATAACTTCAGAATCCTTTGATCCTAAAAATTTCACTAATGAAGGAAGATCTAAAAATTAGCCTTGGAATCTTTTAGGATATACAAATACTGATATTTCCAAATGGATAAAAAGATAGTGAATTGGCTCAATTAAAGGATATTAGCGAGGCTATAAAAAATAGTTTTGCAAAAAAATTCAAAATAAAAAAATAATTTTTGCAAAAAAATGTTAGTCCTTTTGGTTTTACAAATAAATATGATATAAAAAAATGTACCTTTTAAACTTTTTACTTTAAAAATTAAGTTTTTTTAGGTACATATTTTTACTAAAAAAATCTTTCTAATCTTATCATTTAAAAATCAAGGAATAGATTTATTATTAATTATTTACCATGTCTTTTTACCATAGTCTTTTTATTATTTCTTTTTTTCTTGAAAAATTTGCAGTTCGTTTCTTTTCTGGTTTTTATTAGTTATTTTTTTCTTTTTGGTTGAACGATCATCACTTTTTGCTTTGGATTTTTGGGCTTAGGGCGGCATGGCGAAAGATACAATTGATATTCCTGTAATTCCCAAAATTGCAACCATTTTTTAAAAAGTATTTTTCATATTCATATTAATCATCTCCATTCAGATTTATCTTTATTTTTTTGTTTTGTTCATATCTCTTCTTGAACAAATATATAATATCATTTAATTTTTGACAAAAATATGTAAAATTTATGACTTTTTGTGAAATTTCAAATTATTTATTTTAAAAATTAAATTAAAAAAATATTGACAAAAAAATATAAAAATATAGTATTATTTAATTAATATTAAATATTAATTAATAAAAAAAGGAAGAAAAAATGAATTATTATGAAGTGCTAGGTGTATCTGAAAAATGCTGATATTTCAGAAATAAAGAAAAAAATATAGGAAATTGGCGATGAAATATCATCCAGACAGGAATTCGGGGGATGAAAATGCTACTAAAAAAATTTCGGGAGGTAACTGAGGCTTATGAGGTTCTTGGGGATGAAAAAGAAAAGGGAAGAGTATGACTGTAAAAAAGAAAAAAATGTTCAGAGTCAAAGAAGAAATAAGAATAGAAAGGAAAAATTTCAAGGATGAATTTTCTCAAAAATGACTTTACTTTTTGGAAGGGATTTTTTTAAAAAGTGCTAAGGAAATGAGAGGGATGTTTGAAAAATAGTTTTAGGATGGATAAAAAGGGAGAAAAAGGGCAAGGTCTGAAAAAGAGAATATTAAAAAGTAGATTTGATCAGTTTTTTTGATGTAAAGAAAAAAATAATGATAATTTAGGGGTAACTTTATAAATTTTTATAAGAAATTTTTGAGTTTAATATTATTAAAAATTATATAAATTTATGTTTTAAGTAAAATAGTCATAGTTTTTGAGTTCAGTTTTAAGGCAGTTTTACTATAAAAAAAGATAAATTGAGGGAAGGAAAAAAAGGAAATGTTATGGGGAATTAGAAGATTTTTGTCAAATTTTAGAAGTATTTTTAGACGGCCGTTTGGACGAGGCAGTATTTATCGGCTGGAAAGGCTTAGAAGTATTGCACGAATGAGGGAAAGTGGAAAAAGTAGAAGTGAAAGAAGCAGTTTGGGAGTTGACAGAGGGATTAAAAAAATATGAAAAACGAAAGTTAAATGCTAGAAATCAGAAAAGTTATAAATTTTTTTAATGTGAAAAAAATATTTTTAATAATGATGGTTTTGATATTTACGTTTATTTTTTTGTACATTTTTTTCAGGATATTCTGCAAAAAGTCTTTATTTTTTTCGATTTTTATTTATATTGGAGTTACACTTTTATTTGCTTATTGTGGAAAGATTTTTGAAAAGGTGGAAGTTCAAGAGGAAATTAGGAATATAAAAAAATGACAGGGAAAGGGAACATAATGTTTTTTTGGAAAAAGTGAAGGAAATAGAGGATTTGGAGAAAAAGTCAGATTGAGCATATTTTTTTGAAGGATTCTGAAGATTATGATATGAAAAATTTGGAAAGTTGGAAGAGCGACTTCTCTTTTGATTGGGAAACAGACACCTAGAAATAGGGTTGATATTGATGTAAGTGATGGAATTTATTCTAATTTAGTTAGCAGGGCTCATGGAATTTTAAATCGAGTCAATGGGATTTGGTATTATGAGGATTTGGGTTCGCAAAATGGGAGCGGAATTGAAAAGAAATCTGGATAAGCGGAAAAAATAAAAATTATATACCTGTAAAAAGTGGAGTCAGGCGATATAATTTACTTGGCAACTACAAAAAAATATTATTAAAAATAAAAAAAGGCAATAATAAAAAGTGGAAATTTCAAAAAAAGCCAGGGATTAAAAATTTTTATTAGAGAGTAAGAATAAAATTTATGTTTTTTTCATGAAGTTTAGCATTGCAGGTTTTCATAAATAGATAAGATAAAAAAATGGAGGATTGTTTTAAAATGAAATTAGATAGATGTAAAAATGGGCATATATACGATGTTTCCAGATATAGTTCGTGTCCCTACTGTAAATCGGAAGGATTGGAAACAGAAGTTCAAGATGATAAAATTAATTTAGTTGAACAAATGGAAGATGAGGATAGAACTACTGCCTACTGGTCAAAGGACAGCACGGTGGATCCTGTTGTGGGATGGCTTACGTGTATTGAAGGGCATGACAAGGGGAAGGATTATAGAATTGTGAGTGAACGGAACTTTATTGGACGTGGGGAAAATATGGACATCCAGATTTCAGGGGATACTATGATTTCTAGGAAAAATCATTGTTCGATAAGTTATAATCCGAAGCAGCGGAAATTTGATGCTAACTCCTGGAGATTCCAATGGGTTAATTTATTTAAATGGAGAAAGTCTGTTTATAATACGGTGGAATTGAGGGCTTATTCGGTTGTGGAAATGGGGGAGAGTAAATTTGTATTTGTAAATTTGTGTGGAGATTATTTTGATTGGGAGAAGGAAAAAGCCAGGGATGAAAATTTGAGAAAAAGATATGAGAATTTGGATGATGAAAAAACAGCTGGAAATATGAATTTTGTGAATAGAAATAGTAAAAATGGGGATTTGGAAGTAAAAATTGAAGATTATGAAGAAAAATTTATAAGTTAATGAAATTAAGGGAGAAATGGGAAAATGAGAAAGGATGAGGCAAAAATTTATTACGGAATTTTTGAGCGAGGCTGGAACGAAGGCTGAAAAATAGTGATTATTTTGGATATATTTTGCTGGATAATTATGCGATTTGGGCTGTAGCTGATGGATTTGATGAGGAAGATGGGGCAAAAGTTGCGGCAAGGATTGCTGTAGAATCTGTAATTGAATATTTTATGCTACGTCCACGATTTAATTATGACGTTATTAAGGAAATGATGGATTATGCCAATTTGAAGGTTAAGGAAAAAAACAGGAAGAAAGTTTAAAAAAATATTCTCTTATGCACACTTCTCTTTTAATCGTTATAAGCAATTATAATTCAATTTTATATGGAAATGTTGGAAATACTAGATTTTATCATATTAGAGGCGGATATATTGTTTCTCAAAGTAAAGATGATACGATAGCGCAGCTTTTGGTGGATGAAGAAGCGTTAAATGTATCGGATATGAGATTTCATAGGCAGAGAAATGATTTACTGCAGGCAATTGGGGATTTTGGGAAAATTAAGCCGAATATTATAAAAAGTCCTGTGGAGCTTATGGAAAAAGATGTTTTTTGCTTGACAACTGTGGGATTTTGGGAAAATATTGATGAACACGATATGGAAAATGATTTGTCTAGATTTGAGGATAAAAAGCAATGGCTAAATTCATTGGAAAAAAGAATACTTGCTTCGCTTAGGGACAATATTGAAAATTATACGATTGCACAGGTGGAAGTGCAGGCAGTGGCGAGTTCAGAGCCGATGGAAAAGGATAGAAGCAAATTGATAAAAAAAATAATTTTGATAATAATGATTGTTGTTGTGATTATTTTATTTATTGTAATTTGGAATGTGAAAAAGGCGAAATGGGATTTTACAGGCGGCGACACAGTATGAAAAAGCTGGCGGATGAGGAAATTTTGAAAAAGAATTTTAATAATTCGATTGATAATTTAAAATTGGAAATTGGGGAATATGAGAAATTAAAGCCAAAAAAAGCAGAGGTGTGATTGGATTTTTACAAATGCAGAGAAAAAAAGGAATGATGCGAATAAAAAGATTGATGAAATAAATAAAAAAATTGGAGAAACTGAAAAAGATTAAGGAGGCATTTTCAGATATTAATGAAGGAAATGATCTGTTTAACAATGGAAATTATGATGAGGCAAATGAGAAGTACCAGCAGGCTAAATATAATCTGAATGACAATACTTATAAACGTGATGAGTTGAATACAGAAGAAATTTTAGCAACATTGGATTCACGGATTAATTCTGGTGTAAAACTGAAGGAAGCGAAGGCTTTAGAAATGGCTGGGGATAATGCGGTTAATGAAGGAAGTTACAATTTGGCGAAAGTCAGTTACAAAAATGCTGCAGATATGTATTTGGCAAATGGAAAGGCGGATTATGTTTCACAAATTGAGAAAAAGATAGAGGAAATAGCGGACAAGGAAAAAACGGCATATAATGGGGCAATGCTTGCAGAAAATAAAGGGGATTCATTGGCACAGAGCAATATTAATTCTTCTAGGGAGGCATATTATCAGGCACGGCAGATGTACCAGATACTTGGAGATACTGTGAAAGTGGGAGAAATTGACAATAAGATACAGGAACTTAATTCTCAGCAGAATGCTGATTTACAGACTGCTAATAATCTTGTTCAAGAGGGGCTTTCGCAAATTACGGCTAATAATCCAGCACAGGCAATAGGAATTTTGACACAGGCTAAAAATATTTATCAAAAAATGAAAGATGCAAATAATGTAAATGCTGTTGGAAAATATATAAGCCAGGCACAGGAATTTATTAAATTTGAAAGCCAGAATGCTGAAAAACTGAAGGAAAAGGAACTGGAATATTCGGAAAAATTAAAATCTCAAGAAACAGAATATTCAGAAAGGCTAAGACAGCAGGAGATTCAGCTACAGCAGCAATTACAGGCAAGAGAAGCAGAAATAAAGGCACAGCAGGAACAAATGGAGATAGAAAGGCAAAAGCGGGAAGAAATATCAAGAAAAATGGAAAATGCCTCAAATCTGGAAATGCAGGCGGATCACCTGGAATTAGATGAAAAAAATTTGAGGAAAGTATTTCAAAATATGAGGAAACGAAGAAAATTTTGGAAGAAGTAAATGCTGATGGAAATTTTGGGAATCAAGCGGCTAAGATTGAAGGTTTAAATAAAAAAATTGAAAAAAGTGAAGGATATTTGCTGAAGAAAAAAATGGAGAAGAGGATCTTAAAAAAATAAAAAAATGGCAGGATAGCTATGGAAAAGCTACGCAGGCAAAGGAAAAAAAGCTGGAAAAAGTTGGAATAAAGCAAGATGAACTGGAAAAAAATAGGGAAAAGAACTGAAAAGGGCTGTGAAAAAAAGCAAATAAGAAATGGTGGCAGTTCTGGAAGATTTTTTTAGGAGAAAAGCTAAGATTAAAAAGTTGAATAACAATAGTATTAGTTAAAAAAATTATGACAGTTCACTATTTAAATGGAAAATGATACAGGATAGGAGGGAAAATGGTAAAAAGCGTAAAATTAAAAAACTTTCTTTTTTTAAGGAATATGCACAAATTGCTGAAAAAAATACGTATTCGGCATATATTCCGAATGGGAACAGAGGGAATCTGAGTGCATTGCTAATTTTGAGGAAAAAAATTCAGAGACGAGAAAAATGTGGAAATTGAGGGAAAAAAATAGGAAGTAGCGGTATTGAGAGTAAAAAAATAAAAAAAGAATGTAAAAAGGAAGAATTTGGCAAAGGCTGGAGTTCATAAGGTTATTGAAAAAAATATTTGGAAAATGGTGGTTTTTCAACGGAAAAATATGAAAAAAATTATTCAATCTTCTAAAGATAAAGTAATTTTTTTGAGAAAAAGTAAGTTTTTAAAGTTGAAAAAAATAATGAAAATGATTTTGACTCAAAAGATTTTTTTATTCGCAAATTGTTGTTATTATTGACAAAGATGACATGATTGCGGGAAATATGGGGAAAAACAGAGACTTTGCTTTTGTATCGGGAAAAATAGGATTGTGGAAAAAAATATGCGGAGAGGAAATTAAGAGAGTAAAGTTACAGAAAAAAATGATTATTTGCTGGCTGGAAGTCCTGAATTTTGGAAAAAAATGTTGATGAGAATGAGATTGAGGAAGTTTTTGTTGATTTGAAAAAGTAAGGAGAATATTGAGAAAAAAATTTAAGCAGGAAAATAAAGGCTGCTGAAGTGAAATTAAAAAAAGTCATACCATTTTTGTCAATTTTTGTGGAAAAATATTGAAATGGAAGATAGTGATGAAGAATTGGAAAGGGAAGTTGACAGGGAAAAATAAGAAAAGGGAAATAAATGTAAAGTATACGTTTTTAATGATAATATTTTTATTTTTTTGTTTATTTCTGTGGGGGAAAAATATTCAAAAGGGGAATCTAAAAATTAAGAAGGAAAAAAATTTGGAAAGTGTGGTGGCTGGAAAAAAATTGGGGAAAAAGGCGAAATTGATGGAAAAATAATTTGATTGAAAAAGATAGAAATTGAAAAAAATAAAATAATGAGAAAAAGATAAAATTGGGCTGGAAAAATGTTGAGAGTGCTGAGGAAAAAGATGGAGATGAAGGAGAAAAAAGCAGGAGATGGAATTAAAAAGTGTGGAGGGAAAAATAAAAATGTGGGAAATTTAGAAGTAGTTCAAAAATACTGAAGAAAAATGATGGAAAAAGAAAAAAATTAAAAAAATAAAGTAAGCAAAGTGAAAATGGGTGAGAAGGAAAAAAAGTCAGAAAAAGATGGGAAAAAAAGTTGCTGGAAATGAAAAATCAAAAATAAAAAAATTTTAACGTAAATAATAAAAAGTTTTAAAAAAAGATCAAAATTTAAAAAAATAACAAACTTTCACAACTTGATAAGGAAATTGAGAGGAACTGGAAAATTTTTGGGAGCGTGATAGGAATGGAAATAATTTGAAGAAAATATAAAAAAAGGAAAAAGTGAGATGGATTTTTTTATTAAAGGGAACGATGTTGAATGGGAAATATAAGATTGTGAGTTATATGGCTAAGAGTGATTTTTTTCTAATATTTATTTGGCTGAAAAATAATTTAGGGGAAAAAAAGTTGTTATTAAGGAGTGTTATCCTGGAAAAAAATTGTTATGAGAGATGGGAAGGAAGTTTTTACGGAAAAAAATATAGGAAAGATTTTGAGAGATTGAAGAGATGTTTTTGGAAGGAAAAAAATGTATTTTGGAGAAATTTAGAAAGAAGTCTAAGGGAAATAGGGGAAAAATTTCAAAATAATCTTATTAAAAATGGTGTTATTAAAATTCTGGATTTTTTTAGTGAAAATGGAACAAATTATATTGTTATGGAATATTTTGGGATTACTTTGAAAGAGTATATTTTTGGAAAAATAAGGTTCAAGATGAAAAGATAAATATAAATTATATTTTGAAAATATTTCTTAAAGTTGCAAGGGCTGTTTGTAAGATCCATAAAAGGGAGATTATTCATTGTGATTTAAAGCCATCAAATATTTTGGTTGATATTAGGGGGAATATTAGAATTATTGACTTTGGATCAAGTTTGAGAAAAGGGGAAAAGGTTGATTTTATTGAGGTTTCAGAAGGGTATTCGCCGATTGAAGTTTATTCAGAAAAGGTTCAGATTGATGAGAGGACTGATGTTTATTCGCTTTCGGCACTTTTGTATTTTATGCTTTGTGGGAAGAAAATTGATGGGGCAGTTAAGAGGTTTTATAAGCCAGAATTGGAATTTGCAAGAGAAGTGATTTTAGGGTTTGATAAAATTGAAAAGTTTAAGGAAGTGGAAAAAATAATAAAAAAAGGATTGGAATTTGAAAGGAAAAAAAGATTTGGAAGTGTCAGGGAAATGATTGAAAAGTTAGAATTATTAAATTCTATTTAGCGAAGGGGCTTATCACCCTTACAATAAATAAAATATATCTTCTGTTTTTTTAATTAGATTTAGTATGAGAATATAGTTCGTATAAAAAAAGTATATAATTTTATGTAAATGTATGAATTTATCGGCATAGAGATTTTTTTGTTAGAATTATATAAAAAGTTTAAATTTTTACAAATTCAATAAATAAAGGGGAAAAATATAGAGATGAAATTGTTTTATGAGGAAGAATTGCGGAGAAAAATCCTATTATGAGATGTATCAGATTGCGATTGGGGAAAAAGCTGGTGGATGTGCATTTGGAAACGCCTACGAGAGAGGAGCTATTGCACTTTTGATGAAATATCGGGGAGTAAAGGCTAATTATTGTATTGATAAGTATACTAAAAAAATGGGCTTGTAAATGTTCAGCTGCTTTTTGACAGTAAACTTGGGGAGAGGATTCATCATGAGAATAAAAATACGAGTACCGCACAAAAATTATTTTTGTATAAGGAGCTTTGACTTGATGAGGGAGGACAATTATAAGATTGAGATTCCTGAAAAATGTGAGCAGTGCAAATGTCTTTCTTATAAATGCAAATAATTATCTTTGTGGAATTTTTTTCACTGGAAAAAGGATTTGAAGAGCAGGAATAAATATTTTTTTTGATTAGTAAAAAAAGAATTTTTTTAGAGTTGAGACATTGAGAAATAATAAGTTTTCGTTTTTTTATTTTTTTAAAGAAAATGACTTAAAATTTATTCATGAATTTTTATAATTGGAAGGAAGATGAGCCATATCCGCTTTATCCGTATCAGATGGATTATTATAAAGTTGAAATTGAAAATTTTGTTGTAAAAAAATCTGGAAACTACGAATACTCCGCTTTGTATTGATTTTGGGACTGTAAATACAGCTCTGGGAGCATATCTGGATAGAAATTATGTAAGGGATTTGCCAACTAATGATATTTTGAATGGGAATGTTGTCATTGATGCTATAAATTATGTGAAATTTGATGACGGGGAAAGGCATTACCGTGAGATTTTTCCAACGTTAGTTTATGTTGAGGATTGCAGTGATAGTAATAATATTAAGTATTCGTTTGGATATGATGTGGCAAGAAAAATTGGAAAAAATGACTATATTGTTAATGGCTCGATTTTTTTACAGACTTTGAAAAAGATGGGTACATGAGCATAATAAGATGGAAAAAAATTAATGATGAATTTGGGAATATTTTGTATGTGAAAAGGAAGGAAATAATAAAGGCATATTTGAAATATGTTGTAAATCGTGCAGAATATATGTTTAAATGTAAATTTAAAAAAATTCATGCTTCCAGTCCTGTAAAATTGAAAGAGCAGTTTTTGACAATGTTTCAGGAAATTTTTATGGTTGAAAAATAATTTTAATAAAAAGTTCTTATGAAAAAAATTATGAATATGAAATTATTCGTGAAAATGCTATGGATGAAGTTTATTGCTGTGCTTTATAATACGATTGAGATACAGATAAGGAAGGGGAGATATAAGGAAAAATGAAGAATACAGTGCTTTAATTATTGACTGTGGTGGTGGAACTACTGATTTGGCGGCTTGTAAATATGTGATTAATAAGGACAGGATTTCGTATTATCTGGATATAAGGACAAGTTTTGAAAAATGGAGATGAAAAATTTTGGGGAAATGACTTGACTTATAGGATTATGCAGTTTTTTTGAAGATTGTGCTGGGGGCAAAAGTATTCTGAGAATAGGGTTGTTTCTGTTAATGATTTGATAAAATATGATAATGATATGATTTATAAAGTGATTGATGACAGCGGTGTTGATAAAATTTTTGAAAAATATGAATTTGGAATATGAAAAAATATGAGAAAAATAATACCGACAAAAATATTCACAATTTGAAAAATAAAATGAGCGAAGAATATCAAAAAAATACGAAATAATTTTTTTATATGCTTTGGGGAAGCTGCTGAAAATTTAAAAAAAGAATTTTTTTACATCTGATGGAAGACTGCAGAACACGTTTCGATGCACCTAGAAATTATGAAAAAAAGGAATGATATTCACATAACGCAGTTAAAAAAAGCCTGGAAAAATTCACACATATGAAAAATGAAATATTTAACACAGTAACAGATTATCCAAGACATATTTTTACAATAAAGGAAATAGAAAAAATTGTAAAAGCCGATATTTACGGAATGCTTAGAAAATTTTTGAACACTTATTACAAGGAAGGGCTGCTTTTTGAGTATTCGTTGATAAAGTTGAGCGGACAATCGACTAAAAATTAGTACATTTCAGGAAGTTCTGAAGGAATTTGTGCCTGGAAAAATGATAGAATACAAGGAACTTAGCCATCGTGATGATTATGAGCTGAAGTTGAACTGTCTGGATGGTGCTATAAAATATTTGGATTATAAGCGGTTTGGGCATATAGATGTGGAGATTGTGAATGAAGTGCCGCTTGTGCCGTATTCTGTGTGGGTGGAAAAATACGATGGGGAAAAGATTGAAATGATCCAGACTTCACGGAAGGCTGATATTCTGATTGGGCAAATTGACAAGAAAAGTTCGGCTGAAGAACTAAAAATTTATGTTTATAATGCTGAAGGGGAACTTAAAAAAAGAGATGATCTACAAAAAAATGAGGATGACTATGAGGAAATGGATGACAGGAAATCTTGCCAGAATTTGTAAATATTATTTCTCAAAATGATACTGATACAATTCAAAATGATACAGTTAGATTTTTCGTTTACACTGATTTAAATAACTGGGGATTTTTGTCGTGCCAATCCAAAGAAAGTCAGATCGACTTTTATCTTGGACGTAAGCAATATTTTTCCTTATGAAGATAATTTAAGTGAAAATTCTTATTTTGATGGAAATCACTAAAAAAAGGGGAAAAAATATTGAAAAAAAGATGAACTAATTTGGTTAATGCCAACGATTTTTTTATTTTTTTATTATTCTTTTTATGATAAAATTTTTGTACACCTAAAATTAATAAAAAAATATTGTCAGTAAAAGTAAAAACGTGAAAAACCTTGAACTTTTGTAGATATGAAAGGAACTGTTGTTGCAAATAATGTTGCTAAAATTGGATTAGATGTAAATTTATCAGTTGACAATGTTTATTTTTAAAAGTGGAGATTTTTGTGAAAAAGGGCGATATAATAGTAAAATTTAGTGACTATCAGAAAAGTGATATTAGTGAAAAAAAGAGCATTGCTGGCTGTAAAAAAATGTACAGTTGAGAAATCTTGAAAAAACAGCAGAAATTAGGAGCAGATGTGAATCAGAAAATTCAAGAAGTAAAAAGGAGAAATAAATGGGTTGGAGCTGGAAGTAAAAGATGAAATGAAAAAAATGCTGTGTTAGTTCAGAGAACTGTGAGAAGTCCGTTTGATGGATATATTGTAAAAATTAATGCTGTAAAAGGGTGGAATTGTAAATAAAAAAATGAGCCTGTAGTTGTTTTTGGCGAAAAAGAATGATCTGAAAAATAATAAGTGAAAGTATGACAGATGAAAAAAATTAAAAAAATTTGAGTATTGGAAATATGGCTGAAGTAAGCCTTTTTAGGAGAAAAAAATAAAAAAAGCTGGGGAAGAGAAAACGCTTGAGGAATTAGTTGAAATTAAAAATGATAAAGGTAAAGAAGGTTTTCAAAAATAGAGATAATAAAGGGAATTTAGATTTATTTTCTGAAAGAAAAGTTATTGAAGCGGAATTATTTAAGATTAATAAAGTTGTAAATATGAATGTACTTGAGTTTTTTTCCGATTTCCTTTAAGGATTTATTTTTTTAAATGAGCAGGTGGATATTCAGTGTTATTTATAGAAAGAAAGAGAATGTTTTTAAATTTGTTTCTAAAAAAAGCGATTATTTTTTTAAAAAAATCAGAAAAGTTATATTTATTTGATTGATAAAAAAATAATTTGATTAGGGAAAAAGGGAAGTTTTTGTTGGGGTGGATAATGGAGAAAAGATTGAGATTTTTGGGATGAATATTGAGGAAGGGATGGAAATTGTGGAAAAATCCTGATGATAAAAATTACAAATAATGTAATTGTGGAAAGAAGAAATATTCAAGATGAAGAAATTGAAAAAGAAAAAAAGAATAGAAAAAATTAGAGAATGAAAATGAAAAAAATAGGAAATAAAATGGATGAAAATGAGAGGGAGATTATTAAATTGAAGCAAAAATAATAGATTGAAATTTTTTTAAATTATTTGAAAGTAAATATTAGGGTTTAATCTACTAAAAAGATTTATAATGTATTTATTATTTAAATGGGGTTTAATATAAATAGTAGATCAATTAATTATGAATTTTTTTTGTGGGCAAGGCTTTTTTTAGTAAATAATATGAAATATGTTTTTGTTTTTAAATGGTGTCTGGTATAAATAAAGATTTTTTTACAAGGGGTAAAAACCCCTTGTCAGTAAACAAATAAAAATTTTCTAATTTGAATTTCCAATTTTGGTCATTTTTTTCCATTATTAGTTACAGAAAGTCCATTTCCGTTTGGAAAAATCAGATTTATTTAAGGAAATTATTTTTTTGATGGCTAATTTTTTTCTGAGTCTATGAAAGGGCCTAAACTTCCGTAAGTTTGTCTTACAGGGATAATCTCTCCAGAGATAAAAATTCCCGTTGCTGTCTATTTTAATTTTAAAAAATTGGAGCAAGGCCCATAGAGCCTGAAATATTTATCTTTCCAAAAGTTGCAAAAATTTCCACCACTGTAGGAAATAAATTTATTTTTGTAAAGTTCAACTGCTCTTGTAACGTGCGGTCCTTGTCCAAAAAAACAATATCTGCTCCATTATCTATCACAAAATGGGCAAATTCATAGACATTTCCCGATCTTCCCCATGAAAAAAATTTCGTGATTTCGAGTAATATGTTCTGCTCCAGCACCTTCAGCACCGCCGTGAAACATAACAATTACAATATCAACTTTCGATTTTAATTCAGAAATAAGTTTTTTTGCATAATTGTAGTCATTCAATTTTACAGTGGCTGAATTTGGAGCAAAGGAAATAAATCCAAATTTTTTTACCATCTTTTTCTAAAATTGAACTTTCAGCAATATCTTTTAATTCCAGAATATTTTATATTTAAATTATCAAGATTTTTTTAATAGTTTCCCTAATCCCAGTTTCTCCAAAATCATTACTATGATTATTAGCAACACTCAAATAATCAAATCCAGCCTGCTTTTAAGTATTTTCCATATTTTTGACGGCATACGAAAAGCATAACATACATTTGGATTATCACAGCTTTTTCGAGTACCGCCATTATCAAATAACGTTCCTTCCAGATTTCCCACAGTAATATCTGCATTTTGAAGCACATCTTGAGTATTTTTTTCAAAATATTTTCATCATTTTTTTGGAAGTAAATCAGATGGATAATTTGAGCCAAGCATTATATCTCCAACTCCAATTATTGTAAATTCTGATTTTTTTCATTTGTTTTATCATTTCCATTATTTTTTTAGAAATATTTTTGATTCCTAATATTTTTTTCGGCATTAATAAATCTGTTTCTAAAGTTTTTGAAAAAAAGGGCTTGTAATAATTAATGCAAGTGCAAAAAGCCAAAATAGCAAATAAAAATTAATAGTATATTTTTTTCATTTATTAAATCCTTTTCATAGTTTATTAGTAGTCATTACAAATAAGCAATTTAGCAATTTCTTGGCAAAGGATCAAGTTTTTTTGTTACCTGATAAATAAAATTGCAATATTAATATATTTTACATATATTTACTGTAAAAAAAGCAATATGATTCATAAAAAAATAATTTTAGAAGAGAAAAATATTCTTTACATTTTCTGTTTTTTTCTATTATACTTTAAATATGTAGAAACAAAAAAATTGGAGGATAAATAAATGAAAATTGCTGAAGTCTCTTATTTTACGTGCTGATATTCAAAAAGAGAATTGCACAGCTGAAAACAAGACTTAATAATAATGCCAAAGTTCAGGAAAAATGAAGAACCTGCTGAAAATCCTGAACTTTTTATTAACTGAATTAGAAAAATTTGATTTTCGCAGTTAAATGATTTAATAGTAAAAAAATAAATAGAACAAATACACTTTTCAAAAAAATTGATGGAATTTCATTGGTGGAGTTAATTACAAAAAAAGATACGCTTTCACAAAAAGCAGGAATTTTGCGTGAATTTATTGAAATTGCAAGCCAAAAAGGTGGATTTGTATTCTACAGCGGAAATAAAGGTTTTCAGTACGGTTAATGTGCCTGAACAGCAGAAAAAGTTTGGATAAATTGTCTAAGGAAATTCGGGAAACTGATACAAAGTTGCAGCAGGCTAACTGGACTATTGACTTAGTTGAAGAATAAAAAAATAGTGTATTTAATATTGTAATTTATAAAAAAATAAAAAAAGATTTTTTTGGTGTAGATATTTTTAAGGTGAACATAAACCTTTGGATATTAGGGGAAAAAAATATCCTACAAGAATGAGTAATGCGGGGAAGTTACAAAAGTTATGATTAATCCCAGTATTGTTACATCTGTACGAATTATTGTAATTGTTACTACCATATGTTAATTAATAATATTGAGGCTGGGTTGCGGGAATGGTTTTTGCTATGTAGAAATTTATAAGGAGAAAAAAATTTTATGAAAAAAATAGGGCTTGTGCCACGTTTGATTATTTCGATTGTGCTTGGTATTTTACTTGGATTAGTTTTGCCAAGTCCGATTATAAGGATTTTTGTCACGTTTTCGTCGTTGTTTAGTAAATATTTGTCGTTTATTATTCCATTTATGATTATTGGATTTGTTGTAACTGGAATTTCAGATTTACGTCATGGAGCGGGAAAATTGCTTGGAATTACAACTTTACTGGCTTATCTTTCTACAATTGTTGCAGGTACGCTTTCGTATCTTATGGCAATTAGTATTTTTCCAAAAATTCTTAATTTTACTTCATTTACAACGGTGGAACATCCTGAAAAGAATCTTTTGACGAAATTATTTTGACATTCCAGTTGCACCAATGTTTGATGTAACTTCAGCGATTATTTTTTTGCATTCATAATGGGACTTTCGATTAGCTGGCTTAGAAATAATGGAGAAGGGCAAACTACATATAACCTTTTTCGAGAATTTTCAAAGATAATTACAAAATTGTTAAGCACATCAATTATTCCGTTGCTTCCTGTCTATATTTTTGGAACATTTATGAATATGACTTACAGCGGACAAATTTTTTTGCAACGCTTTCAATATTTTTTTAAAGGTATTTATTTGTGTAATAATTTTGCATATTTTTATATACTGCAGGTTTATTCATATTTGCTGGCGGACTTTCAGGAAAAAATCCATTTGTCTGTATGAAAAATCAGATTCCTGGATATTTTACAGCTCTTGGGACACAATCTTCAGCCGCTACAATCCCAATAAATATTGAATGTGCCAAAAGAAACGGAACATCGCCTGAAATCCGTGAATTTGTAGTTCCTTTATGTGCCACAATTCATTTGGCTGGAAGTATTATTACAATTACAAAGTCTGTGTTGTTACTGTACTTATGATGCACAGCATGTCCTACGGAATTTCAACAATTTTTCCGTTTATAATGGTACTTGGAGTAGCAATGGTAGCTGCGCCTGGAGCGCCTGGAGGAGCAATAATGTCTGCACTTCCATTTTTAGGAATGGTTGGAATTGCCTCAAGCAGCCCAATGGCTTCACTCTTAATCGCACTTTACATAACACAGGATAGCTTTTGGAACAGCGGCTAATGTTTCTGGAGATAATGCGATTGCCATTATAGTTGATTGGATATATCATAAATTTATAAAAAAATAAAATTAGTATGATTGAAAAAGTAGAAAATTTATGCTATAATTAACCCATAAAGGTAATGGATATACTCCATTTTAAGGTAAAAAAATAGCGGAAAAAAATATCTTCTTCTTAGTTGAAGGGGGTATTTTTTTATGTTATAATATTTCTGGGTTCGCTACCCAACCTTGAAATGGAGGGAGGTGAATAGTAATGATGAATGGTGATGTTGTTACTTTCATTGTTATGGTTATAATTTTGTATATAATCTTTAACAAATAGATGACAAATTGCCATTTTTTTGCCTCCAAGATCTGCAGGAAATTATAACCTGCAGGTTTTTTTCCATAAAAATTATAAATATAATAAATTTTTAATGAGGAATAGCAGGAAATAATAAAAAAAGTGAATTACTAATTAATTTTAGTTTTTTTCACTTTTTATTATATTATTTTTTTGTTTTTTTATATTAGTACCATAAAAGGTTAATTCCATTTTCCTTACATGTTTTTTTACAATTTCAGGTGTCCATACTGAAGTCTTTGAACTTCTCCAATGTGGGCTTTTTGCAATAAAAAAACATGCAGATTCTTGATTGTCCGATTCCTCCACCGATTGTTAATGGTAATTCATCGTTTAAAAAGCATTTTGTGGAAATTAAGATTTTTTTCTTTCTTCCAGGTTTAATTCTTTTAATTGACGTTCTAATGCGGCTTTGTCAACACGGATTCCCATTGAAGATAATTCTAATGATCTCATCTAAAACTGGATTCCACATAATTAGATCTCCGTTTAGTTCCCAGTCATCGTAATCTGGGGCACGTCCATCGTGTCTTTTTTTCCAGAATTTAACACTTTTCCAATTTGCATAATGAAGATTGCCTTGTGTTCTTTTTGCAAATTTGTCTTCTCTTTCATTTGGAGTTAATTCAGGATATAAATCTTCTAATTCTTGTGAAGTAATAAAAGTAACTTCTTTTGGCAAGAATTTTTCAAATTTTTTTCAAATTTTTTTCAGTCAATTCTTTTTCTGTATTTAAAAAAAGACTTGATATATTTTTTTAACAGTTGCTTTTAAAAAAAGTCAATATTTCTATCTTCTTTTGAAATAACTTTTTCCCAGTCCCATTGGTCAACGTAAATTGAATGCATATTATCTAAATCTTCATCTCTTCTGATGGCATTCATATCTGTATAAATACCTTTTCCTTCTTCAACGCCATATTGCTTCAATGCAATTCTTTTCCATTTTGCAAGTGAATGTACAATTTCCAATGTTACATCTGGCATTTCCTTCATTTCAAAAGCTACAGGACGTTCAACGCCGTTCAAATTATCATTAATCCCAACAGACTTTCTAACAAACATAGGTGCCGAAATTCTTGTTAAGTCTAATGCTTTTGCAAGTTCTCTCTCAAAACAGTCTTTTGCAGCTTTTATTGCAATTTCTGTTTCCATGATTCCATATTTTGGATCATAATTTTTTGGAATTATAGTTTTTGACATATACTCTCCTTCTTTCTCAATTTTTTATTCTACCTATAGATGTTATCAAAATTATTATCTATTGTCAAATTTTTTTAAATTGAGCCTATTTAAGTTATTTTTTTAAAAGAAATAATCTTTTTTTCTAAATGGGATTTAGTATAAAAATATTGTTTTTTTAGTATTAATATTTGAATTAGTTATAAATATATATTGTAATGATTATAAAATTATGATAAAATTAAATAAAGAATTTTGAATAACAAAATATTAATAGCTTTTATACTAAATATGTATATATTTAGAATTATAGAAAAACTTAAAAAGTTAAAAATATCAAGAATGGAGGAAAAAAATGGAAAAATATATCTAAAGATAAATTATTAAGTATGTATGAATCAATGTTAGATATTAGAAACTTTGATTTGAAGGTGAATCAACTTGTAAAAAAGAGGGATGGTTCCAGGAATGACACATTTGTCAGTTGGAGAGGAAGCGGCAAATGTTGGAGCGATTGCGGCGTTAAATCCTGATGATTTTATAACGTCTAACCATAGAGGACATGGGCAAGTTATTGCAAAAGGGATTGACTTGAATGGAATGATGGCTGAGATTATGGGGAAAAGCTACAGGAACTTGTAAAGGTAAAGGTGGTTCAATGCATATTGCCGATTTAGAAAGTGGAAATTTAGGAGCTAACGGAATTGTTGGTGGAGGACACGGAATGGCAGTAGGAGCAAACTTTTATACTCAAAAAAAGTTAAGAATACTGGAAAAAAATCGTACTGTGTTGTTTTGGAGATGGAGCCACAAATGAAGGAAGTTTTCATGAAGCAATGAACTTGGCATCAGTTTGGAATGTACCAATTATTTTTTATTCAATTAATAATGGATATGGAATAAGTACAGATATTAAAAAAAGTTACAAATGTAGAGCATATTTATCAAAGAGCGGTAGATTTATGGAATGCCTGGATATTTCATTGAAGATGGAAATGATGTTTTGGCAGTTTATGAAACATTTAGAAAAAGCAGTGGATGATGTAAGAGCAGGAAAAGGTCCTGTTTTAATTGAAAGTGTGACATATAGATGGTTTGGGCACTCGAGTTCAGATCCTGGAAAAATATAGAACGAAAGAAGAAGTGGATTCTTGGAAGGCAAAAAGATCCAAATATTAAATTTAGAAATAGATTGATTGAAGAAGGGATTGCAACTGAGGAAGAATTAACTAAATTGGAAGAAAATTCAAAACAAAAAAATTGAAGAAGCAGTTGATTTTTATGAAAAACAGTCCAGAACCAACTCTTGAATCAGCATTTGAGGATATTTTTTTGCAGATTAATTAAAGTGTTTGTTACTAAAAAGAATTTTTGGGAAATTTAGTAAAAAGATATTGATTTAAAAAAATATAAATTTCGAAAAAATTCTAAGAGAGTTAAATTAGGAAAATAGTGTTTGAAAAAAAGAAGAGATAAAAACTGGGAGGAAAAAATAAATATGGAGACAAAATTAATGTCTGTAAAAGAGGCAATAATTACAGCAATGTCAGAAGAAATGAGAAGAGATGAAAATGTATTTCTTATGGGAGAAGATGTTGGAATATTCGGAGGAGATTTTGGGACTTCGGTAGGAATGTTGGAAGAATTTGGAGAAGAGAGAATTAAGGATATGCCTATTTCAGAATCAGCAATCTCAGGAGCAGCTATTGGAGCGGCAATGACAGGTTTAAGACCAATTGTAGACGTAACATTTATGGATTTTATCGTGTATATGATGGATAATATTGTAAATCAGGCGGCTAAAACTAGATATATGTTTGGTGGAAAAGGAAGAGTGCCAGTGACATTTAGATGTGCGGCAGGAAGTGGAGTAGGTTCAGCAGCACAACATTCGCAATCATTGGAGGCTTGGTTTACGCATATTCCTGGAGTGAAAGTAGTTGCACCTGGAACACCTGCAGATGTGAAAGGGTTGTTGAAAGCAGCTATTAGAGATAATAATCCAGTAATTTTCTTGGAATATAAAGCACAATACAATATGAAAGGTGAAGTTCCAACAGATCCTGAATTTGTTATTCCTTTAGGAAAGGGAGAAATAAAAAGAGAAGGTACGGATATTACAATAGTAAGTTACGGAAGAATGCTTGAAAGAGTATTGAAGGCAGCAGAAATAGTGGCTGAAGAAGGAATTAGCGTGGAAGTAGTGGATCCTAGAACATTGATACCATTAGATAAAGAGATAATTTTGGATTCAGTTAAGAAAACAGGAAGAGTTATTTTAGTGAATGATGCTCATAAAACAAGTGGATTTATTGGGGAAATTTCAGCAATTATTTCAGAAAGTGATGCATTTGATTATTTGGATCATCCAATTGTGAGATTGGCTGGAGAAGACGTGCCTATGCCATATAATCATACTTTAGAAACAGCGATGGTTCCGAGTGTTGAAAAAATTGTTGAGGCAATTAGAAAAGTAAAAAATAAACAATAGTAGAAGGTGAAATATAAGATGGAAAATAGCAAATTGAGAGCTACACCTGCTGCGAGAGATTTAATAAAATGATGGGAATAGATTTGTTAAATGTTAGAGGCAGTGGAGCTAAAGGTAGAATTCATAAAGAAGATGTGGAAGAATTTAATTTTTGAGAAAAAAAGTGAGAATTACTCCGTTGGCTAGTAAAATAGCACAAGAATACAATATTGATTTGAGTACAGTAGAAGGTAGCGGACATAACGGGAAGATAATGAAAGAAGATATTTTTGAATATCATTGCTAAAACCGAAAGAAACTGAAGAATTGGCAAGACATGAAAAAGCGATATTGGCTGAAAAAGAACAAGTGGAAGAAGTTTGATATTGAAGTTATTCCAATGTCACCAATGAGAAAAAGTAATAGCGAAAAAGAATGTCAGACAGTTACTTTACGGCACCTACATTTACATTAAATTATGAAGTTGATATGACAGAATTGATTTCATTGAGAAAAAAAGTTATGGATACAATTATGGAAAAATACAGGTAAAAAAGATAACTGTAACAGATTTAATTTCATTTGCTGTAGTTAAAACATTGATGAAACACAAATATGTAAATTCTGAATTGTCTGCAGATGGAACACAAATTACATTACATAATTATGTAAATTTATCAATTGCTGTTGGAATGGACGATGGACTTTTGGTGCCTGTAATTAAAGGTGCAGATAAAATGTCATTGAGTGAATTGGTAGTTGCGTCTAAAGATATTATTAAAAAGGCGTTGGCAATGAAATTGAGTCCTTCTGAACAAAGTGGAAGTACGTTTACAATTAGTAATTTGGGAATGTTTGGAACGCAAAGTTTTAATCCTATTATAAATCAACCAAATTCGGCAATTTTAGGAGTTGCTGCGACAGTTGAAAAACCAGTAGTTGTAGATGGAGAGATTGTAATTAGACCAATAATGACAATGTGTTTAACAATTGACCATAGAGTTGTGGATGGACTTGCTGGAGCTAAATTTATGCAAGATTTGAAGAAATTATTGGAAAATCCATTAGCAATGTTAATTTAGAAAAATTTGAAATACTATAAATACCATTAAATAAAAATAAAGGAAGTGAAATAAATGGCAGTAGAAGTAATTATGCCTAAAGCCTGGAATAGACATGACAGAAGGGCAAATCGTGAAATGGAACAAAAAAAGAAGGGGAAAAAAAGTAGAAGAGGGAGAAATTTTACTTGAAATAATGACTGATAAAAACAAGTATGGAATTGGAGGCAGAGGCTTCAGGATACTTAATTAAAGTGTTGAAAACAAGATGGAGAAACTGTGCCAGTTACGGAAGTTATTGGGATATTGGAGCTGAAGGAGAAGAAGCACCAACAGGAGCAGCACCTCAAGCGGCACCAGAACCAAAAAGCAGCAGAACCAGTGGCAGCAAATCAACCAGCAGCTTCAACTTCAAATGAACCAAAAGCACCAAAAGGTGACGATGAATTTGATGTAGTTGTAATCGGTGGAGGACCTGCAGGATATGTAGCGGCAATTAAAGCAGCACAATTAGGTGGAAAAGTAGCGATTGTGGAAAAAGTTCATTTTGGAGGAACTTGTTTGAATAAAGGATGTATTCCTACGAAAACATTCTTGAAAAATGCTGAAATTATCGAAGGAATTGAAATGGCTGGAAAAAGAGGAATTATCTTGGAAAACTGATAAATTCACAATTGATATGCCAAAAGTTGTTAAATTGAAAAATGATATCGTAAAAACATTGACAAACGGAGTTCAAGGATTATTGAAGAGTAATGATGTTAAGATTTATAACGGTATTGGAAAAATAAATGTTGATAAAGATGTTGTTGTTACAAATGATAAAGGTGAAACAGTATTGAGAACTGATAAAATCATTTTAGCAGGTGGTTCAAAAGTAGGAAGAATCAATATTCCAGGAATTGACAGTCCAAAAGTATTGACAAGTGATGATATTTTAGATATTCAACAAATTCCTAAATCATTAGCTGTAATTGGTGGAGGAGTAGTTGGAATTGAGTTGGGACAAGTGTTTAATTCATTTGGTTCAGAAGTAACTGTTGTGGAAAATGATGGATAGAATTATTCCTGTGTGGATAGAGAATCTTCTGAAACATTGAGAAAAGAATTAGAGAAAAAAGGAATGAAAATCTTGACTTCAACTGCAATTAAAGAAATTGTTGATAATGGAGATACATTGACAATTAAAGTTGATGGAAAAGATGATATTGTGGCTGAAAAAGCATTGTTGTCAATTGGAAGAGTGCCTGATTTAGAAGGAATTGGAGAAATTGACTTGGAATTGGAAAATGGTAAAGTTAAAGTGGACAAATATATGGAAACTAGTGTTAAAGGTATTTATGCGCCTGGAGATATTAATGGAACTAGAATGTTGGCTCATGCGGCATTTAGAATGGGAGAAATTGCAGCAGAAAATGCAATTCAAGGAAACCACAGAGCAACAAGATTAGAAACAAATTCTTCAGCTTCAATTTATACTATACCATCAGCAATTTATACTGTACCAGAAGTAGCAATGGTTGGATTGACAGAAGAACAAGCTCAAAGAAAAAAATATGATATAAGTGTAGGAAAAATTTGCGTTTGTAGGAAATGGAAGAGCGTTGGCATCAGGGAGAATCTGCTGGATTTGTAAAAAGTTATTGCTGATAAAAAAATATGGAGAAATTTTAGGAGTTCATATTGTAGGGCCTTCACTGCTGAAATCATTAACGAAGTCTGCGACATTAATGAAAAATGGAAATTACAGTTGATGAAGTAATCAAAAACGATACACGGACACCCTACTTATTCAGAAGCATTGTTTGAAGCATGTGCAGATGTTTTAGGAGAAAGTCTGTTCATTTACCTAAAAAAAGAAAAAAATAGAATGAAAGAGGACTAGTTACTATGATTTATTATATTAGTAAAACTCATGATACCGCATTTAATATTGCTTTTGGAAGAATATTGCTTCAAAAAAATTTAAGAGATGAAGATGAAATATTTTTTTGTTGTGGATAAATGAGCCTTCGATAATTGTTGGGAAGTATCAGAATACGATTGAGGAAATTAATACGGAATATACGAGAAAAAAAGGGATTCATGTAATTCGTAGAATTTCTGGTGGAGGAGCAGTTTATCACGATTTGAATAATTTGAATTATACGATTATTTCTAACAGAGATAAAAAAATCAAGAAGGATTCAATTTTAAAGAATTTTCAAAACCAATAATTGAAACATTGGCAGAATTAGGCGTAAAAAGCTGAGTTTACTGGAAGAAATGACTTGGAAATTGATGGACAAAAAAATTTTTGTGGAAATGCACAGGCTTACATAAAAGATAGAGTGATGCATCACGGTTGTCTTTTTATTTAATGTTGATTTTAGTGCTTTGGGGAGATGCTTTTGAAAGTTTTCAAAGATAAAATTGAGTCAAAAGGTGTAAAAATCTGTTAGAAGTAGAGTTACAAATATATTGCCTCATTTGAAAAACTCCAATTACAGTTGAAGAATTTGGTGATAAAATTATGGAATATATGAAAAAAACAGTATCCAGATATGAAAGAATATGTTTTTCAGTAAGGAAGAGTTGGATTATATTGCAAAAAGAGCTGAAATTAAAAAGAAGTTGGGAATGGAATTACGGAGAGTCGCCAGAATTTAATATAACTCGAGGTAAAAAGATTTAAAAAAATGGAAAAATCCAGATCTTTGCCACAGTTGAAAAATTCTAGAATTAAAAAAATATTAAATTTTATGGGGATTTCTTCGGGAAAAATGAAGACTTTGAGTGAAATTGAAAATCTTTTGAAAGATGTGAAATATACGAGAGAAGATGTCAAGGAAAAATTGGAAACGGTTGATATTGGGGAATATTTTTTTCTAAATTTACGGTGGATGAAGTTGTGGAAGTTATTGTAGAATAGGGATTGATTATGAAATATTTTTTTAGCAAGGGTAAATCCCTTGTTTTAAAAATTTTTTTTATTATATCATATTTTCAGAAATTATCAATAGTTTTTTTGGGAAAAAAGTGTAAAGAAAAAAACTTGACAATTTATCAAAATTTTTGTATAATCATATTGCATTTAAAAATAATGAGTTTTAAAAATTATTGAATAGTATGGAGGTAACATTTAATGTTAAAAATTAAGATTGACAAGATTAGGAAGAAAAAAAGTTCCTTTTTATAGAATAGTAACTATGGAGGCTTTTATCTAGAAGAGATGGGAAAAGCTGTTGCTTACCTTTGGAACTTTTAACCCGCTTGTTGAAGATGACAAACAAGTAGTATTGAAAAGAGGAAGAAATCTTGAAATACTTATCAAACGGTGCTCAACCAACTGAAACTGTTAAAAAGTATCTTAACAAAAAGCAGGAGTTTGGGCTAAATTTCAAGAAACTAAGAAAAAAATAGTTCTGAAAAAAATTCTTGATTCATAATTTATTTTCCATTTTTTTGTTGTACTAGCAAGGGATTTTTGGTCTTTTGTTAGTACAATTGAGATGTAATTTTTCATTGAGGTTTGAATATTGCGTTTCAAAAATATTTGTCCTAATTTTTAGGGCAAATTTTTTTAAGCAGAATTAATATTTATAGTTATTTTAAATTTTATTCTATTTTAATAGTATTTTTTTATTAAAGGGATTAAGCCCTATTTTTATTGGATAAAACCTTAATTATGAAATAGAATTTATAAAAAAATTTTTAAAAAAATACTTGAACTTTTTTTGTTTTTTTGGTATATTATTAAATGTCTAATGCTATTCTATGTTTAAGAATAGATTTCAAATGAAATACTATTTTCATTTAAATAATGGATATGCTAAGTTTCACTTGGTATAGAAATTATTTTTTTGTGCTTAACATTAGGCAAAAGTTTAGAATAAAAAGGAGTTAGAATTATGACGAATAATTTAAGAGTTTTTAAAGAAGGATTTGAAGTCTTTTGCAAAAAGAGTGAAGGACTTTAAATATACAGAATCAGCCCTTATAACTTTTTTATTAACTGGATTAATCGAACTGACAGGAGCTTTCGTTTAATCTTTTTTCGGCTGAAAATGAAATCCAGGCGCAAACAAAGGCAATCAACACGTCGATAACGAACTTGAAGAGTGATTTCAGGTTTGCACGGCATGAAAATGATAAGTTGCTTAGAAAGACAAACTTGGAATTAGTTAAGTTAATGGAACAAGGAGATCACGTTGTAAAAAGCCCATGGAGCAGCTGGCAATACGGAATAAACGGTTTCTACAACAGCTGGCAAGGTTCATACAAAGGTCGTGGAGACAAAACCGCCGACTACAAATACGAACGTGACAAAACAATGAGCAAAACCAAATACGAAGCATATCCACACACTCTTTACGGAAACACAACAGAACTAGGATTAAAGCAAGAGCCAAATGCCTCAATCCCAGTATCAGCTTCACTTACTCCGTTAATACCAAAAGTAAAGTATGCTAATGTATCAATGGCTGTGGATATAAGTGAGTTGCCTTCATTTACTCCAAGAACGGTTAATCCGCCAGAAAAACCAAATATAGATACAACAGTAAGTGTTAATGCACCTACTTTTAGTCTGGCTGGAGAATCGCTTCAAAATGGTGGAGAACGTTTTTTTGATGCAAATAAAGGATTGAAAAAACTTAAAAATGGAGTAATGGAAATCTATGGTCCATCAGGAAGCATAATAGATGAAACAGGTGGAGGTGTAATTGAATCTGTTGCAATACTTGGAGGTAATTTTGTTACAAGTAGGATAGATAACGGAAATAGTGCTTATCAAAATTATCCTTTTGGAGATGCATATCGTTATTTTGGTGTATGGGAATATGCTTATTCAGATTATAGTATACAAAATGCTTTTTCTCAATATATGCAGTCTAATAATCCTGATTTAATAAATAAAGTAGATGGAGGAACAAGTCCAATAGTGATTTCAGGGACACAAGGAACGGATTATTATATGAATACATCCAAACCTCTTGATCGAGCATGGGCTTCAGGATCATACGGTTTTCCAGCATCAATTCCTGATGCGAATGTACCTGGATATCCTACAGCATCAGAACGAACAGTTGTAATAGCACCTAATACAGTGGTGAGACATCTTAATAGATCTCAAACAATTACCGGGGCTAAATCAGGATTTATAAGAATGGCTAATAATATAGGTGATAATGGAAATCAGTCAGCGACTATGCTTAACAATGGAAATATATTATATGCAAGAAATTTTAAAACTGAATCAAATCCTGAAATACATAGATCTAATGCAGGTAAGATATATAATACACCAATAAGAGAACTAGTCCATTTAGATACACATGGTGCAGCAGATATTTTAACACAAAGAAACAATTTAATGACCGCACTTGGCAATGCTGAAGTTTCAGGTGTTGCAACAGATGTTACAAGAGCTTATGATGATTTTAAAGATATTGCTCTTGCAAAAGGACTTGAAAAATCACAAACTTTTATAAATAGTGGAACAACTGTTATTGAGGGAGAAAAAGTAGCATTTTCTAACAGTTATGATCATTCAAATAATATGCCAAATGGAAAATGGATGGCAACAGTTATAAATACAGGAAATATAACTATACATCCTATGTAATGTTTTAGGAAGTAATGTTCATCCGACAGGTACAAATGGATATTATTCATTTGAAAAAGATGAACTTAATTCAGATGCGGCTGTATTTGTAGTGTCGCCTGAAGTATATTGGGTAGGTAATGGAACAAATCCAGTTTAATGGAATTCCGCAATTATTATATAATTCAGGAAAAAAATAAATGTGTATAATAGAAATTCTGCAGTATTTTTTTTATTAATCCTGATCCTTTTGAAAGAACACAGAATACTACTGCAAGAAGAGACATTACTATAGTTAATAGAAAAAGAAAATGGTATAAAGATGTATGGTAATAAAGGGGTTGGAGTTTACATTAAAACACCAAATTATGTTAAACAATTAAATTTAGATTTCTCTGATACACAAGCATCTGCTGGTAATTTTTCTCCAATGACATTATACGGAGATAACAGTATAGGTTTGTATATTGAAAAGATTGATGATGCAAATGATACAGCTGATAAACCCCCTACTACCGGTACTAGTCCTTTCTTTATTGCTAGTGATGTTGGAAAAAATACCTCTATCAAAAAAGCTAGTAGCCAAAATAAGTCAGTGGTTTATGGAAACTTTGCTGTTGATATAGGAGATAGTTCTGATACTGGAAATCAAAAATATACATCTAGCAATCAAGTTACAACTAGTACAGTTACAAATACTACAACTATAACTCCAGGTTTAACAGAAGGAACTCCACATGAATTTATATTGAATAACGTTGAAGTTGATAGTGCTGGAAATGTTGTAACTGATTCTAGCGGAAATCCTGTTGAGATTCCACAAATTGAGAACAGTTATGGTATTTTCTCAAACTACAATATAGATTTCAGTGATACAAGTGTTAGTGGAACAACAGGAATAAACAAATTCGGACATCAAATTAGAATTTTTGGAAATACCAAAAATAATATCGGAGTGCTTACTGGAAATGATGCTGACTATAAACTTGGAGCAGGAAGTGTTGAGTTAAGTGGTGCAAATAGTATTGATAATACTGGTATTTTAGTTGGTGGATCTATTGGAGCTGGTGGAATTCCAAGCCATGAGACAGATGGAACAGTAACTGGTGATGTTGTAATGATTAAAGGTACAGCAACTGTAACACCAACTTCAGTAACTGGTGGAAGTGACAGAGGAAATAGAGCCATAACTGCTATTGGAAACGATAGTAGTGGTAATCCTAATTCTGTTACAGTAAATGCTGTTGATTCTGATAAAGCTACAAACTCAATAACACTTGTTGCTAATAATAAAGCCCAAATTACTGTAAATGATCCTGCTGTTGGAAATACAGTAATTAGTACTCCTGTAAGTGCAGGATTAAAAATCACAAATTCAGTTTTCAAAAATGATACAACTCGTTTAAGAGCAGATGGTTCATCTAAGGATAATGTTGGAGCTGCTTATGCTAATAATAGTGCTACAATAACTATTAATAAAGCCAATCCTCAATCGGTTGCTAATATTTCAATAATAGGTGGAGTTGATGATAATACTAAGAAAAATGTAGGATTTGGATTATTTGCTGAAAATAATGCTAAAATAAATGCTCAAAATAACTGGATAAAAGTTACTAATGGAGCAACTAATGTGGCATCATTAAGTAATGCAGAGATTGACTTGAAAGGTGCGACTGTTGAATATAAAGGTGAAGGATATGCGCTTTATACCAATACTACAAGTAAAAATTCTGGTGCTATTAATATGAGTGATGCTAAATTAGTATTGGATGGAAAAGCTGTTGGATATGTATATTACCAAGATAAACCGAATATGATAACAGTTAATCCTAATACAAGTATTGATATACTTGATGACGATGTAATAGTTGCAGATTTAAGAAAAACATCAGGTCAGGTTACTGTAAATGTTGAAAATAAAGCCACTCCTGATAGATTAAGAGATCAATTAATTGGTGGAGTTGGAAGTGTTGGAAGTTCAAATGGAAAAACTAGATATAAATATGCAGTTGTGGATAATGCTCAAATTAACATAAAATCAGCTATTGATAAGGCAGATAGTTCAGGTACTGATACAGATAGTGAAGTATTTGCTAAAAGATTCTTATATCAAAACTCTAAGATTGATGTAACGGCAGCAGGTTCTGTTAAGGCTGAACTGAATGATACTCAAATGAAGGCGATAGATGTTAATCTTAAAACTCCTGTTGGTCTTGCAGTAACGGCAAGTGCACAGACAAAGAATAATGATACGACAGGAATTAATAATAGCGGTACGGTATCGGCTGATAGAACGGTTGGATCTGATAGAGGTGGAATTGGTCTGTATGTAGATTACGGATATATTAATAATAATGCTGCAGGAACTGTAAATGTTGAAAAAGGGACAGTAAATAATCCAAATGACAAGGCTATTGGAATATTTGGAACAAATAGCACGAAGATAGTTAATGATGGAAAGGTAAATGCCGGAGGTAAAAAATCAATTGGTATTTTAGGACTTTCTTATAGAATTGACTCAAAAACAGGGCTTGCAATAGATCCAAAAACTGAAACATATTACGACAATGTGACTACACATTCTGGACATCATCCATTTGGAGTTGTTGATGTTGAAAATGGTGCGACTGGTAAGATTACGATGGATAATGATGGCGCTGTTGGAATGTTTGTGAAGAATAACAGTACTGATAAAGACAGTTCTGGAAATCCTGTTGTAACAAATGCTTCTGACATAAAAACTAAAAATGAAACACGTGGTGTAAATAAAGGTGAGATTACGATTAATGGAAACGACAGTTCAGTTGGAATGGGAGCGAATAACGGTATAATTACTAATGCTAGCAGCGGTAAGATTAATGTTAACGGTACTAAGTCGGCAGGAATGTATGGAACGAATGATTCTGATTTGATAAATAATGGAGAAATTAATGTTGCGGCGACTTCTGCTGGAAATGAATCTATTGGAATGTATATTGATGATCAAGTTTCAACTATTGCAAATACTGGAAAGATTAATGTTGGAAAATCTTCTTATGGAATTTACGGAAAAGATGTCAATATGACTGCTGGTGAGATTAATGTTGATGATGACGGGGTTGGAGTTTATTCGACAGGTCCAAGTGTAAACCTTTCAGGTGGAAAGATTGATGTGGCAAATAATAACTCTGTTGGGGTATATATTGCAGATGACAGCAAGAATCCGCAAGCGACAACAGTTACATCATCTGTTGACATGAAGGTTGGAGATACAGATTCGTTTGGATACTTGATAACGGCTTCAAAGGCTAAGACAGACTTGACAATAAATCCGACAGCAAATCCTGTTCACGTTGGGGAAAAATCAGTGTATGTTTACTCTGGAGCGCCACAAAGCCTGGGCGGAAAGATTGTAAATAAATCAGATATTGTAATGGATAAGAATAATGGATATGGAATTTATTCTTCACAGGATGCTGAAAACTATGGAAATATTGACTTGAGAGCAGGTGTTGGAAATATTGGGGTTTACTCTACGCAAGGAAACAGCAAGAACTTCGGAGTAATTACAGTAGGTCCAAGTAATGTGACTAGCAAGCAGTATGGAATCGGAATGGCGACTGGATATTACAATGAAACTACAAAAGTCGCAACAAATGAAGGAACAATAGAAAATCATGGAACAATTAATGTTTCAGATGATAACAGTGTTGGAATGTATGCTGCGGGATCTGGCTCAAAGGCAATTAATAGAGGGACTATTAACCTGAGCGGAAATAATACGACTGGAATGTATATTGACAGATTTGCAACTGGGGAAAATTACGGAACTATTCAGACAACGCCTACTGCAAATGGAGCAGGAATAAAGGGAGTAGTTGTAGCGAATGGAGGAGTAATTAAAAACTACGGAACAATAAATATTGTTGGAAACAAAAATATTGGTGTGTATGCATTCAGAGGAGATGTGACAGATCCGAATTATGTGCCTTATGAAGCGCATGGAACTGGAAACACTTCAACAAGACCTTATGTGGAAGGAACAGCGACTGACCAGAAAGTGACAGGGAAAGCGATTGTAAAAGTTCCGCCTGCATCACTGCCTAGCCCAGTTTCAATTTCAATAGACGGTGTAGATGTGGCGCCAGTAAAAGTTGATACAAACATACCTTCGCCAGAAGCTCCAGAAGTGTTGATAACTGACTTGTCAGGAGTAACAAGACTGAATCTGGAAACAGAAAAGATGGATCATAATCACACACATTCAAATGGGGAAATATCAACTATCGGAATGTATGTTGACACATCAGGAATAAATTACACAAATCCTATCCAAGGATTGAATAATTTATCTGGACTGACAGATGTTGACCTGATAATGGGTACGGAAGTTACTAAATACCTGAATGCAAAAGCGATTCAAATTGGAGATAATATTTTGAAGCCATATAACGATGCATTGGCAAGCGTTGTATCGACAGGGGTTACATTGAATGTAAATTCAGCAAGCCTGACTTGGATAGCACAGCCGGTGGAATCTGGAAACATAGCTGCTCCGATAAAAACAGTATATATGGTAAAAATACCGTATACGGATTTTGCAAGCAAAAACGATGTTGACACAGAACATTTCCTTGATGGTCTTGAACAAAGATACGGAGTTGAAGATATCCATTCAAGAGAAAAACAAATTTTCAATAAGCTGAATGACCTAGGAAAAGGTGAACCGCACATATTTGCACAGGCTGTAAATGAAATGAAAGGTTACGAATACTCGAACACTCAGCAAAGAATAAATGCAACTGGAAATGCGCTGGACAAGGAATTTAAATATCTATGGAAGGACTGGAGAAATCCATCTAAGCAAAACAACAAGATAAAAGTGTTTGGAATGAAGGATGAGTACAAGACAAACACAGCCGGAGTAATTGACTATGACAGCAATGCCTGGGGAGTTGCCTATGTTCACGAAGATGAAAAAGTTCAGATGGGTAAATCAAGCGGATGGTATGCAGGAGCAGTTACAAACAGATTCAAGTTCAAGGATCTAGGAAAATCAAGAGAAGACCAGACAATGGTAAAACTTGGAATCTTTAAGACAATGTCGCCAAGAAAAGACTACAACGGAGCACTGCAATGGACAGTCGCAGGAGACATCTTTGGAGGAATTAACAATATGCACCGTAAATACTGGGTTGTAGATGACACATTTGAGGCGAAGTCTACATACAGCTCTTATGGAGCGGCCTTGAAAAATGAATTGGGATATGACATAAGAATGAGCGAAAGAACACATTTGCGTCCTTACGGGGCATTAAAGATGGAATACGGAAGATTTAACGACATAAAGGAAAATTCTGGACAAATGCGGCTAGAAGTTAAAGGGAACGACTATTTCTCAGTAAAACCTGAAGCAGGACTTGAATTTAAATATATTCAACCGTTAGCAGTAAGAACTCAGTTATCAGTAGGGTTGACAGCGGCCTATGAAAATGAAATTGGCAAGCTGAATAAATTGAACCAGGCAAGAGTAAGATATACAACGGCTGACTGGTATAACTTGAGAAGTGAGAAGGAAGACAGAAGAGGAAATGGTAAATTCGATCTTAACATAGGTGTAGACAACACAAGATTTGGTGTTACGGTAAATGCCGGATATGACACTAAAGGAAACAATGTTAGAGGAGGAATCGGATTCAGGGCTATTTACTAATTCTGGATTGCTTTAAAAACAGAACAATATTAGGATTTTATGGCAAGGGGAGGTTTCTCCTTGCCTGTTAAGATTAATAAAGATTTTTAGCGTAATTTTTATAAAAAAATAGCACAAAAATTCATGATTAAAAAGCATAGAATAAATTGTGCTATTTTTTTATTTATAGAAAAATGATGTAGACTAGCCATAGGTTGTAGAATTTGCGAAATGAGCAATCCTACAAAAAAATAAAAAAACATAGTAATTAATTGAAAATAATTATGAAATAAATATTGTAAAAAAATTTGTTCCTATTTTTTTAAAAAGGGATTTAGTATTAATTTTGAATAGGTTCAAGCATACTTTACAAACTTCCAAATTTGAAGTATAATAAAAAAATTAAAGAAAGGTTGATAACACAAAGAATCTTACTTCTTGGCAAAAAAATAAATAAAAAAATGAAAAAACGATAAAACAAAAAAATAAATGAAATTTTAGAAAAAAATTTTTTTAATATGAGAACAATTAATAAGAGAATAACAAAGGAATCTTTAAATCAGAATAATGAAAAAAACTGAAAAAAATTTACGAATTACTAGGAAAAGCCTTGTGAAAAATAAGAAAATTGTTCATATTGCAGGGACAAATGGAAAAGGTTCAACAGCAACATTTTTAGAAAATATTTTTTTTGCAGCCGGATATTCGGTTGCTAAATTTACTTCGCCACATATTTTACGATTTAATGAAAGAATTTTGGTAAATAAAGAGATGATTTCAGATGAGGATGTTGTGAAATATTGTGAAAGCTGTTATGAATGTTCTGGAAGAAAATGGATTGCAGATAAATTTTTTTGAAATAGCAACTTTCGTAGCCTTGCTTTATTTTAAAGAAAAAAATCCTGATTTCATATTTCTGGAAACTGGGCTAGGCGGAAGATACGATGCCACAAATATTGTAAAGTCAACAATAGCGGCTATAACAAATGTAAGTTTTGACCATGTCGCTCTCTTTGGGAAATTCACTTGAAAAAAATTGCAGATAGAAAAAGCCGGGATTATAAAAAATGGGCAGCTTTGTATTTATGCTCAGAATTTGGCTGAACTGGAAGAGGCTGTGAAAAGGGAAACAGATAATTCGGTAAATGTTTTGGAAAAATATAAAGGTTTTCAAGCTGAATTGGATAATCAAAATTATAAGACAATTGTGAAAAATTGTTGAAAATGAAAAATTCTAAAGAATCTGGAAATATTGAAAAAAATTAATAATAATAAAAAAATAATTTAGAAAAACATTTGTCCTGCCACTTTTTGGAAAAATTTCAAGCAAATAATTTTTTTAATTGCCTATGAGATTGCAAAAATTTATGGAATTAATGACAAAGTTATTCAAAAGGGGCTTGATGAAATTTCATTGGCTGGACGGTTTGAGATTTTTTTCAAAAAAATCCTGCAACAATTTTTAGATGTTGCTCATAATGATGATTCGGTAAAAGTTTTGACAGAAAATTTGAACGAACTTTTTAAAGATGATGAAGTGATTTTTGTTCTTTCAGTACTCGGAACAAAGGATATTGCAAATATTTTTTTAAAAAGAATCTTGGAAAAAAATTATAAAATTTTCATAACTTCCCTGAAAGAAGTTGCTTACGGGCTATCTGCCGAGGAAATAAAGAAAAATCTGGAAAAATTCAAATATTTCTACAAAAAAATATTATTTTTTTGAAGATGATATTTTACAGGCTTATAATCAGGCAAAGGAAATGGTTTTGAAAAAGGATAATTCGTATAAGGCGATTGTAGTTTGTGGATCTTTTTATGAGATTGCGAAGTTTAAGAAATTGTTTTTGTAATATTTTTTTCGTAAAATAGTAAAAAAATAAATTATTAGGCAGATTTTTTTAGAAAATTTGTGGAATAGAAAATTTTAAATAATATTATTTAATAGGGGGTTAATGCCCTTATTTTTTTAAATAAATTAAAAAAATTAATAAAAATATTATCTCTTTTTATTTTTTTGAAAAAAATATGTTATACTTATAATAGGGAAAATGTACTTTGATAATAAAAAGTTTAATCTAAATCTTGCTTAGTGGTCATAAATTTTAGTAGACTAGAAAGAACAGATTATAATTAAAAAAAGAGGAAAATATGGAAAAAAATATGCTATGTTCAGAGGAAAAAGTTGTGGATAAGTGGTATGATTTTGACAAGAGGGCTCATTATCATATTGTGGCTGTGGATAAAAATGGGAAAAAAAGTATGATTTGGCAGTTAATATCGGGAGTATTTATGAGAAGAAAAAATGAGATTATTTCTTCAAATTTGAGGGTATACTACAGGAAAAAAATTATTTTTGTGAAGAAAGTGTGATTTCTAAGATGCTGTTACAAGAATCTGGAATTACAGAATGTAATAAAGATTTGTGTTTGGATTATGTAAGAATGAAATTGTTTCCACATAATGAAATGATTCAGATGAAGGGATTTGATGAGAAACACGTGTATTTGACGGAGATTATTGAAAAAAATATGTTGAAAAGGCTAAAAAAATAATGATAATTATGAGGTATTTGCATTTGGAAGGCTTTTATGCTAATGGGAAAGGGCTGCATGATATTCACTTAAATCAGGGGAGTACAGGTAAATTTAAAAAAATGATGCTAAGTATTCAGATGGAGGATTATTTTTTTAGGAATAGACAGAGTAATAGAATTATAGCCATATTTATTGCATTTGTTACTCAAAAATCCAGATAAAAAGCATTTAAAAAAAGGGGAGTGTGATAAAAAAATGCCTATAAAAAAATAAAAAAACTGATGAAACGAAACTTAAAAATGAAAAAGGGAGGACTTCTGGAAATATTTTTTTATTTCACATGAAAAGGCTAAAAAAATAATAATGAATTTACAGATTATTTGATAGATATTCTATCTAAAAAAACAGATGAAGAAATTTTTTTGATTTTGAAATAATTACTGTTGAGTTGATGCAGGAGAGCTATAACGAAAAGTTATGGTGCGCTTCGTATCTTGTAAATGGTGATACTGCGAGCTGGAGCTTTTGATTTTTTTCAGACTTTGGCTTATTTCACAAGGGGAAAAAGATATTTTATTCAATTATGAAGAATCAGGATAATTTGTCAGAATATATAAATGTATCATTTGAAACAAAATTAATGACAAACTATTTTGAAAAATGAAAAATTTTTGCTTTTTATTTCAGCTTATGCCTTTGCCAGAAAAAAACGATTCACATGAAATTTTTAAATAAAGAAAGTTATAAAATTAATGATAAAACTATTTTTTTAGGGATGATTTTATTGATAATTATAATAAAAAAATTAAATGAATACAAAAAGAAAAATAGGCTATATAAATAAAAAAATATCCAAAAAAATAACATTTCACTGGTGTACACAATTTCCAAAGCAGCATGAAGGAAGTTTGTCCAACTTTTGTTTAAAAAAATGTATTTTTTTAAATTTAATAAAAAAATTAAAATGATTGTTAAAAAAAGTAACAAAAATTCTTCTTAAAGGTTGAAATATTAACAAATATGTTTTAAAAATATATGTAAATAAATTTTTAAGGAGGCAAAAAAATGAAAAGTTTAAAAAATGATTTTTCTTTAATGTCAAGTTTGTTGATACCAGTAGCGGTAGCTATTAATTTTACAGGATTTGGGCTTGTTAAATTACTGCAAGTGCCAATATTTCTTGATTCAATTGGAACAGTGTTTATCAGCCTTATAGCAGGACCTTGGGTCGGAGTCGTAACAGCTGTTATTACAAGTTTAATTACAGGAAGTTTTTCTCCTGAATATTTCGCATTTATACCAGTGGCGGTAATTATGGCGCTTACTATGGGATTTTTAGCGAGATTTAGAATGAAAAATATTGTAATAAAAACATTAGTTTGTGCATTTTGTCTTGTATTTATTGCGATAGTTGTATCTGCACCAATAATAGTAATGGTTTATGGTGGAAATACTGGAAATTCCACATTTGGAGTAACTGCGTTTTTCCTGGCAACAGGTCAAAATATTTGGACAGCCGTTTTTAGTACGAATTTTATTACAGAAACAACTGACAAAATTATAACAGCAATAGTTGCAATGGCAATAATTAAGGCAATGTCGCCTAGATATTTGATAAAAATTCAAATATGGAGAAAAATTATATAAATAATCAAAAAAAGATAGAATATAAAAAAATAATAAAAAAATAAGGAAAACAAATAAAGTTTATGAAAAAGAGATTTTTTTAAAAAAACTTTACCCGCTGACAAAGTTTATATTTGGCTTTTAGCATTGATAATATCAGCATTTCATTATTCCAAGTCACATCTATGATTACTCAATGATAATAATTTGTGGAATTATAGTTTCTTTTTGAAAAATAAATTAAAAAAATTTACAGTAAAAGAATATTTTTAAGTTTATTCTGGCTTTTTACAGCGATATTTATTATTCAAAGCCTTTTTATACCAGCAGGTGAAGTTTGGTTAAAGTTTGGATTTATTTCGGTTTACAAGGAAGGAGTAATGAAGGCTATAGGTTTAACATCTAAACTAACGGCGATTGTAAGTGCTTTAACAATGCTGACTTTAATAACTCCAGTAAAGGACTTTACTCTTGCACTTGAAAAAAAGGGATTAAATCCAAAAGCTGCATTTATTTTAATGCTTACTTTGCAAACGATACCAGAAATGAAAAAGCAGGCAGATGTTATTATGGATTCACAAAAGGCAAGGGGAATTGAAACTGAAGGAAATGTCTTTGTCAGGGCAAAAGCGCTAATTCCCATATTTATTCCACTTGTACTTTCTTCCATTGCAAATACAGAAGAGCGGGCAATTACATTAGAAGCACGTGGATTTTCTGTTGGAGAAAAGAGAACAATATTATACGATATTAAAGAAACAAAAAATGATAAAATAATGAAAGTTATACTGGCTATTTTTATAGTTTTGAGTATTGTTTGGAGGGTTTTATGGGCTATCTTAAATTAGAAAATGTAAACTATAAGTATCCATTGGAAGAAAAAAATACTTTGCAGAATATAAATATCGAAATAAAAAAAGGCGAATTTTGGGCTGTAATTGGAAAAAATGGAAGTGGAAAAACAACACTTTGCAATATTTTAAGAAGATTTGTGCCTGATTTTTACAAAGGCGAACTAACAGGGAAAAATAACTTTGAGAAGGCAAGGAACTAAAAGATTATAGCCAAAAAGGAAATTGTCCAAAAAGATCGGATTCGTTTTTTTCAAAACCCATTTACCCAAATTAGCGGTGTTAAAAATACAGTTTTTGAAGAAATAAACTTTACGGATTGGAAAAATCTAGGAATAGAACGTGAAACAATAATTTCAGAAGTGGAAAAAATATTAAAGCTTCTTGAAATCGAAAAACTTCGTGATAAAAATCCATACAATTTATCTGGCGGTCAAAAGCAAAGAGTCGCCCTTGCCTCAATTATAGCAATGAACCCCGATATTCTCGTTATTGATGAGCCAACTTCACAGCTTTGACCCAAAAAGGAACGGAAGATATTTTTCAAAATTATAAATTTAATGGCAAATGAAGGAAAGACAATAATTCTTGTTGAGCATAAACTTGAACTTATTGCAGAATATGCCGAAAAATATTCTTGTTCTTGATGAAGGGGAAATAATTTTTGAGCGGAAAAAGCAAATGAAGTTTTAAATAATAAAAATTTTTGCTGGAAAAAGAAATTGGGATGACACAGTATTCGATGCTTGCTTATGAACTTGAAAAAGGTGGGAAAAAGCTAAATTTGAAGAAATTCCAATAACTAAAGAAAAAGTAATAGAGTTGTTAAAAAAAGTAAAAAAATTGATAAATATTTTGAAAATTTACGAAAAAAATATTCTAAAAGCAAGGGGTTTCGACCCTTGTTAAATTTGACAAACTTGAAGAAGGAGCTAATTATGAGTTTTATCACTGTAAAAAAATTTAAGTTTTAAATATCCAAATGGAACTGAAAATGTACTTAATAATGTTTCACTTGAAGTTAAAAAAAGGCGAAAAAAAGTTGCAATTATTGGGCAAAAATGGAGCTGGGAAAACGACATTGGTAAAAAAATGTTGAATGGACTTTTAAAGCCGGTAAGCGGAGATGTGATTACAGATGACTGGAACACAAAAAGATTACACAGTTGCTAAAATGAGCCGAAAAGTTGGATATGTTTTTCAAAAATCCAATGGATCAAATATTTCACAATAATGTTTATGATGAAATAGCCTTTGGAGCAAAAAAATTAAAAATATTCTCCTGATGAAATAAAAAAATGGTAGAAAATGCCATAAAATTAACAGAACTTGAAAAAAATATCAAAGGGAAAAATCCATATAACTTGCCATATTCACTGAGAAAATTTGTTACAATAGCCGCAGTAATTGCAATGGGATCAGATGTCATTGTAATGGATGAGCCGACAGCAGGACAAGATTTTAAAGGAATGAAAGTTTTGCATAACTTAATTGATGAACTTCAGAAACAGGGAAAAAAACAATTATTACAATAACTCACGATATGGAATTTGTAGTAAAAAAATTTTGACAGGGTAATCGTAATGACGAATGGAGAGGTTATTGCTGATGGAGATAAACGTGATATTTTCTGGCAATTTGACACTTTGGAAAAAAGTATGGTAAAACAGCCGTATATTAGTGATTTGGCTAGGGAAATGGAATTGGATGGGAAAGTTTTTAAATGTTACAGAATTTGTGGAAAATTATTAAAATTTTTTTCAAATTAATAGATAAAGATTTTTTTATAGTATAATTAAATTGTAAAAAAACAGACATTTGTAGATAGAAAAATCGGTTAAACTGCCTTAAAAATACAGGGCAGTTTTTATATTAACGATTTTTTTATATCATAATTCAAATTGCAGTTGTCTATTATTTTTTTAAGTCGAGGATAAGACACCAAAAATAAAAAAATTTTTTTCTCCCTACAGATATTGTTTGCAGTTTTTTTGTAAAACTTTAATTATATTATTGTAAAATTTATTTTAAAATGTTATCATAAATAAAGAAACTATTGAAAGTTAATTCTGTAAATAAAGGAGAATATTTTTTTATGTTATATCCAATGAAATTTAAAAAATTTTTTGTGGAAAAAGTGTGGGGTGGACGTGAATTTGAAACAAAATTAGGAATGAAGCTGCCTGAAGGCAAGAAAATTGGTGAATCTTGGGAAGTGTCGGCACATCCGCATGGAATGGGTATTGTGGAAAATGGTGCTTTAGCTGGGCAAAGGCTGGATGATATTTACAAGGAGTATAAGGGGAACTTACAGGAAAAAAGGTTTATGAAAAATATCCAAATAAATTTCCGTTACTTATAAAATATCTTGATGTAAATGACAGACTTTCAATTCAAGTGCATCCAAGTGATGAAGTTGCCTTAAAAAAACATAATGAATTTGGGAAAAGTGAATCTTGGTATATAATGGAGGCAAGTGATGACGCTACTTTAATTTTAGGAATGAAGCCTGGAGTTACGAAGGAAAAATTTTTGGAAAAAGTGAAAAAAAATGATTTTGATGGATTATTTGAAGAAAAATCTGTAAAAAAGGGTGATTTTATTGATATTACGCCAGGAACAGTTCATGCTTCACTAAAAGGGAGCGTAATTTTTGCGGAAATTCAGCAAAATTCAGATGTTACTTATAGAATTTATGATTTTGACAGAATTGATAAAAAAACAGGGAAGAAAAAGGGAGCTGCATTTGCAGGATTCAGATGATGTGATTGATTTTTGGAAAGGAAGTGGAAATTAAGAATACTGATTTTGATAAATCTGAAAATGGGAAAGATATTTTGAGAAAGAATATTATAGAAAAAGAATATTATTCGATTGATAAAATAAGATTTAATGGTTCTTTTGAAGATGTAAATAATGAAAGTATGACAATTTACTCGTTCCTTGAAGGAGAAGGGAAAATTAGTGGGGAGACAATGAAGAACTTTCGGTTAAAAAGGGTGAAACAATTTTAATTCCTGCTGGAATTAAGACAAAAAAACTGTTGGGAAGTTTGAAATTTTAAGAACAATAATTTAAATAAATATGGGCAAGGATTCTAGTATTCTTTTAGGCAAAAAAATTAGATGATTTGCCTTGTTTTTTTAGTGGGAATATGTTATTCTAATATTATACGAATGACATTTTTTTAACAAAAAAATAACAAGAAGTCAAGTATTGAATTTTATAAAAAAAGGAAAAAAGTGAAAAAGAAGGATTTTATTGTTTGGAATAATGTTGGGAACTTCATCTTGTGGAATTATTAGTGGAGTTGGAAGTGTAGTAGGAGGAACTATAAAGGCTGCTGGTGGAGTTACAGGAGCAGTTATTGGAACAACTGGGAAATTAATTGGAGGTATTATTGGCGGAAGTAATGGAGAAATTAAAAGCTAAAAAAATACAAAATATAAATTTTCAGATGCAGAAGTGGAAATAACTGGTGGAAAGACCATTGTTACAGGAATTTTGACACATAATGGAGTGACTAAAAAAATTTGACCATTGAAATTCCATGTTTTGATAAAAAAATGGAGCAAAAAAATAGGAGATGCTGTAGATAATATCAGTTCACTTGCAAAAAAATGAAAAAAATGGGAATTTCAGGCGATTCTTAATACGAATGAAACAAAAAACTTGTAAATTGAAGGATACGTATATTTATGAGGGAAATACAAATATGATTATCGAAGGCAATGATGAAGATAATGACAATATTAATAATGTTGAAGAAAAATAAAATAGGAGGGAATAAATGATAGGAATTATTGGGGCAGTGGTTGAAGAGGCTGAAGCGATAAAAAAGGAAATTAAGGAAATTAAGGAAACTGTGATAAGCGGAATATCTTTTTTTACTGGGAAATTTAATGATAAGGATGTTGTTTTTGTACAATCTGGAATTGGGAAGGTAAATGCTGCGATTACAGCGACTTTATTAATTGAAAAATTTAAAGTGAGTGAAGTGATCTTTTCTGGAGTGGCTGGATCATTGGATGAAAGATTGAAAGTTGGGGATGTTGTTATAGGGCGTGACATTGTTCAGCACGATGTTGATGCTACAGCATTTGGATATAAAATGGGACAGATTCCGCAAATGAAGGAATGGGCTTTTGAATCGGATAAGGAATTGGTTGAAAAGGCTGGAAATATAAATGATTTTTGATCATCGCATATTTTTTTTGGAAGAATTTTGACAGGAGATCAGTTTGTAAGTAAAAAGGATGTGAAGATTCGGCTTGGGAAGGATTTTTGAAGCGCTTTGCGTGGATATGGAAAAGTGAGTGCCGTGGCTCAAGTCTGCACAAGATTAGGCGTGAAATTTTTTTAATAATTCGTTCAATTTCTGATTCAATTACAGATGAGTCTGATATGGAATATGAGACTTTTTGTAAAATTGGCAGCAAAAAAATTCTACCAGAATATTAAAAGAGATTACTTTATAATATAAAAAAATAGAATGTTTTAAAAATAGGAAGTTGTAAAAAGTTATTTAATGCTTGCAAAAAAATTTGTTTGTATAATAAAAAGTTAAGATTTTTTTGTAAAAAAAGTAAATAAAAAAATAAGAAAATGAAGGGAGAAAAAAATATGAGTTTTTCGATTAAATCCGTTTAAAGTTATGAGAGCTGTGGGAATTGTTGCAATTGTGGTTTATGGAGCGGTGCTTGTTACGGGATATAAAAAAAGTCAAAAGGTAAATACGACTGAGAATATTACAAAGGATATGAAAGTGAGAAATAAGAACTTTTTATAATTCAAAGGATTATAAAAATAATCTGACTTTGCCAAAGCAAGTTGTGGAAAATAACAATGAAACAGTTGCAAAGGAGATGGAGCAGGCTAAACCGGCAGAAACTGTAGATTTACAAAAGAATTCTGCAAATTCTAATAAACAGAAGACTGATGCAAAAGCAGCAGATGAAGCTAAAAAAAAGGAAGAGCAGGCAAAATTAGAAGCGCAAAAGTTGGAAATGCAAAAAGCGGCTCAACAAAAAGCGGCTGAGCAAAAACGTCAGGAAGAGGCAAAACTTGCAGCCAGACAAGCCGAAATAAAAAAACAGCAGCAAATAGAAGCGGCAAGAAAGGAACAGGCGGCGGCACAGGCAAGAGCAGAAGCGGCAAGACAACGTGCAAAAGAAGAGGCAGCTAAAAAAGCCAAAGAGGAAGCGGCAAAAAGAGCTAGAGAGAATGCAAAAAAACATCAAGGGCCTAAAAAATACATTCAAGTGGCTTCAGTAACAACAGAAGACTTTCAGCAAGGGAATAGCAAAAAGGCTTGGTGGAAATTTTTTTATTATAAAAAAACAACTGTAAACGGTAAAACAAACTATGTAGTAATGTCAAATATGACAGACAATCCTAATACATTAAAAAGTCTATGGAAAAATCAAGCAAAAAAAGAGCAGGTGGCGGTTATATGATCCGTTCAGTTGGAAAAATAGGCAGAATAAAAAGTTTTTGAAAAATAAAAAAATAAACTTAAAGAATGGAATAAAATAAATTTATGAATAAAAAAATTATAAAAGGAAACATTATACCAAAAGAGATTGTAGAAGAAGTAAAGATTGCTAAAAAGTATTATTTTGACGGCACATGTTAATCCTGATGGAGATAGCGCTCGGTTCAATTTTTTGGCATTTTATTTTATGATAAATGAATATTGCCAAAAATAATATTGAAAAGGATGTAAAAATTATTATTGATGACAAACTTCCTAAATATATGCGGCATTTTTGAAGATACAAAGTTAATTTGGAATTACGAAAAAATTTTTGTGATGAATTTAATAAAGATACTCCAAATAGTAAAAAAATTTGATTTGTTTATAAGTTTAGATTGTGCAAATGAGGAAAGATATGGAAAGTCTGTAGAAATAAAGAAATTAAGTAAAAAGTCAATCAATATTGATCATCATGTAAAGCAATACTGAACATGCTGATTTTTAACTATGTGGAAGATATTTGCAGCATAAGTGAGACTTCTGTATCAATTTTTTTAGAAATTTTTTTGATATTGGATTGACAAAAAAATTGCTGAGTATATGTATCTTGGAATAATTAACGATACTGGAAACTTTAGGCATGACAATGTTACAGAACATACTTTTCTTGTTTGTTCAAAAATTAATTGGAGCAGGCGTGAATAATCACAAAATTGCCAATATTATTTTTTTGAGGTTAGTGAAAAAAAGGTTGAATTAATTGGTGAAGTTTATAAAAAAATAAAAAAATTAATGAAAAAAATATAAGTTTGCCAGTTATTATTTGACACAGGAAAAAAATGAAGGAACTGGGAATTGAAAAAGGATGATACAGATGGTACGGCGGAAATGCTTTTGAGAATTGAAGGAATGGAAATTTCTCTGTTTGTAAGAGAAAATATTGATGGTTCCCTAAAGGGAAGTTTTTCGTGCAAATGATAAATATGATGTAAATAAAAATAAACTTCAATTTTTGGTGGCGGAGGACATATAAAAAGCCGCTGGATTTAAGACAGATTTATCTTTTGAGGAAATTTTAGAAAAAAACATATAGGGAATTAGAAAAAAATAAATTTAAATAAAAAAATTTTTAACAAAAAGATAGCAAGAAGTCTCCGACTTCTATAAGTGGGAGATGAATTGCTTTTTTTGTAAAAAAATTGAAAAAAAGGATACTCTTATGATACAATTTTTTTGTATAAAGTATCGAAGAGAAATCATTAATTATAAAAATCTCTAAAGAAATAATTAAAAATAATATTCAAAATCAAAAAGGAGGTGTAATTTTGTGAAATATAATTTAGCATTCAAATACAGGATTTATCCAAAATAAGGAACAAGAATCGTTGATAAACAAAACTTTTGGATGTGTTCGTTTTGTTTACAACAAAAATTTTGTATACTGCGAATAAAAATTTATGAAGAAACTGGAAAAAAATAAAAATAATTACACCTGCCAGTTTAAAAAGTGAAAACCAATTTTTGAAAGAAGTGGACAGTCTAGCACTTTCAAATGCTCAATTGAATGTAAAACGATCGTTTACAAATTTTTTTCAGAAGAGAGCAAAGTTTCAAGGTTTAAATCTAAAAAAGAAAAAGTGTCAAAAGTTACACGACAAATTGTGTGAATAATTCGATACGAATTGAAGAAAACAAATATTTGGTTTTGCCAAAATTGAAAAAGAATAAAATTAAAATATCATAGAGAAATACCGAAGGATTACAAGATAAAGTCAGTAACATTGACAAATAGTAATGGAAATTACTATGTTTCTGTTTTGACAGAATTTGAAAAAAAGAAATTCAAAAAAATACCAAGTAATGATAAAGTAATAGGACTTGATTTTTCAATGTCTGAATTATTTGTCACTCTGAAAACCAAAGGGCTAATTATCCAAAAATATTTTAGGATGTTAGAAGAAGAATTGAAAAAAATTACAGAAATCATTATCGAGAAAAAGTGAGATTTTCTAAAAATTGGTATAAACAAAAAAATGAAAAATATCAAAATTGCATGAATATATCAAAAAAATTGCCGAAGAGATTTTTTTGCATAAATTATCGAAAAAAATTGTCTGAAACATATAATGCTGTGATTGTTGAGGATTTGAATATGAAAGGGATGAGCCAGGCATTAAATTTTGGTAAAAAGTGTAGGAGATAATGGATGGGGAATGTTTTTAAGTATGGTTGAGTATAAACTGATGTTTTTAGGAAAAACAATTTTTGAAGATAGATAAGTGGTTTCCATCGTCGAAAAACTTGCAGTAAATGTGGAAACATTAAAGAAAAAAATTAAAATTATCAGAAAGAAATTATAAATGTGAGTGCTGTGGAATTGAAATTGATAGAGATTACAATGCGGCATTGAATATAAAAAAACATTGGAAAAATTGATGTTGGAATATTAGGAAAATAAAAGAAGACAGGGTAGGAACTACCCGAAGAGACTAGTAAATATATTTGGCTAACAAAAGCAGATACTTCCAAGAGCTCCCGCTTCTAAAAAGCAGGGAGTAGTTCACTTTGAGGATTTGAGGAAAGGAGAGTTCAATGGTTGATTTTAATATGTTTAATTATTTAAAAAATAAAGGGCTTCTCAAATAATCACTTTTGCAGCGAATTTTTCAAGAAATTGAGAAGGCTAATCAAAATATTAATGAAATTTTGGAAAAATAATCCAGATGCTGTTTTGAAAAAAATAGAATATAAATATTTAGATAAGGAAAAAAAGCAATTACAGTTTGAAATTAAAAATAGAGGTTGTGGATAAATAGTGAAAAAAATAAAAATAAAAAAAGAATAGCAGTAACTTTATGTTTGGGAGTAATGGTAAAATTTGTTCATCGGTTGGTAAAAAGAACAGTTCCAGATTCAGCAGTCGTTTCAAGAGATGTAGTTGTAAATAATAGTATTGCTGAAATAAAGAAAAAAATTTAGTGAAGATATAAAAATCAGAAAAATGTTGGGCTTTATAAAAAGGGATTTAGAAACTGGAAGGTAATTTTATATGGCGAACAGGCATATTATCAGGTATTTGTAACAGAAGACGGTAAAATTGTCTCTAGTGAAAGATTTGAATATAAATAATATTTTTTTAGCAAGTATTCTAAAGAAAGGGGGCAAGACCCCCTGTGGAAACAAAAAAATGAAGTTATTGAACAGGTCTTATTTATTAATGAGTTCCATTTTTTTATTTATATGAAGTTAAAACTTTTTACTAAATCTTATTAAAAAAAGAAATTTATATTTTTCTTTAAATTTTTATTTGTTATTATTTTCATTATTATCTTCAATTTTTTGAAGATTCTAAATTGTTGAAGACATTAATTAAAGTTTGTCTGAATCAACATCATAGTAGATGTCATCATTAAAATAATTATTTTTCTTCTATGTTAGAATTTTCAATTTTTCCAATTTCCTGATCAGCATTATTAGATTTTTGTGATATATTTTCTAGAATATTTTGAGAAATATTATCGGTACTTTCTTCGTTATTTTTGAACATAAGGGCTTTGATTTTGAGATTTCTCTTTTTTTCTCCTTTTTTTGGCTTCTTTTGTTTTCATCAGTATCATTAATTATGAAAAATCGAGTCAAAAAAATTACAAAGAAGTCATTAATTGCAGAACTTTCCTTTTCTGTTTTTTTAACATAAGAATAGTACCTTCTAATAAAAGCAATTAAAATCCTTGCTATTGTTTCAGGGACAATCTTATCATATTTTTTTCAGGAAAAAGCATATTTTAATGTTGTTATAAAAAAATGAAAATCTAAGTTCGATTTTTTTGTATGATTTTACAAAGGCTCCTCACGGATATTTTTTTGTTAATATCAGATAGTTCAAGAGCTAGATTTCCAAGTGGACTTCCTCCGTGAAATTTGTTATTTTTCAATGTTTTTCAAAAATATTTTTTTCAAAAAAATAGTGAAATTTTTGAATTGACAAGTCATCTACATTATTGTTAAAAAAATTTATAAGATTTTCAGTATGATATTTTATAACAGCAATAAGAAGTTCTTCCTTGCTGGAAAAAAATTTATAGAAAAATATCATTAGGCATTTCACAAGCCTTAAAAAAATATCGGTTAATTCCGTGTTTTTGTAGCCTTTGTAATAAAAGCTTTTGCACTTTTGCTGTATTATAAAAATTTTTGCTATATTTTTTTAGTCATTAAATTTACCTCTTTACAGTATTTTGTATATATTTTATAATTTAATTTGAGGATTGTCAATAAAAAAATAATTAAAAAAACTATAAATAAATAAAAGGATGTGATTTTATGAAATACAATTTTGATGAAATTATTGACAGAAAGAGCAATCATTCTGTAAAATACAATGAACTTATAAGAAAAATTTGGAGTAGATGATGTAATTCCGCTTTGGATTGCAGATATGGACTTTAAGACAGCGCAGCCCATAATTGATGCTCTTGAAAAAAAGCTCAGCACGGAATTTTTTTGGATATGTTTACCGTCCTGACGAATATTTTTGAGTCATTTATAAATTGGCAAAGAGAAGATTTGGATGGGAACCAAGAAAAAGAACTGCTTAGTTTTTAGTATTGGAGTTGTTCCGACATTAGGATCGTTAATACGACTTTTTTTCTGAAAAAGGGTGACAAAATTTTTAATACAGACGCCTGTTTATTCAGAATTTTTATGATATTAGTGAAGATAATGCAAGAATTATTATCGAAAAATAAATTTATTGAAAAAAATGGAGAATACTCACTTGATTTGGAAGATTTGGAAAAATAAATTAAAAGAAAAATCCAAAATTATTTATTTTTCTGTAATCCTCACAATCCTTTAGGACATGTGTGGACACATGAAGAATTAGAAGCAATTGGGAATTTGTGCATAAAATATAAAGTTCCTGTAATTTCAGATGAAATTCACGCTGACTTGACATTGTGGGATAACAAGCATATTCCAATGGCAAGTGTCTCTGAAGAAATTAGACAAAAATACGATAACTTGTACTTCGACAGGAAAAAGCCTTTAACCTTGCTGGTCTTCAAAGTGCCACAATAGTTTTCAATAATTTGGAAGTAAAAAGTTTAAATTTGACAGATTTTTGGAAGGATTTGAAGTTCATAGAAATAATCCGTTTAATTTGGTTGCTACAATTGCGGCCTATTCTGATGGTGGAGAGGAATATTTAAAAGCAATTAAAGAAATATTTGGAAAAATAATATTTTATTTTTAAATAATTTCTTTAAGGAATATATTCAGAAATTACGCCAAATATTCCGCAAGCAACATATTTAGTATGGCTAGACTGCAGAAAAATTATGTGAAAAAGTTTGGATTTAATCAGGAACGGCTTGAAAAAAATTTATGCTGACAAAGGCAAAATTGGGATTAAATGAAGGGCGAGTATATCAAAGGGGATTAGAAGGATTTATGAGATTAAATACAGCTTTGCCCTAGAGCAGTTTTAGAAAAAGCATTAAATCAGTTAAAAGATGCAATTTCAAATGAAAATAAAAAAATTAAAATAAAAATAATTTTTATTAATAATTACATACACCTACACCTTAATAAGTAACTACAAAGGAATAATTAAGTAATTTCTATTTATTAGCCTGTATAATTACAACATACAATTATGACAATACATGAAAAATTATAAAAAAACCGATTGTTATGATGGAATAGAAACGAAAAAAGTAAATATATGGACAATTTTATAGTTGTTGCCACTTATAAAGTAAAGGAGGTGTATGTAATTTATGGCAAACATTAAGGAAATTTATTTGGCTGGAGGTTGTTTCTGGGGTGTGGAAAAAGTTTTTTTAAAAATGGCTCCAGGTGTTATTAAAAACATCAGTTGGCTATGCAAACGGACAAACTCTAGATACTAATTATGATATTCTAAAAATGACTGATCACGTTGAAACTGTGCATATAACGTACGATGCAGATCAAGTATCTCTAAATCAGCCTTCTCAACTATTATTTCTCAATAATTGACCCGACAAGTATTAATAGACAGGGACTTGATGAAGGTCGACAATATAGAACTGGAATTTATTATGTGGATAAAGATGAATTAAATACAATAAGGACAAGGGTAGAAAATGAGCAGAACAGATATTCAAGAGAAATTCAAGTAGAAGTTAGGCCGTTAAAACATTATATCCTGGCTGAAGAATACCATCAAAATTATTTAGATAAGAATCCTAATGGATATTGTCATCTGGATCTTGAAAAATGCTATAAAAAAATTTTTTTCAAAGGAATAAAATAAGAGTATAAAAATAATAAGTCGGGAAATCCCTGACTTTTGCTTTTTTGATTTTATCTATTTTTTTCATTAGAATAATGAATTTATTATGAATTTTTATTTTTTTAAATTTAAGTATTAATTGCTATTACTTGAATTACTTGAATTACCTGAATTTGATTTATTAGAATTTATAATATCTTTACTTAAAACAGAATATAAAAAGATTTACATATCTCTTGGCTGCGTGAGGTTTTGGATGTGTTCCATCCTTGTAAAAATATTGCTGTTTTCCTTTTGAATATGAATACCAGTCGATTACTTTTATATTTGGATTTTCAGAACTTACTTTTTTAATTTCTGCATTAACGCTATCTTGCCAAGGATCAGGCATAACTGTATTTATAAAGTAAACATCATGACCTTGCAACGTTTGTAAAACAGATTTCATATCCTTTTCAAAAATTGTACCATTTGTACCAAGAGCAATAACGACTATTTTTTTCAATTTTCCATTTTGAGCAAAATTCTTTAACATGTTTGGCAATTCATAAAATTGGCGACCGACTTTTGTTTCTATAATGGCATTTGGATATTTTTTCTTCAAATCAAATTTTGTCATATGAAGTACCGAATCTCCAATAAACAATATTTCCCTTTCATCGTTTGGATATTTTTTCAAAATTTCATCTTGAATTTTAGATTCCGCTTCAATACTTTTTGAAGGTGTATTTAAAGCCGCCAGCAATTTATCTATTGTCAGTTCTTCATTTTGGGAATTTTGTGCTGCTGCAGAAGCAGTATTTGCTGGAGTTTCCTTTTTATTTTCTTCCACGGCTGGAGTCTCCAAAGCTTTTTGCACTTCTTTCATTTCTTCCAGATCTTTATTTTCATAAACTGGAGAATATACTAAAATTGCAAGAATAGCGGCTAAAACTGGATAGCTCGCATAATTTATAGCTTTCTCATATTTCTTGCTATTTTTTTCAAGCAGAATATAGTATAGTTCTGAAATTACAATTAGAATAACAACTTGAATGAAAAAAATTTCTGCATATTTGAAAGTTTTGCCCATTTAAAAATATTCACGTGTAAATATCATGATAGGGTATTGCCATAAATAGTACTGATACTGATGCTGTCCTAATCTTATAATTGGATTAAAAATTTTTGGATGTTTTGAAAGACTGAATTTCTGTAATTCTGGCTTTGAAAAATAGCAAGATTGTAAATCCAATTAAAATACTGGATAAAAAAACATCAATCCGTAATAGTTATAGGCATTTCTGTAATCTATTCCAAAAGAAAAGAAAATAAGAGATACTAAACCAAGTATTCCTAAAAATAAATACAATTTTCTTCTCGATCTTATTTGTGATTTCCCTATTTGCATAAAAAAACAAAGTTTATTCCAGCAGGAATGAAAAAAATGCAAATGCACGAGTGTCGGTTCCATAATATATTCTTGAAAAATCTGCTCCTTCTGGAGAATTTGAAGTTACATAAAATACGTAAGCCATCATTAAACCTGAAGTTTCGTCCCAATTACCAAAAGAACAATACCGATTATGTTATTTTTTTAATTTAAGTTTTTTTCAATCCTTGAATTAAAATTGGAAAAATACATACATTTGAGTCAAGAAGGATAATGCCCAAACATGAGTAAGCGGTAAAATAATTCCAAAAGTTTATCAAAATAGGACATTTTTGAAAAAAATTTGATAAATATTATTTAGTCCTAATATTGAAAAATAATGCGCTGTATTTATACTTATCTTCAAGTCCATTATTTACGAAATATAATGCTATAGTTGAAATTAAGATAACAATTAAAAAGGCTTGGGTAAAATCTTTTTTTAATCTTCGATTAATTACAGAAAATATTGAAAAAAATCTCTTGAAAGCAGACCGCCAGTTACCAAATATCCGCTTAATGCAAAAAAATATAACAACTCAATATAAGTTCCCTTGTAGGAAAAACCAGTGATAGACACAAATAAGAACAAGTGCAACTGCCCTTAATATGTCAAGACTTTGTATTCTTTGTTTTTCATAAATAAAAAAATTCCTTTCTTTTTCTTTCTTTAAATATAATTTATTTGATTTATATAATATTAAAATTTTTTTAGTGCTAAAAAAATTAATATTGAAAAAACTACCTTAAAAACAAACATTAGAAATTGTTAAATCTATTTTTTTGTGATAAATCAACTATTTAAGTTTGAAATTAAAGCAGTTTTTGAAATTTTTGTAATTAAATTATGAATATTTTGGAATTATGAAATTAATAGTTTTTTTATTGTATCTTTTGTTAAATTTCTCAAGTCTATTATTTTTTTCACTATTTCCATCATTATTTTGTGGATTTGAAGGATTATTTTTCAAAGAATCATTACTTTTTGTATCCTTATTTTCTTCTTCTTTATTTTCTTCAAGATAATGTTTTTAATTTCATTTGTTAAAAAAAGTCTGCATAATATCTTTGTCCTTTATCATTTGGATGAGTTCTGTCCTTGTAAAAATATTGATTTTTACCTTTTGCGTAAGAATACCAGTCTATAAGATAGGCATTTGGATATTGAGCAACTTTTTTTCCTTAAGTTTTTGTTTACTTCCTGTTCCCATGGATCTTTATGTGCAGTGTTCATAAAGAATACATCTTTCCCATTTGCCATTTTCATAACATAGTCAAAATCTTTATCTGTAAATTTTTCCATTTGTTCCAAGGTGAACAACTAACGTAGTTTTTAACTTTCCATTTTCAACTAATTTTGTAACAATTCCTGGAAGTGTTGAAAATTGACGTGAAAATTTTTGTGTCAAAATATGGATTTTTAAAATTAGGGAGCAATATACTGCTTTACTGCTATCCATTATAGAATCTCCTACAAATACAATATCTTCTGGAACTTCGCCAGCAACAATAATTCCAGAACCAAAAATTAATACAACTAGCATAAATAAAAATTTTTTTCATAAAATTTCTCCCTTTTTATATTTTAAATTATAAGTTATTATAAAAATATAATTTTACTTTTTGTCAAATATTTAAAAAAATTTAGATTTCATTAATTATTATTTTAGAAAAAAACTAAAGATAAAAAAAGAAGAGGCTAACCTTTAATAAAGTTACCATTTAAAGATAGCCTCTACTTAAATTAATTATTTAGTTTTCCAAATTTCATCTTCATATTGTGCAATTGTTCTGTCTGATGAGAAGAACCCTGCTTTTTGCCATATTGTTTATTACTTTTTTGTACCACAATTCTTTGTTTTCATAATCTTTAAAACATTCTTTCCTTTGTATTGCAGTAATCTGCAAAGTCAATTAAAGTCATAAACCAGTCTTTATTTATTAATTCATTTTGAAGTCTTTCCAATCTTTCTTTGTTTCCAACTTTAATTAATTCATCTGAAGTTATGAAATCAACTACTTCCTTAATTCCTCCTTGTTCATAGTAATCTTTTGAAACATAACCTGAAGTTTCATATAATTTTTATTATTTCATCACTTTTGTTTTCCAAAAATATAAATATTTTCATCGCCTACAAGGTCATGGATTTCACATTTGCCCCATCCATTGTTCCGAGTGTCAATGCTCCATTTAGCATGAATTTCATATTTCCAGTTCCGCTGGCTTCTTTTTGAAGCAAGAGAGATTTGTTCTGAAATATCAGTTGCTGGAATAATTTTTTTCAGCTAATCCTACATTATAGTTTTTCAACTAGGTAAACATTTAAGTATTTGTTTACTTCTGGATCGTTGTTTATAATTTCTGATAGACAAAGTATCAAGTGGATTATGTCTTGGGCAATGACGTAGGCTGGTGCAGTTTTTCCACCAAATAATACTGTTATTTTTTTGTTTCAGGCAATTTTTCCATTTTTAATATCTAAATATTTTTTTAATTACATATAAAGCGTTCATTTGTTGACGTTTATATTCGTGGAATCTTTTAATTTGAGTATCAATGATACTATTTTCATCTATAATGATTCCTTGTGTATGTTTTAAGTATTTTTTTCAATTTAATTTTATTTTCGTGTTTAATTTGCGCTAATTTTTTTCATATACATTTTTGTCATCTACAAATTTCAAAAGTTCCTTTAATTGTTCAGCATCTTTTTAAATAATCTGTACCAATTAATTCTTTGAAATAATCAGCCAAGTCTTCATTACGACTTTTCAAGCCATCTTCTAAATGTAATTCCATTTGTTTTATTATTGAATTTTTTTCAGGATAAATTTCATAGAAATCCTTAAAGCTCACTATTTTTCAATATTTCAGTATGCAAATAAGCAACTCCATTTACACTTGAAGAAAAGTGAATATCCATATTTGCCATGTGAACTCTATTTTTGATCATCTATAATTTGTACCTTTTTATTTGAATATTTATCTTTTATAATTTTATCCAGTTTTTTTATAATTTCAACAATATTTGGCACAACTTCTTCCAAATAATCTAAAGGCCATTTTTCCAATGCTTCTGCCAAAATTGTATGATTTGTGTATCCAGTCATTTTTGTTACAATTTCCACTGCCTCATCAAAAGAAATATTATGTTCTTCAGTCATGATACGAATTAATTCAGGAATTACCATACTTGGATGTGTATCATTAATTTGAACAAAAGCATAATCTGCTAAATCATGAATATTGCTTCCTTTTTCAGTTGCTTCAGCAATAATCAATCTTGCTGCATTTGATACCATGAAATATTGTTGATAGATACGTAGCAATTCCCCTTTTTTTGTACTGTCATCAGGGTATAGGAATAATGTTAGATTTTTTTCAATATTTTCTTCATCGAATGAAATACCATCTTTTATTAAATTATAGTCAATACTTTCAATGTCAAATAAATTTAAGTAATTTTTTTGTATCTCTTTCATATCCTAAAATGTCAATTCTTTTTAATTTTGAATGTAAAGTGAAATTTTTGAATTTAACATCATATCCGATATTTGTATCTCTTAACCAGACTTTTCATCTTCAATCCAGTAGTTTGCTTCAGCCTTTTGCTCATTATTTCTAAAAACTTGCTTGAATAATCCGCAATGATAGTTAAGTCCAACTCCTTCTCCATTAATTCCCAAAGTTGACATTGAATCAACGAAACAAGAAGCAAGTCTTCCAAGTCCACCATTTCCCAATGAAGGTTCTGTTTCAACTTCTTCCACATGGCTTAAATTTTTTCCTGCAGCCTTCAATTCATCTCTAACTTCTTTATAAATTCCCAAGTTAATCAAGTTGTTTGATAATAATTTTCCAATTAGAAATTCTGCAGAAATATAGTATATTTTCTTTTTAGATTCATTTTTAGTTTTTTCATCTGCTCTTTCTTTAATATATTCAAGCAACTTATAGTAAATTTCTTGATTTGTCATTTCAGCTTAATTGCTTTTTCATTTTTTTATTTAAAAAAATCTGTAAATTTATAACTCACTGTCTTAAATTGTCTCCTTTTAAATTTTATTTTATAATATTTTTTTATATCATTTAAACTGCTTCAAAATTGGAAAACTAAAATTAATGAACCTATAGGCTTGAGTATCCATTCATAATTTTTGTATCCAATTTTAAAGTTGTTTTTACTATGTTGGTCCTATTATATAACTATTTTTTTAATTTGTCAAGACATTTACGTAAATGTAGACAAAAAGGCTTAAAATATAACTTAATAGGTATCTTTACAAAAAGTTTTTTTAAAAATATCAAAAAAATAAAAAAACCCAGAAAAAAATTTCTGAGTCTTATAGGCTTTGGTATAAGCCGGATTCTGTATTAGTTAATCATTTATCTAAATCAATAATTGCTTATGGATTTTAGTGAGTTTACCAATCAAGCCAAGACGGGCCGTCTCTTAACGCTTTTCTGCTTGCCCTTGCTTTGAGAGGGGTTTACCTAGCTAATTTAATCTCTTAAATCACTGGTAGTCTCTTACACCACCTTTTCACCCTTACCTGAAAAAAATCAGGCGGTTTCTTTTCTGTGGCACTTTCCTTAGGATTTCTCCCAGCAGCCGTTAACTGCCTCTCTTGCCCTGCAAAGTCCAGACTTTCCTCTTAAAAATTTTTGTTCTAAAAATTCTCAAGCGATTAACTCAAAACCTGAATTTATATTACCATTTTTTTGTTATATTTGTCAATTTATTCTTTTATTTTATTTACTCGGAAAGAATTTGAAGAAACATAAATTTTTATCAGTTATATTGAAAAATAGTGGCAGAAAAAAATTAAAAATTTGAAATATTTTTCTTGCTTGTGATATAATAAGACAGGTTTTAATAATTAGAAAAAAATTTTGAGGTGATTATAAAAATGAAAAAAATTAACATTATTTTTTTATGGCATTGCTTGTATTTAATGTGTCATTTGCAAAGGAAAAGGAAAAGATTGATACGACTTTTACATTTCAAGGGTATTCTCCAACATCAAGCAGCAGTATAAGGGTCAGTCCTAGAACAAAAATTACGAAGAACTCAAAAATTTCTTATCCATCGTTTATAGGTGGCGCAAATTCTGATATTGTTAAGAATATGAATGCAATTATGGAAAACTTTATTTCAAGATATAAATCCACAAAGCATGTATCATATAGTACTTCTTATGAAGTTACAGCGGAAAATAGTTTATTTTTAAGCGTTTTGTTTACAATTAACTTAACAGATAACGATACAGGACAAAAGACAGTTCTTCATAATGCAATATCTTATAACTTAAAAAGTGGTAAACAATTGCAACTTAAAGATTTATTTGTAGATGGATTTAATAGTGAACTGACAGATGTTGTAAATTCAAGATTTAAACAGTTTGGACTTCCACAAATTGATAAACTTGATGATATTGACAGACAACAAAGTTTCTATTTGGAAAACGATGCTCTTGTCTTGATTTTCAATAAAGGAGAAGCTTCTAACTTTGCTGATGGAGAAGTTTATATTCCATTCTTGCTTACAGACTTGATTGGTCTTTTGCGATAATTTACATAGAAAATATATATAAAAATACACTAAAAATAATTTACTTTTAATTATGATAGTGTATTTTTTTATATTTTTGTATATAAACTTGACTTTTTAATTAATTTATGGTATTATTAATTAATTTCTAATCAAAAAAATTTTTGACATATAATGATTTTTGTATCTTATTTTTTTACGAATCTTTTTCAGTTAATGAAGCGAATAAATTATTGATATTCAGAGCTTGAATAGAAAAAGAACTGAGCAAAAACAGAATTTATTAATTTAGAAAAAAACAATATAAGAAAGGATGTTGGGAATAAATTAATATTAACAGGAGTCAAAATTTCAAATATGAAGAATATTGAATAAAAGAATTTAGTAGGCATAGAATATATTTTTGATGGAGATTTTGAATATAAAAAATAAGTTAGATGAATTAGAACAGGGGAAAAATATGGCTTTTGAAATTCTTCATTGAAAAATAAATGAAACAAAAAAACTCAAAAATCTTGAAATAAAAAAATAATTTGCAACAAAAATAATAACAACAATTTAGAAGATGTTTTAAAAAAATCTGAGAGAAAGGATTGGTAAATAGAATGAGAAAAATTAAAATATATTTTGTTATTTGTAATACTAATATTTGGATTGAATTCTTGTCTAACTACATTGGTAGGTTGGGGAATATGTGAAGAAATTGGTTGTACTCCATCACCAAAAAAATGGAATCGAGGGAGTAGAAATCTTTGCAGAAGAAAATTTTATAGAATTTAAAAATTATTTTGAGTCATTAAAGAAAAGAGAAATTGTAATGGTAAAAAGCTGGAATCAATGAAACTTTTTAATGTTAATCTTCCTAAAAATTTTATATTAAAAATTTGATAAAATTGATTATTATCTGTATGATAAAGAAAAAAATAGGTTTTTTTGTAATAGAAGATTCAAGAAACCGTGATAAAAAAATATAAAAAAATATATTTAATGGAACTGATAGAAAAGATTATAAAATTATAAATGTTAATAAGGGTGTACAGACATTAAAAGACAAAGAAGGATTAATTTTAAAAATTAAAAAAATTTCAGAAAATTATTATGCCTCAGCAAGTTTTTTTATGAAAGAGATGAGCATTCAAAAAGAAATAGAAGAAATTTATGATTATTTATTAGAAAAAAATGTAAGAATTAGGGGTGTATTTAAAAATTTTGAACAATTAAGTAAGGCACTAGTTTTCAATATTGCATATAATTTAAATATTCGATATTAAATTCTCAATTTTTTTGATAAAAAAAGAAGCTGAACACAAAATTTTAATCATTTTGAACAGCCTCTTTTTTATATGCTTGATTGGGAACTGTATAAATTTATACTTAACCTTAAAGATTGTATTTTATTTTGTAGCTTTTTCTATAATAATTTGTCGATTATAAGTATCCATTTTAGCTTTTGCTCCAATTGGAACGGTTATAAAAGGTCTTACGTGTCCAGACTTGAAGTTTTTTATGATTGGGATATTTAATTTTCCAAAATTGTCATAGAATACTTCGTCAATTGTCATGTCTGTAGGATCAGCCTGTTTTGGGTTTTTAAAGTCGCCAAGTATGATTCCTTGTAATTTGTCAAATTTTCCAGCGAGTCTAAGCTGCTGTAACATTCTATCTATACGGTAGCTTGCTTCATTTGTTTCTTCCAGAAAAAGTATTTTTCCATCTGTATTAATTTCGTGATCCGTTCCAAGCGTTGCAACTACTAAGGATAAATTTCCGCCAGTAATTTTTCCGCTTCCACGTCCATTTTTCATGATTGAATATGTATCATCAAAATCTAGCAAGTTGTATGATTCATTGCTCATAAATGCTTTGTTAAAAGCATTTTCTGTAACAGGAGGAATGTTTTTTAAGTTATCAGCCATAGGCCCTTGAAATGTTACAAGTCCTGTTTTTTCATTAATTGCCAAAAGTAATGTTGTGTTATCGCTAAATCCTGAGACGATTTTAGGATTTTTTTTAATCGTATCGTAATTTAATTTATCTACGATTCTGATTCCGCCATATCCTCCACGTACAGCGAAAATAGCCTTGATATTAGGGTTAGCAAACATATCGTTTATATCCTTTGCTCTCACATTGTCAGTTCCTCCAAATCCATACCATTTTGAATAAAATGATTGACCATAGACAACATTGAATCCTCTGCTTTTTAAATATTCCACTTCTGCATTGCTGTTTTCGTTAGTGTAGTTTGCAGGTGCGATTAAACCGATTGTGTCGCCAGGTTTTAGACCTTCTGGAATAATGATTTCATTTTCTGTGGTATTTTTGCTGTTTTGGTAACTTGCGGCATTTCTTATTCTTGTGCTTGTTTCTGAAGATTTTTGATGATTTGTATGTAGCGGCATTTAATGTAAGGCTGGCTATGGCGAATACTGCTATTAATAATAATTTATTTGCTTTAATTGTTCTCACATCCTTTAAATTTTTAATTTCTTAGATTATTTAAAAAAACAGGCAATTTATCTTAACTGGTAAAAGTTAGAGATACATTGCCTTTACAATCATTATTTCAATTGTTTATTATTTCATTGCTTGAACTTGTTTTTAAAAACTTCTGCTGCTCCATTTACTTTGTTATTTACAGCTTCTTGTAAAAATTTTTGATTGCTTCGGCTTTTTTTACCTAATCCAGCATAAACTTGACCTAAAAACAACTTTTGCATTATTATCTTTGTCTTCGTTTATTGCCTTTTTGCAAATATTTTTTTCAGCTAATGATCCTGCACCAACGCTTCCAAAAGTAAGTTCCAATTTGTCTATTTGTTACTTTTGGTGAAGCTGATTTTAATTAGCTATAAATTGAATTTACTTTTTGCTGTATTGTTTTTGTACTTCGTAAATTCCTAAAAGCAATATTTTTGCAGTTGAATTTTTAGGTTCAACAGCTATTGTTTTTTTGTTAAAAATTCTTCAGCTTTTGCTGGGTTGTTTTTGTTGTAAATAATAAGTTCCTAATATTTCAAGGATTTGACCGTTTTTACCTTTTGCGGCTGTATTCATTTCTAATAAATATTTTTTTCAAACTTGTGCTGGATTTTTTTCATTCATTGCAAGTTCAGCTAGTAAAATTCCTGCTCCATTTACACGGTCTGAAGCTCCTGTATATGCTTTTTGCAAGTAAGACTTGGCTTGTGCAGTATTATTTTTTGTTAAATAATATTGCCCAATGTTGTAATTAACTTCAGCTACGAAATCTTTATTTGCAGATTGTACAGCTTTGTTATATCTTGCAGTTCCTTTTGATTGTTCGTTATTATCAAAGTAGAAAATAATTAAGCTTGATACTACATCAGCATTGTTTCCACCAGATTTTTCATCTGTCCAGATAATATATTTTTCAGCATCAGCCTTGTTTTTTTGTTGGATTCCTACAAGGTAAAGTAATCTTGCGGCTTCAACAGCTTCTGGAGTTGTAGATGATCCATTTCCCCAAAGCTGCTTGTAAATAAGGTTTTTGCTTGAGCTACTTTATTATCTTTTAAGTAATATGCTCCCAATTCAAGGTTTGCTTTTTGTGCATAAGAAGCATCTGTTCCTTTTGCAACACCTTCTAGCACTTTTACAGCATCTGTTATTTTATTTTCTCCAGCTAATTTCACTGCTTTTTCATAATCTGTTTTTCCATCAGCAAATGAGATGGCTCCTGTGACCAAAATGGCTCCTATTAGTAATAGTTTTTTCATTTTTCCTCCTAATTAATTTGACAATTTACAAAAAAATTAAAAAATTTATTTTTAAAAATTTTTGCAACTTCTTCGCTTATTATATCATTTGCTTATTTGATTTTGCTTATAAAAAAATATAAAAAATTTTAATAAACTCTACAAAAAAAGCATTTTTATGATTATTTTCTGTTCGTATTAAATATTTCTTAAGGCATCAACTAATTCTGTTTTTGAAGCAGTTTTTGCATCTACACCTTTTATAATTCTGGCAGGCGTTCCGGCTACAACTACGCCTTCAGGCACGTTTTCGGTTACGATTGCTCCTGCCGCAACGACAGATCCCTTTCCGACTCTTACACCTTCCAGCACAACTGCATTTGCTCCTACAACTACATCATCCTCAATAACTACCGGATCAGCTGAAGGCGGCTCAATAACTCCCGCAAGCACTGCACCCGCACCGATATGACAATTTTTTCCGACTTTTGCACGTCCACCAAGAACAACATTCATATCAATCATTGTTCCTTCACCAATTTCAGCACCGATATTTATAACAGCACCCATCATAATAACGGCTCTGTCTCCGATGCTTACTTTATCACGGATAAATACTCCAGGCTCAATTCTTGCATTAATATTTTTAATGTCAAGCATAGGCACACCAGAATTTCTTCTGTCATTTTTTAGATAATAATTAGTAAGATTGTTTTCTTTAATAATCTTATCAATTTCTTCCCAATCTCCAAAAACTACTTTTAATCCATCTTTTCCGATAACTTTACAAGAATAAGCATTTTTTATATCTTCATCTGTATAAAGTTCCACAGGCGTAGCTTTTTTTGCATCAGCAATATATTGAATAATTGCCTTTGATTTTTTTCTAATTCTGTCATTATACTCCTCCATTTTTTTATATTTTGACTTTTTAATCATTGCATTTTCCGTATTTTAGCATGGTTTTACAACTATAATTATGATGGAGCAAAAGCATTTGGGGTAAAGACAATGTAAAAAGAGTAGCAATTTATTTCTACTAAATTTTATAATTTTAAAGGTTTGACAAAAATAAAAAGCCGATTCATAAATTAACATGGTAGCTTTCAATTTTATATCAATCCTTATCAAAAATTTCCCTTTGCAAATTGAGAGCAAAATGCTCTTTAATTAGTACCCATCTGCACATCTGTCACCATGCAGCTAGTTGTTACACAAGTAACAGGCCAATCAAGGTATCTCTTTTCCCATCCATTCATCATGCAATTCACGCTCGAGTTTTCACCCATCTAATCTTTGTACTTCGCCACAAGATTGGAGGCACTCAATAAAGCGATAATAATAAATATTTTTCATATCAATCATTCCTTTCTTTTCTTTTTGTTTTGTTTTTGTTTTCTTTAATCCTGATGCTTCTAATTCCTGTTCATCATTTTCTGTAATTTTGTATAGCATATTCATCCCGGCATCCCTCCATCTTGAAATATTTTTGCCTTGTCAAATTCCTTGTCATAATGAAAGGCCAAGCTCATTCATAGCTTCAGGGATATTGCAGTCTACGGCTTTAAGAAGAATGTTTCAGCCTTGTCAAGTTTATCTTGAAAGTAGTAAAAGCTGTCCAATTGATACAGAAGAGTTGCTATCGCCCTTGCTAATGAGCGTCTAAAAAGCATTTTTCAGCCTTGTCAAAGCCTGCCTTGCTCAAAAATACAGGCATCCCAACTGGTACAAGGCTTTGGCATTGCCATTTTCAGCAACGCTGAAAATACTCTTTTGCCTTTTCAGTTCCCGTTCTCAAAGTATTGCCATCTCCCAAGTGACCGGCAAATGCTGAAATAGACAGGACAAAATTCCAGTAAAAATAATTTTTCATAAATCTCTCTCTGCTGTTATTCAATATTTATCGTTTCTGGTAAAACAAAAAGTAAGACTATTCATCGAGGTCAGCATTTTTCCAGAAGCGGCGACCTCGTAATGTCAAAAGGCGGCTCTGCCCCGTTTGAATCAGGTCAACATCACTTCCGACATCAATCCTGCCCTTTTAAATACAAGATAGACAAACTGCGAAAACAATGAAGCTCTCTTGTCAAGTTCTTCGGTAAAGGTAGCCCCGTGAGTCTTGGTTCGTAGTCTGTCAATTTCCTTGAACAGGGGCATTCTTAAAGTATCATCAATATTTTTCTAGCCTGAACACAGAAACGCTTCTTTTTTCATCATACCAGGCAAAGATAGGACTTTCGGCATATCCGATTGAAAAAGATGGGAACTCCACAATCTTCATATTCTCATTATGCTAGCGACATGCCCTGGAGACTGCAGAATGAGTGTGCTGCTTAGACGAGGACTAGAATATCTCAGTCTAAGTTTGATTCGCTTTTTCAATCAGTTCTGTAACAGGATACCATTGCAGCTGGGATCAGTAATCTAGCAAAAAGTGTCGTTGAAATTGCAATAAATAAGAGCAGCTTTTTAACTGTTGTTTCAATATTAATACATCTCATAAAATATTTTTATCATCTCCTTTCGATAATATTAAAAAGTTAAAAGCAGACTTTCGTTCAATCAATCCAAAAATCAAAATAAAATTAACCTTTCTATAATGTAAAAATCTAACTTTTATCGCCCAGATTGTTTAAAATATCTTTTTCAGTTATTATATCCTGTACTTTGGTTACCATTATATTTATATTAGAATGATAAGCTACAAATTGCACATTATAAATTAAAAATAATATAATATAATTTGGGAATAAATTTAGAAAATATGATTATTTTCCGTTAAATATTTTTATTTCAACTTATTTTTAATAAAATAAAAATTTTGGTTATCAAAATAATATTATTTGTGAGTATAAAAATATAAAATACAATTGTAGATACAAATATATTGATAATTAAATAAATAAAGGTTATTTTTAAGATCGGATATTAAATTTTTAGCAAGAATTTTTAAAATAAATTTTATTGGAGAGAAAAGATAGGAGCAGAAAAAGAGGAATGGTGAAGGATGAAACTGGATAATTTTGAGAAAATTGAAAATTATGAAGCAGAAAGAGAAAAAAAGGAGCTGGATTTTATTATAAATCTGACAAGGGAAGCGTTGACTGATCCTGAAAAGGAAAAGGAATGGAATGCGGTTAGAACTTCATTTGCGCTTTATACTGAGGGAAGAAAAAGGACATTTATGATAAGACCTCGTTTTTGAAAGTAAAATTGAGATTGAAGATTTTGAGTATTTGCTGGATACTGTGCAAAAACATTCTGATAAAAGGCTTCATCTTACAACTAGGCAGGATTTTCAGCTGCATGGAATAAAAAGGGAAAATTTGCCAGATTTACTGGAAACTATTTCAAAAAGAGGCTTTTTTACAAAAGCGACTTGCGGAGATTCGACTAGGGCGGTAATTACACCGGAAACAACAGGATTTGAAGAAGAAGTCTTTGATGTTTCACCTTATGCAAAAATTACGACAGATTATATTTTAGACGGTCGTACATTTATGCATTTGCCAAGAAAATATAAAATTGCTTTTTCAAATAAGGAAGAAAATTCGCTTTATGTAAAAATAAACGACATTGGATTTCAAGCGGTAATTCAAGATGGGAAAAAGGATTTTCGTGTGTATGTTGGCGGAGGGAATTGGACCGATTTCAACTAATGCCATTGTTTTAAGAGAATTTATTGAAGAAGATGAGTTTTTGTATTACATACATGACAATAAGAAGTGTGTTTTAACGATCATGGAAATCGTAAAATTCGTGCTAGAGCAAGACTTCGTTATGTTTTTATTAAATTTGGGAGAAGAAAAAAATTTTTGGAATTGTGTAACGAATATATTTCTAATTTTTATGCAGAAAAAGGGGACAATGACTTAAAATTTATACGAGAAAAATTAGCTGACGAAAGAGAAATTTTTAGATAAAGAAAAGAAATTGAAAAATAGAATTATTTTCCAGCGAAGAAAATACAGATGAAAAGCATTAAAAATGATGAATTTGTAAAAAGCGACAGAAATATTGTGGCTGGAAAGTATAAGGGAGAATATGGATATTATTTTAAGACCTGCGAGAGAAATATTTATAAGGAAGATGGAGAAAAATTAATTGAATTTGTAAAATTTGGATTACAAAGTTGAATTGAAACTTACAAGTTTTTCAAAGTATTTTGGTTCGTGGACTTAAAAAGAAGATGTTTTAAAATTAAAAGAAATTATGAGCAAATATTACGGAGGAAATGAATTTTTACAGTTCATATTCTTGTATTGAGAGTACAACTTGTAATGTTGGAATTTTGGATACTCCGCCAATTTTTAGACTATATTTTTGAATTTTTTTGACAATGATGAAAAAGAGAGCTTACAAATTATTTGCCGCAAATAAGAATTGCTGGATGTCCAAATTCATGTGCAACACCCTCAAATTGCACGTCTTGGATTTAGTGGAAGACGTAAAAGGACGGAGAATATTTTGCAATTTTGCTAAGAGGAGAATTTACAGGTAAAAACTGTAAAAACTAAATGAAATTGTGGGAGAAATAAAAAGCAAGCAAAATACCATAGTTTTTCTTGAAGATATTGCAAATATTATAAAAAAATGAAAATATTGAATTTGAAAAAAATTTGCAAATGAAGATAGATTTCTTGGATTAATTGAAGATTACAAAGAAATTGAAGTAGAAAATGTTGATTTTAATGAATTTCGTAAAAATTGATGCCGAAAAGGCTTGGTAAAATAAAAAGCAAGAGAGAATCAATAGGAGAGAATCTATGTATGTTGAATTAAAAATATAAATAAAATGTATAACGACTATAAAGCGTCAAATGACATCAATTTAGGAATAAAAAGAAATTAGTGGCATTATTAGGACCTTCAGGAAGTGGAAAATCTACGATTTTACGAATGATTGCTGGATTAGAAATACCTGATTCTGGGGAAATTGTGATAGACAGGAAAGTCGTGAATGATGTTTCGCCTAGTAAAAGAGGATCGGTTTCGTTTTTCAAAATTATGCATTGTTTCGTTATATGACAGTTTTTGATAATATTGCTTTTGGATTGAAAAATTGCGAAGGAGAAAAAGTCGGTTATTAGAAAGAGCGAGTGAGAAATTGATGGAACTTGTGAATATTAAAGGGCTTAGGAAACGGTATCCAAATCAGCTTTTCGGGAGGACAGCGACAAAGAGTAGCTTTTGCAGGGGCGTTGGCTCCATCCTGAAATATTGTTGCTTGATGAACCTTTTGCGGCGATTGATGCGAAAGTTAGGCAGGATCTTAGGAACTGGTTGCGTGAAACGATTGATAAAGTGGGAATTACAAGCATTTTTGTGACTCATGATCAGGGAAGAAGCAAATTGAA